>Ga0208644_1000758_pt1 | contig 28656 bp, 41 predicted proteins | sample VirMetDEL_Nov_18_FD_184517 | JGI IMG/M metagenome (GOLD analysis project Ga0208644, IMG submission 184517) | Aqueous microbial communities from the Delaware River and Bay under freshwater to marine salinity gradient to study organic matter... | ecosystem: Environmental > Aquatic > Marine >...
AAAAAACTTCTTTGCGTTTACGGAAAAAACCGATGAAACGACGATCTGACAAGAACAGCACCACTGCTGCCGTCGCTGGCTTCCAGGGTGCCATTGAACCGATCCCGCTGCCGGAAGGCGTCACGCTTCGCAGCGACGAGGAACACGTGATCTGGAGCCAGTTCACGCGCGCACGCGCGAGAGAAGATTGGCGCGACATGGACTTGCTCTTACTGGCAAAGGTGGTGCGCATGGAAGCGGACATTCGAAAGCATCAGGCGATGCTAGATCGCACCGGCGTGCTGACGGAAAACAAGCGCGGCACGGTTATTCCCAACCCGTTGCTGGCGGTGGTCGATACGCTGGAGCGGCGGCAGCTTGCGGTCATCCGGTCTATGAGCCTGAACCAGACGGCCAGTGATCCGCGCACCATCAACGGCGCGGCAAGGAATGCAAACAATGCATTTGATGCGCTGCGCGCGTTTAGTGATGACGGTTTAATTGCTTTGCCGGTGAATTGATGACTGAAAAATTCTATGAGCACGCGTTGATTGCGCTGGATGATTTGATCCCCTATGCCATGAACAGCCGGACGCACAGCGAGGAGCAGGTGGCTCAGATCGCAGCCAGCATCCGGGAGTTTGGTTTTACGAACCCGGTGCTGATCGACAAGGCCAACAATCTGATCGCCGGCCATGGGCGCGTCCTGGCCGCGCGCAAACTAAAAATGGATGTGGTGCCTGCTATCATCGTGACTGGGCTCGATGAGAACCGGCGGCGGGCGCTGGTCATTGCGGACAACCAGCTGGCGTTGAATGCCGAGTGGGATGAGGAAAAGCTGATCGCCGAACTGCAATCTATGTCCGTGGACATGCAGAAGCTGACGGGCTTCAGCGAGGAAGACTTGCTGGCCATGATGAAAGAACCAAACTTTGAACCCGGCACAGAAGATGACCAAGGCAAGCTGGATGAACTCGCGCCGAAAATGGTGACTTGTCCGCATTGCTCGGCAGAATGGGATTTGAGAGAGCATGGCCAAGGCTGATCTGCGGATTGACTGGGCGACGCATGCCGCCGCAAAGTATGCCTGCGAGAATTGGCATTATAGCGGGTGCTTGCCCATCGGGAAACTTGTAAAAGTTGGAGCGTGGGAGAGCGGAAAGTTTATTGGCGTGGTTTTGTTTGGGCGAGGCGCAACACCCAACCTCGGCAAGCCGTATAACCTTGGCCAAGATGAATGTGTGGAGCTTGTCAGGATAGCATTGACTAAGCACGAAAACGCCGTTTCGCGCATTTCAGCATTGGCAATGAAGTTTTTGCACAAGGCAAATCCCAAACTGCGGTTGATCGTTTCGTTTGCAGATCAGTCACAAGGCCATCACGGCGGCATCTATCAAGCCGGAAATTGGGTCTATAATGGACAAGGCGATCCAGCAAAGTTTTACATGATCCGGGGGAAGCTGACGCACCCACGGTCAATAGGTGCAAAGGGATTGGTGCAAAATATTCACGGCGCGCGGAAAATTGATCCAAACGCAACCGTTGTCGATGTTCCCGGCAAACACCGATACCTCATGCCCCTAGACGCAGACATGCGTGCGCGTATACTACCACTTGCAAAACCATACCCCAAGCGTGCGAAGCAGGCGATGACCGACTCCCCGTCGGCACAGCGGCAGGGCGGCACTGACCCGCACGCTCCAAAGGTTTCAGCGTGACCCGTAGCGCACGCATCATCGCATTCATTGAACAGCTATGCCCGATCCCGGAAGGGGCGGACGTAGGCAAGCCGTTCAAGCTGATGCCATTCCAAAAACGGTTCATCAAAGATATTTACGATAACCCGGCGGGTACAAGCCGCGCCTATCTCAGCGTTGCGCGCAAAAATGGGAAAAGCGCTCTAATCGCCGCGATCTTGCTTGCCCATATTGCCGGGCCAGAGGCGCGAATCAACAGCCAGATTATCAGCGGGGCGAGAAGCCGTGACCAAGCGGCGCTGGTGTTCAAGCTAGCAGAAAAGATGGTTCGGCTTTCGCCGATATTGAGCCAGCTAATCAAGATCGTGCCTTCTCAAAAATCGCTGATAGGCCTGGCGCGGAATGTCGAATACAAAGCCATCAGCGCCGAGGCGGGCACGGCGCACGGGCTCTCTCCCGTGCTGGCGATCTTGGATGAAGTGGGGCAGGTTCGCGGGCCAGCGGATGCTTTTGTGGAGGCAATCGAAACGGCCCAGGGCGCGCACGCCGACCCGCTGTTGATTGCAATCAGTACGCAGGCGGCGACCGATGGCGATCTGTTTTCCGTCTGGCTGGATGACGCGCAAACGGCAAACGACAGGCGGATCGTTTGCCATCTCTACACCGCGCCGCAGGATTGCGAACTGTCAGACCGCAAGGCGTGGCGCGCCGCAAATCCGGCGCTTGGCAAATTTCGCTCGCTCCAGGACATGCAGGACTTTGCCAAGCAAGCCGCGCGGCTGCCGTCGAAAGAGAACAGCTTCCGTTGGCTCTACCTGAACCAGCGGATTGAAGCGGAAAGCCCATTTTTGAGCAAGGGCGAATGGCAAGCGAACAATGAGCCACCGGCAATTGATGACGGTGATGTCTGCTTTGCGGGGCTCGACCTGTCAGCAAGCCGCGACTTGACGGCGTTCGTCCTGGCGTTTCCGAAAGGCGACACGTTCCACATCGTGCCGCAATTCTTCTTACCCGCCGATGGGCTCCGGGAGAAGTCGCGAGCGGAGCGCGTGCCCTATGATATTTGGGCTGATCAAGGCTTCCTGACCACCATTCCTGGGCCGGTAATTGTCCCTGCCGTGGTGGCGCAAGCCGTTGCAGAAGCGGCGGAGCGGTATGATCTGCGCATGCTGGCCTATGACCGCTGGCGGATTAACGACTTCAAACGCGAACTCGACATCATCGGCGCGGATATTCCCATGAAGCCATTCGGGCAGGGCTTCAAAGATATGGCACCCGCCGTTGATACGGTGGAGCGTTTGGTGGCGGAGCGCAAGCTCTGCCATGGTGATAATCCTATCTTAAACATGTGCGCTGCTGGGGCAGTGGTGCAGCGAGATCCTGCCGGCAATCGGAAGTTGAACAAGGCAAAGTCGTATGCTAAGATTGATGGCATGGTGGCACTGACGATGGCTTTAGGTTGCATTGGCGAGGAAATCGTGCAATATAGTTCTCCTTGGGATGATCCCGGCTATAGGATGGCTGTCTAGTTGGGCGTTTTTGACTTCCTCCGCCGCGAGCAACGGGGCTCCATCGAAAACCCGAACGTGCCGATATCGTCGAGCGATTTCGTGCGCGTTATGGGCTGGGGCGATCTGATTTCCTCGGCTGGCGTGACTGTGAACGTCAACACGGCGCTCGGCGTGCCTGCCGTATGGGCCGCCGTCAATTTCCTAGCTGGCACGATTGCCGGGCTACCGCTCAAAGTCTACCGGCGCGATGCTGACGGGCAGTCCGAGGTTGTTCCCAGCGCCGCCAATCAACTGCCGCTGATTTTGGGCGAGGCCATCAACCCGGCCATGTCGTCATTCGAATGGAGAAAATATACCTTCGATCAGGTATTCACCGGCGGGCGCGGGATAACATACATCGAGCGCAACAATTCGGGCGCGGTCGTGAACCTGTACGCGCTAGATCCGACGCTGCTTACCGTCCGCATGTTCGAGGGGCGGAAATTCTACGATGTGCGGATCGGATCGCAGCTTACGAAAACCTACGCGGCTACGGATATCATCGACATTCCGTTCATGTTGGAACATGATTTTGTCGATCATCGCGGCCCTATCGCCACAAACCGCGATGCAATTGGAATGGCTATCGCTGCAAGCCGCTATGGCAGCAAAGCGTTTCAAGCGGGCGGCGTGCCGCCTGCGGTGATGACCGGGCCGTTTCAGTCTGGCGCTGCGGCGGCGCGGGCGTCTGATGACGTGGCCAACACGATGGCGAAGCTGGCGCGCGACGGGCGTCCGGTTATGGCGCTGCCGCTAGGGCATGAACTCAAAGCCATCGGCTTTGCCCCGGAACAGATGCAGTTGCTGGAATTGCAGCGGTTTTCAATTGAACAAATCGCGCGCATTTACAATCTGCCGCCCATATTCCTGCAAGACCTGACGCACGGCACATTCTCCAACACGGAGCAGCAGGATCTGCACTTCGTCAAACACACAGTGAAGCGCTGGGTGGAGCAGACGGAAGCGGAATTGAACCTGAAATTGTTTGGGCGCGGCTCGCCGTTCTTCTGCGAATTCAACCTGGACGGCTTAATGCGCGGCGATCTGAAGACCCGTATGGAAGCGCACGCGACGGCTATTCAGAACGGCATCCGCACGCCGAACGAGGTTCGCAAAATCGAGAGTATGCCGCCGCTGCCGGGTGGCGATGATCTCATGATCCAGGGCGCAACCGTGCCGCTCGCAACACAGGGAGGCGTAAGCGATGCCGGTTCCGAATGACGCGATGCGCCGGGAAGCCGAACGCGGCCTGGAATGGCGGCGCGAGTTTGGCCGGGGTGGAACTGCGGTCGGCATTGCGCGAGCACGTGATATCTCGAATGGCCGCGATCTGCCGATTGAAACTGTGCGCCGGATGAAGGCTTATTTTGACCGGCACGAGATCGATAAAGAGGCCGAGGGCTTCCGGCCTGGCGAGGATGGCTACCCGAGCAATGGGCGCATCGCGTGGGCGTTGTGGTCAGGGAATCCGGGCTATTCATGGGCGCGGCGCATCGTGGCCGCGGAAAATGACGACGATAGGGCCGAAGTGGCGGAGGCAGAAATGCGTGAAATCAGGACGCTATCGGAGCCGGTGGAAATCCGCGCGGATGACGATGGCGAGGTGCGGGTTGCCGGTTATGCTGCCGTGTTCAACGAGGAAACGAGCATCGGCGGCGCATTTATTGAGCGGATCGCGCCGGGCGCGTTTGCTGCCGCTATTGAGCGCGGCGATGATGTGGTGTTTCTGGTGAACCATGCAGGGCTGCCACTGGCTCGCACGCGCTCCGGCACGCTATCGCTATCTGAGGATGAACGCGGGCTCTATATGGAGACGGTGCTGGATGGTACTGATCCAGATGTACGGGCGCTGGTTCCGAAAATGAAACGCGGCGATCTGGACAAGATGTCGTTTGCATTCGTTCCGATGCGCCAAACGTGGGACGATAGCGGAGACATTCCAAAACGCACGATTGAAGACGTTGCGCTTCACGATGTCAGCATCGTTACCACGCCGGCATACGAAGGCACCGAGATTGGCTTGCGCAGCCTGGAGGCGTTCCGAGCGGAACGTCAGGCGCAATCTCAGGCAATTCGGCGGCTCCGCATGAAGCGCGAACTGCTGACCATGTAAGGGCGGCTCTCGCTCTTTCTGCCCTATCCCGGCCCTTGGGCAAGGCTCGGAGTGAACGTCGTGATGACGTCCAGTCCCTTAGATGGAGGCCCTAGATGGCTGATATTAAGACCCTGCGGGAGCAGATGGCGCGGATCGCGACCGAAGCCCGCTCTAAGCTAAATGAAGTTACCGATAGCACCGACGAGGCGCGCGCCGCGGAAATCGAACGCGAGTTTGACGCCGCCATGGCCGAACATGACCGGCTTTCGAAGCTGGTGGAACGCCACGAGCAGGTCGAGGCCGTCGAAGCCCGCGCGAAAGAGGTGGATATCTCCAAGCGCCCGGTTCCGGCCAATGCCGAAGGCCGCGGCGTCGATACCGGCAAGGCGATTGCCTACCGCGAAGCGTTTTATGAGCTGATCCGCAACGGCGGCATTGACGGGCTGGACCCGGAAGTGCGCGGTGTGCTGCGGGCGGGCGTGCAGAACGTCGAAGCGCGCATCCAAACTGCTGGCACCAACAGCGCCGGCGGTTACACCGTTCCGGTCGAGCTGGCGAATTTCATCGACCAAGCAATGGCCGCCTATGGCCCGATGTACAGCGAGGACATTTGCACCACGCTGAACACGTCCACCGGCGCTACGTTCAACATTCCGACCGTGAACGACACCGCCTCGGTTGCTGTTGCTCACACTGAAGGCACTGCACTGACCGACGATGGCGGCAGCGACGTGACGTTCGGTCAGGCTCAGCTTGGCGCTTATGCGTTCGACACTGAGTGGGTGAAGTGGTCCTACGAACTCGCTCAGGACAGCATCTTCAACATGGAGCCGATCCTCGGCAACCTGCTTGGCGAGCGTCTGGGCCGGATGGCAAACAGCAAGCTGACCACTGGCAGCGGTTCGTCTGACGTGCAGGGCATCGTGACCGGTTCCAGCCTCGGCAAGACCGCGGCGGGCACGGCGGCCATCACGGCAGACGAAATTATCGATCTGCTGCATTCGGTCGATCCGGCCTACCGGTCAAGCCCGAAAACGGCTTTCATGCTGAACGACAGCACGCTGGCGGCTATCCGCAAGCTGAAAGACGGCGACGGCAACTACCTGTGGCAGATGGGCAACTATCAGGTGGGCGTGCCGGGTTCGATCCTGGGTTATCGCTACTACGTGAACCAGGCGATGGACTCGCTGGCGGCTGCTAAAAAGGTCATGATCTTCGGCGATATGTCGAAATTCTATGTCCGGAAAGTCGGCGCGCCGGTTGTCACCGTGGTTCGCGAGCGCTTCTGGCCTGATCTCGGCATTGCCGGTTTGATCCGGTTCGACGGCGTGTTGGCCAACACCGCAGCGGTCAAGCACCTGATCACTGCCGCGTCGTAGTGGGGCTTGGGCGGGGCTTCGGCTCCGCCCTATCGGGAGATTGCCATGAAGATTAGGATGCTTACGTCCATGGCTGGGATTAACTTTTGCCATAATCCTGGCGATATCATCGACGTCACTGATGCCGCCTATGCGAAGCGGTTGATCGAAAACGGTATCGGCGAAGTGGTGGATACGGCTGACAAAGTCGAAACTGCGATCAAGAAAACCGCTACGCGTAAGGCAGCGAAATGAACGACTTGCATCTGCTCGAACGTGTGACCGGCCCTACCGCGCTGCCTATCAATTTGGCAGACGTGAAGGCCCAGTTACGCATAGAGCATGATGACGAGGACATTTATTTAGATCGGCTAATCAACGCCGGCATTGCCACGGTTGACGCAAACGGCATGTTAGGCCAAGGGCTTATCACGCAAACATGGGCGCAATGGATGAGCCATACGCCGCCACGCGAGGTGGCGTTGCAGCTTGGCCCGGTGCAGTCAGTGACGGCGGTTAAATACTATGACACGAACGGCGATCTGCAAACTGACACTTTGGCGAATTATGATGTTTTTGGTCTGTCTCACAATAAGACGGTAAAGCCAAAGACCGGATACAATTGGCCAACGACACAAGTCCGTCAAGACGCTATCAAGATCGAATATGTGATTGGCTACGGCGATGCGCCGACAGACGTGCCGGACACGATCCGCCACGCCATGCTTATGCTGGTGGCGTACTGGTATGAGAACCGCGAAAATGAGCTAATCGGCGTGAACAGCAAAACGCTGCCGTTCGGCTTTGAAGATTTGCTGAATCTGCACCGGGAGCGGTTCTATGGCTAGAGCCGGATTCTTTCGGGATCGTGTGACTTTCCAGCGGATGGCATCGTCTGCTGATGACTACGGGAACACAACAGCAGCCTGGGCCGATCACGCTTATCGTCACGCAGATTTTCGCGAGCGTCTCGGCAAGGAAGCAATCGAAGGCGGCGCGCTGCAAGATGTGGCGGCGGCGACAATGCGAGTTCGCGCCGATACTACGACAAAAGCGATAACGGTTGCTGACCGAGTCTATGCGCGTGATGCGGTGTGGGCGATCCGATCCATATCTCAAGTTGACTCTATGGGCGAAGTACTAGAGATGCTCCTCGAAAAGGGCGTTGCAGCATGAGGGTCGAAGCGAAAACGGTCGTAAAATCGTTCAAAGATTTGCCACGGATACAGCGTAAACTTATCGGCGATGCAATCCGCACTTCGACTCTTGAGGGTGTGCGCTGGGCTCGCACTCTTGCGCCTGTCGATAGCGGCGATCTTAAGCGCGGCATTTACGCAAAATTCGACTTTCAACCCGGATCGTTGAGCGCATCGGTAGAAGCCGCGCCAGATGATGGGCCGAGCCAAGCCAAGGCGCTTTCTATTGAATTCGGGCGGCGGTACACGCGCAAGCGACGAGTTCCTGGCCGCAGAGGGCTGCTTAATCGCGGCATAACTGAGCCCATGCCATTCATGCGCCGCACGCAATCTTTGCTAGGAAAAAAACACGCTGGACGGATCAAGCGCGCGATCCGCAAGGCCGCGAAAGAGGCGGGCTTCAAATGAGTGATGGCTTTTCGCTCGCCCTGCAAAAAGCGGTTCGGGTTGCGCTGCTGACTGATAGCGGCGTGACTGATTTGATCTCAACCCGGCTATATGACGAGCCGCCGGCAAATGCGGTTTATCCTTATGCTCGTTTTGGCAACATTGTGGCCGACACGTTCGACACGGATGGATCGACCAGCGCCGACGTTGCTCTGACTTTGGTAGCGCACTCGCGTTCCACCGGACGTGTCGAGGCATCGCGCATCGCAGAGGCGATCCGGGAAGCGTTGCACCGTCAAGAAAGCGCTGTAAGCCCGACCGGGTTCACCCTGGTCGAGTTGATTTGCGAACAATATTACGCCGACCGTGATGATGCTGCGGGCAGAGGCTACACCGCGACAATCATGTTTTCGGCGCTGATGGAAACCGCCTAGCGGTCCTGCCCGGTTGCGAGGTGGGCGCTCGCGTAAATTGAAAGGATCGAGACGATGGCAAAACAATTAGGCCGCTCTCTACTGCTAAAAATCGGCGATGGTGCTGCGTCTGAGGCGTTCACGGCATTTGCCGGCATGAACAGCAAAAGTCTGACCATTAACAATACCGCAATCGACGTGACGACGCCAGACGCGGCCACGCCGGGTGGCGCGCTCTGGGCGCAAAGCCTGAACGGCCTAAAGTCGGTCAGCCTGTCTGGCGACGGCATTTTCCTCGACGAAAGCGCTCAGGAAGGCCGGCTTAATACCATTGCCATGCAGGCAGATCCGGTCGCCAATTTTGAGATTGTCGTGCCAGACTTCGGGACGTATGCCGGCGAATTCCGCGTCACATCGCTTGACTTTGGCGGTGACACGGAGGGCGCGGTCACGTTCTCAGCCTCGCTTGAGTCTAATGGCGCGGTGACGTTCACGGCGGCATAATGACGATCACGGCTAAGGCCCCGCGCGGAGGCGTTGTCGAAATAGTTGGCAACGCCTCCCATGTGTTCTTGCTGCGCTGCGCCGAAATTGAGCGCTTTGAAGATCAGCACCGCGGGATATTTGATCTATGGGATGGCTTCTTTGGGCGCGGGCAAAAACCGACGTCAAAAGAGGTAAAGGATTTGCTGGCGCTAGCATTGGTCGGTGGCGGCAAGTCTGATGCGCAAGCTGACAAGATCATCGAGGCGGGCGGCGCTGAGATGCTGCTCCGCTATTACCAGATTGCCCAGGCGGTGTTGGGAATCGCTCTCATGCCTGATGCGCTGGATCAGACGCCAACTGTAAAAAAAAAGCGGGTTCGAAAGGCGACGGCAGATTTAACGTCCGATCCCTTATCCGAAGCGGGATCGTCGCCGGCCTAAAGCCCGTCGAAATCCGTGCTATGATCCCGCGTGATGTTCGGCTAGTATTCGATGGTTGGCAGAAGGCAAACAGTCCAAAACAGCCTGGCAGCGACGCGCCCAGCTTAGCTGATGCGAGGGCGTTGGCGGAAAGGTACGGATAAAAGTGGCAATTTCCGCTCAAGAACTAAACATCATCTTAACCGCCAAGGATAAGCAGTTCGCCAAGGCCATGGCGGACAACCAAAAGCGGGTGGAGCGGTTCGCCGCTAAGTCACAAAAAGACCTGTCAAAGACCGGAAAATCATTCTCCGCTCTGGGCACAGCGGCTAAGCGATTAGCGCCATTGCTTGCTGCGGCGTTTGGCGCTCGCGCTATATCAAACATGATCAACGCCGCGGCGGAACTTGGAAACTTAGCGTCGGTGGCGGGGCTTAGCGTCGAGAGGTTTCAAGAAGTCGCGTTCGCCGCGCAGCAATTCGGTGTTAGCGCCGAAAAGATGGCGGATATCCTCAAGGATGTAAACGATAAATTTGGTGACTTCGTGCAGACCGGGGCGGGGCCGCTTGCCGATTTTTTTGAGAATATAGCGCCAGCCGTTGGCCTGACAGCGGACGCCTTTGCTAAACTGTCATCTGAGGAAAAGCTCGGTAAGTACATACAAGCACTGGAGAAAGCCAATCTATCGCAAGCTGATATGACCTTCTACCTTGAGGCAATTGCATCCGATAGCACGTTGTTACAGAAGGTTTTTGCCAACAACGGAGCCGAACTGGATCGGCTGTCAACTAAGATCAGAGACGCCGGCGGCGTTATGGACAAGGAGATGGTTGATAAGGCCAAGGCGGCTAAAGAAGAATTTTCCTTGGCGTCTGCAGTTATTAACACGGAGTTTGCCGTTGCCTTGGGCGATCTGACGCCGCTGTTGAAGGATGCGGCGCATTTTATTGCGCAAGTTGCATCTGCCATTGGCAAATCCCATAACGCGGTTCGCAACTTCTTTAGCGAGATCGATGAACAAGATATCCGTGCGCGGATAAAACGCATTGAGAAGCAGATAGATGATACCCTCGAAAAGCGCGGCGGTCAGCCTGGAACGCCGCAACGCCTGAAAGATATGCTTAGCAACCGCCGCCGGTTAGAGGATTTCCTGCCAAGCGAGCATGACGACGATGGCACTGTTGGTATTCCGGCGGCGCCAGATCGACCGAAACCGCCAAAGCCGCCTAGCAGCAGGGTAAAAGCGTCGACAGCACCCGAGCGTGAAGCCGCAGAAAAGCGACTAGAGATGCTACGGAAAGGCCAGCTTGCCACTCTGCAAGCCTATGCCGATGCGGTGGCAGAGGGCGAGGAAGCAGCCGCCAAGATGGCTGCAAATCATGTTGAGCGCCTGCGAGATGTGCAGGCAGCTTATGATAGCGTGCGCGGCTCCATTGATCCGCTTTATTCGGCGTATCAGCAAACCGGCCAAGCCATTGTCGCTGTCAATGACGCGCTGGCGGAGGGCATTATCACCGAGCAGCAGGCATCTGCTGATCGCGAGCGGTTGATTGGGCAGTTAAAACAAACGCAAGATGAACTCAGCGGCATGAAAGATTTGATGAATTCGCTAGAGCAATCAATCTCCACGGCGTTCGGCGAATTCATTACCGGATCGGCATCGGCTGGGGACGCATTCAAGCGCTTGGCCTCCACTATCATTCAAGAGTTAATTCGGATTGAGATTCAAAACGCCAGGCTTGGCAAGGCCAGCCTGATCGGCTCGCTGTTCAAGGGCATTGGCGGGTTTCTCGGTGGCTTAGGCGGCGCGGGTTATGGTGCTAGCGCGGCGCTTGGGGCAAGCGGCGCTGGCGTTATGGCAAGCGGTGGGTTTGTTCCGTTCATCGGTCCGGGCATGGCTAAGGGTGGCGTGTTGGATCGGGGTAAGATTAAACCATTTGCGAAGGGCGGCGTCATCAACCGCCCAACGCTTTTCCCGATGGCGAAGGGCGCAGGCCTGATGGGTGAGGCCGGCCCGGAAGCAATCATGCCATTGACGCGCGGGCCAGACGGCAAGTTGGGCGTCGCTGGCGGCGGCGCTAGCGTGAATGTGAATATTATCAATCAGGCGGGGGCAGAAGTCGACACGCGCCAGAATGGGCCGGATATTGACGTCATCATCCGTAAGGCCGTGGCGTCCGATATTGCAGGCGGTGGGCAGATATACCGGGCCATAGGCCAGCGGTTCGAGGCCAGCACACGGTTGAATAGGAGATAAGCAATGGCGACTTGGCCAGCCAGCCTGCCGCAATCCATGGAAATGGATGTATCTGACAAAATGCAAATGGCGTTTCTGCGAACCGAAATGGACGCGGGGCCGCATAAGCAGCGCACCCGGTTTACGGCGGCGGCACGCTACATCAGCGGCACCATGGTATTAAGCCAAGCGCAGCGGCAGACCTTTGACGCCTTTTACACGGCGACGTTGGGCTATGGCGCGGACTCGTTCACTTGGTACGATCCGGTTGACGGCGCGGTGGTGGATATGCGGCTGATAGATACGCCGGACTTCCAAGCCATTCGACACGGCGGCACGGGGGTCACCGGCAAGGCGTTTGGCCATTGGCGTGTTTCGCTGGAGCTGGAGATCCTGCCGTAATGGGTCGCTCGCTCACAACCGCCCAGCTCCAAGCGCTGTTCGCGCAGTCCACCAGCAAGGTTTTCCTGGCGCTGCTGGATCTTGACCACAGCGATTTCGCATCGGGCGATTACCGCTTTGTGAACAACACGGAATCGATCACAAGCAATGGCACGGTCTATACGCCCTTCCCATTCGCAGTCGTTCTGCCGGATGACAACGAGGACAACGGCCCGCAAGGCCGGCTTGCGGTTGGAAACGTAGATCGAACCATCATCGACGATCTCCGCTCGATCAGTGGGAGTGAGCGGATACAGGTGACGATCCAAATCATTATGTCAGATGAGCCGGATACGCCGCTGGCGACGTACAATAATTTTGAATTACGCAACATCGACTATGATGCTTTTACGGTCACTGGCGATCTTTCTCTGGTTGATTTTCTCAGTGAGCCTTTCCCCAGCGACCGCTTCACACCGAACTTCTTTCCTGGCCTGTTTTGATGAACCATTGGTCGGCCCAATATGTCGGCATTCCGGCAAAGCTGCTGCACAGCAGCCGGGATGGGTGCGACTGCTACGGACTGCTGCGGCTAGTTTATCGCGAAGTGTTCGACATTCAGCTTCCTGAGCATCGGGCGCATATTGCCAAGGCATTGCGCGGCGGGGAGATCCCCGCGGAAGGCGAGATCCAGAAAATAACCGAGCCCACCGACGACCCGCAGGATGGCGACGTTCTGCACATGTGGGCGGTCCAGAACGGCAGGCGAATGGCGAACCACGTGGGCATTGTTGTGCAGAATCCGCACAAAATCCTGCATTTGCAGGAAGGCTCCGACTCCTGCATTATGGACATTCGCCGGCCTGAAAATGCGTGGCGACCGATCCAATACTATCGGAGGCCGAATAGGTGACGCCGGAACTCTCTACCTATCGCGTTGTCGCGGTCCCAAATCCGTTTCGCGAGGAGCGGGTAATTTTCGATTGCCCGTCATCCAAAAGCATTGCCGGAGCGATTGAGGAAATCGAAGCCCGGAAATATCCAAGCACCAGCTACACCGCCTGGATCGGACCGCATGAAATCCGGTCGGATAAATTCAACCGTATTTTCCCGAACGGTGGCACGACAGTTTATCTGAAGGCGCAGTTGCATATACCAGCGGCTCCCTTTGTTCCGTTGCTTGGGGTGCTTGGCGCAAAGATTTTTGCCGCCGTTTTGACGACAATTCTTACTTCGGCACTCAGCTTCCTTGTGAATATGCTGTTTGCGCCGTCGCCACCTGAGATTAGCGCGCCGGATCGACCAAATGAGGCAACGGTTTATGATATCCGCGGCGCTCGTAATCGCCCAAAACGCTATGGAGTGGTCCCTCGCCCACTCGGCAAATCGCGCTATGTTCCGCCGTATGGCGCAAATCCCTACACCGAGATCGTCGGGAAAGATCAGTATCTGCGTATGATGGTCGTGTGGGGTTACGGCCCGCTGCGGGTGACCGATATCAAGGTCGGCGACACTCTATTAAGCAGCTATGATGATTATGAAATCGAAACAATACCTGGCGATCCCGGCACCGACGTTGACTCTGTGCTGTATCCGAATGTTGCCCGCCAGGAAGATCTTAGCATCGAACTTTCACTTGATGAAAATGGGGCTGGATCTTTCACGGAACGCACAACGCCCATTGACACGGATGAGATCGGCGTCACCCTAACGTGGCGTCAGGGGCTGCTGCACGTCACAGATCGCGGCGACTATGCCACGAACACCATTCAGATAACGATTGAATATCGCTCGACCAGCGCCGCGAGCGGCGATCCTTGGACCAGACTCGTAAACGCCGAAATCGTGTCGGCCAATACAGTGCAACCCTATCGCAAATCCTGGCGCGTGGCAGTTGATCGAGATGCCTACAATGTGCGCATTAAGGCGGACAATCCATCCTATGACGGCAACAACGACCGCTATGTCCCGACTTGGACGGCGCTGCGATCTTTCCAGAACGCCGACCCCGTCACACTTCCGGGGCTTTGTTATTCAGTGATTCGCGTTCGCGCGACCGATCAGCTAAATGGCGTGCTGGATCAAATCAACGGGATCGTGGAAGCCGAAATCCCAATGTACGACCCTACCGCGGACGATTGGGATACCGTCGGTTACAGCCGCAACCCTGCTGACATCTTCCGTTTTGTGCTGACAAGCGGGCAGAATGCCAAGGCGCTTAGTGCGGCGGCTGTTGACGATACGCGGCTGGCGGAATGGTGGAGTTATTGCGATGCCAACAGCTACACCTTCGGTCATGTTATCGACTACGAAACGTCAGTCCGAGATCTGCTGGTGCAGATCGCGCAAGCGGGTCGGGCTAGCATAAGCGTCGTGGACGGGCTGTGGGGCGTCGTTATCGACAATGTGAAATCGACGGTCACGCAGCATTTTACCCCGCGCAATTCATGGGGCTTTACGGGGTCTAGGCTTTTCCCCGATCAGCCACACGCACTTCGGGTTCGCTTCGTCAACGAGGATGCCGAATATCAAGTGGACGAGCGGATCGTTTACGATGATGGCTACACCAGCGCGAATGCTACGTTGTTTGAAAGCCTGGAACTGACAGGTGTTCAGAATGCCGATCATGCCTACAAGCTGGCGCGCGAATATCTGGCTATCGTGCGGCTACGCCCCGAGATCTTCACCTTTAAGGCTGATCTGGAACATCTGATCTGCGTCCGGGGAGATCGCATTCGGCTCAGTCACGATATCCCGAAAATCGGCACTGCGTTTGGCCGTGTAAAAAGCGTGACCGTTACCGGCTCAGATCAAGAGCTTACGCTTGACCAAGAGGTCACGATGGCGGGCGCGCTAGATCATGTAGTGCGTTTCCGGCTTGCTGATGGCACAGATGTTCTGCGCAACGTCCTGTATGTGCCGGGGACGACCACCACTATCGGCCTCAATCCCGCTGACATCGACACAACTGCACCAGAGGTTGGCGATCTTTTCATGTTCGGGGTTCTGGATAGTGAAACTCTGGATCTGATTGTTCACGCTATCGAGCCTACCGATGACATGAACGCAACGATAACGGCGATGCCCTATGCTCCCGAAGTGTTTAATGCGGCTACAAGCATTCCTTCTTACACGTCGGTTCTTAGCGCCGGCAGCACGCGCGCCTATCAAGGCCCGACAACCCCAATTATTGACGAGATAATTTCGGACGAAACCGTCTTGCGGCAGACCGCAAACGGTGAATTCGTCCCGACCATCTTGGTGCAGTTCCGTCCTGGCGCTGTTGACCCGGCGACTTCGGGCTATCGCTCGACAACGACCACGGCTTATCGTGTGCGCTGGCGTGAATATAATACGGATGTTGATTTTCAATACTCGCCGCTTTTGACCGACACAACGTCCTGGCTGATTGACGACGTTATTGTCGGTCAGGGATACGATATTGGCGTGCAGGCTATTGATGCTGCTGGCGCGACTTCGCAATGGCGAACTGAAACAAACCATATCGTCACCGGCACCATCAATCCTCCGACTGCGATTGATAGTTTGCTGGTCAAAAATATCGGCCCATTCACCTATGCCGAATGGGTCTATTCCAGCCCGCCGGTTGACCTGGTAAACTTCGAGTTGCGTTATCATCCAGATCCAGACGTAACCAACTGGTCACAAATGACTCCACTGGGTCCGTTGCTGCCCCGATTGGTGCGCTCTTTCGCCGTGCCAACACGCAACGGAACCTATGCGATCAAGCCAATAGATGTTAATGGGGCTCGATCATCGACTGCGGTTTATGCCAACAGCACGGTTGAAGATCCTGAAATATACAACACACTCCAGACTGAAACTGAAGACCCCGGCTTTGCCGGCACCAAGACGACAACGACGGTCGACGGCTCTACGCTAAAGATCGCCGCGAACCCCGACGGCACTTACCCCAGTTTGGGCTATTATGAGTTCCAGAATGAGGTTGATCTTGGCATTGTCACGACAACACGAGTGTCACCGAGCGTAACGGCTGGCGTTGATGCCAATCTTGGCTTCATGTCGGACTGGACGACACTTGCTTCTGTAGCGACTCTTGGTGGCAACGTTGATCCAGATCAAGTCAATGTCGAGTTTCAGGTCGCTTTTAGCATGGACGACAACGGCACGCCTGTTTACGGCGACTGGAAGGCGTTATCAGCAACCGGCGAGTACACGGCTCGCCATTTGAAATTCCGGGTCAAGCTGAGTAGCCTGGAGGAGAACGTCACGCCTACTATTACGGCGCTTTCCGTTGATGTCGAGGCTCCGAACATCTATCAGACCGGGGATGACATAACAATCGGAACGGCGGCGGCGTATGCTGTCACTTTCAGCCCAGCCTTTTATGCGCTAAAGTCTGTGACGGTGACCCCGCAAGACATGGCAACGGGAGATTATTTTACCGTTACCAGCAAAAGCCGAACCGGCTTTACGGTTTCGTTTTTCGACAGTAGCAACAATCCACTGGACCGCACGTTTGACTATGTAGCAGTCGGCTATGGCCGTGAGAGAGGCACCTAAATGAGCCAGTATGATTTTGGCACAATCAATGCAAGCACCAAATCAGGCACGGCGCTTGCGTCCGATCTGAACTCCTGGCGGTCTGCGCTGCACAGCCTCCACTCTGGCAGCAGCCGGCCAAGCTATGCCGTATCCGGCATGATGTGGATCGACACAACTTCTACCCCGTGGGTTTTGAAGCTGTATGATGGAAGCGGCGACATCACGCTTGGCACTGTAAATGCCTCGACCAACGTGGTTGAGTGGGTCATCAACAATAGCTTTATCACCACGGCTCGCATCAACAATCTTGCTGTTACCGCGGCCAAGGTGGCGAATGCCACACTGACCGTGGCCAAGTTTGCAAATAACACGGATGGCGCTCTGCTCTCCTGGGACGCTTCCGGCGTTGCGACGGTTATAACCCCCGGCACGGCTGACTATGTGCTGAAGTCAAACGGCGCTGGCGCGTTGCCTTCCTGGCAGGTTGAAGACGGCGGCGCGATGAAGCTGCTGTCCACGACTGATGTGGCTGGATCGCCAGCAACCATTGACATTACAGGCTTTGACAGTAGCGCGTACGACATTTATTCGATCCGGTTTGCAAACATTCGCAGTACCCAAAATACCGAATTTCGTATGCGCACCAGTGCAAACGGCGGTTCTACTTTTGACAGTGGCAGCACCAACTACGTTTGGGGAGGCTCCTCTACGACGTCAAGTTATTTGGCCGTATCGGGCGGTCAAAGCGTTGGCAACGGATCAGATGAAGGGATTTCGGGCACCATCACGCTGTATTATCCACATCTGGCCTTGCCCTCCTATGCAGCCTGGGAAATCGTCGGTCGAACCTCGTCTGGAGCTATTTTTAGTAGTCAACTCGGGGGGTGTCGAGATGCCAGCGCAGCGGTAAATGCCGTTCGGCTTTATTTTGGTGCCGGCACCTTCGGAAACCAAGGCACAATAAGCCTCTACGCCATCAAGAACAGTTAGGACAGGACATGGCCACCAAACTGATTATCGAACGCAATGCGACAACCGGCAAAATCAAGGAGTCGCTGGTTCCACTATCCCCTGCGGAGGAAGCCGCAATTGCTGCGGAACAAGACGCCGCCACCACAGAGGCCGCTCGGCGCGCCGCGCTAACGCCTGAAGGCAAAGCCGAAGAAGATATGCTTCGGCCACTGTTTGACGACGCCAACAGCGGGCAACTAAAGCTACTGAAAGCGCTCGCCCTGACATTGTTGGACGGGCTGAATCAGGAGCGGGCGGCGCGTGGCGTTGCAAAAATCTCGCCTGCGCAATTACGAGCCGCCGTGCGGTCCAAACTTGGAGCATGGAGCAATGACTGATCGCATGATTGCCAGCGGTATAGTTTTTTGCTACAGATCAAACGTCAAATAGGAGGCGCAAATGGCCGTCACGATCACCCTTTTCAACCACACCGCCCAGTTGTTCGCGAGCGGCGCGAATAGCAGTAGCGATAGTTACAAGATCAAGCTGTACAGCGCGCTGACACCGGACGTGACTGATACGACGCTCGCTGAAGTCGATGCTACCGGTACCGAGGCAACCGCCGGCACCGGCTACACCGCAGGCGGGCAGGCTCTGGCCAACGTCGCGGTGACGACTGTCACGACGAATGACGCAAAATTCGACGCTGACGACGTGACATGGACGGCATCCGGTGGATCTATCGCCGCCGCATATGGAGTCATCTACAACGACACCGACGCCAACGATCCGCCGCTTGCATATATCGATTTCGACGGCACGCAAACGGCGACAGACGGTGCCGATTTTAAGGTGACGTGGAACGCGAGCGGCATCTTTACGTTTACTTACACCTAGGACTGAGCCGCGCTGATGGTGAAATTAGTCAACCGCGTCAAGGTGGGCACGTCCAGTACCGGCACGGGCACGATTACCTTGGGGTCGGCCCTGGCCGGGTACCAGACGTTCGCCGCTGCTGGCGTCAGCGACGGCGACGTTGTGCGCTATACCATCGAGGATGGCTCGGCCTGGGAGATCGGCACTGGCACATACACGGCATCCGGCACGACGCTCTCACGCACTCTGCTGGAAAGTTCTACCGGCTCGCTGCTCAGCCTAAGCGGCAGCGCCACGGTCTTTGTCACGGCGGCGGGCGAGGATTTAGGCGGGCTGGTTTTGCTGGCCGTGGAGACGGTTACTACTGCCGTTTCCGCCATCGATATTGATATCCCTGCCGGATATACTCGATTTAAGTTGTGTATTGATGATCTGACAAACAGTGTATCTTCGACCGGCGCACAGACGCGAGTTACGCTCTCAACTGACGGCGGAAGCACGTTCATTTCTAGCGGAGATCATAAGATTGTCACTCAGGGGTTGTCTTACGGATCTACCAGCGTGACTTGGACTTCTACCACTGGCGTCGCGTTTATGCTTGCGATCCAGGCGACATTCAGCGGCACAAACGCGCCACAAAGCGCCGTCTATGAGATCACCGTTTCAGATGATGTGTTCGTGATGCAGGGCTTTTATGATTTTGACGATAGCGCGGCATTTATCAGCAACCGCCGCGAGATGACTGCGCGGGTAGATACGATCCGGATTAGTCAGCATTCCGGCAACATCGCAACGGGCAAGGTGCGGTTGTTCGGCTATCGGGAGACGTTGTGATGGCAACGGTTCTAAAAAACGGGCAGATTCTGGAGGTTCCAGATTGGAGCCTGCCGCAGCTAATCCCTACAGCCGATATGGTTAAGCAGGAAGCGAGCCGCCGTATCCTTGCCATTGCACCTGATTACCGGCAGCGCAATCTCCTGGCCCGCTCGGTTGAGCTCCTGCGCATTGGCGAGGCAAACCTGACGCAGGAGCAGCGCGACGAAGTCCTTGCGATGGAACTTATCTGGGAGACAATCCAGATAATCCGGGCGAAGTCCGATTTGCTCGAGTCAATGCAGCCGATCCCGTCGGATTATGCCGCCGATAAATACTGGACCTAATTCATGCTAGGCTTCGCCGCTCTCGCCTCTGCGCCATTGGCGGCGCTGCCAGCGGCAGAAGCGGCGGCGGGCGTCACAATTTCCGCGCCATCGGCGGCTGTATCAATTGCAGGCCTAGTCCCTGCCCTATCGGCAGGCGCGGTAGTTTCGGCCCCATCCGCAGTCGTTACGATTGCCGCGCTAGCGCCGGGACTTGCCATCGGGGCAGTTGTTTCCGCGCCCGTTGCGGACATGGCAGTCGCTGGCCTAACGCCTGCCGTATCAGTGACGGCAAGCGTCACGATCTCGGCCCCAATTGCGGCGATAGATATTGCAGGCCAAGCGCCCGGCATATCTGCTGGGGCGACAATCTCGGCTCCTGTCGCGGCGATAGATGTTGCTGGCCAAGCGCCGGGTATATCGGCAGGGGCGACGATTTCGGCACCGGTTGCGGCGATAGATATTGCAGGCCAAGCGCCCGGCATATCTGCTGGAGCTGCGATCTCGGCACCGGTTGCGGGCGTCACTCTCGCGAGCCTGGTGCCCGGCATATCGGCAAGCGTCACGATTTCGGCTCCGATTGCGGCAATAGATGTTGCTGGCCAAGCGCCGCGTATATTGGCAGGGGCGACGATCTCGGCTCCTGTCTCGGCGTTGACGATTGGCGCGCTGGCTCCATCGTTCGGCGCTGCCAGTGCCGCGCGAGTTGTGCGCGTATCAATATCGGCAGCGAATGTTGCCGCCATTCAATCCAGCGGAAACGGAGCGGCGATCAATGGCCTTCCAAATCAAGCGGTCTGACACCTCGCCAATTTTAGAGGCGACTCTGACGACGGCGGCAGGCGTTGCAATCGATCTAAGCGGCGCGTCGGTTCGCTTCCATATGCGCCGGGCTGGCGCGACGGCGACTGTTGTTGATGCGGCGGCAACGGTGGTGACGGCCGCCAGTGGCCTTGTGCGCTATGCATGGCAAGCCGCCGATACCGCCGCGGCTGGTAGCTACGTCTGTGAGTTCGAAGTCACCTACTCCGACAGCACTATCGAGACATTCCCCAATGACGGGTATATTAGGGTAGAGGTGTTGAGCGATATTGCATGAGCAGATCGACCTTGCCGGAAGCGCAGAAGACCTAAAAACCGTCTATGATGGAATGATAGCATAATGCAGGACGAGCGCAGCATATTTGACTGGACCGCTGTGACAATCGCAGTTGGAACTTTCTTCGAGTTCCTTCCTGCGATCAGCGCTCTTTTGTCGGTCATCTGGCTGTCGCTACGCATATACGAGACAGATACCGTTCAGCGCCTGCTGGGTCGCGTGAGAAGCGAAGAGAAGTAACCGCCGATGGACGGGGCGATTGATATCAAGCTGATGCTGACGCTCGCCGGGATGCTGGTGAGCGTCGTCAGTGCAGCGGCTATAGCAAAACGCGAGCTAAAGCTGCTGGCGGATCAGGCGCACGACATCGAGATCCGCTTGCGCAAGCTGGATCAGCGGGTGGACAAATTGGAAAACGTCGTCGACTTGGCTGGCATGTCGTCACCAGACACGATGGAACGCCGCCATCGAGAGGTCGAGCACCTGCGTGTCGAGGTCGATCAGCTAAAACGCGAGGTGATGAAATGATCGGTGCACTACTCCCAATCCTAGCTCCACTTATCGGTGACGTATTAGGCCGAATTTTGCCGGAGGATCAGAATAAGCGCGCCGAGATCGAGCGCGAACTGAACATGGCGCTCGTGACCAACAGCCACGCCATCGAGCAGGCAGCGGCGCAGGTCGTTATGGCCGAGGCTAAATCTGAGCATACGATCACAGCGACGTGGCGTCCGATCCTGATGCTAACGATCACGGCTATCGTCGGCTGGAATTATCTGTTAGCACCAATTGCGACGGTGATAATCAACTACGCGCTTGGGCAGCAAGTGGCTCTTAGCATCCCGCTGCCGGACGAGCTTTGGAACCTGCTGATGATCGGCGTTGGCGGTTATGTGGTTGGCCGATCAGGCGAGAAAATAGCCGGAAAGCTCAAAAAATGATCGGCAACTTTCGCCGTTGCTTTGAGTGGCTCATGGAGCATGAGGGTGGCTTTGTGAATCATCCCAACGACCCCGGCGGCATGACTAACTGGGGCGTCACCAAAGCCACATATGAGCGCTTCATCTGGCGAGACGTGACGGAAGGCGAGATGCGCTCGCTCACACAGGACGACGTGCGGCCAATTTATCAACAGATGTATTGGGAAAAGGTGCGCGGCGATGATCTCCCGGCTGGGGTTGATTGGTGCGTGTTCGATTTTGCCGTCAACGCTGGCGTATCCCGCGCCATCAAGATGCTGCAAGCCGCGTCTAGCTCAGCGGTAGACGGGATCATCGGTCCAAACACTTTGCTGGCGGTTGAACGCAATGACCCCGAAGCGCTGATCTTTAGCTACTCCGCGATGCGGCAGGCGTACTATGAAAGCCTGACCAATCTGTTCAAGACGTTCGGTCGGGGCTGGACGCGCCGCGTAGAGGAGACGCGCGAACAGGCCATCCATCTAGCTCAACGCTGAACTCAGCCTCATCCAGCGGCAAAAATATGGTGTGGAGCGAGTGATTCGTCCATTGGTGCGGGATTTCTAGGGCCAGTAAGTAGCCGCGCTCGTGGTCCTCTATTGCCTTTTCGATCAGGCGCATAACGTCGGATATGAGTAGCTCTTTCTTGTCGCAAATATCCTGGGTCTGGCGATATATTCGCATGAGCGTTTCGTGACGGATCTGCATCAGTCTTTGGCCTCCGGCGGATTGCCTGAGCCAAACGCCAGCCAGCCTGGATCGACCCGCAGTCCAGCAGCCAGCAGCGTGAGTTGATACAGCTTAGGGCCCATCTTGCGAGCCCGATCACATGTCTCCGGGGCCAGAATTTGCGTGATCGCCTGTCGCGATAGCGTAGTCACGCGGGCGGTGTCGAGCTGTGAATAGCCACAAACATCCATGGCCCGTTGCAGGCGCTGGCGAAAGCCCTCTAATACTTCCAGTCGGTCAGTCATGCTGCGCCTCCATAAATGCAGTTATGAACGCAGCCGCGACTTGCGGGACGATGGCGTTGCCGTAGGCGCGCAGTTGGCCCACTCTGCCGGAAACCCCATCAGCCAGCGGGAAAAGTTCGGGTTCAGCCGGTATGCGGCGGGCTTTTCCGTCGAGGCATTCGTGCCAGCTTGCCAGACCACCCGGCCCAGAAGACCATTGTCCGGCACCGTCCCGACGCTCGCGCCATCCTTGTGGTCGCGGGTGGTCGGCGTCGGCCAGCCTGATTGCACCCCAATAGAGCCGCTGTCGGATGTGCGGCGCACCGATGCCCGCAGCGCACAAGTCGGCGGACCCGACTGCATATCCCAATGCTTCCAGGTCAGCGCGTACTCCGGCGAGCCAGTCTCGGCCAAGTTTGCTTGCAACCTGCTCTCCAAAGACGACTGAAGGTTGGCACTCAGCGATAAGCCTGCGCATTTCTGGCCAGAGGTGTCGCTCATCACTTGCTCCTTTTTGTTTTCCCGCTTGGCTAAAGGGTTGGCATGGACATGACCCAGTCCAAACAGGTCTAGCTGCCGGCCATCCGGCCAATTCCAGGGCATGGTTCCATCCTCCGATGCCGGCAAAGAAATGGACTTGGGCGCGATCACTCACATCGTTCGCGGTTAGATCGGCGATGCTGCGCTCATCGACATGCCCCGGCGGGATGTGATCGGCAGCGATCAGGTTGCGCAGCCAGGCCGCTGGATAGGGGTCAATTTCGTTGTATAGCGCGTCAGTCATGCTGCAACACTCCGACGATTTGGGGAAATACGCGGGCGATCTGGGCTGCGCACGCAGCAGCGATCTCGCGGTGCTCCTTCTGCGTCTCCGGGCCGGTGCGTAGCTGGCAGTAGTGGATCCACGACCGGATCGACCCGCTCATAAATATGGTGCTGCGAGTCAACCCCTCCGGCAGGATGGCGCGGGCCTGCTCCTTGGCGATGCCACGCTTCAGCGCCTGATCATAAATCTCGAACGCGCTGCCCATGACGGCCCGCTGCTTCTTAACCCACCAGTCATTGAGTTCTTTGTCGTCAGTTTCCAAGCTGTTTTGGCGGTTGGTGTGGTCCTGTAGCCGCGTTTCTCGCACGGCTCCGGTGGTTTCGGTTGCGCTGTACCGCTGGCTAAATTCCTGAAACGAAAACGACGAATGTCGCAAGATTTGCCGAAGGATATCCCGCGTGCTTGTGATCTTCACGGTCGCTGACACCATCTCAAACGGGCTCCAGTGCTTGTGCCGGATCAGATAGCTAATCAACCTGTCGTTGCCTTTTGCGTTCTCAGCGCTAGCAGGATTGGACACGCGCGCATAAAACGCGACTTGATCGCCCAGCGTTTCATCAGGCTCTGCGCCGATGCGGCGGCTGTAGCCGGCCAGTTTTACTTCTGCGTGCATTGTGTCCACTCCTCTGCAAACGCATCTGCATCTTCGCGGCTTGGCGCGGTCACGCAGCTAAGGATGTTGTTGCCCTCGCGGCAGACGACCGAATAGCCCTCCAGCGAATGGTAAATTTCCGCCGTTCGGTCGGCCTCAAGGCCGTAGTAAGTCGTAATTATCCCTGTCATGACGACGTGATCTCCATCGCTCGAACAACGGTTTCCATAGCTTGGCCGTAGTCCAGTCGTGCCAGCGCCGCGTCGATACGATCCGCGCATTCGCCTTCGTAATCTGGCGCGGTGTAATGCGCACGCGCTTCGTCCCATGACGCGAAACGCCGACAGCCGAGGGTGATCTTGACGCCATCATCCATCACCCAGGCCCAGCAGGTTCGGGCGGCATGACCGACGCGGGGTAATGTGATGAACCGCAAAGGCAGGTCCGCGTTCGTCATGTCCGCGCCTCTTAGGTCCGCGCCTTTCATCTCCGCGCCCAACAGGTCCGCGTTCATCAGGTCCGCGTTCATCAGGTCCGCGTTCGTCAGGTCCGCGTTCGTCAAGTCCGCGTCGGTCAGATCCGCCCCCGCCAGGTTCGCGCCCGACAGGTACGCGACTGTCAGGTTTGCGCCCCACAGGTTTGCGGCCCCTAGGTTCGCGACCGTCAGGTCCGCGTCCGTCAGGTCCGCCCACCCCAGGTTTGCGCCCCACAGGTTCGCGCCCCCCAGCTCCGCTTTCGTCAAGTCCGCGTTTGTCAGGTTTGCGTCTGCCAAGCCCGCGCCTCTCAGGTCCGCGCCCGTCAGGCACGCGCCCGTCAGGTTTGCGCCTGCTAGGTTCGCGCCTCTCATGTTCGCGCCAGCTAGGTCCGCGCCCCTCAGATCCGCGCCTTTCAGATCCGCGTCTATCAGGTCCGCGCCTGCAAAGCTCGCGCCCTTCAGATTTACGCCTTCCGGGTTCTCGTGCATTAGGGTTGGCTCCTGTATTTCAGTTTGTGTCATGACGACGCGATCTCCTCGCTGATTTCCATGCAGAGCACGCCTGTCTCCAAGTACATCTGCCGCTGGACTTTTTGGTCCCAGCGGGCGAGGAACTCTCGCTCGACCGGTGGGTGCAGTATTTTTGCGACGCCAGCTTGGATCAGTAGGCCTGCGCAATGGCTGCATGGCGGATGCGTAATATAGGCGGTTGCGCCATCGAGGCTTACGCCGCGTCTGGCGGCGTCTGCAATCAAATTTCCCTCGCTGTGGACAGTCATGGCCAATTTTACGTCCCGGTCGGCGTATCGGTCTGGGTGATCGACGACACCGCGTGGCAGGCCGTTATAGCCGGCTGCGATCTGGGCTCGATCTCGGACGGCGATGCAGCCAACCTTGGTGCTGGGGTCTTTCGAGCGGTCGGCATACGCCCTGGCGATCTTTAGCCAATGGGCGTGCCATGCGGGATTGGTTTCTATCATCGTTCCGACGCTAGTTTTTGCAGCCATTTCGGCATCTCCTCTCGTTTGACGTACACAATCTCTCGATGTTGATCGCACCAGACGCCGCCTTCACCGGCTTCCCTGTGGCAATACTCTACCGCTGGAGGGTTGCCTGGATCTATGCGTTTGACCCACTTACAGCTTCGCACCTGCGCCTCTGTTTTTTCAGGTGGAGGCTGGGTATAGGGCAAATACTTCTGCCTTTTTTTATTCTTGAGGCCCATGCGATAGGCTAAGCCGATAACCGCGTTTTTGGTCATCTGGTGGCCGGCGTCGGACAGGTTGCGGATGATCTCCTCAACAGTGCGGCCACGGTCATACCCCTCGCGAACGATCTCGCGCACGGCATCCTTGTGTTTGCGCGCGGCATCCTTCTGCTTGCGCGCGGCATCCTTCTGTTTGCGCGCGGCGTTGGCATCTACGACCCGTTTTTGTAGACCCAGATATTGGGCCTTCCGCGACACGCTATCACGGGTCCGTCCCATGTTCCTCGCGATTGCGCTGACGGTTAACCCAGGCGCAGGCCACATGCGTTCAAGGTGCTCAACTTCCTCATTGGTCCACTTCATAACAGAATAATTCCCCTATGTTTGCGTGGTATGATCTCCAAAAAACCGCGCCGCTCCGCCACTTTGATGCGCTTGTAAGCGGCTTGTTTGGTGATGCGAAGCGCCTTAGCAATCTCCTGCAAAGTCGGCGAGTGCTTTTCCGGGTGCCGTTCCTTCAGCACCCGGATGACAGCCATCAAAACATCTGTATCGGTCACAGGATGAACATCAGGCAGACGGACAGGCTAGCAATGAGCCACGCCAGTTCGAGGACGTTACAGAGCATTTTCATTTTCGCACTCCTAGCAATGGTGTTCCTCCAAGTTGATGGCGGAGGCCGAAGCCTCCGCGGGTTGTGAGGCTTCAGCGCGCCTCTGTTTCGAGATCGTCGCGAGCCGCCTCTTTGGCCTCGAACAGATATTTGAAGCGGCGGCCTTGCCAGAGCCATGCGTTGCGGTCGAGCGCTTGCGAGATGTAGCCCACGTGCTCGCCGTTGTAGGCGACACGATATTCGCCATCGTATCCGGCGCGGTGGAAGGTGGCATAATCTTTCATGGTCTGCGGTCCTCTCAGTGGCTGATGTTTTTAGCATTTTGAGGCTTTGCGGCTCGCACAATGTAACCATAGTGCGGCCTGTAATACGGAGCATTTCCAACGAAATGGCGGCTTTCGTAGTGGGTAGGCCTCCGCGACACTTGAACCAAAAGCCCGGCTTCAATGAGTTTCCGCATCGAGTTCCAGCGGCGGATGTTCCAGGTTTCCGTTGAAACCTCCCCTAGTTCTGCGGCGCGGAGTATGGCTTTATCTGTTTTGCCTAAACGCATCGTCTCAGTTCCTTGTTTGCGGCTGGTCGGCTCATTCCGTTTGCCATGTCCTTAATGTAAACCTTTCCGGACAAACGTCAACCTTTTTTCTGCGCAATCTCCAATATTTTTTCGCGTGCATCGTCAAAACCAGCGCCGACCACAACATCATCGCCGCAAACCGTGGTCAGGTAGTCGATCCAGTCGATCTGGGTTTTCGACAGCCTGCCGCCGGTGGATCTTTTCATCTCAATCCATAGCCGCCACTGCGGGACGTACAGATCAGGCACGCCAGACGTAGCGCCTTCCGCCTTCAGCTTTGCCGCAACGCTCAAGTGTCGGTGGCCACCATTCGGGATCGAGAATATGCGGACGCCGGCAAATGTCTGCCGGAACCACTGCACTAGCCGTCGTTGTTCTACATGCTCGTTGTCTGTTGCCATGATCTGCCTGTGATCCTTTTAAATTTTCCGTCCCGCTTGTAGGTGATTGATGCCGGCGGCCTGGCCGCGTTCATCGTGCCAGCAATCTCGGTCAGGTCCATATGCTGCCCAGCATCGACGCCAGAATTGCGGGCGATTTCGGCCAATATAGCCGCAGCCTTTTGCCCAGCATATCCTGGGTAGCCCAGCGTCAGATATTCGGTCACGCCAGAATCAAAAAGCCCCTGATGATAGGTCACGGCCAGCATTGGGTTGCCGCTGGCCCGGCTGACTTGCGTGCGCCAACGCCAGCGCTTGACCGGCATCGTCTGCGCCCCAGGCCCCATGATGTCCTGATCGCCCAGCTTAAATTCTCGCTTTGCCGGCGCCGGAAACGGCTCACCGCAGCCAATGCACTCGCGGGCGGCCAGCGGGTTGATCTCGTCACAATGTTTGCAAATTTTAATCGGTGCATCGCCAGTGCCGGCCTTGCGTCCAGGATCAACCGCCGTGATTGGCCCGTGTGTGGCCACCAGCCCGGCAAAGTCCAGCACCAGACAGTGATCGGTGTGGCTCTTGATCCGCATCCCGCGTCCGGCCATCTGAACATACAGGCTGACTGACAGCGTCGGTCGCAAAAATACGATGCAATCTAGATCCGGGTGGTCAAAGCCGGTGGTTAACACGTTGGCGTTGGTGACTGCGCGGATTTCGCCCGATTTGAAGCCATCCAGTATCCGGTCCCGCTCTTCTTTTGGCGTCGATCCTACCACAGTCTCGGCGGTCAGGCCGTGCCATGTGCGGAGAATGTCCCGCACCTCGTGAGCATGATCGACGCCAGTGCAAAAAAATAAAAGCGAGCGGCAATGATCGGCGCGCCGCATCGCCTCATGAACAGCGCCCATGGTGTCAAAATCCTCCAGCGCCTTTAGCAGGTCATCCTCGCGGTAGTCGCCACCGCGTTTGCGGACGCCTTCAACTGACATGCGGATGTCTGGCCGCTTTGATCGCAGCGGGGCCAGATATTTTTTGTGGATCAGTTCTTCCATGCTCGCTGGCTGGATCAGGGCCGAAAATAGCGCCGGCTCGTCGGTGATCAGGCCATGGCCCAGCCGATATGGCGTGGCAGTCAGGCCCACGACACGAAGCGCTGGGTTTATGGCTGTCAGATCGTCGATCAGCTTGCGATACCCGCCCTCCTGCCTGTGATTGATCAGGTGGCACTCGTCCACGATCACCAGATCAATGTGGCCAATATCGTCGGCTTTATTCCGCACCGATTGGATGC
>Ga0208644_1000760_pt1 | contig 28616 bp, 32 predicted proteins | sample VirMetDEL_Nov_18_FD_184517 | JGI IMG/M metagenome (GOLD analysis project Ga0208644, IMG submission 184517) | Aqueous microbial communities from the Delaware River and Bay under freshwater to marine salinity gradient to study organic matter... | ecosystem: Environmental > Aquatic > Marine >...
CGGCGACTGGATGCTGTGGGTGTATGCGCGGTTATATCCCGACCGCAATCGAGAAATTGTAGGATGCGCTGCTGAATGTGCTGCTACGGCTCAACATTTAATGACCGACCAACGATCTGTCGATGTCCTCAAAGCTTGTAAAAAGTATGCGAATGGCGAAATTTCGAAAGAAGAGTTGCTAAGTTACGCCATTGCTTCCTACGAGGCTGCTGAGGCTAACGCTGATATTAATGCTCACGCTGCTGCTGCTTACCAGGCGGCTCACGCTGCTGTTAATGTTCACTCTGCTACTTACGCTGCTTCTGCTGCTGCTGCTTGCGCTGATTCTGCTGCTGCTTACGCTGATTTCGCTGCTGCTCGCAAAAAAAATCTTAAATTAACCGCTGATATTTGCCGGAGACTACTGCCATGTTCATGAAAATAACCGAAGGTGAAACACCATTCGCATCGATACAACTGCCAACACAATTAGCCAAACACAAGGCCAGAACCTATTTGAAAATCGCGCTTGACCATTACAACATATCTATGAGGCATACCGATTTTGTTACGGCGGCACTATTACTCAAAGCGTTCGCCAACAAGGCAAACGAGGCTTACATTTCTATCTGGTTTAGCAATGAAAACTGAGATCGTATCAATCCGACTGCCGTGTTGGTTGGCTGATTACATAAAACATCACCCGACCGATAGTCCTAGACAAATCATCGAAAGGGCGTTACTGGCATGGTTGAACAAAACGTAGTCACAATATGCATAAACGGGGTGCGCATTTTCGGATGCGTCGGTATTAACTCAAGCGCTGTACTCAGCGTGCAAGACTGCTGGGCAACATATAATAAGTATAAAGCAACCGAGCAACTGTTTTGTGGCATCGATGGTAAACCGATATGGACGTTTAACGGAATTATTATCGACACTCCACAAGCGTGGTTTCTGGCTGTGATGTCTTCCTAATACTCCAATGCAGCCCGTCGAATATTCTAACGATTCGACGGGTTTTTTCTGAACCATATCCCGTTTTAATTTCACCAATCGCTTTAACGGTCGCAGGCAAACTTGCCGCGATAACTGCTATGGCTACCTCAAGCTGCCACGTTTCATCCGGCCCGGGCTTCGGTGTGTACTTATATCTTTTCCTCGGCTTCTTAACAAGATACTTTCGATACGCGAATTTTTCGACCAATTCGACACCAACAGGCACGGTGATGGCATCGAGTTTTGAAAGATCATCTTTTTGATAAATTCTGATCTTTTTCAAATCCTCAATTTCAGCTTGTAATTTGATAATATTTTTACGATTTGAGTAAAATTGACTGTTTCTAAAAGATGATCTTTTTTTCATCTTTTTGATCTTTTCATTTTCACTCTGTAAAAAGATGATCTTTTTTCTACGTTGTCGCAACTCAGTTTGAATGTTAATGGCAGTGCACCCTTATATTGTTGAACACCATCTAAGTCATTGATTTTGAATCGAAAATTCACAAGGTGGTGGTAGTCAAGTTTTCTCCCTATAAAGGGACAAAACAGGCAAATACTAAAGATCATCTTTTTACAGAAAAGATCATCTTTTTGTTTCGTTTCTTTTTTTCTTAAATAGATATATACCTTATACACCCTATTATATATGTTATTGATTATAATACAATAAATAGGGTGTTCAATGGGTGAGTATGGGGTGCGTATGGGGTGCTCATTGCAATTTCATATGATGCCGGTTATTATATGCATTTTTAACCGGAGCTATCGCAATGAAAATCAGAGTTGAACTGTATATTCCCGACGAATTGGGCCTGACGGGCGAAGATTTAGTGGAGGTGAAAACAGCTATGATGACGGCGGCCATGAAAGCCGCCGTCGAAAGGGTTTTGTGGTGGAAGCGGCTACTGGCGTTTATTCGCCAGGAAGCTTAGCTCGCATCCGCCATCCGCTTTTTCCGTTGACTGTAGTACGTGGATACTTTATCTTGCGCATAAAGCGTCCTACGGCGTTTAAATCGGCCTTGCTGATGTGATTCCAACCGCACTCTTGCAATATCTCAGTACAGGAATAATGTTTACCGCCGGACCTCATCATCTCAACCTCGAATTTAGAACGGATGGCGTCTTCGATGGGATCCTCTTGTGAATGTTTATGATGATGGATTTTTAATAGCTCAACGAGTTCCGAATCGGGCCACCACGCCTCCCCAGCAAGGTAGGCTGTCCAAACTTCCGCCCACAACTGCTGCATATTGACCGTGTGATTCGAGTAGGTCCCGATTATTGCAATAGGTAAAAATCGACGATTACCTGTCTCGTCGATTAAATGCGCAACCTCGTTGACTGAGGCGAAAAACGATGTCCGTCGTTGAAACTTTGATGCAGCCTTGTCATAGGGCAGCCGTATCTCGTCAACCTGTGTCGATAAAAACGCTTTAATACGGGACATGTCTGATTTACGAAACGTCGAATCAAGCTCACCCAGCTCCGTTATCCACGCACTCACCGCGGCCTTTATCGAGTCTTTATTATCGGTATGCAGCAATGTCGAATCCTTGATGTAGGCCTTGTAGTGCTTCGGAACAAGCGCATCAATCCAGGATGTTTTATACGCGCCTTGGTGCGACTGGAAAATCAATACGCATTCGAATTTTTTAATTGCGTCCCGCCGGGGCGTAGATTCAGCGGCATCCATGGCGGCTACGCATTGAATTAACCACGTTCGCAACACAAGATTTCGATAATGAATATCTTCAGGCGCAACAATCACGGTCGAGTAAAAATCATCCAACCGCGAGACACCGTCCCACGGTATACTTGTTATCCAATCTTTTATTGGGTTTATGGTTTTGCCCATGAGTAGAGTAGAAAGCCGGTCCGTAGTCTCGAGCGGCACCTCGTTGCGAGCCAGTAACGATTTGATCGCCTGAAACAGGCCGACCGTCATCAAATCACCCCCGGCCTGGTAATCCGGATGCCATAACACCTGGTCTTTCAAGATCACGTCGTAGTAATATGTGATACCGTACTGATCCAGCAAATACCGCAGGTTTTCGGCTGTCGACACGGGCTTCATGCGTAACGTGTGATCCGGGAACGCCATTTGATTCAGTCGCCGCGTCAACGGCATGGTACGGGTAAGCGCCGGAACAACGTCCCACGTTAACGATTCAACGTCTAGTGGTGTTCTAACGTGAGCCCGCGGGTTTATCCAACCCAACCGTTGCGCCTCTGCAAAAATTGCTCGATAATCGGTGCGATCACCTGAGAACGTTTCGAACCTCCACATATCGTCGGGATTATATTTTTCAGATTTGCGCGACCATTCATCCCACAGGTCAAAACCTATCTGTCCGAGGCAGGCCAATGCCTGACCGATCCTTATCCAAATATCCCGGTCATCCGCCGGTATCATGGCCAAGGCCGATCGAAGTTCCTCTATTGTTTCGTCGGTAACCTCGGATGCGGGTGTGGCACCGTGCCTCAATGTCTGTGGGAGTAGCGGATCGATTGCGGTAATAAGATCGATATATTCGCCACGGCTTATTGAGTATCGGTAATCCGACCCGATGACGGCACCGAAATAAAAACTCTGCGACAACGTGAACGATTCAGGCGCGAGTATTCCTCCGAGCGCTGCATTGATACGACCAACGGCTATACGTCGAACGCCCAGCTCCGAATATTCCATCGAGAATGGCGCAAGAATCCGCCAGCGCGGCCGGTCCTGAGTATGACTCGGTGATGTATAAAGCACCGCTGATATTCCGGATAACTCAAGCAAGGTTGCGGCATCGTCCATCGATACCACCCCCGCGTCGTAATCGCATTCGATACCGGATACCGATGTTACGTTTGCGTCGTGACGTAGCGATCCTTTGCTGGTTCGTTGATCCCCAAATGTAGCAAGTTTGATTAATGGCAATTGTGATTTATCCCCAAAGTATGACGGATTGCCGACCGACCATACCAGACTGTCCCACGTGACATCGTGCGATTGAACTATGTCACCTCGGATACTGGGTAGTATCGAGATTCTCATAGCATCAAGGCGTCAATACATTTTTGTTTAATGCCGCTAGATAAGCCGGTCGCTCTGGGATGTCGTTTCGCCAAGGCTTGTGTTAGTACGGGAATATTTTCAATTCGGATGGCTTCGCCAACGATAGCGCGGTGCAGCTTGCTCATTGGCGTAAAGTATTTGCTGATAGCGGCCTCGCTGATATTAAGCTCGCTGGCTACGCTGAGACGTGTTACTTTTTCGTAATCGCCGTATCGCTCGGCGAGTTCAACCGCGCACGTTAAAATTTGTTGTCTACGCTCGTCCCTGGGTTTTCTCGTTCTTTTTGTAATACTCATGTTTACTTCTCCTCGGTGTGAAATACAGCATAGCCGCCCAGCGATCGTATTAATAACAACCACTTTTCCTGTGCTTTTTCGTGTGGGCTATTGGGATTAAAAACCCAACCGGGGGCTTTTGTTTCTATCGATACGAACTGCCCGACATATACGCCAACCATTTCTGGCACAATCAATAACGGTCTTATCCCGACATAATCCGATGATTTTATAACACGGTTCATTTGTGCCGATTCATTGGCCAGCCCGAATCGAACGTAACCAGATACCTGGCCGTGCGTATCGGATAGCATCCCGGCACCAACATTGTTACGCCACAATCGCCAGCCCAAACCGCTCTTCGACATGAGCATCCGTTTGGCAACATCGGTTTCCGATAACCCCCCGTGCGCTGCACGCTGAGCGTGTTCTGTCAAACCGGCGCGTAATTCGTTAATGGCTTGCGCCGGTATGTTCCATTTACGCGCCCATGTCTCTAATGATTCGTTCTCGTAGATCATTCGCATCCCTCGTTGTTAAAATTTGTGCGGCACCAACATCGATACCGAACGTTAAATAAAAAGCTCGTTGCGCCTGCTTATAATCCGAATATCGTGCAGACCACAGGAGCATTGTTTGCTTAAGCTTATTGATAGCAGTAGCTCTGGCTTCGCGGTCGTTCATGATACGCCTGGCAATGCGCGGATCATTGAGAGCTACCTCAGGTAAATGTATCGAGCCGTGAATGCGGTCAATTTCGCCGCGTAACGCCGCCAACATTTCCGGAGACAATTCTTCAAGTACACCGTCAACATATTCCGGACCGTTTCTCGAAGATGGTTCGCGGGTTTCTCCGCAATACGGACATGTGAGACCTTGCGACCGGTCATAAACACCCAGGCACTCAAGGCACGATCTCGTTTGTTCTATAGTTTGGACATTTCTGGAACGTTTCTCACGATTATCGAGAGTGTGATTGATACGGCCATCCGGCAGCCCGTGCCGTTTCCAGTTTTGAACGTGGTCGATGATCAGACCATATTCTTTGCCCGGTAATAACCGAAGCGCTCGACCAAACTGTTGAACATACAACGGCCAAGATTGCGTTGGCCGCGCCATCGAAACTACCTCGATTGCCGGCAGGTCAAAACCCTCACCAAATAAATCCACGTTGACCAATTGCAACAGCTCGCGGTTGCGTAGCTTTCTCAGTGACGAATATCGATGTAACGCGGTTGATCTACTCGACACGACCTCGGAAGGGATGCCGTGCCGATTGTATTCTTCGCAGATATTGTGGGCGTCCTCGATGTCGACGGCAAACGTGATGCCGAGTTTACCCGCGGCGAAACGTTCATACGCGCCAACGATGTCACCGACAATACGGCTTTTGCGGGTCTCGGCACGTAACGCCGCCGGTGAAAATTCCCCACTTGCGGTAACCGGCAGGTTCTCGATATGCAGATCAGGCGGCGGCGCGACTATTCGGTAATCCGTGAGGAACCCCATGTTTATTATTTCGCGCATGGTCGCGGTTTGGATCATGTGGTCGAAAACACCCTTAGCATGGCGCCCGATTCCGTTGCCGTCGGCCCGGTTCGGTGTTGCAGTAACCCCGAGACCTTTGGCATTGGGTAACATTTTAAGCGCTTTACCCCATTTGTTATCGCGTAAAACGTGGTGCGCCTCGTCCATGACCCAGCGACGGATAGGCTTAAAAAGCGAATCGTTAGCGTTCATCCGTATCAACGTATCGATACCGGCGACCGCCGTTGGGGCATTCGCAGAGTAATACGCTCGACCCAGGTTCTCGCACTGTATCTCGACACAATCGCGGATAAGTTCACGAGGACCGATGATTCTGTGCGGTATCTCATGTCGGCCCATGGCCAAGCTTATCTGCGAAACAAGCTCATGCCTGTGCGCAATAGCGAGTGACGGATCACTGTAGTGCTTAAGAATTGTCGAGAAACAATGCGTTTTACCAGCACCTGTTGGTGCGACGCCGACGACATTTTGTACACCGGAATCCCAGGCATCGATAATTTCGCCGATAAACTTTGTTTGAAACGGCCTCGATTCGAATTGCATATTATCTCCGGGCCAGCACTACGCCAAGCTCGTGCAGCGGTAACAGGTCAACCCCAAAGCCAAACAATGCGCTGCCGTGGCTGGCCGCTTCCTGCCGGCCGTTTTCGCGCAACACCCCAAACCTAAGTCGCGCCCTCACCATTAGAACCGAAGTGCAAGCGATGAGTGCTCGCTGAAATGTCCTTGTTTCGGTGTGCGCCGGGATCAACAGCAGCACCTTGCGATGCTCGCCTTCGGCGATGCAGCGATCAACCCATCGGTCGCGAGCCTCTCCATACGGCGGGTTGCACCACACCGTTTCGGCGTCCCACGGCAGGGCGCATCCGTCATCCGGAAGGCTGTACCACTTCGCGGCTCTGGTCGGGTTGTCCGGCTCGGTGCATGGGTCAAGTCCAATCCCTCTCAGCAGTTCCCGCGCTGGCTCCAACACATAGGCTGGCGTCAGCATCGCCTGGCGCGCGTGGTGGTCTGGCCGCCTACGCTTCTCGTTGTCAAATCTGTGTTCAGCTATTCCCATGTTTACCCCCAACAATTCGTTTTCTGCATATTATCCCCGCACCATTAACCTGTTCCACGTTTCTATCGCCGACTCGCGGTCATCATGAAAACCAACGCCACAGTTTTTACATTTTAACCATCCAATGCCGTCGTCGCCCGATCCTAATTCCGGATCGTAATCGTCATATTCGAATTCTGGCGTAGCGCCGCACGGACACGGTACTATTTTGTTGACGTGTTTTGTCATGATTATGTCTGACCAGTCCTATCTCGAAGTTCATCGAACCATTCATCCGGTATTCGTTTTTTTGCTTGCACGTACCTACCCATGGCCGCAAGAATATCAAGCACCCTTTGTTGGTTATACATGGCCAGTGGCATTAAGCCGATGGGCGGCGGTTTTGGTCTTTCACATTCATCATTCATAGTCACACCTACGCTAATGTTTTAAGTAAGTCTGCCGCATGCATTGCTTGATAGACGGCATCGTCGATTGCTCTGTGACGCACACCCATGAAGGGTGTCTTTGTGACGTGCGGCATCATGTTTGATAATGTGCGGTAGCACCTGTTGTTGCGATAGTCCCATGGTATCTTAAGCTCGTTTCGAAGATAGGCGTTCGATAGGATGACATTATCAAAATCCGACCCATTGCCCCATACGCAACACGGTTCAAACTGATGTAACCACGTCGAAAATTCGCGTAAGGCGTCAAACATGTCACCTTCTGCTGAGACAAGTTCGTTTCGAGCCGCATCATTTTGTTGTAACCACCACGTCACAGTTTTTGGATCAATGACCCCTCCCCAATTGACAGCCGACGACAATGCTATCGTCTTGTAAAAAGAATAATTCTGAAAGACCCCTAGTGCGTTGAAAGGCACAGCACCAATAGCCACTATGGCCGCATTGGGGGCGGTGCCCATGGTTTCTAAATCCAACATTATGTGTTTCATGATCGTATAGTCCTATTAATTAAACGTTTGCAAAAATCATTGGCCGTTATCCCGGGAGATTTATTGGCCGTTATCCCGGGAGATTTACACGCATCCTTTTTTCGTTTGCGGTACTTCCTAATCTTGTGTAATTTTAAAAACGCAAGTAATTCGCCTTTATCATACAAAAGTTGTCTTGTTGATATGATTGAAAGCCTTGGCTTGGGCGCCCCCTGCCGCTTTAGAATCTGCCAAATGTGACCAACACTTACCCCAGTCAAGCCAGAGGCTTCGTCTCGACAGATCAATCCTTCGGAGGCGGGTAATTCCCAGCGCTTATCGTTCAAATGATTATCGATATATTCGCGCACCTCGCGGGCTACGTAATAAACACGCCGGGTGCGTATTATCATATAGAACGGCTCCGGCGCACCTGGCTGGTTAAGTAAATTGCGTATCGTTGGGTAAGACTTCGAATACAATTTCGAGATTTCTTTTAACCCGACAAGCTCTTCATCGATCATCATCAATCTCCGATACTAGAGATAGGTTGGCGATGACCAACGCATCCCTTTCGATATTGAGTTTCGAACACCGTATCAGGATGTCTTTTACAGACAGATACGCTTCAACCGAATCTACTTTTTGAGCCAAGGGGATTAAACCATCGAGCTGACCGTTCGGGTGCAGCGCATGGTAGTGGTACACATATAGCATTTAACACCTCCGTGGAAAAAAATATACTACAAAGTAACGAACATGTCAATAAGCTGTTGACAGCCTCGTCACTTTGTAGTAAGCTGACACCGTGTTATAACAAAACCAAATCAGGAGACAAAGTGAAAATCACAATCGAAGTAGATTTAACCAAAGTAACGGCCGAGCAGGAGGTCTTGATCGGCCGATTGTTAGGATATGTCGAAGACTCGAACCCGCCGCGGAAACTGGAGCAGGAGCACGAGATTGGCGCGGGTAAGACCATGCTGTCGCAGGAGCAGGAGCAGGATCAAGATAGTAACACGGACGATGGCGATCTTGACGCCGATGGTTTGCCATGGGATGGACGAATCCATTCAAGCAACCACAAGAAAACAGCAAAGGGCGTATGGGCTCGACGTAAAAACGTTCCGGACGAAGTTTATAACAAGGTTGAGGCTGAATTAAAAGCAACCATGGCAGCGCCTGCCGGCGATAATTTTGATTTCGATCAAATGGACATTCCTGGTGCAAATGTCGAAGCGCCGCCGCCTCCGCCTCCGCCGATGTCTTATGCAGAGTTTGCTCAGGTAATAACCAAGGCAATCACTGACGGAAAGGTTACGAATCAGCAGGTCGGGGTTGTGCTCAGGGATATGGGCATACCGACATTCCTGAGCATATCGAACAGAGAAGATTTGATTCCCTCGATTATGCTCAAATTGGGCTTATAGAATGGAACGCAAGACTCTTCCGTTTTCCAGCTTGGGCAGAATTTTAACCTGCCCAGGTTCGATAGACCTGATTCGAGAACTAGGCCGGCCGGACGTGGATAACGACGACGCGCGGCTTGACGGTATTCGAGCGCACCGGTACGCCGAGGATTATCTTTCAACAAACCTTGATTCGTTAGATATCGACATGGAAGGCGTTACCGAAGAAATGATGGATGCCGTCGAATGTTATACCGACGATGTTTTGCAAATCGCGAGGTTAACAGGGGCAACACCAATTGTTGAAGGCGAGCTGGTAGCAAAGCCGATCGACAAAGAAGGGCGCGTCAGAGGCCGCGCGGATTGTTGGTTGTTCGATAGTGCTAACAATACGATTTACGTGTGGGATTTTAAGTACGGCCGTCGTAAGGTCGACGCCTACGAATCGTGGCAATTAATCGCGGCCGCTGCCGGAGCACTATATAACACCAACCATCGGCCAGGATGCAAGATTGTAATGCGCATAGTGCAGCCGCGATGTTATCGGTACGAGGGCCCGGTTGACATATGGATTACGTCAAAGGAGTCGTTGGAGCCAAAATTTCGGGAAGCGCAAAGTATCGTAAATTATATTTTCGATGACGAAAAATTGCTTAAAACGTGTACGCCAAGCAAGTATTGCTCGAGTTGCCCTGCAGCGCATGGTTGCCCTGCGCTGCACAATACGGCGTTGAATATCATTGATTTTGTAGATGATAACGTGCCGACATTTTTGAAAGACAATAGTCTGGCGTGGTTTTTGTCGCAATGTGAAATTGCTGAAAAACGGTTGCAATCAATTCTTGACGGCCTTCGGACCGAAGCGCTCTATCGAGTAGAACACGGCACGGCTATTCCAGGATATCATCTTAAATCTGGGTACAGTCATGCCAGGTGGATAATATCCGATGCTGAAGTTTTGGCATTAGGTGAGCTGGCCGGCGTCGATCTTAGCGATAATGGAGTAAAAACTCCGGCACAAGCTAAGAAAGCGGGGATACCGGACGATCTTGTTGGAAGTATGTCCAAACGGTATCCTACCGAAGCAAAACTCGTTGCTGACGGCAACATGTATCATAAACTTACTTTTGGAGATTAAAAAAATGCCAGTTTCAAAATTAAAATTACCAGTCGGGCGTATGATAAGCGGTGACATCGACACACCAAGGGTGCAGCGCGATTCTAACAACGTCCCTAGAGTTGACAAGGCTGGTCAAGAAATCAAAAAGTTCAATTTCGGAATAGCCATTCCGAAACGAGGCGAGCAGCATTGGAATCAAACGGAATGGGGTCGCCAGATATGGGACGAAGGTGTCGCCGCGTACGGAAATCTAACACAGCGTCATGATTTTTCATGGAAAATCGACGACGGCGATAGTCAAATGCCGAATACCAAGGGCAAAAGAATGTGCGATCGAACCGGCGCACCTGGTCATTGGGTTTTGTGGTTTGCTCCGGACCAAGCTTTCAGGCCGAAGGTTATCGACAAGGATACGCGCGCCGATATCACTGCGCACGGATACATTGTTCCGGGGTTTTTTGTTCAACTGTATATCGATGTCGCCGCAAACGGAAGCATGCAAAAACCGGCACAAACGCCAGGTGTTTACCTAAATCCGATCGTCATGGCGAAAATGGGTGATGGTGAAAAAATCCTTGCCGATATTGATGTCAGCGACATGAACTTCGATAGCAATGTATCGATGCCAGGCATGCAACCAATAACGTCGCCTGAATATTCGTTCGGTCAGCAGCCACCGCAGCAGCCACCGCAGCAGCCGAACTACGGTCAGCATCCGAACTACGGTCAGCATCCGAACTACGGTCAGCAGCCACCGCAGCAGCCGAACTACGGTCAACAGCCGAACTACGGTCAGCAGCCACCGCAGCAGCCGAACTACGGTCAGCAGCCACCGCAACAGCCGAACTACGCTCCGCCGCAGGAGCCTGACCCGAGATTCTTACAAGTGCCGCCGGCTCCGGTAATGACTCCAAAGGCTGGGGCGATACCTTATGAGACATTCATTCAAAATGGATGGACTGATGCGCAACTGCGAGAGCACGGTTATATAGTTTAATCCTCCGACCTTGGGCGCAAGGACGCGCCATTTTTTTTGGTGAGACACTATGAACGAACATAAAGAACTTGCGATCCGTGCTCTCCGCACCATGATGGGCGATGATACGGCTCGCGCTCGTGCGGCATTTAGCAAATGTACTCCAGAGCAAATGCAAGAACAACACGGCCAGAGTGGGATAACGAGGGCGCAACTTCTCTCCCGCTACGAAGAGCACGACGCCAAAATCCAATCGGCAATTGATTGGGTGAAGGTTCAAGGTGAGCCCGACGAATTTACAGAGATATAGGCAGACTTTATGAGCTCAGATCAAAACACAAACAAACTGACAAAGAGTCAAAAGCGGATGCGTAAAGCGATTCAGTATTTGATGGATCACATGAACACATACGATCTACAAGGCGGGTGCCTTGATTATAGCGACGAAACGTTGATTGACGATGTGCTTTATGGGCTTGGCGTTGCGCTTGGCGGCAAAGAACACCAATATGCGCAAGGCTTCGAAGTATGGAAAGCCAAACTACGGAAGCATCTTGAGAGAAATCCTTTTGAGCGTACTTGAATCTTAGAGAGAAACCATATGAATAATCAAGAAATTGAACAAGAAATTCAAGCGAAAGGGCTTACTGCACCGCGTGTAACCATGGACTATATTGACAGTTTAATCGTCGATAAAACCTACCAGGTATTTTACGGCAGGATGACCATATGCATATTGCGGCTTAAAAACGGTTATCTAGTATCCGGTGAATCGTGTTGTGTTAGCGAAGCGAATTTCAATCAACCACTCGGCGAAAATATCGCATTCCAAAACGCTTACGACAAAATCTGGGAGCTTGAAGGGTACCTGTTGCGAGATCGATTAATGATGGGGGTTGGGAATGAATAATCAACAGCCATTCAAACGATTGCTTAATCTGTATTCGAAGATCGCGGCAACGATATCTTCGCTTGGGTTGATTGGGCATGAAGCTGACAATCTGCGAACCAGGATGTTGTCGACATATCGATCTGCCGGCAAAGGTAAAGGGAAACGACCTCGCGGGACCGGTCATAAACATATGGCCTATGTAAGAGCCAGCTGCAAACGTAGGGGTAGACGGGCATGAGAGAAACGTCATTGTGGCTATTTGTGGCCATTGCGAATGTGCTGATTCTGTTGACTCTGTTATTTCAATGGGGAGCAAATGCGCCTAGTCTGTGAAAATTGTGAGCACGGATATGCGGATACACTGCTGGAATGCCCGTTTTGCAATACATCAAATGTATTCGCGCATGGCAATAATGAAATGTCGATGGTTGATGTCGAAACCTATCCCGATTATTTTTTAATATTGTTTAGCACTGGCGAAAGCTTTGATTTCACACCATACAGCACCCTAGATATAGCATCGCTACGAAAGGCATTAAGTCAGTACACGCTGGTAACGTTTAATGGCAATAGATACGATTTGCATATGATCTTAGGGGCCCTAAATGGATTCGATAATGGCGCATTGTATCGATTGTCCAAAGGGCTCATTGAGGCAGAAAAACCAATTCGGTGTCCGCCTATTGAATGGATCGATCACATCGATATGTTTGACGTGATCCCTGGCGAGGGATCGCTAAAGGCCTACGGCGCAAAAAACAATACAAAATTACTGCAAGATTTGCCATACGATCCTAACCGATGTACTGATTGGGGCGAACGATTTTTCATAAAGAAGTATTGCGAAAACGATACGTCGGTTTTATCTGAACTGGTTGAGCGATTTAAGAAGCAATTAGAACTCAGAGACTCAATATCGAAAGAGTACGGAATTGATGTCCGCAGTAAAAGTGATCCGCAAATTGCCGAGGCGGTATTCAAAAAGGTTATAGGTCAGAAAATAGATATTCCGACCTATAAGCCAGGCACCGAGTTTTATTATAAGCCACCACATTGGTTATCGTTCAAACAGCTTGATATTTTGGATAGGTTGGCACGCTGCCCATTCACCATAAACGAAAAAGGCGGTGTGTCTCCAAGCTTCGATGCTGATTTTATTGATTGGGGCGATCAGCAAATGCGGCGTAATATTGTGGGTGCATATGTTACTCGGCCTAAAAAATGGGAATCAACGCCAATAAGAATAGGGGATACGGTTTACACCATGGGAATTGGAGGGTTACACTCTAATGAAAAATCCCGCTGTTTGAGATCAAACGATACTTATGTTTTGCGAGACCATGATGTAGCGAGTTATTACCCAAGTCTAATCCTGGCAACGGGAATATATCCGGGGCAAATCGGCGAAACCTTTTTTTCTATTTACGAGACGTGGTACCGCGACCGGCTACTGGCAAAAAAGACGGGCGACAAAGGCCGCGCTGATTCTTTAAAAACGTTTCTCAACGGGATATTTGGCAAGCTTAACGATAAGTATTCGGTATTTTACTCACCGACAGGGCTGATTCAGGTGACAATTACAGGACAATTGGCGTTGTTAATGCTTATCGAGAATTTAGAAACGGTCGGTATTCAAGTGGTATCCGCAAATACGGACGGTATTGTTTTAAAGTGTCGTAAAGATTTGGAATTCGCCGCCGATATAATCATATCGGAATGGGAAGCGACAACGGGTTTCGAAACAGAAAGAACCGACTATTCACTATTGGCAGCCAGGGACGTTAATTCGTACATTGCGATAAAGCCCGACGGCGACGTTAAACTCAAGGGTGCATACGCGCCACCGGAGCCCGGCCCTTCTGGATGGCCGAATCCTACTGGGCAGGTATGCGTCGACGCTGCAGTCGCATATTTAACAAAGGGTGTGTCGATAGAAAATACAATCCGTGGTTGCACGGATATCCGTCAATTTATTTACGCACGTGCGGTTCGAGGGGGCGGTTGTCTAAACCGGCGACCAGTTATCCCTAAGACAACATCTAAAAAACAAAAAACAGAAATTCTTGAACAATATGGAGCGACCGATTATGACGCATTGAGGGCTTGGTCGCTTAACCAGTCTGAGTATCTTGGTAAAGTGGTTAGATGGTATTATTGTGATAATCCGAATACGTGGATTCAATACAAATCTACCGGTAATATGGTTCCAAGATCGTTATCCGCACAGCCGGTAATGACCTTGCCGGAGCGCATACCGGATGATTTGAATTATTCATGGTATGTTAACGAAACGAAATCAATTTTAAACGATATAGGGGTGCTGATATGAATAGTGTAAAAATTCGAACTGATGAACTTGTGAATCTTATAGTCGCGGTTTTTCAAAATGGCGCTCTTTACGGGCACAACGCCGCGTTAATAGGTAGCGGTTTAATATTCGATCCCACGTTTGATCCGACGGTTAGGGATGAAATTTTAGTTGATTTCGAATCTATAGGTGACGTTATGACTGACCCGGCCGCACTGGACTCGTTAATCAGAAATACCAGAAACGACGTGCTAAGTAAGATTGTGCGAATTGACGGAACGATAGCTATAGATATTAAACCCATTATTCGTATGCCAGTGGACGCAAAAAATGAGACAATTAATTAAAATACATCGTGATGATTTGATAAATCTAGCGGCCATCGTGTATATGAATGCACGGCTCGAAGCCGCAGAAAGAATAACCTCGCCAGTAGATCGTGAGTTATTAATTAAAACAGACCCGTTATTTGAAAATGACGCCTTGGAAAAATTAAAAAAAATATTAGGCGACAATATAGACTCGCTTGAGCGAGATACTGACGAAACCATTATATATCCATATAAGCCAGAGATTATAAAACGATGAACATCATAGTAACAACTTGCATATCGCTAGTAACTTCCGCAATATTAATTATATTATCCCCCATAATCGCAATATTATTAGCAGCAACGATATACATCGTATGTATTGTCGAACTGTGCAACGTGTTTTTGTACAAACCGATATTAAAAATTATAAACAAAAAATCTGCGTCGGTGCCTATCTATAATGAGAGTTTGAGTGATGACGAAGCAGAAGCAGAACACTTTGGCAAAGAACCGTATAACCCGGAACGCGTGGGGAAATGGTTTTTCATTAGCAAAAGCTGAGGACGAAAATGACGACTAAAGAACCGAAGAACCCAGAGGATGACGGGTATTTAGCTTATTTTATGGAAGGCACCCTGGCCATTAACCCATACGCAAAAGGCAGTTTGGAGCATGATGAATGGGAGAATGGTTTTTCATTAGCAAAAGCTGAGGACGAAGATGAGTAAGGCAAACGAAACACAACACGGCGGAACGCATTACAAGGATTTACCAATCGAACCTTGGGATTACATTATTACCAATGGTATAGGATATTTGGAAGGCAATGCTATAAAATACCTGACGCGATGGAAGGTCAAGGGTGGTATTGAAGACCTTAAAAAAGCGAGTCATTACATCGAGAAACTAATCGAAGTTGAAGAAAAGAAGCTCACGAATTCCCCGAAGTGCATAGGTGCCATGGACACACTACCCAAAGATACCACTCACAGAGGGTTCCCATAATGCCGAAAGTTTTGAACAAGTACAAAGATGCAATTCCTGAGGGTGCCGTTTATATTGGTCGCCCAAGCAAGTGGGGAAATCCATTTGCGATAGGTATAGACGGTAGCCGCGAAGAAGTGATTGTCAAGTACCGAATATGGCTACTTGCGCAACCAGCGATGATTGCGCAAGTGAAACGCGATTTGTCCGGAAAGGATTTAGTTTGTTTCTGTGCACCGAAAGCTTGCCATGGCGACATACTCCTTGATGTAGCTAACAACTAAACCATGGAACAAAAAATGAAAACAACTCAAATTGATCTGCTGGATCACGGATACGTCAAGTTTGTTGAACACTGGGGTAGCGACGAAAGGATTATCGAAGCGGCCCGTATGTCGACGAACAAAGGCTTTGTTAACTGGGATGAAGACGAGAAGCTATTGGCCTACCTGCATAATAACAAGCACTCGACGCCATTCGAAATGGCCGGTATGGTCATCGAAGTCAAGGCGCCGATCTTCGTTTTCCGAGAATGGCAACGACACCGGACGCAAAGTTACAATGAAATGAGTGCCCGGTACATCCAACTGCCCGCCGAGAATTATACACCATCAGTCGAACGTTTGATGGAAGGGGCGAACACGGCGACCACCAATAAGCAAGCACAAGGGAATGGCAAAATACTAACGCACGATGAGGCCGAAGAATGGCTGCAAGTGCTTGAGATGTCTGTAAACTATTCCCAATATGCATACGAACTCGGCCTTAAGCTCGGCGTACCGAAGGAGCTGGCTCGACTACCAGTACCGGTTGCCCGGTATTCCAGGATGCGAGCCTGTGCTAATCTGCGCAATTGGCTGGCTTTCCTAACCCTTCGCCAAGCGCCGGCCGCACAATGGGAGATTCGCCAGTACGCGGATGCGGTCGGGGAATTAATCGCTGAGAACTTCCCACGAACGTGGGGGCTGTTTGTGAATGAGAGGGCACATCAATGATCGCAATAATTGCTGGTTTACTTGGGATCGTCGTTCTTATTGTAAAGATTGCCGTTGTCATTTATTGTTATAGGGTGATTACCAAATAGTAAATGAGTGTTGCGTGGAAAAGATAATCGGTGATTGGCATACAGAAGTACGGATGTCGGCTGATGAAGCAAAAGACATTTGCAAAATGGGAAACGGTGCGGGGTGTTGCGCCTTTTTGGTTTGTGGTGCTGACCGCTTTGAGTGCATCAGGATGTCATATCCAGCAAACGTGAGTATTTTTTCTCGATTGAAGAACGGGACTATTGAGGCAAAAGGCGAAGGCGGTTGGTCCGGCTGTGCGTGGCAAGGTAAGTTTTAACTATGTTGGAAAAGTTAACGCGCAAAGAACGTAAGCAATTCAGACAATCTGGTTTTGCAAGCCCGGACGAATGGCTTGCCTATAGATTGTCAAAAGAGCTGGTGGTGCCTATTACAAACAGGCGGCATAATGTGCTGCGCTGGTTAGAGTATCTGCGTCAAACTAAAAGATGGGTGCCGAGTCTAGTTAAATTAGAAAGTTTTATTCACGACGACGACATTGTTACCGGTCGCGAGTCTGTAAAAAAGGTATTGCGAAAAGCCGAAATAAGACGCACGTTTTCAACCGACCAACTGGCTCCCGTGCCGAGTTGGTATTCTGGGGACACTCGCACCATACGATTGCTCAATTCCGCCCAAGATATTGTTATTACCGGTGCCGAGTTGGAAGTTTGTCTGGATAGGGATGTCTTTAGAGAACGTTATATTAATGACACAGCCTCGGGATTGACTCACATATTCGTAATAAAGACCAGGTGCGGAATAAGCGCGTTTGAGTTGACATGCGAAAAGTCACTAATACAGCATCGAACGTATAACAATGGTTTGCCAAACGTAAGACACGAGGCAATATTACGCGCATTTATGTCTAGGATTGGCGGCACTATTCCGCATGGAATCAGTATCGATGAAGCCCTAGTAAATGAATATAGAATGCACGTTGAGACAGAAAATGCGCGACTGAGAGTTCTTGCAGAAGTCAATAGGATGCACCTCGAAGCCTATAGTGCGCAAGTTGAAATGTATGCCCGGCGAGTTCAAACGATTGCTGACCAATTAATTCGAGGGCCTATGCCTATCGAAGACGTGCCTTGTAGTGCTGCAGTTTTATGACTCTGGAATCAAGCCCGTTATATCCACCATTGACGGCTTTTGTTACTTGTGCCACGATATTATCACTAATACCTCGATCACAAATATCCCATATTTTATTGTGCGAAAAAAACCAGATACCGACTGTCATTGGAAACTCAGTAGCCACTCGCTCTGGGTAATCAACAAAGTTAATTTGAGCCCATTCTGAAAATTTCTCATAGTTAGATTTTCCGGTTAATTGAATAAACCCTCTACCACGATACCGATACCCATCGCCCGAATCAACGTCGCCATTTCCCAATCGGTTTGCATACGCAATGTTCCCGATTTGCTCTGGATGATATGCCACCCGACTGGCAAGCCGTGGCGGAAATCGTTTTGAGCCAAACACTGCGGCCAACCTCGGAGCCGAGTAATTTAGATTTTCTTCGACCCTTTTAAATCCACCAGACTCGTAATCCAATTGCGATAGAAAGTGCAATGCGCGGCGATATGTCGTAAGAACCGATCCCGTGCCGTGCAGTTCCAATTCTTCCATGGCTGCACTCGGGACTAAATTTTTAAATGGCGATAAATCAATCATCATCTAAGCGCCTCATGGTTTTAATAGTTAATGTTTTGGCTGAGTCTCTAATGCGTTCGCCTTCCGCCCTAAACGTTTGCGCCTTGATAATATCTTTGGCCTTTGTCGCCGAGGAGAGCTTTCCATTTGCTTTATTTTCAAGTTTTTTAACAATGTCTTGCAGCTTGGCCAGTTCGGATTCTCTTGGCGTAAGGTCTCTATCGAGGCTTCTCTTTACGGCGGCATCGTTCATTTCGTCACGGTATCGATAATATAGTCGATCTTTAAGGTATCCGGAGTCGTGTGCGGCAACAAAGCGGTCTATTACAACTGGTATCGTGTTACGCCCGAATTTTTCTTTTGTCGGATTCTCGACGGCAACCTTAAGAATTTCGTTTAATGGTCCAACCGCGTATCCACGGATTATTTCACGAACTGTTTCGGGATATACGTTGATTCCGAAGGCACCTAATTCCCTGGCAATGGTTTTATAGAACTCTGGCGTTGTTTTACGACCTTGCAATGCCAGTGCTTTGTCATCCCGTGCGAACCGTGAGTTTGTTAATGGCTGCCCGAACATGCTGACATCTAGGCCCACATTAACAAGTGGCTTGGCAATCTGGGGCGAAAACGTTTGAGCCATCCAAATAACCGGGTGATTCAAAATCGACGCCTCACTGGGAGCTACGGGCGCCAGTGTGCGGGTAAATGACTTGGTTATCTCGACCAATGTGTCGGCCACAGATTGATTTCCAAACATCATCTTGCCGACGTTGGTTGCCGCGCCCCACATTGCTTGTGGCATCCCGAAGCCAATAGGTACTTTAAGATACAAGTCATTGCCAAAGGGAAGGTGAATGTTACGCTCAAGCATGAACGCCGAAATGTTATCCATTTTATTTTCACCTGTGATGTCGTCATCGCCATCAACAGCGCGTAACATCGCATATAGAGCAACCCCGGCCAGGAAGTACGCTGTGGCTCTGGCTCGCCCGGTACTGGTGTTTAATGTTTGAGCCAGTTGGTGCCCCCCTTGCATAACCGGATTCACAAAAGTGTAAAGCGCTCGTAGCGGCCCGGTAATTGTTCCTGATTTTCCAAAGTTCATGAGATTAAGAGTTGCCGCCGCCGCTGTTTTAGCGTCAACGCCATGTGTCATGAGTGATGAAAAAATCGAATGTGATGCTACCAATTCAAAGGCGTTGTTCCATGCCGTAACATAGCTCATGGCGGAATCGGACCACCCGCTTAATGATTTGAGTTTTTCCGATAAAGTTGCGCTATCGGATGATATATAGTCGCCGACTGTTGATGTGGCGCCGCTTTCGATCATCAATCGTATTGATTGAATATCCGGATCACTATTGTCGATTGCTATTTTACCCTCTAACCCGGTGCCCTCAAGCATGACAGCCATGAGTTTTTTAACAATACCAACATGCGCCGCATTTTTCAAAGCCAAATTTGCAACCGATCCCATGTCTAAGAATTCGTATCCGGGGATAACCCGCGCTCTAATATTCTCGGTCCGCTCCCATGTGTCACGGATCGAGTTGATCAGTCCGAACCCTGGCATAAATTGGGTTACAAATCGGGCGTATGATCGTGTAAAAAAGGCAAACGGCTGCAGCAAGCTTGGAATCTGCTCTTTGTTGATTGATTTTAACGCGTCAATGGCTTCCGCGTTGTGCAAATCGAACACCCATTGTTCGCCGTTTTTACGATAGGTAATGCCTGTGTCAGATACAAATCCGTCGGTTAACCGCGTCTTGGTAAAATGATAATGCTTCGAAACGTTTTCTTTAGCTTCGGCGGCGGTAGCTCCGCTATCGATTTCATCCTGAATCAGTCTGTCATATAGCTCTGACAACGATTCTTTGAAGTCTGACCACCCATAGTACCTTGCTGATTTTTGAACCTGTTCAACAGCGGCATCGATGCCGTTTTTAGCGATACTTTCAGACCGACCGAGCGCTTGTTTATCTCCGGTCTGATTGACGCCACCATGAGCAAACAGCTCGTCTTCGGACGTATCTACGCTCGGGTCGCCGGTCAAAGGCACGTAATGTGGCGAGTTGAACCAATCAGCCACTTGGGCCTTGGTAACTTTGCCCGTATCAAGATCAAGCTTAACCTTCCAGCGCATCATGGCATAGACAATATTTGCCGCCGCTTCCAGCTTATCCTTTGGAATGACGCTTTCATATCGAGACATCATTTCTTGCGCGGTAAAATTGTTATACCCACCTGCAAGTTTGGCCGATAAACCCTCAAGCCTGGCGTCAATGAATCGGTCCTCATGAATAGCGTCGAACCGTTCTCGCTGTGCCGTTTTAGCTCGAGTTACCGCCGCTTTAAGCTCTGCATTTGTTGGTTCGGCATCAATGATACCGTACGCCAAATCGTGTTTATCTTTTGCGATTTTATCGGCAAGGGCTTTTTCAGCTTCAGCTACCTTTGCAGCATCTTGGCGCAAATAGTCGCCATTTTTTTCGATGGCATATCGAGCAGTCATCCACTGGCCAATAAGTTCTTTCGCTGCACGAAAATCTAAATTTGACTCTTTGGCAACGGCGGAAATAACCTTTGTTAACGGGCGTAAAAATTGAGTTACGACCTCTTTTTCTTTGACCGATACTTTCCGACGGGCTAAGTCTTTATCACGAACCACGCGCCACGAGTCTGGGAATTGACGCATTAATGCGTCAAAGGGTCTGGTCGAGTCGATAAATAAAGTAGTTGCTTTATCAAATAAAGCTTGCCTATCGGCAGCTCGGGTCGGCATTTTTCCGGTTCTGATAATGGTATCGATATCCGCCAACGAATCCGTGCCTCGCGGTCCGCCGGTGAAAAAATCTTTCACGCTTTGTTGAACAGGTCCGCCGTTGGCATTGGGAGACTTCGGAGCCTTCAAACCGTACTTAGATAGGGCGTATAAATCAGCCGGGGTCAAAGAGCGAATTTTTCCAAAATCTAAACCGGATCGAATTAATACCGCGCGAATCCCACCGATAAACTTTTTTACCATTTGTACGATTTTGTCCGGCAATGACGCGGGTGCTCTGGCAAATTCGGATACAATATACGCTCTGAATTCGGCCATGGTGTCTTCGGCCCCGCTATTTACGGCACGAGTGTATGCCGCAACAACCTCTTTGTGTCCGATACCAATGGCTGCTTTATCAAATTGATCTTGCATGTCGCGCTCAAACCGCGCGGTTGTTTGTATGTGAGTAGGGTCGACAGCTTCGGCTCTATGTAACGCTTCGTGATATAAAACCGAATCGATTTCCGATTTATCGATAGTTTCAGCAACCAATACAATGCTGTCGCTAACCGGATCGTAATGACCTTGCAGTCTGGCCGATACGTTGCCAGGCACGTCAGCAGCCTTTGCATAAACAGTAAAGATTTTGGATCGCGGATTAATACGCGCGAGCAGCTCGTCAACCGTCGCCGGGTTAGTTACTTCGGTGTTCGACTGGCTTTCCTTCGCCAATTGCGATTCTGCAAGGGCGTCGCCAAAACCAATCGACCGCAATCGATTCTTGCGGTCTTCGAGTTGGCTAAGATATTCTTCGCGCTCTTCTTGTGGCACAGCATCAAGACTCGATGACGCTGAAAGTTTACGCTGAATGGCTTTATGCTCAAGCGTGGTGTTGATAAGTTCGGTTTCTTTATCGAACCCCTTTAAATCGATAGACTCCAGTTTAGCCAAAGATTCCTTTTCATACGCCAAGCCCGATATTGCTTGCGCGAGACGATTTGCAACGCTTTCGATGGCGTTATTCAATCGAGTTATTAAACCGGATGGTGATATGGCATCGCCTCTCCGCCACGTGTCCAATCGTCCCCAATTGGCGCTTATTGTCGAACCTCGCACACCATGGTCGATTTTAAAGTTAAGACCTCGGTAAGCAATGAGGGTTACGCCCTGGCCATCAAGGTGAGCTTTCGCTGCGGTTTTTGTTATTTCCGCAATAGCTGCTTTTTTGTCATTTACCGTTTTTCCATTGATAACCATCGGCGCTAACTCGTCCCCTGCTTCGGTAGCTGCCGGTAGTGGGTTCTTGTTTACAATCTCAAGCAAACGCTCGAACTCTTGTATTTTGCTTGGATAATATCTGTCGATTAAATCTTTTGCTGAAGTTTTTTGCATGGCGAGCGAGTTTACCGAATCGCTATACGCTCTGCGCAACAACGTTAACCGCTTAACTTCATTGGCTAATCGCGTCTCTTCCAAGATTAATGGGTTTCCGCTGGCGGCGGCTTTCATATCGCTACTATTCGCCGCCTCGTTTGTTGTCTCGCCTTCGATGTCCCCGGTGCCGGAGTATTTACGTAGCTGCTCAATACCCCTCGCTTTATGCTCAAGTATCTGCCACCTGCGAGTATCGTATGTTTGCTCGGTTGCGTATCGACCGATATACACCTCAAAACCCTCTGGGTCGGCGGCGTATAGCTCGTTGCCTTGCCTAATAATGCGCCCTTCACGCTGTTCAAGATCGGACGGTCGCCACGGGGCATCGACATTATGCAACGCCACCAACCTGGCGTTTACATTCGTACCGGCCCCCATTTTTTGTGTAGTGCCCAACAGGACTCGAACATCCCCAGCGTTTACCCGGGCGAATAGCTCTGCCTTTTGTTTTGGTTTTGGATAGTCGTGGATAAATGCGATTTCATTAGGTTTTATTCCGGCCGCAATTAACTTGCTACGCATATCATCATAAACAGAAAACGATGTCGCACCACTGACGGCCTCAACATCGGTCTTAGATATTTCGTTGCTGCGCTCTTCATCGGTTTCTAACTCGTTGTCTGTTCGATATGAGTCAATAACATCATCGCTAAGCGCGTCAAATTTATCTCGAATATCGAACCAACGTTCTCTACCGGCATCCGTTCTAAGCTCGGCGTCTACACTGGCTTTTGCGTCTGTTTTACTTGCGAATCCGCCCCGAACGAATCGACCGGTAGTCGCTTCATAAATAGCAACCCCGGATTGTGTTTTCCCCATTAAAAACGGAACCCTTCAAAAGCCAGGAATAGTGGTCAATGTCGCTTTAATGTGTGTTAAATCATCGCTATTTTCTTGGTACACATACGCGCGTTTTTCAACCGAACCCATACGATTACGCTCGGATGACGGTACCGACATATCGAGGAATACTAACTGAGTTCCTTTTTTGGCAGACCACTTCTTATAGATATCAACAATACTACGCACGGCAACATTGATCTTACTGTCTGGAAAATCCGGTGCTGACGGGTCGATTATTCGATAATCAAGACCCGCCTTATTTGCCAACGTAGTTAAGCTGAGAGCATTTATTTTGCCCTGAGTACGCCTGGTTAATTCACGAATATTTTCAAACTGACCAACAATAGACTCTGGGTCAACCGTTGTTTCGGCACTAAGAGTTTTGGTAACAAGGTCGAGTTCAGCGTCCTCTCTGGTCTCAAATACGCCAATGTTTTGCTCGGTGTTATTATCGCGTAGGTAAAATTTACCATCTTGCTCGACAATCGCCACGGCGCTTGGGTCTTGAATCTTATAAACGATATTACCGGACTCGTCACGTTTTACCCTTGGCAATCCGAAGAACTCTTCTTGCAACGGGGAGCGCTTGGCGACAACATTGTCCGGCTTTCCACCTTGAATTTTTGGGACCGGAAACGTGGTGCCGTCTTCTTTGGCAAACTGCTTTAAATCGTCCAGGGTAACAACATCGGCAAACGATTTATAATCGGTAGTCAGTGACGGGGCATTCTTATATTTTGAAAACCTTTGTGAGATTCGATATCCAACCCCTGACGGACCAACTTCATAAACATGCTCGGTCTCTCCAAACACGTTTGCCCATGCGTCAAACAAATGAACACCTGATCGTTTAAGAGCATCATATCGCATTAACCGTTGCATGGTGAACATTTCAGATAGAGCATTTGAAACAGGCGTACCAGTGGCTGTTATGAGAGGGAATTTTTCCCCATAATTTTGTTGCGAATATCGAATCTTGTAAAACAAATCGGATGCCTTGGCCGACCCTGCCGGATTTCCGAGACCAGCAACTTGCTGTCGTGTTGTTGAAAAGAATAAATTTTTAAACAAATGCAATTCATCAACGACGAGACCGTCGATTCCCATTTCTTCGAAAGTGATTAGTTTGTCACGAGCTCCTGCTTTATTAGCAAGCTTCTGTTGTTTGGCCTCAAGATTTCTTTTGATTTTCTCTAGTGCCCCAACAATACCCCTGTCGCCCCGATTACGCTTCATTTCTTCGATAGAACTGACAACCTCATTAATCTGTTCGCTAACCAATGCTCGTTCAGTCTCGGGCGACAACCCAATGCGTAGCATCGAAGAGTGCCCGATAATCATTGCGTCATAGTCGCCCGTTGCCATTTTTGCGAATAAACGAGCACGGTTATTCTTTGAAAAATCGTCGGGTGTCGCGGCCAAAACGTTGGCAGCCGGATACGTGCGTATGAATTCGTCTCGCCATTGCAACGTTAAATGATCGGGCACCATGACCAACGGCCTACGAGAAATGCCTAATCTACGTAGCTCCATAACACCACCGATCATGGCCATTGTCTTACCAGCCCCAACAACATGATCCAGAAGTACATTACGGTCTTGAACTATTCGCCATACCGCATTATTTTGATTGCGACGAAACGTTACGTTAAGTGATTTTCCTGGTAGGGATAAATGTGATCCGTCGAACCTGCGGTTTACAACCCGATTGTATTTCTCATTAAAAATTTTGGATAGTTCTGCGGACCTCGATTGGTCTTTCCATATCCAACCATCCCAGTGATTGACAATGCGATCCATTGCGGCTCTGGCCGCTTCGGTAGCAGCTTCGTCTACAACCTGTTTGTCAAGTACAGTTCGGGTTACTACGGGGGCCTTTCCCGCCATCAACCCTTCCAAAATATCCAAAGAACTCCGAACTTGAGTACCGAATTCGTTTTCGAGTAGGTTTAAATCGCCACTCCCGATTCTTGACGACCTCCATTGCCCGACTGAACTTATCCAAGAAGGCGTCCATTGCATATTTGCACCCGCAATTTCACGAGCAAACTGTTGGTAAACATTGGTTGGAATCCAAAACGCCCCGATAGGTGCGTATATTTCGCTCGGAAGTTTATCTTTTGGAATTACAGCTTTTAATGCCTCAACGTTTCGTTCGTATTCCGGGTCATCCTGGGCTGCAGCAATGGCATGTTCTAACTTTGTCTTGACATCCCCGGATAGATATTCATCGGCAAGCACTGGGCCGTCAATAGGGTCGTCGTAAATTACATCCGATAGTTCATTTAATATGTCTGATTCAGGTTTTCCATAGGCGTCTGACATATATTTGAGATCGACATGGCCTGTTGAATCGAGGGATGCTACCAACGCGTCCTTGGCCGACGATATATTCAACCTCTCGGTCGGTGGAAACAAAACACGCCTTTCTAAAATATCAGCCTTTTCAATCTTTTCTGGCGAAGGATCGATTCCGTTTTTTTCCGCAACGGCCTTGCTAATTGGCGGGGTGTATCGTTCCAATGCCTGTATAAAGGCTGAATCAACATCATCGATATAAATTCGGCGATTAGCGACACCATTTATAGCGCCGAATTTTTTCACAAACGTATCGTACGCTTTATTCAATTCCTTTCGATTCGCTTCAATTTCTTTTTCGGTGGCGCTTGATGATAATTCCAAACGGCGCTGTTTATTAAAAAGATCACGAATTGCGATGACACCTTTCATTTTTGGAACGGCTGTCGATATTTCAACGGACGTTCCGTTTACTGTGCGAACCGGGACATTCCAAACCTGCGACTGTTTTAACCCCGCAACATCGTTCAAACGTTGCTTAATTACACCATTTGCATCAACAAAAAATGAACCTGGCTTAACATCCTCTGGCACAAGATTATCGGCAGAATTTAAAATATCTTCGGAACGTTCAATCGATTCATAGACATTCTCTGGCAGTGTTTCGATAAATTGATCGAGTTGCTGCACAAGATCGCCGGTCGGCTCCACGGTATATTCATTGGCGGCTCGCATTGAACCGGTCGACGATTCTTTCCCAAGAATATTCTGCTTATTCTTATTGAAGTATCGATTTATGCTATACGTCTCTGGCGAACCTTCGACAGTAGATTCTTCCGAGTGAATCCAGTCTGGGTTTTGATCTGGGTTCTGTGTCTTTTGAAAGAATAAGATGTCTGTGACAACTTCCGTTCCCGCGTTCTTTTTAAACGCACTATTCGGCAATCGAACTGCGCCTAAAAGATTGGCCTTCGAAGCTACGTATTGACGAGTTTTTGAGTTTTGCGCATCGAGGAAATTATGAGACACGATAACCGGGACGATCCCGCCGTCCCGAGTCTTGTCAATCATTTTCGATATGAAATAATTATGAATACTCGAGCCTGAATATGGCGACCGCTCTTTGTCAACAATGGGCTCGCTTCCGAACGGCGGGTTCCCAATAGCCATATCGAAATAACCCGACGGCACGCTGTAGTCTTGAAACCCTGTTGACGTGGCAATGTTTGCTTTAGGATACAACGCCCTTGCAAGCCGGCTTGTAATGTTATCAAGCTCGACACCATGCAGTGTTGATTTATTACGCATGGCCGACGGCATTAATCCGAAGAAATTACCCGAACCCATTGACGGTTCGAGAACCCGACCTGAGCGAAACCCTAATCTAGCGACGGCCTTGTAAATCGCGTTTACAACCCCGGGGCTCGTATAGTGCGCATTAAGCGTAGACGCTCTTGCCGATTCATACTCTTCCGGGGTTAACGTGCCCGCCAGCTCTTCATATTCTTTTGCATATTGCGTGTTGGTCCTGTCGAACACACCTTTCAATGCTCCGAACCCAACATATTTGGCGAGTGTTTTTCTCTCTTCCGGAGTGGCCGTGCGGTTCTCGGTTTCAAGCTTTTTAATTATTTTGATCGCCTCAACGTTACCGCGATACTTCGATTTAAGACCTCCGGCACCTATGTTATCGGCCTCGGTTATTCTGTAATCATCGGCGGCGACATTCTCACCCCCGACGCCTCCAGTTTCTCGTGCATCGCTAGGTGTGTCGATCGGTCGTTGGTTAGGACTTCCAATTCCTGATTGACCTGTTCCTTTAACAGAAACAGGTATTCCGGTTTCTTGATCAGAGCTTGAGTTGCTTCCGGCCAACCCATCATCCACCGATTTGCTATCGATACTGCTTGGTTGCCCAACGATTGTATTTTCGCTCGGAGTTGCACCGGGTATATCGCCGGTTTGTATAGTGCTTGCATTGTTTGACTCCTTGGCAGTAACTGGTATCGGCGTTTCGGCAGTAACTGGTGTCTTGGTTGCGGCGTACTTGTCTAGTAAGTCTATTTTTCTTAGAGATTCTTTGCGATAATATTCTAATCTAGCACTGTCGCCTAAATCAATGCTATCAAATCTACTTGCAAATTTATTGCGTAAACTTTTTGGCAATTCCGCAAAGACTTTACTTTGAGTCATGCGGATATCGAACGGCGATATATACTCTCGTTCTGCGGCGTTCAGGCTGTCTAAAGCTAGGTTATATTTAGCAATCCGATCTCTATATGCTTTCTGTACAGACTCCCGGCCATTGGTAGGTCGCAATATCGCTGACTTGCGATTTTCTATTTCGCTTCGAATCTCATTTATAGCATCGTGATATGCAGTGCCTGTTTTTGGTCCTAACTGCGATTTTCCAATAAGCGCATCGTCAATATTTTCTTCGGATAAACCTAACGATTTGCCATAGTCTGCGACACTGGCTTTGCCATCAATTACTCTTTTACGCACATCAACCGTTGTCGGGGTTTCGGCAGTGACCGGTGTCGGGGTTTCTGCAGTGACCGGTGTCGGGGTTTCTGCAGTGGCCGTTGTCGGGGTTTCTGCAGTGGCCGTTGTCGGGGTTTCTGCAGTGGCCGTTGTCGGGGTTTCGGCAGTGACCGGTGTCGGGGTTTCTGCAGTGACCGGTGTCGGGGTTTCTGCAGTGGCCGTT
>Ga0208644_1000761_pt1 | contig 28593 bp, 34 predicted proteins | sample VirMetDEL_Nov_18_FD_184517 | JGI IMG/M metagenome (GOLD analysis project Ga0208644, IMG submission 184517) | Aqueous microbial communities from the Delaware River and Bay under freshwater to marine salinity gradient to study organic matter... | ecosystem: Environmental > Aquatic > Marine >...
CGAGAGATGTCAAGAAGTTGAATATCTCACGTGCGCCAACAACGCCCTTGTTCAGCACCAGATCCTCAAGGTGCTCCATGTGGACGTTCTTTTGCTCAGTGATAAATGTCTGAAGTTTAAGCATTATCTTTGTACCACAGCAACGTTTCTGTTAATTCTTTTCTTGTATGAAGCAAGCACGCGGATCCCTGGATATTTCTTGATCGACTTTCTTGTTTTGTCATTACGAATAAGAAACATCACATCCTTATCACCAACAACATCCCTCATTTCTGTAATGATGTGTGTACATTCTATTTCTAATTTATCTTCAATACACTTAAACGATCCGCTTTTGAAAGTTTTCGTTATGACTGCTCCGCCGTTCTTAATGTCCGAGCCAAACACGACAGCTTCTTTTTCTTGATTTGTTGCCGCAACAGCAATGTTTGGTTCGATCTTAAAATAAGTCGATTCAGCAATGAGTTTTGTTTTATTGGCTTTGATTGCCTTTTCGATTATCTTTTCTGCTTGCTGCCCAAAATACCTGTCAGCCGATTCCCAAGTTTCAGCATCATCCTTTTTGATAGAGATTGGATACTGTTTATTTTTGGAGTCAATCAATACGATATCTGCTTTTTTTCTACCAGCAGTATCAGCCCCAACAGATTTGGCTTCCTTTATTCCGACGACTTCATATGTTTTGTTCTTTGCCTTGAACAAAACATTGATTGGACCCTTCATGTTTTTCACGCAGTCATTGACATTTTTAACAACAATCAATTCGTTTTCTACACCAGCAGAAGCAGATCCTTGTCTGGATGCAGGTTTAACTAGAATAGAAAAGCTGTTGATTACGACCTTACCAACAGAAGATTCCGACGTTGGTTTATCATCATAGGAGGATCCTGGAAGTTTCTTGTTAATATCTTCCAAAACTTCTACTCTGTTTTTATCAACAAGAACAGCAAATTTCTTACCGCCCATGGGTTTGATATTACCATATCCCATAGATCTAACTGTTTCTTGTAATGATTCTATTGTGAACATAGAAATCCTCCTCCCCCTATTTATAATAGAGGAGAAGGAATTAAATAGCCGATTCTATTTCTGAGAGTTTGTGAGAGGAGATATATCTGCTGTAGATATCTTCTTGAATGCCGTATGCTTCGACTTCCCAAGGATAGTCGTCGTCATCCATGTCTTCCATGTTGTATTTTTTGCCTTTGAATCTGACAGCATGCCGTTCATTTTCGTATTCATACATTTGGTCTTTAGCCCACTGGCGAAGGTGAACTATTTCATGAGCAAGTGTTCTATAAAAATCTGGAGTATCTTGGTTGAGTTCTAAACGAATCTCGTATTCTTTTGGACGAACAGTTTCGCAGCCACCGATTCCGCAGTCGCCAACTATTCCTTCTCTCTCTTCAAGACCTGAGACAAGATATATCATAACTTCAATTTTGGGTGCAAGACGTTTGCCAAGCTGATCGAAAAGCATCCAGTTAGCGGCATGCCTGATCTGCCTCTTTAGTACTTTGCTACCTCCACGAAGATAGATCTTTGCTCGTCTCTCCATTGTAGTCATCCTCAAGAAATCTTTGTTTCGATTTCCGCTTTTCGGCAAACTGCTTTCGGCGGGATTTGTTATTTTTGGAGTTTCCTCCGTCAGATCCATGATCATCATCCCAATAATTCGTTTTTCTACGCCACGTTTTGCCCATGATAGACTCTTTCTTTCTCCTCAAATTTTAAGACCACTGAAATCTCGACGACCTGCAACTTTGGTCATCCACTTCATACTGTCATCTTCGTTTATACGCTCACCGAAGTGAGTATTATCCATGATTGGTTTATCTTCCTGGACCAGACCCTTTTGTGCGTTCTCCTCGAGATCATAGAGCCTCATCTTAGTTCTATCTACACCAACCACGAACCTCTTATTTATTGTTGGATCGTTGTAGCGATTTTTCAACTGCTTAACCATAATCTGATTAAGGTCTTGGAGTTCCTCAGTTGAAACCAGAGCGATCATGAAGTCGGCTGTAGCTGGCAGACCAAACGACTCTGAGGTGTCCTCGAGTCCTGGATCTGAATTGCTATAACCAGTTCTGGTTGTCTGAGTTGCTGAGATAATAGGAAGATTCTTCTCAACAGCCAGCCCACGAAGTTCTTCGGCAATCGCCTTGACATAGGTATAGCTGTTGACGTTTGCTCCAGACTTGATTCTGGAGGAAAGGCAGATGTTTAGATAATCAATATAGATGATATCTGGAACGAACGATCTCTTGAGGTGAAGTTCGTTCAGCAAATGCCTCAGATGCCCAACATGCGCAGAGGCAGTTGGAAACTCCTTGATGATCAGTTTGCCAGTTGTTTTGTTCCTGACCCTGTCAACCTTCTTCTGATAAGAATCGACTGGGATAGACGAGAGTTCATCGATTGCTACGTTCAGAAGATTAGCGTCGATACGTTCTGCGATCTTTTCTTCTGCCATCTCCATAGTAATGTAGAGGACGTTCTTACCTAGCAGAAGATTGCTTGCTGCGAAATGGCACATTGCCAGAGTTTTGCCAACACCAGTTCCAGCAAGAATAATGTTAAGAGACTTGCGAGGCAGACCACCACGAGATACTGTATTAAGCATCTCAATGTCGAATGGGAGTCTTTCTTCAACTCTGTGGTAGAAGTCGAATCGTTGCTCATAATCCTCCAGGAAGTCGTGACCGATGTGAGAATCAAAAGAAACAGCAAGAGCAGAGGAAAGGATCTCTGGGATGCTACCCTTCGTCCTCGCCTTATCCTTGCCGTCAATGATCCCGATGCTATCCATTATTGCGTTGTAGATAGCACGTTCTTGACAAAACTCCTCAGTCGCATCAACAAGCCACTGCTCGTCAACGGGATCTGGTTCGTTTAGATTCTTGATAATAGTTACACATTTACTGTATTCATCTTCGGAAAGATTCTTGATCTTCTCCAGATCAATCTGAAGTGCTTCCTGAGATGGTACGCTGTTATATTCTTGAGTGAACTCGTTAATGCGATGAAAGATTATTCTTTCACTTGGGTCAGAAAAATATTCATCACGAAGGAATGGTAGTGCCTTTCTTGCGAAACTGTCTTTATGAATGAGATGCCTAAGAACGGTCTCTTCAATTCTCATTATCTTTCCCTACAACAATGTCAAATAAAATGTTAGCAACGATTTCTTTGAACTCATCGTTTTCTTCTAGTGTATCATCCCCTTCATCAATAGTAAATTGAAATTTCACACCAACATCTTCACCTTCACCGAAAGTCCCAACTTCACCGAAATGAAACTTGACACCTTCATACTTTTTCTCGAGGACTTCGAAACAGACGAGGTTATTCACTTCCTTATTCAGAATCCTGTAGTTCACTTTCCTCGGAGTCGTCGACTTCATCGATCCCAACCTTTCCATATTTGAATTCATTTTGGGCTGCTTCTTCCAACCTTTCCATAAGTTCATCGGTGAAATACTTTTCTGGTTCACCCATGATCTGCTTACCGAACATCTTTGTGCCATCGGGTAGTTCATACCGAGTGCTGACCTTCTTGATCACGTTATACTTCTCAGCAAGTTCTAGCAAGCCATAGTAGCGATCAAGACCAGTGTCATAGGAGAGGCGGACATCGACCATCTTGTTTTCTTTGGTGAATCGGCTCTTATGCATACGGCAATGGATGATGTTACCAACAACTTCAGTACCATCCTTGTCCTTCTTCTTAGAAAGGAACACAATCTGAGAGGCAGCATACTTTAGACCTGCGCCACCACCCATATCTTTCTGAGGCATGTAGGAACCAATCACATCGAACACGTGGTTAGTGATTAGCATAGGTGCCTTCGCTTTCGCCAGCTTGAGAGAAAGCGCACGGAATGTGCCACGAAGCAGCTGGGCACGAGTCATATCTCGTGTATCCTTGCCATCCGCGATATCCGCAATTTCTTTTTCGGTAGAAAGCTGACCGAGCGAATCTAGAACAAAAAGAATAGGCGGACGATCCTCAGATGCTAGATACCGATCAAGAGTTCTGGTGACATGAGTTCGGAATCCCTGCACCGTAGTCTGCTCAGAAACGACGACACGGTTCGTGTCGATGCCACGATCCTTCATCATGTCCTTTGTTACAGCAGCTTCGGTATCATAGTAGAAAACGCCACCATCTGGATTGTCAATCAGAAACTGGCGGACAATACCAAGAACGAAGAAAGTTTTGCCAGTGGCAGACTCACCAGCAAAGGCGGTGATCTTGTTATTAGGGACACCGCCATACAAACTTCCTGTTAGCGCGGCATTGAGTATATAAGAGCCTGTATCAATCGCCCCAGAAAACTCTGAGGAGTGCATCCCATCTTCAGCAATGTGCGTGTCAACATCTCCGATATCCTTAACCATTTGACGAAAAAAGTCACTCATGTATATTCTCCATAATTGTACATGATATTATTATACCAAACTCGAAGCCATAAGTAAAGGGATTATTTCTTCTTTTCTAGCTTGCTAAGACGTTGTTCTAGTTCATCTATTTTGGCTGTGATCTTTGGATACCGCTGGCGCCAAGCATCCTCGGGCTGTTCCAGCCAAGTCAGACCGAACTTCTCCACTAGATAATCCACCATCTTGTCGAACTTAGAGTAACCCCAAAGACCGACTCTGGTTGTTGAAAGATACGCCAAAACTACGGCACCGAAAATAGACCCACCGATTCCAGTGTAAATCCAGAGGCGATCAGACGCCATTCTTTCGATCATATCCCACATTATCGTATATACTCGAAATCGACTGATTGATTATTAATTCCCTTAGCAGGTGCTGCGATCCAGTTTGCAAACTTTCCTGGCTGAAGAACTGGCTTCATGAGACTAGAAACATATGCACGATCGGATTGAGTGGGCAGCATACCATCATTTATAAACATTTCAGCGTACTGACCAACATGACGATTAAACTTTTTTTCTGGTAGGATGAGTTCAAAGTGGATCCCAAAATCTTTAATCACTTTGTTCCAACGATTGACGCCCATCTGACAGTCATTAACATAATCGTCCTGAAGTCTTTCATTTAGCTTAACCAAAGTTTCCGTTTCCAGAACATGATCATCGTTGATAGATTCTTCGCGGTATCTTCCTTTTAGACCAGAGGAGTAGTAGTTCGCTGCGTTCGTGGAGGATTCGCTGCCGAACAGATCCAAAGAAACGCTGTAATGGAAGTTAATGTAACGCTGAATAAGATCTAGAGGAATGCCGCCGAGTTTTGTGACATCATCATTTTCTCTCATCAGTTCGCATGTTCTTTGAACCACACGTTGTAGTCCGTTCTGCCCTGTGAACATGTGATTCGCTTCTTCAGTGAGCATGAACTTACAGGTCCGAGATAGTGGGTCGAATCCAGATTCCGCAAGACTAGCCAACTGAAACTTACCATCGCGATCAGTAAAGAAAGCAAAGCAATAAAACGAAAGCCAGTCTGGCGTTTTCTCATTAAATGCTCCAAGCATACGAGGTTTATCTGGATCACCCGAATGACGGTCGAGCATCATGTCTGCTTCTTCACGTCCATCTTTCCCAAAGTATTTATGAAGAAGATACACCATAGCCCAGAGGTGACGACCTTCCTCTACGTTGACTTGAAAGAGACTGCGTAGATCGTAGAGTGATGGCGCTGTTTCGCCAAGATAGCGAACCTGTTCGACAGAGGCTGGCTCAGTATCGCCCTGCGTTGCAATCAGGCGGCGAAGGTCAGCGCGATATTCACCAGGAACTTGCTGCCAAACATCTTCTCCCTTATGACGACCAAAAGAAATCTTCCTTCCCTCGATCTTATCTGCTAGGAAAATCCCCCAACGATATTCAGGCATCTTCACATGATCGAATACAGCCCATCCCTTTGCGTCTGCGCTTACAGCTGTGCGCAGATAAACCTCGCTCTCTGTATCTGATGGACCATAACCCTTCCACCAGTCAATAAACGCAGGTTGCCACTTTTCTAAAGCACGTTGAATACGAACGTCATCGGAAAGTCCAATGTTATTGGGAATCTTTTGACTGTAGTCGATCTGTGACATCATTTTTCCTCTTTCTTGATTATCACTTTTTCTGAAGTAGTCCAATCATCGCCGTTAACAATCTCCGCAGAATCTTCACGCCACCTTTCTGTTCCTTTACGCATTCTCCTCTTGTTCCTTCCGGAGGAGACACTTTCAACATTCTTAACTTCCTCCTCGCTCGTAATATATGCTTGCTTTGTTTCTCCATTTCCGACGATCTTTCTATTCGAAACATTGATTCCGCCAGCAGCAACAATCAATAATATAGCAAGTGGATCGAATACAACAACAATAAGGAGGATAACTGCACGGACTGCTTTATCCATCATAGACTTTGCCTGATCACCATAGATCATATCGGCAATGTACTTAATCGGACCAACTTCGGCTTCAAACTTTAACTGCTGTTTAGAGAGTTTCAGTTTCTCTTGACGCAACTTAGTTATTTCTTTTGCTGTGCTTTCTATGATAGCGTTCAGCGTATTACGTTCTTCGGTTTGTGATTTTCTCACAGCAATCGCGCCGTCTTTACCACGAATGCGATCATATTTGATAAGAGCATCTACAGACTTATCTAGCTGAACGATAACCCTGTTGGCATCATTTAGTTTATTTTGTTCGCGTTCGATTCGTTGATTCAGAACTCCAATCTGTAGCGTGTTATCTCCGCTGCTGACTGTCTGATCAATATGCGCTTTGGATAAGAAACCAAAGATACCCATGCTTGTGATGAGCATGAGAACCAAAACAGCAAACGAAAAGTATGTTCTCATCAAGAACGGAATATTTTTCCAGTTTCTAAACATCCAAGAGGCTGTTACAATCTTACCGATTTCGAGCACACCACCCATGATGATAATCGGGATAACAGCTGCAGCAAAGATTGCTGTCAGACCGACAATAGAATACCAAGCGGCAACTATTGAGATAGCAATACCAACAATAAGAATAACGATTCTATCCATCTTTCGTTTCCTTTGCCTCGTAGAAGAAATCGTTACTATCACCGAAGCGCCACTTCGGCTTATCCTCTACGGAAAATACATGCGTGCTGACCTTGAAGTCAGGAATCTTTGGCTCCGCTGGAACGTGAGAACTTTCGAGCCAGATGACTCGATTGTTTGGTTGCGCAGCGAACTGACCATTATCTAACTGAATGAAGTTGAAACTCTTATGCTCCGAAGGAATTTGTGTGAATGAGACATCAAGTATATTTGCATCACTGACTACATTGTCAACCGTGAACATATATGTACCGTAGTGCCAAGTCTTATCTTTAGCGAGATATTTGACGCTGACGCCAGATACAGAACTCTTTACAATCACAGCCATCTCATGGCTAAAACAATCCCAGAGTTGAAGCATATCCAGATCTAGAAGTTTTCTGGGATCAACGTCAGTTTTCCATACATATGCAGAAAGAGGCAGCTTGTCATAGACAGCGCCATATTCTGTAATCAAACTCTCAATATAAAATGCACGACCACGCAGCGACTTGATTGTAAGCCAAACGCAGGGTTCGTATTCACCAGCACCCTTCAATCCATATTCATTAGATGGATCTGGAGTTAGATCATAAAGAAACTCTTTTCTTACATAGCATTCAAACGGAGGCAAATTCGCCACGAGAAAAGACATCTTAGCCTCTCGTGATTTCTAGCACCCTCTGAAGCTGCTTCTCACAAATTTCTTTTCTATTTGGCCAATGAATGTATGCTTTATCGGCAGTCTTTAGAAGGTTATTCAGAAGTGGAACAATGATCGATTCAAGTTGACGGACTTTATCACGCAGTTCTGCCTCGGAGGCTCGCTCGTCAGCATCCTCTTCCATCCTAAACATCAGAGAGGTCAATGCTTGAATTTTGGTTTCGATAGATTCCAGCTTTCTCTCGACATCCTCAGACATAGTCGCAGTTACAGCAACAGGCTCTTGTTGCTCTTGCGCTGGCATCGGATCATCGACAGCCGAAAACCCATAATCGTAGCTTAGATATTCTTCAGGTACATCAGCCATCAAAAGAAATCCTCGATTGTGTTAGTCTTTTCTTCATTCCAATTTATGACATCAAGAATCGCACGAAGCGGTTCGAGAAATGCCTTGTCGAACTGAGTATTGTAATCGATATAACTATCGAGGTCCAACTCAGGCGGCAGACTAGAAAGAATTGAGATCACGTTCGACTTAACAGGATTAGGAAGGCGCATATAGCAAAACTTAATCTTCTCACCTTCCTTGATAACTTCGTACTTCCTGTTAATGCCTTTTTCTTCGAGTGCCTTGTTAAAGACCAAAGCACCGCGAACATGAATCGGCACACTCTTACCAGCCTTCATATATTTATTCAATCCATTAACGCCTCGAGGAAACGCAATGTCTTCAAACGGCATCTTGTTGAACTGAGAACGGAAGTCACTGATATATTCCTGAACTGTATTCTCATTTGTATTCATGATCAGGTCGAGCGATTTCTTAATCGCGTCACGGCAGCTTTCTGGAGTCGAAGACTTGACAGCTTCGATGCCCATCATCTTCAGCTTTGGTTTCTCATAGCGAACACCTTCGGAGTCATGCACGTTTAGGATGTATCGCTTCTTCGCAGTCCAGATACCCTTGTCGGCAATGACCTCGCGCTTCATGCTCATCTTCTGATCAAAGGCACCTACACTTTCAGCAAGATCCTTATAGATGCTATCAATAATGGGTTCAATAATTTCTCGAGCCGCTCGATCCAGGAAAGAGACAATCTTCTCTGTTGTAACACCATCCTTCTTACCAAACGTCTTGTCAACAAGGTCATCAAGAACAATGTATAGCGAGTCCGTATCTGAAGCAATGACATAATCTTTTCTCCCTGTCCCTAGAGTCTTGTTGAGCCATTCGTTCAGACGGTTTTCTGCCCAACGGATAGAAAGCTGACCACCAGTTGTAATCGCTGTTGCCTGATCGAGATTGAAGAAGCGGAAATACTGGTTTCCGATTGCGCCATAAGCTGAGTTTAGCTGAACCTTTCTAGCAAGCTGCATGTTCTTATATCGCGAGATATCTTTGCTGTGTTGTAACTTGCTCTCTGCATCCTTAGCCTTTTCGTATGCTTTCTGCGCCTCGATCATTTTGTCTTTATAGACGACACGGTCATTGTACATACGCTGCATCATCTCTGGCAGAAATCCCTGACCATCGTTGCTAAAATAGCATCCGTTTGGCGTGAGGCTGTACCCATCGATTTTAGCAATGTTGCCATTCAGGATTTCCTCAACCGAAGTCGAAGTCCTGCGTGTATGATCCAGTTTTTCTGGAGAGATATTGTACTGCATAATCAGATGCGGATACAGAGAGTTCAAGTCGAAGGAAAGAACCCACTTGTGCATACCGATCTGTGGTTTCTTCACATATGCTCCAACGTATGCGCCTTCTTTGTTTCCCCCACCAGTTAGAGGGACCGCAATTTTTTTCTTCCAGAGATGGTTATGAATCAGCACATCCCACATGCGCACCTGCGTGAACACATCATGAATATTGACCTTGGCGTCATAGGCGAGGGTCAACGCCATATCAATGAGTTTCATCTTATCGTCGATCTTATCGACCAGTTCAACGTCCTTGATGTTATAATCAATGAACTTCTGATAGTCATTACGATATAGACCATGCAATGTTGCATATTCAGAGTAATCTAGTTTGTTTTCTCCGAGTTCAACGTGTGCGATATGGTCGAGGCGATATGACTCTTGCTGAGAATATGTGAACTTCTTGTAGAGTTCGAGATAATCGAGGTTCGTAATACCAGCAAGATTGATAGAGGTTTGCATCTTTCCATGCATCGTGATTGTCCGCTCATTGAACAGACCCCAAGGAGAAAGACGCTTGGCGAATTCTTCACCAAGAATGCGCGTAATCCTACGAACCATGTAAGGAATATCGAAGAAGCTGGTGTTCCAGCCAGTAATCAAATCGGGATGACCACCAGAAGCCCACTCAACAAGGAAGCGATGAAGGAGTTCATGCTCGTTCTCGCATTTGATGTATGTCACATCTTTCCTTGTGGTTTCATATTTCCCACAGCCGAAAACAATAAATCTGCCACCGATCTTCATTGTGATTGCAGTAACAGGTTCATCGGCAGTGTTTGGATCAGGAAAGCCATTTTCCGAACCGACTTCGATGTCGATGTTGACAACTTTCATAAGGTCGCGATCGTAGCGAACTTCACCAGGAAATGCTTCGTTGATAAACGTATATTCGAAACGAGGCATACCATAAACATCAAACCCATGGACTCCCTCGTATCTTTTTATGAATTCCTTGGCTTCATAAATGCTTTCGAACGTCATCGGCTCGACAGGATTTCCGTAGATATCCTTCCAGCCAGACTCAGCTTTTTGAGATGTGACAAACATGGTTGGACGGTAGCGAACCTTCTTCTGGAATCGCTGACCGTCTTTGTAACCACGAACTAGGATTTGACTGCGGAGGCAGATGGCATTAGTATAAAAGATCATAATGTAATTGTAGTCAATAACACGCCAAAAGTAAAGGGAAAATTGTTGTTATATTATAACCCATTGAAGAAATTAAAGCGATTTTACCATCGCCTTTAGTCTTACACGTTCCTTAGCTGGTAAAGGGATAAGTCCCTTTTCGACTGCTCGACCTGCTTCACCAATGAGTCGGTCACTCACAAATAACTCGACGTACTCTTTGATTCCTGGAATAAAACCAATATGTTCTTTCTTTACATAAAAGAACAGTGAGCGGCTAACCTTATACTTGCCGCCTGCAATATTTTCAAAGGTTGGTTGTGCGCCTTCAATGGTTGCCCCTTGAATCTTATCAGTGTTAGCATCTAAAAAGCTGAAGCCAAACACACCAAATGCGTTTGGATTGCTTACTAGCTTTTGTACGATTAGGTTATCGTTTTCACCTGCTTCAATAAAAGCACCATCTTCACGGATACCATGAGCTACTGCCTTGAACTTCTTCTTGTCTGACTTACGGAGTTCCTTTAGTTCTTTAAATGCCTTTGCTCCGCCTTCCATTGCGATCTCGACGAAAGCGTCGCGTGTGCCTGAAGTTGGTGGTGGACCTAGAACTTCAATACGTTGATTGGGGAGATCTGCCCGTACATCCTTCCAAGTCTTGTTTGGATTTGGAATAAATCCACCCTTGCCGTCTGGAATATCTTTGGCGAGCGCTAGGAAAATATCTCTCAATGTGAGAGAAATTTGCACACCCTCTTTAGAGTTTGCAATTACAATGCCGTCAAACCCAATCTTAATTTCAATTGGCGTCACCCCATTGGCTTTACATCTTTCTACTTCACCCTTCTTAATTGGACGGCTTGCGTTTGTCAAGTCTGGGTGTTGTACTCCTATACCAGCACAGAACAGCTTCATGCCGCCGCCTGTACCTGTTGATTCAACAACTGGTGCCTTAAACTTTGTTGAAATGCCAAATGTCTCTGATGCTACAGTAGCGAATGGAAAAACCGTTGATGATCCAACGGTTCTGATTTGATCTCTAGCAAATGCTGAGTGTGTTGTTGCAGCCAAAATAAAGGCTGTGGTTATTAAAAAGAGTTTTTTCATTTTGATTTTCTCCATAGTTAATGACACACCGCTATGTATTACGATTAATCAAAATGACTTCAAATGGTAATAAAAAACTTAGATGGCACGCATTCTATCTACAAGTCTCTGAGCGCGATTCGGCACCTGACGATACCAAGCAGAATCTACCATTTCGTCGGCAGCTGCATTCCAGTCACGTGCATCAACGCCAGCCTTCATTCCCTTAAACTTGGATAGGCGAGGATAGCCAAGATTGAACATCATGTTCGCGATGATTTGCTGGGCTTCTTCGGGAAGATCATTGAAATCTTCATAAAGTTTGCAGCAATCACTCAATACCACTTGGACATCTTCTTCGAATGCGGTCCGAACACGCTCCTCGGAAACTCCCGTTCCAACAGGCTGTCCACTTTCTTCGTCAGAATCTTTGATAAGATGACCAACACCAAAGGTAGGATAGCCAAGGTGATCAAGATAAATTTCATATTTCACACCTTCATCTACTTCTAGCTGCTCGCGCAGTGCATTAATATCCATTTTGCCCTCTTATAAATTAAGAATCACAAGTATATATTACTTTGCGGCAGTAACTATCTCAAAAAGTTTTTTGCGTAGAATCTCTCTTTGCTTTTCTTCGCATGCGTAGAAACGAGCGGCGATTTCTCTGGCATGGCTAAAGAGAAAGACCTTATCGATGAAAGTCATTTGTGAATTTCCTTTGTAATTGTTGAGTGAATGTCGTATTCTGGCTTTCCAAAAATTAGCGACAGAATAATATCGAATATGCTTTTGCTTTCTTCCGATTTGATTGGTGAAGCAAGCAAAGAATGATCAACCATTTTTATCTCCAAAAGTTTGGGGGGACCGAAGTCCCCCCATTTTTTTTATTCTGCGAGAAATTCTTTCTCGCCTTCTACGACCCCATTGATGGGGATCATTCGGGGTTTCTTGTTATCGGGAACGATACGCTCAAGACTGATAGTCAGCAAACCATTTACCATCGAGGCACCACGGACTTCGATATCATCGGCAATTGTGAAGGTGCGCGTGAATTTCTTATTGGAGATCCCACGATACAGGATATCCTTTTTCTCATCAGAAGTTTCATGCTTCGAACGCACGGTGATAACACCTTCTTTCACTTCGACCTCTAGATCCTTTTCGTCGTAGCCAGCGAGAGCGATTACAATAGAGAACTGGTTTTCGCCATCTTTACGAATATCATAAGGCGGAAACCCAGTCGATTGAGTTTGATGTTCCATATAATCAAAGACTCTGTCGAAAACTCTATCGAAACCAACAGCATAAGGCGTCAAACGATTGATGTCAAATGTTGGAAACTGATGTACCATTTTATCCTCCTATTAAGCAAGTTTATAAACGATGAGGATCCATTAGGCATCCTCATCATTAGTATATAGTGACTTGTAGGTATTTGTTAAACAAAACTTCGTGAAGATTTGGTTCCCAATAGTTGGGACCCTTTAGAACCTTTCCATCTTCACGATATATTGGCTTGCCGTCTTCACCGAGTTTACTCATGTTTGACGCATGAACTTCGCGGAAACAATCGTCCAAATCAATACCATAGGCAAGACCTGCACCATAAACGACATAGAGCAGATCGGTAAGAGCATCGGCAACTTCAACGATGTCCTTTTGTTGTACTGCCTCTTTGAGTTCGTTGAGTTCTTCCTCAATAAGACTTGTGCGCAAAGAAACAATCTCATCGCTTGGGAATTCGGGAGAAGCCTTAACCTCTTGCCCAAACGATTCCATAAATTCTCTGACTTTTCTGAAGTTCGTTTTGTATTGATTCATAGTGTACATTTCACCCTTCTCTATTAATCTCGCTTCTTTCCAATATTGTATTTTGACTCAAGATTCCACTCGTTCTTTTCTTTGTGCGAAATGATTTTAACGTGTGAAATAGGAGCCATGTTTTCTTTCACTACAGTTGGGTTCACCAACGAAACCAATCCCCACTGCTCAAGAAGATTAGCTATCGTGTTGCGTCTTGCTTTATCTTCATCAGAGAAGTTGGATGGCTTGCCATCAAGGGCGAACAGTTCCTTGAAGTGCACAATGAAATATCTTTTCTGCTTGTGCAGAATATGGCAGGATTGATATAGGACTTTGTCTTTACGGGAAGCGATACCAATGCGCGTTAAAGTTTCGCGAACTTTGAGGAAATCTTCAGAGTTACTTAGCCTTACCTCCACCATCTCATTTAGATCCACCATTTTTACCACCTTTGATTATCTTTTCTTTAATCATGGCAACTTGCTCTTTAGAGAGCGCGGCAATCGCAGATTCAGCTTTGGCTCGGCTATAACAAAAGAACTCCATGACAGCTTCCAAATCTTCGTTTTTCGTGGGCTTTGCCCATTTCGCGAAACGCTTCCTTGGTCTAAGCATATTTATAAAAAAGTCGTATTGTAGAAGGTTGTCTAGGTGGCTACGCTGGTTGATCTCGTTCGCAAAATACACACAATCCTGATGATAAGATAGAGTACGATTTACGATGAATGGCTGATAACCCTTCTCTGCCAGTTCATCATTCTCTGTACCGCGCATCATATCTTTCTTGTTGTGTGTAATAGAATTGACATAATCAAATGGGGTCATTACACACTCTCTTTCTTAACTCTGTGGTAGAGAATCGGTGATCGCGTGAATTGAAATACAACTCAATCCCACGCTTCTTACAGATATCTCTACCTGTGAAATCCTTATCCTTATACTCTACACCAAGAATACGAACATCGATTGGATAACTAGAAAGAATATCCTCTAGATCTTCTTCCGTGGAGTAGGGAATAATCTCATCAACGTATTTGACTCCCGCAAGCTGGGTGTATCTTTCAACGATAGATTGAACAGGTTTATTCTTAGTGTTTGGTCTATCGATTGTTGGATCTGTCTGAAGAGCAACGATAAGGTAGTCGCACTGCTCTTTCGCTTCTCGTAGCATTAAGATATGCCCAGCGTGAAGCAAATCAAAAGTCGAAGCTGTTATTCCTACCTTCATCAATGTGATCTTTTACCATCGAACACACAGACGAAGTAACACCCCTGATCCCCTGCATGAACTCTATGAAACACACCATCAGGAATAAGGACAATATCATTCTCGTGAAAGGGAATTGTATTGTCGCCAACCTCGATCTCGCCAGAGCCATCAATGAAGAAGTAGATTTCTTCCTGACCTTCATGCGAGTGACCAGTAGTGCTACACAAAGCATTCAACATCGTGGAACTCAGAACAAGATTATTGAGAGTCTTGTTATCTTTTACGATGTATCGTTCATCTTCCTTGACGATATCACCACCAATATCATCTATGTTTATCATGATGCAACCTCTGACAAAATTTGTTTGAGCGAATTATTTGTGAACCTATACCGATTGGACCATGTTTCATGTGATTCATTCGCACCGAAAATGATTTCAGGTTCATCGGTATCATTATAAAATAACATAGAGGAAACAATATCAATGTCACTATCAAAACGTAAAGAACAACTAATTTCTAAAATGACATCCTTTATTTCTTCGTCTTTGTAATCATAAAGCTCCATCTGCCCCTCATCTCCTGGAACATTGCGATGATGGCAAATTTTCTTAATGGTCCTTTCACCAATCCATGTATCATCATTATTGTGTAATTGAATTTTGCCATAAACTTTAAAATTAGAACCACCCTGTCCTCTTCCCCTTTGTATTGGGTTCAGAGCCTTACCTCTTCCGAGTTTTAAGATACCACGAGCAACTATGTTAGGATCCTGATGATCTACTGTGTGCATTCTACCTGCATACAAACAAAAATCATTGTCCTTTCCAAAAAATTCTGTATGCTTATGGTATCCCATTCCTTCAAATGTTTTCATTTTGCAAACTCACAATCTACCATGATTTCGGTGAAGCAAGCAGCCAGATTGATTTCCTGGTCAACAACAAACGCCGACTTGTACTGGTAGTCGGCAAGCACCAGAACCAATCTTGGAATGCTATCTTGTTTTAGAAAATTATGGGCAGTGTCATACAACTTACGAAACAAGACATTGACATCCTGTTCGCTGTTGGTGCCGACCCACTTTCGCATCGCGGCAAAGTTCTTTTCGCGAAGCGTCTTCACCAAATCGGTGATCTCGACATCAGAAATATCTGCGAGGATACCTGTGTCGATCTTACCAGAAGCGCCATACCTCTGAAGTTCATTCAGCACACGCCGCCAGTCTGGCATATGTTTCATGAGAACTTCGGCGACAACTTTCTTTTCGTACTCGATACCTTCTTTCTCAAGAATGTTGCAAGCACGTTCGAGAAACTGCGACGCCAGCTTAACTTTATCTTTGTTGTTAATCTTGAAGTCGATCACCGAACACCGCGAATGAAGCGGATCGATGATACGATTCTTGAAATTACAAGTTAAAATAAAGCCACAGTTGTTTGAGAACTCCTCCATAAAATTGCGGAGGGCTGGCTGAGTAGAGTTGGGATTGAGATAATCAGCCTCATCGAGGATGACATACTTTCGACCCTGCGTGAACGATACTGTACCAGCAAAGTTACGAATATCGTTACGCAGGGTGTCGATATTGCCATTCATAGAGCCGTTGATGATAATCGAATCGGCTTCTAGTTCGTCGAGCATTGCTCGAGCGACGCTAGTCTTACCAACACCTGCGGTGCCAGCAAGCATGAGATTCGGAACATTCTTATCATCAACAAACTTCTGAAACATCGCCTTCAATTCAGAAGGAAGAATGCAGTCAGAAATTTTATGTGGTCTGTACTTCTCAATCCAGAGAAAATCTTCACGCATCACATCACCATAATAAAAGTTTCAGATTAGGATTCGAACTTAGAGGAAGTCTCTGTAGCAACCCAATACTGAATAGAATCATCTTCTGTCGACCAGTGTGAGATACCCTTCGCGGAAATCTTCACATTGTAATCACGGGACAGCATCTTCAGGTTTTCAACCTTGAAGATCATCGTGAAGGTGTTCTTGGTTTCGCCAACAGGCATCTCAAACTTATTAGATCCCTGATTGCGAGAGTCAATGGCGCTGAGGTATGCCACCCCATCACGACCAACAAAAGCAACTTCAGGGAGATCGAGAATCCCAGCCATCTTGAGTGCGCTGCTCATTGCCTTTTCCTGAATGGTAAAGGAAACTTCAACAGAAGGCAGAGAAATCTGCTTATCGGGAGGAGTAATGATATTTTCGGGAGCGGCATAAGTTAGATACGCAGTGCCGCCAGAACCATTGCTGATCTGCAGGTTCTTCTCGTTGAAGTTCAGGTCGGGATCTTCAAACGCAGAGAAAGTTGAGAGAAACTGATTCATATCGAAGATGGCGAATTCACGAGGGAACTCCTCTCCGATCTTTGCCTCAGCAAGCACACTCTTCTGAGGTGAAACTGTACGGAGGGTGTTACCCTTTTTAAACAGAAGGGACATGTTGATTGTAGCAAAGTTCTTGAGAACTTCACCAGTTTCCTTAGAGATCTTCATAATATATTTTCCTTTCGTATTAGCCTTGAGCAAGATGCTTCTTGCCAATTGCTTTAGGATCAACGGTAGCAGCTGCACCGATCTGTGCAAGATCAATGAGACTACCACCGAACACATATGTGCCTGTATGCTGTAACTTCATCCATGGGCACAACCACACTTTGACTCCAGCATTACGAGCATACTGGCAGAACATATAATCTTCCGACAGATATCTCTTCGACTTTGGGTCGATGATGCAATCAAAGAAAGCCATGATCTCGCGAGAGCCATCAAAGTGCTGAGTCCTCGCATGATCTGGTTTGTACATAAACTCTGGATATGCTTCCGCGTACTTTTCGAAAGCACTACGCTGGATAATCATGAAACCTGTGCCACCCTCAAGCACTTCACAGGGTTCATCGAGGCGAATCTCTGTGCTACCCTCAACAGGGTTGAACACATAATCACCAACGTATCGTTCGAGGGTTTCTGGATCCTTGTCGGCGAACCCCTTGTCCACTGCTCGCTTAATCTTTTCCCAAGAGATACACTTCTTAGGATAAGGTCCGCAAACAATCTCCTTATCGGTTCCTGGCTCAGCAATAACCGATAGCGCGATGACATCGTTAGCGTCAAAGCCAATGTCCGCATCGATAAACATAAGGTGGGTATAATCGCCGCGCATGAACTCATCAACCAGATAGTTCCTAGCGCGAGTGATCAGACTTTCGTTGTAGAGATAGAAGAAATCGATCTTCATACCATAATGCATAGCCAGCTTGGCAAGATCAACACTCGACTTGGTGTACTGACCATTACACATACCGCCATACATAGGCGAACAAACGAAGATCTTTCTTTTCTTGAGTTCTTCGACAGATATGGAAATTTCTACAGACATAATCCCTCCATGTTAAAACAATCACTCACTCTATTATATAGCTTCATTTGAGAAAAGAAAAGTAAAGTGATCGGGGGTATAAACCCCCGACCACTCTGAGAGGAGAGATAGAATTGCCAACTATTAGGCGTTGGCGAGTGCACGATAACCAGCGGCAACAACCGCACGGCTGGGAGTGCCGAGACGATAGAAGTTCTTCGTCTCACCCTTGCTGTTGGTGCGAGGATTCGCATACACAGCAAAGCCCTTCAGGCGCAGCTGACGAACAATCTCATGAGGATTGCCAGCCGAGAAGCGAGAAGCGATCTGGTTGGCGGTGAACTCTTCACCATTCATCAGAGCCGAAAGGACGCGATCAGTCTTAGTCATAACAATAGTCTCCATTTGGTTTCAACAAAAGATCAGAACGGCACTTCGCTGCTCTGACCACTCTCGCTGACATTCTGCTCATCGGCAGGGGTTTCATCAGCAGGAGTCTCGGGAGCCACGGTCGGATCGACCTTGGCGTATAGGTCGAGGAAAGCAGTTTTGGTTTCCTCATCAAATCGGTTGATACAGAGGGAAATAGCGCGAGAGCGATCATTGAAGATCGAGAAAGTTTTCGCGATATGAACCAGACGGCGGGTCGAGATGACTTCGTCGATGGCACCCTCCTCGAAGGTTTTGCGGATGACGTTAGCCCAAGCAACAAGATGCTCGATGAACTGCTCTTCGAGATTGTATCCACGCAGAATGCGCTTCTCAATAGACTCCGAAGGATAGTTCTGCTCGATCGTAATCGGGAACCGCTCGAGCCAAGCATCATCGAGGATAGTGGCGGCGATGTATCGACCGTCGTCAGAACCCTTACCCTTGGTGTTCGCAGTCACGATGATGTTAAACCCAGTAGCAGGGTGAACGACTTCGCCAGTCTTCTTGACATAGTATGGCTTGCCCTCGAGCACACCCTGGAGGCACATAACCTTACCAGGATCCGCACGATCTGCTTCGTCGATCAGGAGGACAGCGCCAAGTTCCATAGCACGAAGGACTGGACCCTTCATGAACTTGGTTTCGCCGTTGATCAGACGGAAGCCGCCGATCAGATCATCCTCGTCAGTTTCACGAGACATCTGAACGCGAACCATCGGGCGTTTGGCTCGAGAGCAAGCCTGTTCCACCATGAACGTCTTACCATTACCAGAAAGACCAGAGATGAACACAGGAAAAAACTGGGCAGAGCGGATAATGCTCCCAACGTCGTTGAACTCGCCGAAGGGAACATACAACTTGTCGCGAGCAGGAACCTGAGCATACTCGAACTCAGAGACAGCATTCGGATCGAACTTGGTTGCGACGGGAGCAGTAGCTGGCTTCATGGGAATAACCTGAGCAGGAGCCATGGCTACAGTCGTCGGCTCAGCAACCTTTGTTTCTTCAGAGGGGATCGCCCAGACGCCACGAGAAATTTTCGTAGCATACTTGAAGAACCAATGGGGGAAATCGTGGTTCAGTTCAGCAGCGAGGTCGATGACCTGCTTGTTCTTGATATTGGTGGTGCCGTAGCACTCGGTCACAGCTTTAACAAGCTGGATCTGATCTTCAGACAAGTTCATAATGTATCTCCTCTCACAACTCATCATATATACATTCTAGCGTATCTGGGACCAAAAGTAAAGGGAAAAAATTCATTATATTTCAATGAATTAGGCAGCGATCCTGTCGATGAATCGGCTGAGGATCACCCGATTCTTGCGGCGACCGTTTCCGATCTTCTTCATGATACGAGTCAGGGTGCCTTTCTTGTTATCCTTGGCGTCTTCCATCGAGATATCCTCCTGAGCGAGTGCCTTACCCATGATGGTATAGACATCATCGAATCCAAACCAGTCGTGGGTCACAACAGACTTCTCTTTACGATAAGTGTTTTTGGCTGCTTCTCTCTCCTGCCAACTGTCAACGACCAGCGTGTGGGGATTGCTGCTATCGGAAATGAAGAAATTGATGGTGTGGACATCACAGCTGCGTTTCAGGACCTCAAGATAAAATTTGGTTTCCTCATGTGAGCCAGCGACAGTTTGACTGTATTTCGTTTCTTTGTCGATATAGACGCGCTCACGATGAGCAGGATTATACATATAGCTGCAACCATCGGTCAGACAAACAAGATTGGTGATCTGGACTTTGGTTGTGCGGCGGAAGTCGTTGATCAGATCTTTTGCCACAGCAAGAGATGCATTTAGCGGAGTTCCACCAAGCATAAACACATTAGAGACGAACAAAGTCGGATAGACATTCGTTATCCAATCCACGTAATTACGACGCCTGTAAGAGTTTTCCGACTCTTTGTGTCCGAAACTGAGCAGATACTTCGACATCTCTGTAAAGGTATTATTGTTCATCTTTTCGGTGAACAACTCCATGAGGAACAAACGGTCATTGACTTTTGTATTGTATAAATCTCTGTACCATTTGGCATATGCAACGTCGCCCATGCTCCGTTGCATAACCAATGGCATTTGATCCTGGAAACCATACACACGATGGGGAATGCCGACCTTGCGGCAGAACATGACAAGGTTCAGCAGCTGCTCAATCGTGTTTTCCATATTCGGAGCCATAGAACCAGAGAAGTCAACAAACATGACCAGACCATGGTTCTTGCTGCCAGGAAGGATAGTGTTCCGCCGAAACACGTCATCATTGAACTTGTAGCTGTGAATCTTATTCACGTCAATGACACCAGACTTTGCAGTACGAGCGCGAGAGTACTGGTCGGCTGCTTTCTTCATCTCGAACTGCTTGATCAAATATGAAACATTGTTCACGTTGTTTCGTACAAAGTTATTCCATAGCGCATTCATAGACATGCGCTGAAGATCGGTCATTTCTTCGGATGCCAGCGAGTGAAAGTCAAGAATTTGCTTATGAGTCACAACATAATCTTTGTATGTCTTAGACCCATAAGTCTCAGTGAATACATTTTCCAGCTCACGAGCAGTTGGATCAATCATCTTACTGATCATATTCTCGGAGAGAGAAGATTCGGTCTCAGAGAACGTCTCGTCAGGAGTTTCATCGTCTGGGTCGGAGTTATCGTCTGGGTCGGAATCATCGTCTGGGTCGGAGTCGGAAAGAGAGTTGGAGAAATCACCGTCTTCTGAATCCTGATCAGATTCCTGTGATTCTCCATCCTCCCATTCGCTGGCTTCGTCGCTGCCCTCCGATTCCTCATCATACTGGGGTTCACCATAACCATTCTCTTCGTTTTTCTTTTCGGCGCGTCCATACAGTTCATGCGCCAGAGCGATAACTTCAGAGAACGTCACGCAAGATGCGGCACGATCAATATACTTCTGTTCCTCATCGGTGAAGGTAAGATCAACCAGATGACCGACTTTGAAGAACAGGTTGAGTCGGTCGATAAACGACATTGCATTGATGTCGCGACCGCCCATCTTGAAGAAGTCCCGGTCGAGGATCTCTTTGTACCCTACAGAAAAATCGCGGCGAGATCCAGGAAACTTGACCTTGATTTTGCGCTCGATACGCGCATCTTCAATGATATTGATAAACTGGTGAATGCCATGGTCCTTATCCATCTCCTCCTTGAATTCATCGAGGGGAGTGTACAGCGCATGGCTGACTTCGTGAAGAACCATCATGTGGTACAGTTCCTTGCTCATCATATTCCAGAGAGGCAGGGTCAGTACACGAGTCTTCAGGTCGAAGGAGGCTGTTTCAACCTTCCCGTGCTGTACAGTCAGGTTTTCGGCGGCGAGAAGATTCGCCAGTTTATCGAGGCTGTTGCGAGCCTGAGCGGTCTGCATTTTCATCATGAGAATATTCTACCCGATTGATGCCCAAAAGTAAAGGGAAAATCACTCAGCCATTTCAGTGAATTGTACGATACCCATCAGCTCCTTAACGAGCTCACGACCGTAGTCGGTGAACAGGATGCCGCGCTTCCAAACCCAATGCTCGACGCACTGACCCCAGACGAATTCCTCGTCCTGAGTCATCCAGCGGAGAGCGGTCTGGCGGTCGCCAGCCCCATAGCGGATGGTCTCGGCGACCTGATGCTCGAACTCCTCGACCGCCAGTTCGGCTTCCGCCTTTTCTCGAGCGATCGACTCATCGACCGAACGTTCGATGTAGTCCGCTTCCTTGCGGAGGTCCTCGAGGCTCATAGCGTCGAAGTCGTAATGGCGACCCTTGACGCCGAATGCGTCCTTGTGACCGTCATAGATAAAAGTGATAAGATCTTCGCGTTCGGTAGTCATTTGAGTCACCTCTCAATTTATGACCCATTGTACCGCCGATTTCGCTCTAAGTAAAGGGAAATCGTCATCGCTAAGTGATTGAAATATAACGATTTCTCAAAAAAGACCGAAAATTACCCGATTTCGTCGGTTTGCGTAATTTTATTCTCAAGCAGCGTTTTTCTTCCTTAACCTATTGATTTTCTTCAAATTTTTCTTGGCTTGGTCGAGATGGAACCGATTTGCCCTAGCTGTATAGAGGGTTCCGTCTAGGTGATCATACTCGTGGAGGATGATCCTAGCTGTCAGCCCATCGAACTTCATCGTTTCTGTATCACCGTCCAGCTTCGTGAAGCGAAGCCTCACGCCCGAAAGGCGTTTAACCCTGACCCACAGTCCAGGAAATGAGAGGCAACCCTCCTCATAATAGACATCCTCACCAAAAGTATCGACGATCTTGGGGTTGAAGAACGGGATCACTCGCTCTGGATAATCTGGGTCACCAGCAATGAATACCCTTTTTGGGATTCCAATTTGGATAGCAGAAAGACCGATGCCTTTGTTCTCACACATAACATCGCGCATCTTAGTGAACAGTTCCTCTGCATCTTCAGCTTCGAAATCGAAAGGTTCCGAAACCTGTTTTAGAATTGGGTCATTTGTTTTGAGCAACATTATAATCCTCAATCATTTTGTTGATACCTTCACGGATACTGACCTTTGGCTTCCAGCCAAGTTTATCCATCACAGAAACATCAAGCACCTTTCTTGGCATTCCATCTGGGAAACTCGGATCCCACAACATGGTTGGACAGTAGTTCAGTTCTTCACCAATCATAATAGCAAGTTCTTTGATCGAATAGTCTTCGCCAGTACCAAGATTGATCAAGTCGGGAACACTATCACCATTATGTAGCTTCCTCATCACATGAACAATTGCACCAGCGGCGTCGGAAGAATGGAGGAACTCACGCTTTGCCTTTCCAGAGCCACGAAGGAGAACCTCATCATTTTGATTATTCTTTTCTTCGCTGAGTTTCTTTATGAGCGCAGCCATTACATGCCCAGCTTCTGTCCAATCATCGTTCTCCCCATATAGATTGCAAGGAATCACTGTTGTGTATCCCGCAATCTGAGCCAGCTTGAGAGCCAACAGCTTACCAAACGCATACCCCTCATTGGTTGGCTCGAGAGGACCAGTCATCATATGCTCTTCTTTCATCGGCTGAGAACATTCGCGAGGGTATATGCAAGAGGAAGATACATTAATCACATGCGGAATATTCAACACATGACATGTATTGATTACGTTCAGCCCGATCATTGCGTTCTGATATAGAAACCCATATGGATCTGCAATGTTGGCTTTAATTCCGCCAACTTTTCCAGCGCAAAGAATAACTGTATCGATATCCTCTGTGCGGAAGAAAGTAGATACCGAATTCTGTTCGGTTAGATCGTAAGACTTATGGGTGGGAAGAATGGTACGAACATTGGAATCATCTTCCAGCAACTTAGCAACAGCAGAGCCAAGCATCCCACTGGCTCCAAATACCACAACATTATGCATCGTAATAAATCCTTATGAGTGTCATAAGATGATCGATCTTATGACTGATGTCGATAGAGTCATTACCAACAAACAAGCCAAAGCGATCAATCTTTTTTGAGCATGCAAGATCGCCTTCGATCCGTGCATTTAGGTACTTCATAACTGGCTGGCGCGTAAAGTCACCAGAGACGATTGGTCTTGTCTCTACATCGTTTCTCTCAAGTAAATCAACAAAGAAAGAACGGTCGGTATCAACAACCATAGAGAAGCCAAACCAACTTGGATTAGAACAGGGTTCAAACTTTTGAGTTTGGATTGACGTTCCGAACTGTTCAATAGATTCTGTGAAGTATGTTGCATTCTTTCTCCTCATATCGATCATGCCGTCCATCTTTTCTAGCTGAACGCAACCAACTGCCCCAGACATTTCCAGTGGGCGCAAGCAATATCCTGGCGTGATGAAAGTGAAACTATCAACAAACGGATTTCCTGTATTCTTGTGCAGAATATCGCTCTTTAGATTTCTTGTCCACCCATGCGAGCGCATGCTGCGAATGATCTCGGCGATATATTCATTGTTAGTTACAATCATACCACCTTCCATCGTCTGAAGATGGTGGCTGAAGAAAAAACTGAATGTACCAACCTCACCAAATGTCCCTGCGTATTTGCCCTTGTACGTTGCTCCGAGACTTTCGCAGTTATCTTCTAAGAGAAATATCTTATTCTTGTAACAAATTTCATTTAGTGATTGCATGTCACAGGGATTACCAAGAAGATTAACCGCAAGGATAGCTGCTGTGTCTTTTGTAATTGCTGGGATGATGTCGTATGGATCGATATTGAGAGTTTCTGGATCGACATCAACAAACACCAGTTTAAGACCAAGTTGATGAACTGGGAAATAAGTTGTGCTCCAGCTTACAGCAGGAACGATAATTTCCTGACCCTTCTTTAGTACACCAAGATGAACAAGAGAAGCGATCATCAGCAGATTCGCACTGCTTCCGCTGTTGACCATGATGGCATTCTTTACGCCGAACTTCTTGGCAAATTTTTCTTCGAACTCCTCGACCTTTGGTCCCATTGTATAGCGACCAGATTCAATAACCTTATGGAGTGCTTCTTTTTCGCGCTCGTCCCATGTATCGCTGGCTAGTGAGTATTTCATCTTTCGACCTCAATATCATTATCTACCATTTCTTGAATCAGATTCTCAAAGCTGATAGATGGATACCAATTAAGAACAGCAGCTGCTCTGGATGCATCGCCGAGAAGATCTTCGACTTCATTCGGACGATAATACTTTGGATCTACGATAACCCTTGTTCTACCATTCTGGTCGACCGCTCGTTCATTGATACCTTCACCCCACCAAGAAAGATGAATACCAATATGCTCAAAGGCGATGGTAATCATCTCTCGAACAGTATGTTGTATTCCTGTCGCAATCACATAATCATCTGGGCGGTTATGTTGAAGAACCTTATGCATAGCTTCGACATAATCTCTAGCATGACCCCAGTCTCGTTTCGCATCTAGGTTTCCGACAGTAACATAATCCTCACGACCATGATAAATTTTTGCCACAGCTTTTGTGACCTTCCTCGTAACGAATGTTTCTCCGCGACGAGGAGACTCGTGGTTGAATAAGATACCACTACAAGCAAACATGCCATATGCATCGCGATAATTTCTTGTCATCCAGTATGCATACAGTTTTGCGCAGCCATATGGGCTACATGGTTCAAACGCTGTATCCTCACATTGAGGAGCTGATGCGGAACCAAACATTTCGGAAGTGGAGGCTTGATAAATTTTTGTCTCCTTTTCCCAACCAAGAGACCTAACTGCTTCGAGAACATTGAGTGGTCCTACAGCGTCAGTCATAGCAGTGTAATGTGGCGTTTCAAAACTGACTTTCACATGCGATTGAGCAGCAAGATTGTAGATCTCGTCGGGCAAGCATTTCTGAATCGTGCTGATCACGGAAAAACTATCAGTCACGTCGCCATAGTGTAGAGTGATCTTGTCGAAAATATGATCGATTCTCCCAGTGTTAAACGAGGAAGAGCGGCGAACGATCCCGTGGACTTTGTATCCCAAAGTCAGAAGGTGCTCGGCAAGATACGATCCATCTTGGCCAGTGATACCTGTGATGAGTGCAGTTTTTGCCATCAGTCTAGCCCCTTAATGACATAATCAAGATCTTTGTACTTTGCGTTACCAGAAATAGAAATTCTATAGTCGTCGCTTGTGTAGAAAGGATAAACAGTATGCTGAAGATCGGAAGGAAAGATTGCGTAGCAACCTTCATACGTCTTATCAATGGAAAGGTAATTCTGACCAATGCCACCCTTCTCATTGTGATTTGGATAGTTAAAAGAGAAAGAACCAGGTGTGTCTAGATTTGAGGTGATTCTATTTGCCACTTGACGTTCATCCTCGGCATTGTATGGAATCTTGTGCCAGAAAACAAAACTGATATGACCACCATGCTGATGGATTGGGTTGTATTCGTTCTTTTTCTGGAAATTGACCCAGAGTCGCGTAAGTTCAAGTTCTTTGCCAACAGCATCATCCCATCCAAGTGCATGAATAAGTGTCTTACACGCTTCAGTTATAAATTCTTCGACAATGAAATGGCTTTTGTACAGTAGAAACTCTTTCTCGATAGCACCAGCAAGGTTGTTGTTGAATGGGCTGCACTTTTCGAAATTGTTATCAATCATCTCTTGAATTTCTTCATCTATCGCCTTATACACAGGGATAGGAAGATTTCCGAAAAGATAGCCAATCCTCTTTAGATCAATGAATCTCATGCTGCAATCCTAGAGAAGTTTTTGTATTTCTCAAAACGAATATGATTGACGAACTTATCCTGCATGATATCACCCTTATGTGATATCACAAATACATTTGAGTCCTCAAGATTTTGTACAATCTTCAAGAACTCATCACAGCCGTTTGCGTCGAGTGATGCATCAAAGACTTCATCTAGGATTAGGAGATTGGTGCTCGAACTGTTCTTCATCTTAGCGATAGTCCGCCAAGTGAACAGGAGTGCTAGGTCGATACGCATCTTCTCACCTTCACTGAATGAATCATAACTGAAATCATCACGATGGCGTGATAGGATTTTCTCGTTAAAGTTCTCGTCTAGTTCGAACTTAACAAAGAAGTCCATCGCAGCCAGATATTTATTGACCAGCTGGTTGATGATTGGGATATACTGCTTGATGATTTTAGCTTTGATGCCACTGTCGCGAAGAATTAGTGAAGCCATTTCTAGGAGATGCTTTTGATCAAGCAGTTCCTTTTTGCTCTCGATCACAGTTTCTCTTTCTTCGTTCAGTTCGCGCAGCTTGTTTGCATTTTGAGTAATGGATTCTTCTTTCAGCTTGAGAATGTCTTTTTGTAAAAGGGAACGCTCACGTTCATCCTGCCGAATCAAAACATTCTTATCTTCAGATTGCTTTCGCTTGATCTCAATTTGCTTCTTAATCTCTGAGATTTCTTCGGAACGTGTGTTGATCTTTTCGATCTCTTCAGAAATCTTATTCATAGCATCATTCAGTTCAGAAATAACTTTATTTTTTTCTTCGATCTTTTCTGCTTTGATTGCATTATCTATTTCTTGCGTACATGTTGGACAATGATCATTGTTATTGTAAAAGTCGATTGTTTTCTGTGAGTTCTTTTTCTTAGCTTCGAGGTCGCGCTCGATCTTGAGCGCACGTGATGCGCGAGTGTGGTTCTTACCCTCATCAATGATTTGATCGATAAGTTTGTCGATAGCAGATTGATCATTTTCTAGTTCTGATTTTAGACGATCGACTGCTTTGTCAATATCGGAAATTCTATCCTCACAACGAGAGATCTCTTCTTTCTTGCGCTCGTTATCATACTTCGACTGCTCTTTCTGCATAGCAATCATAGCATCGATGTTATCAATATCCTTTGAGTTGAGTAGTGTATCCTGCTTGTTTTTATTGATCTTTTCTTTAAGCAGCAAAGACATGGTCGAAAACACACTGATGTCAAGAAGATCCTCAATAACCTCTCGCCGGATGTAAGGAGTTAGCTGCATGAATGGAACAAACGAAGATGATCCTAGGATAACCATTTGCGTGAACGACTTCATGTTCATGCGCAAAATGTTCTTCTCTAGATCCTCCTGTTGTTCTCTGGCTGCAGCAGACTGATTCTTGATATTATCATTTTCGTAGATGTCAAAGACCGCTGGCTTGATGCCCCGAACAACACGATAATCTTTTCCGTTTGTTCTAAACTCGATTTCTACAACAGTCGAGCCGTTGTTAACCGAGTTGATTAACTGATTCTTCTTGATCTTTCTAAATGGCTTTCCATAGAGCGCAAAGCAAAGAACGTCTAGGATCGTCGACTTCCCAGCACCGTTTTCGCCTGTGATTAGGGTGTTGGGATGTTGATCTAAACGAACTTCAGTTTTAACATTGCCTGTAGATAAGAAGTTTTTCCAGCTACAAACTTTGAATTCAATCATTATCACTATGCTCCAAAGATAATGCTTCATTGTATAATGAATTCATCAAAATGTAAAGGGATTTCTTATCAACATTGGACTCGAGTTCTTCGATGTACTTAGAAAGAATCGTCAGGGTGTCTTCTGCTTCTGATGCTAGATCTTCCTCACTCATTTCATCAAGATGATAGTGATCATCGACAACAGAAACATCAATCGGTGCAAGTTGATATACTTTGTTCATAAACAGATCAAACCAATATGGAT
>Ga0208644_1000762_pt1 | contig 28591 bp, 36 predicted proteins | sample VirMetDEL_Nov_18_FD_184517 | JGI IMG/M metagenome (GOLD analysis project Ga0208644, IMG submission 184517) | Aqueous microbial communities from the Delaware River and Bay under freshwater to marine salinity gradient to study organic matter... | ecosystem: Environmental > Aquatic > Marine >...
CACTCTCGCCCAGCGCGGCATTGCGACGATTATGTTCGTTAGTGCGACTGAGTGCATTGTGACTGGCGTGACCTAATGTCAGGTATACACATCACGCTACTGGGGAACCAAGTGGCCGCGCCTACTGGGCCGGTCTGGACACCAAACGGAGGTGCTTCTGCTGGAACACCTGTGTCTTTGCAGGTCTTTGAGATATGGCCCGCCACTGCTGTCCAGCTTATTACTTGTTCGCAAACTGCAACGTGGACTTGGAGCAGCACGGGGTCAGGGACACTAAGCTCTACAGTGGCTAGTGGAGGCTCTGCTACGAGCATCCAGTTTACGCTCACGGGAACCTCTGGACTAATCAGGTCACGTACAATAACATTGAGCAGCACATCTGGCGGCGTGACTAAATACTGGAGTATCTACCTTGAGGTAGACGGAACCTAACAAAGAAAGGTTAATACCATGAGCTTGACATACACTTGGGAACTGACGGGCATGAAGCTGCAAAGCGATGGCGAAGTGCAGAACGCTGTCGTGCAGACTTATTGGAAATGCACGGGCAAGCATAGCACGGGCTTCTCTGGCACGTTCAGCGGCGCAACGCCGTTTGATCTTGCTACCATTGACCCCAACAACTTCACGCCCTACGAAGACCTTACCGAAGCGCAAGTGCTGGGCTGGATTGAGGCTGCTGCCGCATCCTACATGGATCACATCAACGAGCAGATCGAAAAGCAGATCGCGCTTGAGATGCTACCGCAAACCGAAGTTAACGAAGGTGGGTTCCCGTGGTCGCCCCTTGCTGACGAACCTGCCGATGAAGCCGTCACACAAGTAAACTAATCAAGCTGGTCGTTGCGTTATGACTTTTACAAGCACCATTTCTTATCAAGATCGCCTTCGATTAAGGGCGATAGTAAGGAAATATCACCTTAGTCATTATCCTACTGATAAGCTAACTGACATTGAGTGCGATAAGCTAATTGATGCTTGGGGCGCAGAAACTGCTGGCAAGATGATTAAGCAAGCTATGGATAGAGGAATGTTTTAGTGGCTGGTTTAAACTACAAACCCGGCGGGGAAGTGTTGCGCCAGTTTATGCTGGACAATCATTTCTTTCGTGGTTTGCGAGGGCCGGTTGGCTCAGGCAAATCAGCTTGCTGTGCCATTGAAATGTTTCGTCGAGCTCTAGCACAGGAGCCTAATGCCGATGGGATCAGAAAAAGTCGTTGGGCAGTGGTACGTAATACTAACCCGCAACTACGTACTACGACAATCAAAACATGGCTTGATTGGTTTCCTGAAAATGTGTGGGGCAAAATGCTTTGGCATCCACCGCCGTACACTCACCACATCAAAAAAGCAGATCTTGATCTTGAGGTTATTTTCTTGGCGCTTGATCGCCCTGAAGATGTGAAAAAATTGCTGTCGCTTGAACTTACGGGTGTATGGATAAACGAAGCACGAGAAGTCCCCAAACAAATAGTCGATGCCTGTACGATGCGCGTAGGACGATTTCCCTCTATGAAAGATGGAGGGCCTACATGGTACGGTGTTATAGCCGATACAAACGCGCCAGATGAAGATCATTGGTGGCCCATCATGTCTGGAGAAGCGCCGCTTCCAGATCATGTTACACGAGAAGAGGCCTTGATGCTGGTGAAGCCAGACACTTGGGAGTTCTTCACTCAACCGGGTGGCATGGTAGCAGAGGTTGATTCAGAAGGTACTGTTTTAGAATACAAAAAGAATCCCAAAGCGGAAAACATTAATAACCTAACGCCGAACTACTACCCAGATATTATTACTGGTAAAACAAAAAGCTGGATTGATGTGTACGTTTTAAACAAACTTGGGAGCTTGTCTGATGGAAAGCCAGTTTATCCAATGTTTGACGAAACTGTTCACGTTTCTAAGGAACCCATTATACCTACTCCCGGGATTCCTATTATTGTCGGTCTTGATTTTGGTCTTACTCCCGCTGCTGCTTTTTGTCAGTCTGTTAGAGGCAGGTGGTATGTTCTTCACGAACTTGTCGCGCAGGATATGGGGATTGTCAGATTCGCAGAAGTCTTGAAACAAGAGATGGCTCAGAAGTTTCCGGGCGGTCACTTCATTGTGTATGGAGATCCGGCTGGCGACTATAGAGCCCAGACCGATGAAAGAACGCCGTTTCAGATATTAAGGCAAGCAGGGATCAAGGCATACATAGCGCCTACTAATGATCCTGCCTTGCGAATAGAGGCAGTGGCTACGCCATTAAATAGGATGGTAGATGGTCAGGCTGGATTCCTGATAGACCAGCGATGTGGCAATCTTGTAAAGGGCTTTCGCGGTGGCTATCACTATCGCAGGTTACAAGTGTCGGGAACAGCGCGGCATGAAGAACGTCCCGATAAGAATAAGTTCTCGCATATCCATGACGCATTGCAGTATGCTTTTTGTGGTGGAGGCGAAGGCCGCGCATTAACTACTGGACGCACGGATACTAGACCAGTTAATGCTAGAAGTGCGTTTGATATATTTAGAAAACCAAGTGCTTTGCGGTCTAAAGCTTTTTAGTCCATTGATAAATATGCACCGTCTAATCATTCGTGTAGAGCGGAGTACTCTATATGTGTTTTAAAAAACCTAAAATGCCAGCACCCACAGCGGACGAACTGGCCGCAGAACGTGAACTTAAAGAGCAGCGTGAAGCATTGAAGGCTCAGCTTGCAAGCGAGAAAGCCGAAAGCAAAGAGCGCAGAACCAGAGAAGCCATCGCTCGTGCAACTGGAAGTTATGGATTCCGCTCCTTGATTTCTGGACGCAAAGGCGGTCAGGGGTTTATGGCTCGCGGCCTTTTGGGGTAAATTAAATGCCAGTCATTCAGCAGCCTACAGTTAGCCTAAGCCCTAGTGCCGGTACTTCAGAGCGAGTTTTGGCTCGCTTTCAACGGGCAAAGCAATTGCGCCAGCCGTGGGTATCTGAATATGAAGAGTGCTACGAGTATGCCTTGCCAAGCAGGGAAAGCTTTTATCAGCAAGCTCCGGGGCAATCTCGACTAGATAAGATCTTTGACGAGACAGCTATTGTCGGGGTTCAGGAATTTGCATCTCGCCTTCAGGCTGGCTTGATTCCAAACTATGCCCGATGGGCGCGGCTTGTCGCTGGCTCTGAGATTCCAGAAGAAGAGCGTTCGGAAGTAGACGAGGCTCTTGAGGAAGTGACTGAATATCTTTTTGAGATTATTCAGAACAGCAACTTTGCTCAGGAAGCAAACGAGGCGCTGCTTGATATTGCCTTAGGAACTGCGTGTATTCGCGTTGACGAAGGAGACGCGCTGAATCCTGTAGTCTTTACTGCCGTTCCCCTGCCGCAGTTGTATTTGGATTGCGGCCCTAACGATAAGCTAGACTCCATTTATCGTGAGAGAAGCATACGGGCATCCATGCTTAAGGTTGCCTACCCAAATGCTAAGCTCCCGCCGGATCTAGTGCAGGAGCTTGAAAGTGGATCAGATCGCCACATTGAAATCGTTGAGGCCGTTTACAGGGATTGGTCGCAGCTTAACGTAGAGGTCAATAAGTTCTGTGTAGTCATACCAGAAAGTCAGTCCTTGATTGTAGAGGAGACTTATACTGGAGTTGGCTCTAGTCCGTACATTGCATTCCGCTGGTCGAAAGCGGCAGGGGAAGTTTGGGGGCGCGGCCCCCTCCTGAATGCAATGCCAGCAGTGAAGACCACTAACCTCACTGTGCAAATGATTTTAGAAAATGCTCAGATGTCTATCTCCGGCATTTATACGGCAGAAGACGATGGGATTATTAATCCGTCCAACATTCGCTTGATCCCCGGTACGATTATACCCGTTGCTCCCGGTAGCTCTGGCATTCGCCCGGTAGGGCCTGCTGGTAGCTTTGATGTGGCTCAGTTGGTTTTGTCTGATATGCGAATGAACATTCGTAAAGCTCTCTATAATGAGATGCTTGGCAATCCGAACACTACGCCCATGTCGGCTACCGAAGTTGCTCAACGTATGGCGGATCTGTCTAGGCAGATTGGTTCTGCGTTTGGGCGACTGCAAGCAGAGTTTATCAATCCGATACTGCGCCGTGTTCTTTACATCCTTAAGAAGCAGGGTCGTATCGAAATACCCACGGTTAATGGCCGCGAGGTACAGGTTCGCTCGACAAGCCCCTTGGCTCAGGCTCAGGCTTTCGAGGACGTTAATGCGGTCAATCGATTCTTGGAATTGGTTCAGACTCGTTTCGGGCCGCAAATGGTTAACTTGTATGTTAAAGGCGATTTGACTACACAGTACCTAGCAGATAAGTTTGGAGTGCCAGATAGCCTTATTCGTAATGAGGCGGAAAGAGCGGAACTGGCGCAGAACATAGCTCAGATGGGACAGAATGGCATCGATCCAGCAGGTCTTGGGGGCTGATGGCATAAGCCGTAAGCCAAAAGAGGAAGAGGAACTTAATCAAATAATGGCCGCGACCTTTAGGGGTCGTGCTGGTCGTAAGGCGATTGAGTACCTTAGATCAATCACAATAGAGTATGTGGCTGGCCCCAACATATCCGACACTGAGCTACGGCACAGAGAGGGTATGCGTTACCTAGTGGGCATTATCGAAACGAGAATTAATAAGGGGCAAAGCAATGAGTGAAGAAGTAAGTCAAGAAACTACGCTAGTAGAAGAAGTGGCAACCGAAGCTGTTGTTTCGGAAAGACCAGAGTGGTTGCCTGAAAAGTTTTGGGTAGACAATAATCCCTCTTACGAAAACCTTGCCAAGTCGTATAGCGAGTTGGAAAAGATGCGGGGCAACATGAAGGATGTTGTCGCTAAGGAGTTCGAGGCAGAGCGATTGGCTAATCGCCCTGAAACACCAACGGACTACAAGCTTCCAGAGGCAGATTACTTGGATGGGACTCAGCTATCGACGAGCCCTATAGTCGAATGGTGGCGTACCTTTGCTCACGAGCAGGGTTACAACCAAGAGCAATTTGAAAACGCAATTAACAACTATGCTCAGGTTGAGCTTGCGAGGCTTGAGAGTTCTTACAAGCAGGAAATGGCACAGCTTGGAGAAGCTGCGGAGGCTCGCATTGAAGCCGTTACGCTTTGGATGAATAACACCTTTGACGAACAGCAGCGTGAAGCTTTGGCAGGTGCTTGCACTAGCGCATCGGGCATCGCGGCAATCGAAAAAGTAATTAATATGCTCAAGGCTACCGGGAACATTGACGAAGCGGCCTTTGAAAAACCGCCTGAGATTACTCGTAAAGACGTAGAGAAGATGATGCAGGATCGCCGCTACTGGCATCCAGCCGACAGGGATCCTGCATTTGTTAAACAGGTCGAAGACTTCTTTGCCAAGTCGTTTAATAGATGATTGTCCGAGAGCTTAGGGAAAGTGACACCGCCTCGATTATGAAGCTAACCGAGGCGATGCACTCTGAGTCCCCTCACTACAGCATTTACCCTTACGATCCAGATAAGGTTCTATCGCTAGTCAAAGTGTTTTTGACTAACAATGACTTTTACTGTGTAGTGGCAGAAAGGGACTCGCAGGTTGTTGGCTTTATGGCAGTGGCAATCATTCAAACGTTTTTTGGCACCGATGATTTCGTAGAAGACTTGTCTTTTTATGTCCTGCCTGTTTCACGTGGAACAAGCGCAGCCTTAAGAATGGTTAAGTTTGCCGAAGCTTGGGGTATATCTCGCGGAGCAAAAGCTATTCGCGTTGGAGTAACAACAGGCGTTAGAACAGATAGTTCCGAAAGTTTCTTTCTTAAGCTTGGCTATGAAGAAACTGGAAAGATGTATACTAAACTAATTAGTCCATTGAAATTAAACCCCACTCATTAGATTTCTGCGTCAGGCCCGTTAATTGCGGACGAAGCCCGTAAGGATAACTTCAAGAAGCTAGGTACGGATAACCGACTGAACTCATCGTCAATTATACGGAGGCTATTATGGCTCAAGATATTAATGACGCCTTTGTGAAGCAGTTTGAATCGGAAGTCCACATGGCTTATCAGCGCATGGGTTCCAAGCTGCGTAACACTGTGCGTTCCAAGTCGAACGTTAAGGGTGCAAGCACCACCTTCCAGAAGGTTGGAACCGGCACCGCTGGCACGAAGTCGCGTCACGGCAACGTGCCGCTCATGACCATCGACCACACCAATGTTGAATGTACTCTGGGCGACTACTACGCTGCTGACTACATCGACAAGCTGGACGAACTGAAGATCAACCACGACGAACGTATGGTTGTTACTCAGTCGGCTGCTGCTGCGATTGGTCGCAAGTCGGACGAACTCATTACCACCGCGCTTGATGGCACGACCAATGCCATTGTCGAAGCTGGTACTGACGGTTTGACTCTCGACAAGGTAGAGACGGTCTTTGCTGCCTTCGGCAACAATGACGTTCCTGACGATGGCGAGCGTTACTTCGTTGTGTCGCCTCGCGCTTGGACGGATCTGCTCGGCATTTCGGCGTTCTCGGACGCTGACTTTGTTGGTGCAGACGACCTCCCGTACAAGGGCGGCATGGTTGCTCGTCGTTGGCTTGGCTTCATGTGGATGACCTTCTCGGGTCTGCCCATTGCTACCAACAAGCGTAAGAACTTTGCATACCACCGCTCGGCTATCGGCCTTGCTTCGGGTGCTGAAGTTTCGACTGAACTGAACTATGTGCCTGAGAAGGCCGCTCACCTTGCTACGTCGATGATGTCGCAGGGTACGGTACTGATCGATGCTAATGGCGTGTACGAAGTACAGTCGCACGAAGCGTAAGTAAGGGAGGAGGGGTTTTCTCCTCTTTCCCCCTCCTCCGGGCCGGGCGCGTTTCCTTTCCGCGCTCGGCCCTTTTGCTAGGAGCTTTTCATGGCAAAGACAGGTCTTCAAATTTGCTCCACCGCTTTGGTAATGATCGGCGCTCAGCCGATTACGTCTTTTCAGGATGGAACTACTGAAGCTAATGTCGCTAAGAACCTGTATGAAGATACTGTTCGTGACCTTTTGACTCGCCATCGTTGGCGGTTTGCTTCTGGACAGGCACAGCTTTCTCGCAGGAGTGAAGCACCGCTTGATGGCTGGGATGCCGCTTATCAGTTGCCGACCGATATGCTTGTGCTGCACAACCTAAAGGTTAACGGCTACACCGTTGCTTATGATCGCTATCAGAAATTAGCGTACTGCAATGCAGACGTAGCGGATCAGGTAATTGCCGATTACACATTTAGGGCTGATGAAGATTTGTGGCCCCCATATTTTGTGTCTTTGGTTGAGACTTATCTGGCGAGCCTCTTTGCATACTCTGTTGCAAACCAAATTCAGACCGCTGATTTCCTAGACAAGAAGGCATTGCGTCACCTTGCTTTGGCTCGTAACATTGACAGCCAAGAGCAGACTACTCGCAAGCTTGATATGTCTTTGTTCACTCGTGTGCGTAGGACTATTGGCTAATGGCAATCTTCCGTCAGGTACAGACTAACTTCGCCAGTGGAGAGTTGAATCCACTTATGCGCTTTAGATCTGATACTGGCGCGTATCAGAATGGCGCATCAAAGCTACGCAACGTATCTCTGCTGAATACCGGGGGTGTTACCCGTAGACCGGGGACAATCCACTTGGATGTTCTGTCCGCTAGATCTCGGCTAATCTCTTTTGATTTCGACGAGAACGAACGTTACGTTCTAGCCTTTAGCGCAAATGCCTTGACCGTTTACAGCATCAATGGCGTATTGCTAACCACAGTAACCTCTAATGCCAGTTGGTCTGCCTCGGAACTTTTTGAGCTAACGTACACTCAAGTTGGCGACACAATGATCGTCGCCCATCAGTCTTGGGCTCCCCGAATCATTCGCAGAACTGGATCTTCGACATTTACAATAACTCCGTTAGCCTTCGATCAGTCAGTAAACGGAGATAAAACCTACCAGCCGTACTACAAATTCGCGGACGATTCGGTAACTCTCTCCTGCTCTGCTACAACAGGTAGTGTTACAGTTACCGCATCAGCCCCTGTATTTAGTAGCGACTATGTGGGCTTGCGTTTGAAGTGGCAGACAGTCGAAGTAGAAATTACCGGCTACACGGATGCCTCTAATCTCACGGGTACAATACGAGGTACTCTGCAAGCAGAGTATGATATTGATCCTTTTAGATCTACGCTTGGTAGTTCGGTTATTGAAGTGACTCATGTGCTGCATGGATTTTCATCTGGGCAGAACGTTACGATCAGCGGAGCCAATGGCTTCGGGGGCATTGAAGCTGCTGCGCTTAATGGCTCCAAAACTATTACTGTTGTCGATGACAATGTTTATACGTTTACTATAACAGGATCTCCCACTGAAAGCGTTGATGGTGGTGGCCCATCAGTTAAGTACACATCTAGCTCAACGGCAACGCGCACATGGTACGAGCCTGTATTTTCTACACCTAATGGATGGCCGGCGGCTGTAGCCTTTCACGAGGGGCGGCTATGGTTTGGGGGAACCACATCACAGCCGGATGGTTTATATGGCAGCACGGTCAATCAATATTTTAATTTTGACGTAGGCGAAGGGCTGGACAATCAGGCCATTCAAGTCTCGATTGGCTCTGAGGATATTTCTAATATCCAGCATTTGATCTCGAACAGGGATCTTCAGATCTTCACTGCCACTGGCGAATTTGTAGCGGCCAAGCCTATTGGCAAGCCCTTAACGCCAAGTGATACAAGAGTCTCTAGGCAAACGCCTTACGGAAGCAGCAAGGTAACGCCGATTCCTTTTGATGGCGGGACTTTGTTTGTTCAAAGCTCAGGCAAAAGTGTTCGTGAATTTATATATGCGGATACCGAAAACAGTTACGCCTCTACTGATCTTAGCTTGCTGGCAGGGCATCTCATAGTTTCTCCTAGAGATATGGCAGTGCTTTACGGCACGGCTACTAGAAACGAACAGTATGCAGCACTCGTTAACAGCGATGGAACCTTAGCCATATTCCATTCCGCCAGAGCAGAAGGCTTGGCTGGCTGGACTTTGTGGTCTGCATCCGATGGTTCTTTTGATTCCGTTTGCTCGGTCAACAATACGCTATATGTTTCTGTGCTTAGAGATGGCAGCTATGCGCTGGAAAAATTTGCGCCAGATGATTCTCTTACCGTAGATAGTTCTAGAACTTACACGGCTGGCACTCCCGGCACCGTATGGATTGTTGACAGCGCCTTGGATGGCGAAACCGTTCATGTGTTTGGAGACGGGGAGTATTTGGGCGAACATATTATTTCTAGCTCGACGCTGACTTTAGAAGATCCTGTAAGCACCATCACTGTGGGATATAACTATACGCCGGAGATCAAAACGCTTCCGGCTAATATCATGTTGCCTAGCGGCTCTATGGCAGGAATGCCTAAAAGAATAACAAAGGTCTACGTAGGTCTGGACACTACGCTTGGGGTTTCTGTTGAGGGCAACAGATTAATCCTTCGTCATGTTACGGACGATCTATCCATAAACGTAGAGCCTTATTCGGGCATAGCAGAGTTTTATATTCTAGGTTACTACAAGGAGGCGCAGGTTACACTGTCTCAGGTTGATCCTGTAAAGATGCGCGTTCTTGGATTGAATATGGAGGTAGCGTTCTAATGTGTGTTAGCTTGGCCGCTGCAGCGGCAATAACGGCAGCAGCAGCAACGGTAGCGGGAACTGCTGTTTCTATTGGATCAGCAAAGGCAAATGCTGCCCAGCAAAAAATCCAATTGGACTTGCAGAGAAAGCAAATACAGGAAGAACGTGAAGCAGCGCGGATACAGGCCGCTGAAGCTGAAGCCATGCGCGTGTCTGATTACGAGCAATGGAAAGCTTCGCAAGTAGCCATGGAAGCTGCTACTGGGACTAGAAGCGAGTCCTTCTTGCAGGGCATAGATGCGTCATCACGCAAGGCTCTTGCGTTGGATCTAAGCAATATACGCAGCGGCTATTTGACCGGCGACATAGCGGCTATGCGAGGCATTCGAGTAAATCGCATGACCCGTCAAGCCGTTGGCATTGCCAGCACTTATCAGCAGATCGGTGCTGTTGCTTCTGGCATTGGAAGCCTTGCAAGCATCGGGCAATCATACGCTCAATACAAGAAAGGAACATAATGGCTCTCGAACCATTTCGCCGTAAGATTGGAGCCCCTGCTGCGGCTCCTTTGACTCGTGTTCAGCAGGTCGGCATCCCTGATGTTGGGCCTGAGATCGCTCGTGCGGGTCAGCAGATCTTTGCTGCACTAGAGCCTACAATGAAGAAGCAAGCTCAAGAGGCTGCTCTTAACGACTTTGCGGCTCAGGGTATTCAGCAAGAACCGGATGGTACTTTGACTTTGCCGAAACCTCAGGGTGGCGGTGAGATTTATAAAGCAACTTTTAACGAAGCTGCTTTACAAGCATATCAAATAAGATCGTTCAATGAGACTCAAATTAAAATTCAGAGTCTTTATAATCCTACTACGGAAGAAGAACTTGTAAGAAGTCCTGATGATCTGCTGGCTACAGGCGTTGCTATGATACAGGGCGTAGTCGAAAAAGCCGATCCTAAAATTAAAAACGCATTGCTTAGTGATTTGTGGCGTGAGTTACAGCAAAGGCACAATACCTTTACTAACGGAAAACATCGCGAAGCCGAGGAGATTATTAAAAGGACTTTAGAGCGAGATGTAGAAAACAACCTAAACAAAGCTTTTGAATACGCTGCTTTGCCACAAGTAGACGAAGAAAAGGGTCGACTTGCGGCGTTAAATTTTTACGATCAGGCCGCACAACAGCTGTCAAGGCTGGTTAATCTTAACTTTGCAGATCCCAAAAGCTTAAATCAAATGCAAGAAGGCTTTGACAAGTGGTGGGCTGGCGCTGGGATTATTCGCAAACTTAATGAAAAGGTGAAAATGCAAGCAGCGACCTCATCTGAGGTTCAAACCATTATAGATATTGTTAGCTTGTCTGATTTAACCAGTGAAGTTGATGGCATTAATGCTAAGTGGGTAGTAGAAAGCACTAGCCCGGAGCATCGCCCTACTCTTTTAACTCGCCTTAGAAGCATTCAAGCTAAGCTTGAACGGCAAGAGAAAGACGAGGGCAACGAAGATATTTATAATCAAACTTTAGATAGTGTCGGTACAGGCGGAGACAAACCGCTTGGTATGGGTGAAAAAAAATGGCTTGATGTTGTAACAAAATGGGCAAGCGATAATGGACTAGACCCATATACTCCGACTGGTTTCTTTCAAATGACCAAGCGGTTTTCTGTAGCCTCTATTCCCAACGAAATTTACAAAGACTTTTTTGCAAATCTTTCATCGCGTAGTCGAGATTATATCGACAGAGCCGCTGCTGTTGCAGAGGCTATGGAAAATGCAGTCGATGATAAAGGAGACAGTATTCCCGATTTGCGTACCGAGTTTATGGACACGGATACGCTAGTATTTCTAGAAAACTACAATCGAGGAGTTCGTTTTGGTGAAACAGACCCGATTGCATTTGCTCGCTCTACTGTAAGAGAAGATCGCCCGGACACTTTAAAGGAGGCGGTTGACGCAATTACAAGGGTATTGCCCGAAGGTGCTAAATATCAAGAAACGTTTAAGGGTTATATTAAGGGACTTGATTACTCTGCGTTAGGTGCTGAAGACCTTAATGAGTTACAGATCTTTGCTGGCAACTTAGTCGCTCAGAACATACCCTTAGAAAAAGCTGTCAGCATTGCGAGTAGTAGACTCGCAAATAGAAGGACACTTGTTGCCCCTAACTCTGACACCTTGTTGCTAGAGCCTCAATTGCGAGTCACTCAGGTTTTTGGCGATACCATTAAAAGAAGGACTGGGCTTTATATTCGGAAAGCTGAAACACCGCCAACTGTTACTAGCAAAACTGGTGAACGAAGCCGCGAGTATGTTCAGCCTTATGTTGACTTGGCTATTCAAAAACTTGCCGGGGACGAGCAGCTTGCGGGGGTTCCCGTTAAAGCAAAGTTAAAAGCTGGAAAAAATGTTTTTATAAAGCATTATGCTGGAGGTACGGATCCCAAGAGCCGTTTGTTTTCTGTTTGGTATTATGACGAGAAAACGGGAAGCACTAGTTTAATCCGGCGTAAAGATAACGCGCCTCTTATTATAGACTTAGGTCAGGCTTCATCGATTCAGGAGAGAGAAAGCGGAAAATTTAGGCGAGCGTATGCGGAAAGCAAGAACGAAGGCGAACGACTCGCAAAGCAAGCATTTCAATATTACATTCCCGGCAGTCAAGGTTTCCTTGAGTTGCTTGGTTTGGAGGGGCAGGGTCAAAAGCTGCGTTTTGGCGTAAAAAATCAAAAAGCCCTTGCTGAATTTGAAGCTTGGCAAAAGACTCATACTGCTCAATTCGGACACGAACCATCGACAGTCCGCGATAAAAAGAAAAAGTATGTTGATCGCGGTTTGCCTGTAGCTCCATCTGTTGAACATATGCAGCTTCCCGTTGTGCGTGAGCAAATGATTCAAAACTCAAGTGCTACTGGACGCAAGCCTTCTCAGGTTGTCCGCGAAGTTGCTACTCAACTTGGCATAAAGCCGCATGAATTAGTCTCTATTCTTTTGGTTGAGAGCGGGGCAGATCCCAGCAGGGTCAATACATTGGGGTATGTTGGCTTGTTTCAAGCCAGCCCAACTGTTCAAAAAGCTCTTAATATTACTAAAAACGATACGTTTGAATCACAGCTTCCTAAGCTAATTTCTTATCTTGAAGGAAAAGGTCAGGGCTTGGGTCATACGGGCTATAAAAAGGGCATGGGCTGGCAAAAAGTTCTTGCCGCTATTTTTGCAGGAAATGTAAATGCCAACCCTAATGTTGCTGATAAGTATGGCACGACTTTAAAAGGCCATTGGAAGAATGCTTCCGACAGATTTCAAGAAGCTGAAGCTTGGCTTGAGAGAAATTAGAGGGATTAATGCCTAGTCAATATCCTGTATATGGTAGGTTTATTGAGGGCGCTGAAGGCGATAAAAGCTTTGGCGTTCCCAAACCCTCGACGATTCTTTTAACAGAGGAGGAGCGCGCCAAAAGGCCAGAGCCTCAAGCACCGTCCTTTAGCGGCTGGATTTCTGCTATTGGCGATGCTGTTGCCCTGCAATCTCCATGGCAGAGATTGATGGAAACTTACACGCTTTGGAATGATGTAGAAGATTTAAGTTATAATGCTTTCCGGCCTGATCGTATTGCTGGCTACGAACCTTGGGCTGAAGATTTTATTGGGGTGTTTAGTGAGAAGCATCAAAATTTCATTAAGCAACGAATAGATCGAAACAGCCAGCGCCGTCAAAATGTAGCTAGAGAACTGGGCTTAGGGGGAGTGCTGTTTTCCGAAGCTTTTAATCCTGTCAACTATATACCAATTCCCGGGATCATGGCTGCGGGTATTAGAGGCGCAGCTATTAGTGCTGTAGGAGCGAGTCTTGTTGAGGGCGCTGTTGGATTAGAAACCGATCCAACGTTAACCAGAGAAGAAGCTCGCATGAACACGGTTTACACCGGCCTTTTTGCTGGTGCGCTTTCTGGCATTGCCTATGGCGCAAAGCTTTATAAGGCCGCAGATGTTGACCGCTGGATTAATGAATATGGCGAGTGGAGTGCCTCAAGGCATTTAGACAACAAGGAGCTTGGCCTTACGCCAGAGCCTTATATAACCTCTAACACTGGCTTTGTGGCTAGACCAACAGGCGCAGCGAAGACGGGCGTAGCCAAGGCTTATGGTTTAGAAAAAATTCAGGGTTTGTCTTTTATTGGAAAAATGCAAAACTCTGGCATTCGTGCCGTTGAGGATTTCGTCAACGGTATGTTGGGCGACTATGGCGTGGTATTTGAACGCAATCGTCAAAACATTGCTACCGAAAGCTCTGCTTATCTTGCTGCTGATTTATGGCGGGGAGCCGCTGCTGATGCAACAAGTCAAATGCGAAAACTCTACGCTCGCTATTTGACTGGTGGGCAGGGTGCTCAGGTGTTCGGCATTAACCTTGCCACAGATATGCAACGCGCTGCGGAAGCATTCGGCAAGCGTGGCCGGGCTGGTTCCAAAGGCTTAATGACATACGAAGAATTTCAAGACGAAGTTTTTCGAGCGCACAAACGAGACAGGATTGAAACTGATAATCCTTTTGTTCGTGAAGGCGTAGACATAGCTCGCAAGTTTTTTGACGAAGCAGAAAGGGCTGGGTCAGAATCAGGAGCCATCAAGGGGGCGAAGGGTCGCCGTAAGTTTATTGCTTTGAAATCAAATCGGGCGCGTCAAATCCTTGATAAGATTGCTCAGCTTGAAAAAAAGCCAGAGCTAAGCAAACGAGAACTAGTCAAGCTGTCTGAGCTAACGGATCAGTATGATGATCTGTTGGACGATCTTACTCGCGTTACTAAGTTTGACTTAGACGAAGATGAAGGATTGGCAGAACTGCTCAACCGTCTTGATGAAGAAGATAAAGGACGCAAGGCTACCCTTGCCGAAACTCGTCGCAGTATTATTGCTGGCGCAAAAGACGCAAAAGCCGCTCTTAAAAAAATAGCTGATGATATTGAGGAGCGGAATAAAGCTCGCGCTGAAAGGTATATTGAAACTAGAAACAAGCTTCTTAAGATGCAAGAAGAACGAGGACTAACAGAAGCGCAAAAGCGCTACCTTGTTATCCTTGATGAGATGCTTGAAGGCTCATGGAGTAAAAAACTTGAACCTACTCCAAAACAAAAAGCCCTTATTCAAAAAGCCAAAGAAGCAGAAGGCATTGGAGTTTTTGCTCAGCTAACTGAAAGGCAGCGAGAGTATTTAAAGTTTATAGATGATCGTATTGCCGGCATTTATGATGATGTAAAAACTTCTCCAAAGAACGAAAAGTTTTATCTTACTCGCTATTGGTTAATTGATGAAGTTATTGCGGACGAAGAAGGCCCGCGCCATCTTAGGAAAATTCTTTTTGATTGGTTTAAGGAGAATCCTCTTCCTAATACCAAGCACACTGAGGAAGATATTGCGGCTCGCGTTGATAGAACAATCAATCAGATTATTCAGCAAGCAGAGCTAGGTGAGCTTCAGCTTTTGCCGGAAAACAGAAGTGCAAGCGCTTCGTTTTTTAAATCTCGCGAGCTTGATATACCGAATGAATTGGTTGCTGACTTTATCGAAACAAACATGGAGCGTTTGTTTCGGACTTACGGGCATCGCTTTGGCACTATCCATGAGCTATATGTTAAGTTTGGCGATTCATCTGCAAAAGATTCAATTGATGATGTGATTCTTACTGCAATTGATGAATTGGATTTTGCCGACTTTGACGATGGTATTCGTCAAGCCGCTGCTTTGAGATCTGATCTTCAGCGCGTACGCGATACTGCAACCGGCGCAATTTATTCTAATGATCCCGCCATGCTGAATAAGCGTAGGATTGCTTCTAATCTTCGGGGGTATGGTACCCTTACCTCACTTGGTGGTGCTGGTCTTTCTTCGCTTACGGAAGTTCCTCGCGTCATGATGGTGCATGGATTTAATCGTGTGCTTGGCGCAACGATGGATCATGCGTTTGGCAATCGTGAATTGTACAAAAACGTATCGGATAAGATTAAAGAGCTAACTAATCAGGGATTGGACGTTTACTCATCAAGCGCTCTCTCTCGTTTTGTTGAGCAAGGTGGGCCTACTGGAGCATCTAGTAGTCGAGTAGGTCGAGCAGCCCAAAAGATGACTGACTTTGCTCACGGGCCATTTCAAATTCTAAACTTGCTTGCTCCTATTACAGATGTAACCAAGGGTTTTAGTGGGTTTATGACACACCAATTCTTCCTTGAAGATCTGCATAAGATTGCAGATGGAAAAGCCAGCGAGAAGTTGATAAAAAACATGGCAAGCTATGGCCTCTCAATTGAGGATGCCAAAGCAATTGTCAAAATGCCCTTGGAAAAAGAGGGAGACATTTTCCTTGCAAACGCAAGCGAATGGCCTGACGCTGCACTTGCCAAACGGTACATTACTGCTGTTAATGGAATGACCCGCCGCATTATTCCAACTGCAAGCCCAAGCGATCTTCCCGAAATTGCCAGAGGATTTATCAAGGGGCGTGAGTTCCCACTACTGACTCTTCCATTTCAATTTATGGCTTATGGGTTTTCAGCAGCAAATAAAGTGCTGCTCTCCTCATTACAGGGCCGGGATGAAAACGCATACATGGGCATGGCAACTATGATTGGCCTTGGCTACATGGTAAGCAGCTTGAAGGCAGATTTGTCTGGCTCTTCATGGTATTGGGAACAGGCTTCGCCATTAGAGAAAATGGTTCGAGCAGTAGATCAATCTGGTATTGCTGGCATTTACTCAGAAATTCCTACTCTAGTAGAAACAGCTACTTTAGGAGAGGTGGGAATTCGCCCATTGATGGGGCTCAAGCCTTTTGCGAGCCATGACGATTATCTTGAAGCTTTAGGTGATTTGTCTGGCCCTGCTGTTTCCAAGATAAGCGATCTTATCCGAGTGTTTTCAGATGATGATGCAAGCTCTACTGAAGTAGGGGGTGCAATCAGGCGATCATTGCCTTTTAACAATTGGTTTGTCATTCAATCGTTAATGAAAGATGCCGAAAGATCTATGTCGAATTATTTCGCAGATGATCCTGATGCTCTTTTAAATGAAAGCAGAAGGTCTTCTGGTGGGCTAGAACCATATAGGCCGACCGTGGATTAGTCCATTGATAGCTAGTTAAATTTAACTGCAATAGGGTTTCGGAGACTCTTAGATGCCAATTATAATTAACGATAACACCTCACGAGTAGAGTATACTGCCACTTCGGGGCAGGTTACGTTTGCTGTGCCGTTTGAGTTTTTTGAAAACGCTAATCTTAATGTCTATAAGAATGGCGTTGAGCTTACTTACGATGCTACCCCAGCAAATGCCAATGAGTACTCGGTAACTGGTGCTAACGTTACTGGCGGTGGGAGTATTACTCTTGGCAGTCCGGGCGCTGCTTTGAATGATGTGATTGTTATTTCTCGTGAGGTAACTGTCGAGCGTCTTACGGACTTCCCGCTTGCTGGCCCATTTAACATTGACTCCTTAAACAACGATCTTGATCGTATTATTGTCAATCTGCAAAACTTGCAGACTACTTTGGACAGTCGCGTTTTCAAGCTGGCTGATGGCGACAGCCCCCTTGACCTCTTAACTATTCCCGCCAAGAGTTTGCGTACAAACAAGTATCTTGTTTTTGATAGCAATGGTCAGGTCGCCGTTAGCACTGGTACTGGCGATAGCGGTTTGCGGCAGGATCTTGCCAACACTGCTGTTAACCAAGGCGCTTCTTTGGTTCAGACTACAAGCGGAACCAATGTTCAAGCCAAGCTAAACGCAATTGACTCCAGCATTAGCTCTCTCGGCTCTAGCATTAGCTCCCTTAATGCAACTCTTACAGCCTCAATTGCTGGGGTGCAGTCTGATGCTGATGCCGCTCAGGCGGATGCCGATGCTGCTCAAGCAGATGCAGATCTGGCGTTGGCGAATGCTGCTACTGCAATTGCTAATGCCGCAACAGCGCAAAGCACAGCTGATGGAAAGATTGAATCATTTTACCAGAACGATGCACCAGTTGGCGGAAGCCTTGGTGACTTTTGGATTGACACAAATGACGGGAACAAACTGTATCGTCATAACGGGACATCTTTTGTCGCCATTCAAGATAGCGCAATTGCAACTGCAATTGCTAATGCTGCGACTGCTCAGGCAACAGCGGACGGAAAGGTAACGACCTTTTATTCTGCGTCTGCTCCAACTGCCGAAGGCGTTGGAGATCTTTGGTACGATACTGATGATGGTATTCTTTACCGTTGGAATGGTAGCAACTGGTCTTCTCAGGTGGCTGATGTCACTTCGTCTAATCAGATTGTCATCGCTGATGTAGATCCGTTTATCATACAAGCTGACGCATCTGGCATAACGACCACTGGCTTGCCGCTTACTCGCGGCATTAAGGTTTATAAGGGCGGCGTTCAGCAGACTTCTGGCGTTACGGTTGGTACTCTTAATCCCACTACAGGGATTACGGCTACTGCTTCTGTCGCCACAGGGGTGGTCAATGTAAGTTTGACAGTCGCTAATGCTGCTGGCTCTATTGTTGTGCCTGTTATTTTTGAGGGCGTTACTTACAACAAGAGCATTGTGGTTAGCCGCAGCTTAGCCGCCCCTATTTCTGGCGGCACAAGCGGCTCTACAAGCTTTACTGACCAGACTTGGGACAACATTTCGACTGCTACCTACGTTGCTGTAACGGATGCTGACGCACAGGTTCAATCAGATGGCAGCGGTCAACTAAAACTAAACGCAAACGCTATGTATCAGGGCAACACAACTGCTCAGATTCAAACTCAATATTCTTCTGACAATTCTAACTGGACGGTTGTGGCTAGTGCTACGGGATCCGCGCCAATTAACACGCCGGGAGAAGAAGAGCCGGGGTATGTAGAGGTAGGCCCAACAACAGTTACTGGACTTACCGCTTCGACAAACTATTACGTTAGATTGGTAGCTAAGCGCACCTCTGGCACTGGCTTGCTGTCTTGGAACTTCCCTTCATTTACAGCACAGCAGCCTTGATATGGAACAGAATCTTTTAAACTGGATCTTCATTGGCTTCGGCGCTGTTGTTAGCTGGATTGCCAAAATTATTTGGGGAACCGTAAAAGATCTTGAGCGCAAAATTGCTGAAACTCAGCAGTCTATTCCTGAGACTTATGTTCGCAGGGATGATTTTAAAGATGCAGTTAAAGATATGCGCGATGGTATGCGCGAAGGATTTAAGCACGTTGAACAAAGACTTGACGTTCTTTTCCAAAAGTTAGATCAAAAGGAAGATCGTAACTAAAGGGGATACGAATGTCCCATGCTAAGATACTTTTCTACGATATAGAAACTCGCCCTATGGTCGCTGAAGTTTGGGGAATGCGCGACCAAAACCTTGCCTTAAATCAGATCCGAGAATTTGGTGGCGTTATTTGTTTTGCTGCCAAGTGGTATGGCAAATCTAAAGTTTACTTTCACGCCGATTGGAAGGACGGGCATGAGGGAATGCTCAAAGCCATGCACGATCTCTGGGGAGAGGCCGATGCAGTCTGCGGTTACAACAACGATGGCTTCGACAACAAATATATGCGCGGCGAGTTCATCAGGCAGGGCATGGAGCCACCGCCACCCACGGCATCCATCGATCTTTACAAGGTGGTTCGCCAGCAATTCCGCTTTGATAGCCACAAGCTTGACCATGTAAGCCAGTTGCTAGGAATTGGCAGCAAAGTGCAGCATCAAGGTCATTCACTTTGGACTGATGTCTTGAAGGGCGACGAGAAAGCCCAGCGCCTTATGGAACGCTACAACAAACAGGACACACATCTTACTGAGCGGTTATATAAAAAGTTGCGGCCTTATATCCGAAATCACCCGCACCTTGGAATCGGCAATAGCGAAGCCTGTCCAGCTTGCGGATCACTTAATGTTCAGAAGCGTGGTCTTGCCTACACACGTTACTTTTCGGCACAGAGATTACAGTGTAAAGACTGTGCTCATTGGTATCAGGGCAAGCGAACTAAACGAGCGGTTAGGAATATAGAAATCTAATGTATACTTTTGGATCACGTTCACTTGCTCGACTAGAGGGCGTTCACTCTGATTTAGTTAGGGTAATGAACCGCGCCATTAGCACAAGCAACTTAGACTTCACGATACTAGAGGGGCTGCGTACACCTGAGCGCCAGAGAAGGCTTGTTGCTTCTGGTGCTTCTAAAACTTTTAAGAGCCGCCATTTGACGGGTCATGCTGTGGACATTGCTCCTCTTATTGAGGGTAAAGTTTCGTGGGATTGGCCGCTGTATCATAAGCTGGCATTGATTGTTAAAGCTGCTGCTGCTCACGAGGGCGTGAAGATTGAATGGGGCGGCGATTGGCGCAGCTTTAAAGATGGGCCGCACTGGCAGCTACCTTGGCGGGATTATCCGGCGTGAGGGCTATTAAACGCAACCCCCATGCCAGCGCATTGCGCTATTTCAAGGCCAAGGTGTTTCGGACTACGGCCAAGGATAAACGCGCTAAACGCAAGCAAGAGGCTCGCAATGAAATGGACTAGTGGTTTGCGCGAGGCAATCCGTGTCTGGTGGAGGCCGCTGACCTGCGTGGGCATAGCGGCTAGTGTCGCTGTGAACGGTGTGGCGTTACCGCTGCTGAACAATGAGCCTGTCGAACTGATGGGCTGGGCGGCAGTGATTACCGCTTGCGCCACGGCTTTCGGGGTCAGGGAATGGGGCAAGATCAAGGGAGCGGACAGCGGTGATCTATAACCCGTTCATGCTCTACATCGCTGGCGCGGCTCTACTGGCGAGCCTAGCTGCGGGCTACAAGATAAGGGATTGGCAATGTGATGCTGCACTTGCGAAAGCTTTGGAACGCGCTGCGAAACAACAGCAGGAGATACGGGATGAGTTGGACAAACGATCACGAGCCTACGAAACCCTCCGTTCTCAAGCCGATGGAATGGGAACAGCTAGGGCCACAGACATACGGACGATCTACCGGGAAGTTCCTGCTCCTGCTCCTAGCTGTCGTGCTCCTGATAGCGTTGTCCGGGTGCTCCAAAGCGGTATCGATAACGCCAATGCCGCCGCCACCGGCGAACCTAGCGAGTGACTGTCCGCTTCTAGGTGACGTTCCCGATCCGCTTATCGATCCAGAACGAGCACTTTGGGAGAGCCATCTGATTGCTCGCTATATGGAATGCAGCGTCAAGCATCGCTTGACAGTCGAGGCGTGGTTAGCAGCTAAGGATCGCACAGAATAGCCGCTTTTATTGCTTGTCATTCCAGCCCTCGTAATCCTCCTCATCGAAGTTGAGGTCGATCTCACTCCCTATGTCGGCTCCAAAGCCGATGCCTAGAAAGAAACCTAGCACTCCGCTGGCTACGGCTACGCAGCCTATGATTACAATGTTTGACATTTCCTCTCTCCTTATTTTTGATTGATTTCAATAAGCCTTTCTAAGTACCATTTGGCCTTCATTAAATCCTGAACAGGATTCTTTTTGTATCTCCACCTATGAAGATACTTCTTAATGTTACCTTCGCAATAATACTGCACACCCTTCTCTCCTAAGGAGTCTGCAATATAATCGAAGGCTTCTATTTTCCCTGCGTTGTAATGAGCAGGGCGATTAACTTCATCATTCATTACTCTACATCCTCTACTGGTGGAGGATTCTTAAGCAGGTTTTCCATTTCGTTTTTAATTATGGTTCCCCTGTCCCAATCTCCTGAAAGGATTGCATTTACATGATAGGTCTGAACGTATCTTTCGGATACGTTTAGTCTAGCTTGGCGAATTAAATCTTCGTTACAAGTTCCACTCATCGATGCTAATCCTTTCAGTTAAATGCTCTTCCTTTTCAATTGCATTTGCAGCTAGTTCTAATGCTTCTGTCATCCAATGGATAGAAATGGTATCGCAAGTCGGATCCGCCATTCCTTTGCCAAGAATTCTGGTTGCTGAGTTTCTAAGAAAGTCTACGATCAAATCTCTTTCAAGAGTTGGACTTTCTTTTGCTTGTTGCATCTTCAGACTCCAGCTTAACTTGCGCCCATGTTTTGCCTTCCGCATTGACTAACGGCCAGCAACTATCAGATGATCTACGCATCTGAGATTTTTTCAATGCACCGAATATGATACTATTCATGAGGTTTCTCCTGTGCCAATTAACAAAGGCCGCAAGCCAAGGCTCCCATTGGTAGACATTCAACTTCGGAACGGAGTGATAGTTAGAAATACCGAACCGAGTCTATGGCGTTGGAAGCCTTGGCCTGATGGCCCAAGCCAAGGCGATATTGTTAAGTATCAGAAGCCCAAAGATTAGAACGGGACTTCATCGTCTAGAATTTCTTCTAGCGGCTGCGGCTTGGGAGCGGGTGCATCTGATCCTCCTTCTCCCCGCTCACCAAGCAACACAAGCTTTCCGTCGAAGCGGCCTACAATAACTTCGACCGCTGTCTTTGTCGTGCCATCCTTGCTTTGATACTCTCGTGTTTGCAGTTCGCCCTCAACGAATACTCGCGTACCCTTGGTGACGTAAGCTTGGACTATCTCTGCCTTTTTTGAATCGAAGACAGTAACATCCCACCACTGAGTAGACTTCTGACCCTTAACAATTTTGTTAGTAGCGATGGAGAAACGTGCATACGAATCTCCATTGCTAGTTTGCCTGATCTCAGGATCTCGTCCGAGATTACCAATCAACGTAACTTTAGCCAGCATTGCTCAACTCCTTCTTCTTCTTGGCATAGGCTTGGCGAGCTATGTTTACTCGCGCCCTGTCCAGTTTTGCTGCTTCATCAATATCATTGCGGAACATAGCAAGCAGCTCTTCTAGCTCCTCGATATTGGTTGTTATTTCTATCTGGTCTGTAAAGTGAGTAAGGTTTTGCAACGCAGGGTTATGAAACTTTGCGTCTTGATCCATGTCTGGATCGTCACCTGTCTCAAGACCTAACGTTTTTAGTAGGGCATACTTCACTGCATAAGACATTGCCTTGCCCGGGCCTTTGTCCTGATCGTCGATGCCGTAGCCAAAGCTATCGACATTGATGTAGTCGGAAGGCTCGTCGATGTTTGCAAAGCAGATTGTCATTGAGCACTGGGTACGGTTGCCTACCTGCTCATGATTTACACGGACAGGATAATAGATTACGCCAGCTTCTAGCAAGGCAGGACGCACCTTTGCAGTTACCGCATCGTGACTTACAATACTGTAACGCATACCCTGTTTCTTGTCTTTCTGGATATACGTTACCTTCTCCATCGCCTTAGCGATTCTCTGGTGCAGATTCATTATCATACTCCTTATGTATCCATACGATTGCATTGCGACCACTAGGCAGTCGCTTCTTGCGTCCAGATGGGACGATAAGACCCCGTGCTGTTAGCTCTGATCTGCGCGAACGATAGCTGGAAGACCAGCACATGAACGCTTTGTTAAGATCCTCATCTGTAAAACCTGATGGGCCGCAGTCTTTTGCGTAGAACAATACGTCAGACTGCAATGAGGTTACGCTTTTTACGATACTCTTAGCAGCTTCACGGCTGGTATCGGGATCGTGTTTCCGATGCATAGTATAAAAGTTCATCACTCCTTCTCCTTTCTCAAGCTTAAGCGATTGCGGCGATCACGCCGGACGATGATGCCGTTGCCGAATGCCTCGGCGGCATCGTCCGGCACGAGAGCCTTGATCTCTTTGCTCATTCTTTCATTGGTCTTGCTTGCTTCAAGTGTATCAAGCCATTGGTCAGCAAGCACACCCCATGAATTTGTGGTGCTCATATCTACTGAGCGCATATTGTCTATGACTACCGCCTTCGCCAACTCCTCCGCCTTGAGCTTGGCTTCGTCGTTGTCTTCCGGCGGTACTTTGTTTTGAACGTGCCACCAGAAAGCTTGCTCTGTAGTTATAAGTTCTGCGATGTAGCTTTCATCACGATCTACGGTGCAGTACTCCGGCTCATTGTTTCCAAAGATACAAGAGAAATAGCAGTGATCTACTTGAGCAATAGCCATGTAGTGCTGAAGCTGCGCCATATAATAGCGAGCCTTCTCTCGTATGTTCGAGAAGCTGGACGTATGCTTGCACTCAAGGAACGTACCCTTACTGGCAATCCATCCGTCAAGGTGTCCGTTCATGAAGCCATACACCGGGTGCTCCCGGAACGCATCTTCCGTCACGGTCAAGCCGGACTTCAACTCGAAGAACTTTTTGTGTAGTGGTTCGGTCAAGATTCCAAGCTGCACTTTAAACACGTTGCTTAGATCTTCCGGCTGAACCAGTCCGACCTTTTCATTGTATAGGGCCAGCCAATCGCCGCGCATAATTCTCATGGCATCACTGCCACCGATACCTTTAGTCCGATCCATTACGATCTCCTTTTATTCTACGTTTCTATATTTCAGTGCGTTTGCGTAGGATCCTTGCGCGAACCGCACTCTTGTTAGGAAGTCATCTTCTGATTGACAGATATGTTTAGAAGCCAAGTGAAACTCTGCTGGCTTAGGAAGATTAGCCCACTTGTGATTATCGACTAGATGTCTAGCCACTGCCTTTAGCTTGTACTCTCTGATAGTAGACAAGCTAGTTTGATATGCCTCCATCTGAGGCAAGGTTAACCGCTTAGCTTGCAGCACATCGGATAGCTTGTTTAAGATAGAGGAAATTTTTTGTGCGCTTGGGAAGTTTAAATTATCTTCCAGCTTAAACATGAGTCCATCCATACGCCGCTTGGCATATTGCAGCCACTCATCTTTAATGCCTTTGTCTTGGCCCAGCGCTATGCCTGATTTCAAATAGACATAGTGCATCAGGTCTAACTCTTCCTGAGTAACTTTATTTTTTAGCTCTCTTGGAACGTTGGCATTGACTACACTAGGCAGCTTTGTTAGCCAGCTATCGAGCTCCTCGCTCATCATACATCTCCTTTCCTTACCCCTCGTCTGATAGGAAGCAGACGGGGGGTTTTTTTATCCTGTTTTATTCTCCCATTTTCCTACCTCTTTCGATGGGATCTCCAGTATCTTAACGTCAAAACAAGCTTCTACAAGTTTCTTTTTTATCTTGTAAATGTCTGTAATCATTCCCTTTACATCTTCGATAACGGTGCGGATCACGGATCCCCTGTCGTCTATGATGTCATACTGAAAGTCTGCTTTGTATATGCAGATCTTGCGGTTGTTTACGGTGCAATCGAACGGCGGCTGCAAACGGAGGCCGTCGATTGCGCCGGAGGCAACCAATCTTTTTAGCTGTTCATACCTTTCTCCTTCAGCTTTGCTGTGAAAAAATATGCCATCAATCCTCAAGCCAGAAGCGTTGTACTTTCCCTGTCTTGTGCTCTTCTTTCCAGCACTTCCAGCAGTACCACGTTTTGAAGAAGTCCGGGGAGAAGCTGGCTTCTTTCTCCCCGCAGGTTTGGCAGATTTTTTCGATAGGCTTGAACTCATTGGCTTTCTTCTTTCGCATATAGTTTTAATCCTAAAGCTTTTGCCCAGCACATCAGCACAAATGCGCCCGGCAATCTTGCTTTGCTTTCCCACTTAGCAACCATAGATTCAGATACTCCGATCATTTGATCTAAGTCAGCTTGGCTTAGGTTTAATTTTTTCCTGCGCTCGACGAGTTGAGCTATCAGTTCGTTATAGAACTCGGCCTCTTGTCCATTGATCTTGCTAGTATACGGCCTGTTCATGCTGCCCCCCCTTTGGGATGGAGGGGCAACATAACTTTTTTGTTAGGCATCAGCAAGAATGCTGCCAGCTATGCGCTCTACAGCAACTCGCGTATCTTGGTGCTTAAGTCCACGAGCGTAGGCGGTAGCGCCTGTCACAATATCCCAAGGACTGCGCATTGGTCGGCCTTCGTCGTTCATGTGAGCAAGCTTGATTGCTTGTGCTTGGTTCTTGGTGAACCGCTTAACAAGCACTGCATCAACACGCTCTTCATCCAGATAGATGGACTTGGCATTAGTCACTGCATCAATAATCGAATGCGTCGATGCGGTTTGCAGTGACTCCAACGCTGGCATGATTTCATTTACCCATCGATGCGGTGCGTTAAGTGAGTGACGAATAGCTACTTCCTTATAGCCTTGAGCGCCCCACACAATGCGGTTGCTGCATACATAGTCGAACAGGAACGTTCCAATCTTGAGCGTTGAGGATCCGACTTCGCTGTTCTGTACAAAGAAGCCGCGAGCCATCAAGCCAGATTCACCATCACGACGATTAGGAATCTCGACTCTGTTCTTCTCGTCAGCAAGGAACACAAACATATCACGATCACCAGCAAACAAAGTGGTGTTATCTTTGGTGATCGTAACTTCCCTGCCGAACTCACCCGGCACGGTGAACTGTGCATCCGGGCCGCTACCGAAGTAACGAATCAGTGCGTTCACTACATCATCATTCCAGATGCGTCCGTAGGTCGGGCCTGTCACTGCGGCGAGACTGTCCTCTCGTGACATCCAGCCCACCATCTCTGTCTTGCGCTGTGCCATTGATTGATTCAAGCAATCGCTGACCAGATCGCTGGGCAATGTACGCATATAAGATGCAGGTGCGCCAACAAGCTGGCACAACTGACCGAATGCCCAGTGACTAGGCGCAGTGATACGAGCATCATCCATGACAACTGCAATGGACTTCGGATCATCTTGAATAGGAGCAACAGTTAGATTGCGATTTGCCATCGTACCCATTCGTGAAATGGTGCGCTGTCTATTAGTGAATGCAGCCATATCATTTAGGGATACGAAACGCTCATCGCTTGGACGGGTAGCCCATTGCTTATGGGCTTGCATTAGTTCACTCATCACACTTCTCCCTTTATTTATTTGAATTTAGTTTCAAATTCTATTGATGCAATACTGTAACGCACACCATCTTTGACAGTGAAAACCGTCCCAGTTTCATCATAGTCACGTTCAACTTCAGAGCACTCATCAAGCAACGAAATTAATTTCGCAACTTTATCTGATGGCACTATGATAGTTTTATATCCGAGCGTCAGAGTCTTATAATCTTTAGGCTTTAAATCAGACATTTCATTTCCTTTCTATTCCAAGCCAAGTCGTTTGGCTTCTCTTTCTAAATGTTGCACCCTTTTCCTTGCTCTTTCAAGTTGATCGGGTACCACTCGCAGCCGATACGCTAACCATCGTATCTGCCGATCCTCTTTTTCTCTTTCGGTAAGCGGCATTAGAATTTCACTTCATCTACTGTAACTGCAAGTTGCAACGCATAAACGTCGAACTGTTCAAGGTCAGCCAACATTCTTTGCATTGCATCTTGGAAAGAGATTAGAATTTTTGAGTGAGTTACATTCTGTGGTGTCGAGATTTGAATCACGCATCTAATGGCTGATGGCTTACCAAGTTTTGAAAGTGGTTGCGGAATGTTAACGATACTCATCATATCAGCCCCACGATTTCATTTAGTTTTTTCATCGTGACTTTTAACTGTTCGACATTACTCGTTAACTCGACCAAGCCTTCCAAAACTTTTATATCTTTGATGGCTTGGTAATAAGCTTCGCTTTCAGGATCTAATGACATTTTGTTTTGTTTCCTTTCGCTTATTTTTTCCAACACGGAATGAGACACATTGCCGCCACAAGCAGCACCACGAACACCTCGAACGGTATCATCTTTCCTCTCCTCTCATCGTAGCCTATCAGGATATAACTGAGGCGCAACAAAAAAAGGGAGGCCGAAGCCCCCCTTCTTTAGTTAGGCGTTTTCCTCAGCAGCGACTTCGACACCGCCACCGCGAATGAACTCCATGTCAATGCCGGATCGCTTGGCGCGATCAAGAACGTCATTGATGAACTTGCTGTCGGTCTTCGCAGGAACCTGCCCAACCTTGGGCATCTTGTGTTCCTCACCTGTGGCTTGAGCGTACATGGGAGCGGCAGCTTCCAAGATAGCTTTCCAGAAGCACTCTTGCTCCGCCAAAGTTTCCAACCAGCTAAGCTTATAGTCAAGCTGCTTAGCTGCTCCCGGCGAGCAATCATCCTCGCGAATGTCTTTAGCAAGTGCGACTGCTTCGTCATGTGCAACCTTGATCTTGTGATCGAAGCCCATGTAGCTGCCGTATCCGTACAACTCCTTCTTGGCGGTAAAGCAAAGGCTACCAAGCAGAGTGGTGACAGCGTATTTGTGACGGTTAACTTCCTCACCGTCTTTGTTGATGTATGGATCGTTAATAATAGAAACGATGTTAGCGAGTGATTTGGCAATGTTAGTCATGGTTATTCTCCTACGGACGGGATGCCCGTAACCCCATAAGGCTGCGGTGGGCATAGGCTGCATGGGTCGCTTGCGACAACGCTTGCCCATTGCAGAATAGGGCCACCGCAGCATGATGGGGTGGAGGAGACAGCCGGGCCGTGGGGGAATGTTCTGACTGACGTTGCCGAATCACGAGACATAACATCGCATCTTTTTTTACTATTAACGATCTCTTAAACATACATCAGCAAAGTTACAGGTGAGGGAGTTAACGCCAAATGCGATGTTACTGCTCGTGCTATGGGAGCATTTGCTCCAAGAAGGAGTACGGATGCGGCTGATGCGTGGGCTCGAGCACTAGGTTGCACGACGAGGCAGTCGTACTTGATTCATTCGCGGGGCTTGCCGGGACAGATAGGCAGACTTGACGCTTAGCGGGTACTTTGGCGGAGCAAGAGTGGTTCTGGCTTCTTCGAGAAGCTGCCCATGTATGCTCGAGTCGTGGGTGAGGAACGCAAGTCCTTTGCCGTTGGAGCAGGTTCCCAGAAGCCGACTGCAATTCAGCGATGTCCTTTTAACGCGCCAACCCGGCATGGACTGAGAGTTCATTCGTGGTGTCATCTATGTCGGCTGCTGGGAACACGCCGCGACTAAAGAAGGCGAGAGGCTTACTGGCCTTCCTTTTGGTAAGGCTCAGATCCTGCACTAACAAAAGTGTCCATTGACACGTTTGGTGAGCCTGTCGTATCTACGCGCGCGGATACTCAATGCAAGGACTGT
>Ga0208644_1000763_pt1 | contig 28583 bp, 43 predicted proteins | sample VirMetDEL_Nov_18_FD_184517 | JGI IMG/M metagenome (GOLD analysis project Ga0208644, IMG submission 184517) | Aqueous microbial communities from the Delaware River and Bay under freshwater to marine salinity gradient to study organic matter... | ecosystem: Environmental > Aquatic > Marine >...
GATTTTTTCACGTTCAATAATCGGTCCGGCCATTTCCCAACGAGTAGACCACCCGTGGTTTCCCCAGTTATTTTTATCTCCCCACACGGCCCAGTCGAGACCCTCAGCCTTCGTGACGGCCCAATCCAAAGCGTCCCCATCTAAGTTGTTAATGAATACCTCAACGGTGGCAACCTGTACATCAGCAAGGGTTATCCACGCGGACGTTTCCGTGTAAGGCCTACCCTTTTCGTCATCAACAATTGGGTAAGCCACCACTGTAAAAGTGCCTTCTTCGTAATCGCAATCAATGCTCACGTCCCAAGCGTTTGTATAAAACTCTTTTCCTACTAATTCGGGAACGTCGATTTCACAGCCAATCCATTCACCATACCCATCGGCATAATCATCAGGAATAAGGCTATAGTCCATTTGGGCAAGCTTTTCCCGAAGAGCCCTTTCCACCAAACCCGTGTCCCACTCAAAAAATGCGCTCATGATTTAACCCTTTCTAGGTCCGTAGGACCGCTCTTCGTCACTTACAACAAGGTCGTCAACTTCTTCCTCTACTCCAAGGTCTTCCTGTATCCACGCCATAGCGGTGCATATGTCGGACCAAATTTCGTCATATTGCGAATCACCTTCCGGAATGAGATCTGCACGGTAGGCTTCCAATGCGTCCCATAGGGTCTCAAGGTGGGCTTTCGAATCATGTCGGTTCATTTTGTGTTCCTTTCTAAAGTATTTAACGGGTACAACAGTTCGTATGATACACGAACTATTTCAAAAGTTCCGCTACCCTCGCAAAAACAGACCCGAAACCCACAGCCACAGACCTGACTTCATCATTTCCTTCGTTGATTCCACCTTGCTCGACAAGGCCAAGCTGTCCAACTCCGCTTGGTCAACTTCCCTCGTTAAGGGAAATTCATCACAAAACAGGCAATTATCCGTGTCATCAAACGGTGCGCGGTAGCCACATTTCCCACAATGGCGCCAAATCAAATTAACCCCTTTCTTTCGTATGTCCAAAACGGCATCTTACCATTACTTCAAAAGTTCCAACCGAAGCATATGCCACTGCATCTGAGCAAGGTTACAGGCCCACACGGGCTCCACGTCAACACCCACCAGGACTAAATCCCCCGCTTGCTCCCCACGGTACAACCGCAACTCAGCCGTCTTACTCGAAGTCGTTCCCGGTGGGTGATACTGCACCAAAACAAAGGTCGGAACCCTTAGGTCGGCATGTTTCAAGTGAAAAGCCACTTGATGAGGACTCAAGGCTACCTTACGGCCACGCTTCGTCACTTTTAGCTCTACCATGACAAAGCGGGGTTGTTGGGGGCCCAAGGCTATCAAGCAATCAGGAACACCTAAACCCACCCGAGATTCAAGACGGGTGATATGACTATTCGGTAGGTTTTCCTTCAGTCTCTTGTACAGGGCCGCTTCCGGCTTTATTGTTGACATCGATGTCCTCTAAGTCGGGGAAGGCTTCCAAAGCTTTACGGGCTTCAAACGGTGGGTCCTTCTCAATGGTCACGTCTTTCGCTTCCACGTCCAAAATTGCCTGTGGTGGTGGCCCACCGTACAAGCTCTTGATCTCGTTTAACTTACGTTCCACTTCTTCCCTGCTCATGGAATCAATCGTGCCGTGCCTGATTTCCTTACGTTCCACGTAAATGGTCCCTAAAGCCTGCCCACGGCGATATTCAGCTTGCACTGCGGCTCCATATGCACCGGCGGCCAAAGCGGCATCACGGATCGTCTGGAGATCCTTCATGTGCCTTTCATACGTAATGCCATACTTTGCGGCGAGCTCAGCCCGATATTCTTGGATTGCCGCACATACGTGTGGATTTAAATCAGGGTTTGTAAGCTTCCACGCTACCGTCTTCGCTGACTGTGGGGTATATCCAGCCCGAAGAGCCGCCTCTTTCATCGTGACGGCCCCGTCCCCACCTACAAGCTCTTGAACGAAGGTCCACTCTTTTTGAGTCAGACGCTTACGTTGCTTTTTCAGAGGGGCTACCTTCCGATTGGTTCTCTCCTGCATCTTATTAGGCAATACCGGGGGAACGTGCCAAACGTCTTTGTAAGCCATTAAATAGTCCTCCGACAAACCCAATAACCAGAATCAATGTCTTGCTTCAGAGAAAAGCGTCTTGTTGGATTCTTTCGGTTAAAGGTCTTCAAAGCGTTCCTAGCGGCGTAAGCGTGGTCTTTGCCTTCCAACAGGAAAAAGTCCCCGACGATCATTGCTTTAAACGGATAACGAGCCCTTCCGGTCAGCAGGTTGTACCTCGCCACATGCCTCTTGGGCCGTATAAAGGTGTTTCCAGCAAGGGCTCGGGCCTTGTCTTCTGCTTGTTTTTCAAAGGTTTCGAGGGCACTCATGAACAGGATATTACCCCCTTCCAACACCCTGTGCAACAGGGGAGCCAAGGAAACAATACATCAACGACCCCTATTAAGGGTGTTTCTCGAATGAAATTTTTTTTTTTCATAAAAATGACCTGTGCGCGATTTTCGTAAGATTTTGCTCCTATGGGTGTTTTTTACGACACCTCTATACACCTCTATACACCACTCATTTTTCGTGGTGTAACGACTTAAGTCCTTGATCCGTGGTCCTTTATCCACTCCACTACACTCAAGTGGGTGTTTTTTGTTCAAAAAAAAAATTATTTTTTTTCATTCCAGAAACACCCCTAATAGATGTGTGCACTGTATAGCCCCAAAAAAGTGGTGTACTGTGGTGTATAGTCCCCCCGCCCAACACCCTTCAAACCCCAACCCATTGTATTTATGTAACATTTTCTGTACTACACTTCCCGTTATGGTCCGTTTCCGGTTAGTACACCACTCGTTACACCACACCACTCGTTACACCACTCCTCCGAGTGGTGTATTGCCCGTAATGCGTGTATTGCAGCTTGCTTGTCTGCCGCACGACGAGCCAATCTTTCCTGACAACGGTTGGTGGTGGCTGGGGCATTCTCTGGACAACAACCAAGCGGTGGCCTTTGGCATCCTGGAACCCTCCCAGCAGTGGCTGGACACGGCCTACCTCTCCCGAGCGGGGGTACTACCAGCTTGGCGTGGTCAAGGGCTCCAGCGCCGTCTTATTGCCCTTCGTGAGCGTCTTGCGCGCCGGCAGGGCTTTGTCTGGATGATTTCTGACACCACGGACAATGTCCCGAGCTCCAACAACCTGATTAAAGCCGGCTACAAGCTCATAGAGCCCTCCGCCCCGTGGGCCAATAGTGAGTCACTCTATTGGACTAAAAAGCTCGTGAAGGCCTGATTAAGTGCCCTACAAGGACCCTGCCAAGCGCGAGGCCATGGCCAAGGTGTACAAGGCCCGTTGGTATCAAAAGAACAAGCTGGTGACGAAAGAGCGCACGAGGGCCAACAAACGCAAGCAAAAGGTGGTCTGGGATGCGTTCAAGGCCTCCCAGGCTTGCAGCCACTGCGGGACGACACACCCCTCGGGTGTAATCATTGATTTTCACCATGTGGACCGGACGGACAAGCAGTCTGTCCATTTCTTGATCAAGAACTACCGGTTTGCGGCGGCGATGGAGGAGATTAAAAAGTGCATCCCCTTGTGCTCAAACTGCCACCGGATTTTGCACTGGGAGGAACGTGAAACCTATAAGCGCGAAAAAAAGAGAAAAAAGGCACTTAAAGGCGCCAAAAAAGCGTGAAAACGCATTTTAGTGCGCAAAAACGCTTAAGCACTTAGCTTGTAGTCATGAAACACAAAGCCCCGGTCGCCCATTTTGTCCTTGTTGATGACGGTCGAGCGCACGAGCACGGATTTCCCTGACTTGAGCCTGCGGAAGTGGGCCCGTCGTTCGTGGGGCTTGGGACTTGCGTGGGTTCCCCCTCTGTGTAATACGAGAGCCGGGGCCGTGGTCCGTGGTTCGATGACACTGCTCACCCATTCAAACTTCGGGCGGTTGCCACGGGCGATCTTTTGGGCGTTGCGGATGGGGTCGGGGTTGGTGGTGCTGTAGTAGTGCTGTGTGTCGCTGACGGGGCCGAACATGCCGTAAGTAGCGCAGACCAGGGCGTAGTATGCGGTATTGGAGAAGTGCTCTCCCCAGGATGCGCTGCCGTCAGGCAGAGGCAGATCCAGTCTTTCGAGCATGTAAGCGGAACCCACGCACGTCTCAGCCTCAAACGTAAACTTCCCATCTTCTTGAAAAGCAATGCAGTTCAGGGTGACGATTGGACGGGTTTTAAGGCCCACAGGCTGTTTAAAAAAGGTGTAAAGATTGCAGGTAAGCCGACCACCAATGCGTTGAAACTGAAAAACTTCGTAACGACTTTCCTCGTGAGGTATTTTTTCATAAACCTCTACCACAAAGAAAAACTTCTCAAAGGGCATTGGGTAATTCTCAGGGGTGAAAAGGTCCTGGTCCGAGGTCCGATTTGCTTTTTGGATGTCTTCGTACGCGCTTTTGTACATCGCATCTTCATATAAAACACCATAGGCGTCTCGGACGACCTTGACGATCCACTTGTAGTCAAGAATTTCCGCTTTGTTAGCTAACACTTTTGTTAGGTAAGGGAAGATCTCTGCGACGATCGGGTTCATTTCATTCTCCTGTATCCAAAAGACGATGCTCGTAGGTCCGTGGTCCATGGCGCGTGGTTTGTAGTATGCCGCCCGAGGTTTTGCTGAGGTAGTTCTTGTGGTCGACGACCCAGCCGAGGTTGCCGGGGCTAAGTCCCAGACGCTTGAGTGCTCGGCGATGGGCGAGGTAGAGCAGTTGTTGGTTAGTCATTTCATTCTCCTGTATGTAGTGTTGCGGTTAGTATCTTACATCAAACTTTTGTCCGTGGGCCGTGGTCCTTGTCCACCGGAACGCAAATCGACTTATACGCCACGATCTCCTCGGCGGCTTCTAAGCGCAGCTCGTACTCGGCGTTCATGGTCTCGCAGATCTCCCGTGTAGGGACGGGCTTGGCGAAGACGAAGTCGCATTCACCGCCCACAAGGCAGACAAAAATGATGGGCAGGTAGATCACTGCACTTCTCCGTAGAACTTTTCGCCTCGTTGAGCGCGCGCGAGCAGGTCCGTGACGCTGGCCATGGGGACAAGGCCCACGTCCTCGATCTCTTGGACATTGAACTTGCTATCTGGGTCGTGGACCACGGGGCCGAAGAAGAGGTGGTCGACGTCGTTAATCTTGATCCGCAGGCCCTGCATCATAAATAACTTCTGCGTCGGGGTCGTCCCCGTTTGCAACTCGTTCAAGGTCTCCAAGGCTTAACTCCACGGTTTTGAAGGTTTGATTGCAGTTGTAACACCGCCGGGTGCGTTGTGTCCAGCTTTCAAAGTCCTTGTACCTGCGGGTTTCTAAGACCTCACTCTTGGCGTTGTTGCAGTGCGGGCAGTGGCTCATAGGCCGTGGACCTTGAGCCCCAGGTCCAAGCGCAGGGCTTCGTTTTCATCCTTTAGGTGTTTGATCTGCTCGGCCATGGCTTCGAGCTGCTTTTCCATGATCTTGAGCCGTCGCTCGGGGTTCTCGAAGGACACGTCCTCACCGGGTGTTTCATTTTTGGATACGTTCGTATCTGTTTTGGGTACGATCGTGCCCTTTTTTAGCATGTCGATGGTCATGTCGCGTTCGGCGAGCTTGGTGAGCAGGCTCTGGGTGGTCATGGCCCAGTGTTCGAGCTCCTTCATGCGTTGGTTGTGGTCATCGCGCATCATTTCGAAGAGGCGCTCAGAGGCTTCCAATTGCTTTTGTACGAAGTCAATCATTCAAACTCTCCATTGGTGGTGATGAACTTACTCTGTAGGTGGCTAATGGCCCCGGCCAATTCAAGCTGCGTGCAGCGCATGGCTTGGGCGGCGGAGTAGAGCAGGCCGTTGTCGTCGGTGATTTCCACAATGGCAATGGCCTTGGTCTTGCCGTCCTTGGCGCGGTCGATGATGCCCTCGCAAATGCGGACAATGTCATCAGGGTCGTACTTCTTTCGGGCGAGTTTAATGGTCATCGAGTAATCCTTCCGTGATGTCAAGAAACTGGCGTTGCAGTTCTTCAACGATGGTGTGCTGCTCATCTGTCAAGGGGCCGTACTTCAGTTTGCTACGAAACAAAACGTCCAAGTCGGTCAGGGCGCCGTAGTACTTCAACCCATTGACGGCGTGAGCGGCTTCGCGTTGTTCTCCAAACGGGTCAAACTCAAGAATAAGTTTTGCCATCATTCTCACCTTTCTGGCCAGCGGTGTAGCCTTTGTCAAAACAGCGTTTGCCTATCTCCATGAGCATGGACTCGGGTAAATTGTACCGGGCGCCTTTCTGTCGCATGCCGCTTGTCATCACGGCAAGAACAATCTCTTGGAGCTCTTGGTCCGTGATCCGTGGGTCGTCAAGCTCGACTGGGTAAGGTACTCCGCTAACCATTGCTTTCATGCCTTTTCCCCCTTGAATAATAAATATGACCGAACTCGTCAAATGTTTTGTCATCAATTAGCGCATGGTATTTGTTGTCAAGCTTGCTTCTTAAAGAATCCAGTCTTGCTTCCATGGATCGAAGCTGACTGATTTCAGGCAGCGTGGATTTTCTTTCCAAAAGAAAAGCACGTAGCGCATATATGCAGTCTTTAATGTGGTAAATATCCTTTGCTAAGAGCGCATGCTCGGTAAGATCTATGTCTTTTCTTTTTTTCACTTTGGCTCCTCCGGTTGTTTTTGGGACCACAGGGTCAGGCAGGCCTGTTCGAGCTCCATTGAAGGGACGTTTGTGCGCAGCGCATCGCGTTTGCCTGCCTTGTAGGCCTCGACGATGTCGTTGGCGGTGATGGGCACGTTAACAATGGGCGGTGAGTTTTCTTGCAGTTTTTCGTAGGCGAGCAGCGTGAGCAGGCCCATGGCAAATCCAACGAACCAGTTATTCATGTGTATTCCCCTTTAATAAAGTTGAAGCATGGTGGCTTCGTAAACCAAGCCGCCATCGGCATTGAGTTCCTCTAACTCAGCAACGCTAAGCTCCTCGCCCGTATCTTCCCAACACGCATTGGCAATGTACGCATCGCAAAAATCGGGGTAGTCCCTCGTATCAATGTCCTCAACCTCAATGTCAGTAATACTTCGGCCTTTAAATTTCATGTGTATTCCTCTCTTTTAAGTATGTTTCGATTTGTCGTGCGATAAGGGTGTAGCGGTCTTTGTTGATCTTCTTGACTGCGGTGGAGACCCACAGGAAGTGAAGATCTTTGTCCTGCAGCCCCCGCCACTTGCGGGTGATGGCCTGGATGTGTTCCGGGGTATGGGTGCGTGTGGTGTTATCCACCATTTTTCTCCTTAAGCGTTGCCTCAAGGGCTCGTGCAAAAGACTGCACATATCTTGTGTTTCCAGCGTGGGTGTCGCCCCAATATTCCGCTATCTCCTCATCCGTCAGCCCAACCCATTGCCGCCTTGCTCTCAAATATCCAAGCACATCGCGTAATTCTTCCTCTAAAGCATCGAGTGCCTGATCCATGGTGTCAGCGTGGCCTGTTGCTAAATCGAATGTACCCATGATGCGGACGAGTCTATCTACCCATTCCTTATGCAAAACTCCTGCTGTTGTGTCGAGTTTTGCATATGCTTTATCGACTTCTGGGGTCACTTCAGGGGTGTCATTCCCCCGCAGTTCCTCTACCCACTCACTCGCATTGGGAACATCTGCCCAAGCCCTAGTGCCTCGTTCGATAGCGGTTTGTAGGTCGAGTGCTTGGCGTAGTGCTTCTATTGCATCTGCTCTGGTCTTGCTCCGATGACCCAAATAAACGTCATCTCGCTGGAGTTGTTTCAACGCCATCTCTGCCGCTTGTCTTAGGTCGTTCATTCCGCCACCTCCTTCTTTGTCATACCAAACGGGTCACTGCAAAACTTACCCCAATTAATTTCCCGATTCATCTTGGGGCCAGCAAACTTCTGGGTATGCAGAAGGCTTTCTTTTGACACCAGCAGCCGAAAGCGAGCAGGGTTGCCTGTGGTGGGCATGCTCAACCGGACTGCATGATGCCGTTTGACCAGTCGTGCCATGCGCTGTATCGCACTCTTGCGACTGACTTCCAGCAGTTTTGCAATGTCATCGACGCAGACTTCTTCGTTCATTAGTTGTTCTCCTCCATGAAGGCCTCTTGAATGGCCTCGGCAAAGCGCCGGATTTCGTCCTCGTCGTCGCCAAGCTCAAAACGCTTGGCGATCTCGAACACTCGCCTGTCATCAAGTAGTTGGACCCGTGATTCGTTGTACGCGTCAAGGCTGTAATCAAGGTAGCTGTCGTAGTTCACAATCTTTCTCCTTTCTAAAGGTGGTTAGTGTTTCTGGTACGCCTTAACGGCCTCATCAAACTTCTCGTGAAAGCGTTTAAGGTCCTGCCAGTCAACGCCTTCGAACTCTTCCCAGGCCCAGACGGCCTTGTTGAATTCAACAGCGGCATCAACCAGCTTTCTCTCCGCAACCCAGCGGTCCTTCTTTTCAACGGCGTAATCAATGCCGTTAATAACTGCTTGAGTGAAGAAGGCCTCGAACAAGGCCTGCATAGAGGCCTTGTCACCGCTGACTGTAAAAGTGGCCGAGCCGTCGTCATGCTCCTCCATCATCTCAACGTTGAATGAATGGCTCATAGCAACCTCAGCACTTCAACAACGTTTTTCTCACGGTTCATGCTCGTCATGTAGCTGCCGTTGCCCCAGATGTCAGAGGCTTGACTTGCAACGCCTGCTTGAATGTCTGTGATATCAAAATCCTTGCAGGGGATTTCCACAGAAGAGCCTGGTTCGAGGTCCTTGAGCCATGGGCCGTAATACTCGCGCAGTGTGCCAAAGCCGTACTTATAGCCCTTCTTTTTACGGCCCTTCTTAAGGGCGTCGCCAAAGATGTAATCGGCGCCGTCTTTGTCGATGACAACGTAGCTGCAGCCAAGATTTTGCAGGCCAGCTAGCAAACGGTTAAGTGCTTTTTGTTCAAGTTCAGTTGACATGGTTATTTCCTTTCTGAGTTTTCGATCTCTGCGATCAGTTCGTTTAAATAAAAGACAGACTTCTTAACATCCACGAGTGGATTCTTTTCGTGCTTGATGCGATAGCGCCAGAGGTAGCGGATGACGTGGCCGACACAGATGGCCTCAAAAGCAGGCAGGCCCTTGGTTGCGGCCTTGATGGCCTGGATGCATTCCACCTCCCCGCCGGTGTAATGGGCTGGGCGATTGACGAGCTTGTCGGTGAGATGGTCGTCCACCGGCTTCTGGTCAATCAGTTGCGAAAGACTGTGGCCGGTGATGGTCATTTGTAAATCCTTTCTATATCAGCGAGCTCTCCATCCTTTCCAACTCGGATTTCAAAGACGAGGTCGTCGTTGGTTTGTTCGTCTTCGTCATCCTTGAATATGCTTTCTTCATCATCACCGAGCGGGTCGGGGTCCACTTTGGAAAGTAGCTCTGAAAGATTTTTTTCTCCCACGTCTTCGATTTCATCGGTTGCTTGCCTTAAGTGTTTGGCGGCGGACCAAAGAGCGAACTCAATGGCGTCTGGGTCGGAATCCAACTTGTTGCCGATGTTGTCAATCACCAAATCAATAATGCCTTTGGCGTGGCGGATGTTGGTATCAATTTTGTCGATGTCGGGATACGAAGCCATAGAATGTTCTCCTTAGTTTGCGAAAAAAATTGTGGATGGGGTTGTTGCGACGTGCTCCGGTGGCAGCGACCTGTCGTAACCAGTCGTTGCCGTCATACGCCTTGCCGGTTTCCTCTAACATGCGTTCTTGTAGGAACTGGACTTTTTGCAGGGCCATGTCGCGTTGGGCCTGATACCGCCTTGCGACGGCCTTCCAGTATTCGATGTTGGACGTGTGGCCGGCCTCAGACAGTTTCATTGGCTTTCCCCATCCGCTTATCAAAGTTCTCCAGGTACTCGTCCACGCCACGGCTAAAGGCCTTGGTGTAAAGGTCAAGTAAAGCGTCCTTTAATGTGATGGCATCAAATGTAAACGTGCCTTCATCCTCGTTAAAGGTGCCTCGGTTAAGAACTTCTTCTCGGGTTTTGGTGATATGACTCATGCTCTTTCTCCTAGTATTTCGTCTTCCAGAGATATTCTGTCGGACTCGTTGATGTACTTCAAAAGGTTTTGCTTACGTCCTGCTCCGTGAACCCCGGTCACTGTCACGCTTTGGATGTCCACCTGCTCGGGCAGCCCCAGCTCGGGCGGGTCGATTTCGTAATCAATGTCAACTTCAAGTTGGATGTACGTTGTGTGTACGGGCATTGGGTTCCTTTCTGCTTTCTGGAAAAACAAGGTCGTACTCTGTTTCGATCAAACGACCTAAAGTTCGGGTCATCGGGTCATTGTTATGGTCTGCGATTTCCCTTAGTTTGGCCATGTTGTCGTAACGAATTTGGGCCGTATACCAAGGTGTGTCGCGCTTGCTCGGGGACTTCCGTTTTTCTGGCATGCAATTCTCCTTTCTTGAGTATCTTAACGGTATCACACAATCTACGGGTAGTGCAAGTGCAGACGAAAAAAAACCCGCCGAGGTGGCGGGTCAAGTCCCTGTGACGGGAGAGGAGGATACATCAAGCCTTGATTATGCCGCTTTACCCCAGGAAGGTCCAATTTCTACGTCCACCCTGGAGGGGATTTCAAGCTCCACGGCGTTTTGCATAATCTCGGCTGCTTCACGAGCCTCACCATAAGAGGATACTGACAAGGCTATTTCGTCATGAACCTGCAACAGGAGGTTGAAACCTGCTTTATGGAGCGCCACCATCGCAGCCTTTGTCTGATCAGCGGCCGAGCCCTGGATGAGTCGGTTCAAGCCTTTGTAAGTAAATGCTCGCTTAATGGATCGACCATATTCCATAATGGCTTGCTCATACGGAAGGGCCTTGTTTATGCCCCACTGCGTGGGCTCCCAGAGAGGGAAGCGGCACTTACGCCCGAGCAAAGTACGGATGGCGCCCCCTGATCCGGGGTGCTCGATTCGTTTCATCACGGCATTGACCGTGCCCTTTAGGAACGGCACTTTCTGGTGAAAGACGGTCATAAGCTCACCGGCCTCATCTACCGGTAGATCAAGCTGGTCGGCCAGTTTGTTCTTACCCATGCCGTACATCAGGCCCAGGCCAATGGTCTTAGCCTGTTTTCTTTGGATGCCTGCCATGTCGGCCACCATCTGGTGAAAGTCGGTGCCGGGGTTGTCTCGGTAGGCTTGGGCCATGGTCTCTGCTCCTGGAAGGTCGAGCAGGGTGGCGTAGTGCACCAGAAGACGGGGCTCTTGGCTAGAGAAGTCGCAGGCGGCCCATTGCTGACCTTCTTCGGGTAGGAAAAGGCTTCTCACAAGGGGTCCAATGACCTCATGCCGTGCAGGCACCTGCTGCAAGTTTGGGTTTGCCATTGAGAGGCGGCCGGTGACGGTGCCACCGTCGTCTGAACGCAACTGGTTAATGTGTGGATGGATGCGGCCGTCGGCTCGTGCGTGGTCCAAATAAGGCCCGAGGAATGTGCCGGCGGTCTTGTTGAACTCCCGAGACTCGGTGATCAGTTGGCTAATTGGGTGGTCATGTGTCTCTAAAAAGCTACGCGTAAAGCTTGGTGCGCCTTTGTCCGTTCGAGGGTACTCAATTTTGAGCTTGTCAAAAGCCCTTGCAATGCTTGCAGCGGCCCAGATGTCCACCTTCTCACCAGATATCTTTTTTATATCTTTCTGCAGGCTTTCTTCACGTTCCTGCATTTCTGCAATCCGCTTTTGAGCCATATGTGAATCAAAACGGATGCCTTTGAGCGTTATATTGACCAAAATAGGCAAGAGCTCTGTTTCCAGATCAAAGATGGATTCGACCTCTTCTTTGCGCAGGACCGTCTTGAAGTGTTGCCAAAGCTTCAATGTAAGGGCAGCGTCCTGCTCGGCATATTCGCCCACGAACATCGCGGGAAGCTTCCAAAGTTCTTTTTTGGCGTGGACGTTAAAGTCGCCAGCCGCTTCTTTTAATCCCTGCTCAGACTTGACTTCTTTGAGGTAGTCAAAGCCCAGTGCGTTCAAGGAAAAAGAGAAGCGGTTCTCGTCAATTAACGGGGCTGCAAGCATGGTGTCAATGATCTGGCCATTGACCTTGAACCCTGAGGAAAGAAGCCAGCCCATGTCATAGGCTGCGTTGTGCATGACCTTGGTGTTGGGAAGCTCTAGCGTTTTTCTGACAAAGTTTTCAACTAAGCGTTTGTCAATGTTGCCACCGCCTTCGTGAGCCACGGGAAAATAGCCACGCCAACCGTCGACTGCGAATGCGTAGCCAACGATGTAACCGTCTTTGCGAGCCCACCCAGGTCCCATGGTTTCCATGTGTGGATCACATGTCTCCAGGTCGATTGCAATTTCGTCAGCAGAAGAAAGATCGGGAAAGTCATAGGGCGGTACCCATTCGGTTTTTCTTGGAAACAATGGAATAGTCAAAGTCGGAATCCTTTAGTGTAATTCTCGGGTCGTATGAGATGGAGCTCTTTCTTGGCGCGTGTTAATCCCACGTAAAGCAATCGGTTCATGTCATCGGGGTTCTTGTCGTATTCGTTCATGAAACGTGCAGAGAGGTCCAGTCGGAACAAAACCTTCTCTGCTTCACCACCCTTTACAGCGTGGATCGTGGACAGTCGTACGGGGGCCTTGCCTGCTAGTTTAACGCCCCTTCTCAACAAAGCGATGATGTAATTCCTTTTGTCCTCTGCAATTTTTGTCAAGGCCTCGTGCCAGATAACGTCGGTCAAAAGACCGTGATGTTTTTGCAATTTGTCAAGCGTAAACAGTTCTTCCCGGTCGGCTGTATTTAACGACTTAAATCCTCGCTTGATATACTCAGAACCAAGATGCTTGTAGACCTGGGAGACCACGTTGAAGGGAACTTCTTTGCCCTTTCGCAACGTTTCCCACCCTAAGACGGCTGTCATTACGGCCTCCGCAACGCTCCTGTTGCCGTTGCGCTCAAACAAAATCCCTTCTGACAACAGCCAAGAATGCATGGGGTTCAAGAAGTAGTTTGTTGCGGCGATCACGAGCCAGTCGCTGCCATCATGTATGTTCACTTGATCGAAGCGGTCGTACACATAGATGTTGCCTTCGTCGCCTTCTTTCGGGCTCCAGACTTTGGGCTGCCGTTGGCGTATCCGATTGGATACAGCATCCGCCGCTTGGTGTATTTTTGGTGGGACGCGGTAGCTCTTGTCCAAAACAATCGTCTCGCCCGGTAACTCAAGAAAGGTGTCCACGTCGGCCCCGGCCCAACGGTAGATGGCCTGGTCATCATCGCCTGCGATGTAGCCTGTAACGCTACGCGTTACAAGTTCCTTGACAATGTCCCACTGCAGGCGTGAAAGGTCTTGGGCCTCGTCAATGATGACGGTTTCAAGGTTTGGCAGGCGATCAGGTTCAAGAAGGATTCGTTCTAACAGATCCGTAAAGTCCAACAGCAGGCGTGTCTGCTTGTATTGGCGATACGTGCGTTCAACGAACTCAAAGTGAAACCACTCGATCTGCAGGTTGCTACGGTTGTAGTGTGTGTGCAGATCATCGCCTCGGATACGTGCAAGGTTGATCTCGTTAAGAATAGGGTTGTCTGCCTTAACAAAGCCATCTTCTTCCCCCGTCTCTTCTACTGTCATGTCCAGGTTGGCGATCTTGGCAAATTCGCGGAAGTTTTCTGGCGCCATCATGTCTTTGCTGGTTATGCCCAGGCAGCGGTACGCAAGCGAGTGCAGAGTGCGGAAGTAAGGAAAGTCCGTCTTCTCATTCAAATGGGGGAACTTGATCAAAGCCCGTTCCCTTGCCTCGGTGCTTGCTTTGCGGGTGAAGGCAAAGTAACCGATGTCACAGGGCAGCACACCCCGGTCGAGCTCATGTTCAACAGTGTTTAACAGGTATGTCGTCTTGCCGGTTCCAGGAGGGCCGAAGACCTTATGGATAGTCATTTATATCCCCCGGCCACACAATGATTGGTGTTTCCTCTCCCACATAAGCACCTTCAATGTTGAACCCAACAAACTCAAAAGCCTCTTCCTGAGTCATACCTTCCGAAACAAGTTTTTCAACGATTTTGTTCCCGTCATACACAAGAACTTCAACCCTCGTGTGGTTGATCCATGGGGTTGCTGATCCGATAACAGCGTCATCATGTCCGTCAATTTTTAGCATCAGAACGGACTCACTTTGCCCTGCTCAGGCGTGTCAAACGGTGCATCCTGGCGTTCAAACTTTGGAATGCGCCAGCAGCGTGTTTGCCTTCCCTTGAGGTAGAGCGTAATCGGCTCGCCACCCAGATCACGAACACGTTGCGCCATACGCCCTGGGGCCATGCCCAAGAAGTTGTTGCGCTTTAAGTGTGTTTCGAGGTCCTTGAACCGGAAATAGGTCTTCGCTTCAACGTCATCCGTAAAGGGTCGGCCCATGAGGATCTCATCACGGTCCATTGCTTGTTGCAAGTGAGTCGTAAACTCCTCCAAGAGATCGTTGAAGCGGCCGGTGATGCTGGTGTCCTCAGGTGCTTCTTGAATTTGTTCGGATTCCACCATCTCGCGCAGCAGTGCATTAAGCGCGGTCTCCCAGTCTTGCTTGCGCAGAGTGGGCGGCAGCAGGTTGATCTTCTCAACGCAGGCCTTTTGGAAAAGGTTTTGGTTGTACAAGCTGTCGGTATCAAGCTCCATGCGCTTGCCGTTCACGTCAATGAACCAGATGGGTGGTTCGCTTGCATATTTGGACAGTGATGCAAGGGACGGCGAGTCGGGTCCGCTGGCCCCGATCCCGTGTTTGCGAGTCCGGCACAGGCTGCTGTTACAGAAGCTGTTGATCGGTGCGTCTTTGCACTTGTACAAGTAATCTTTTTTGGTGAGCTGCTTGACGATGATCTGCAGTTCTTGCAGCCCCAAAGGCGGGTGGAAGTACTTGTTGTTGTACTCCATCAGCTTGGTGTCCCAGTCGTGCGGGTTGGCTTTCTTTAGGTAGATGCCGATGTTAAAGAGGCCGTTGTTCCGTGTGCCTTCGGGAAAGCCTTGTGTGCAAAGCGCCTGCAGGCAAGGAGGGCCGTCCGGTGCTGGGTGGTCTGCCTCTTTGGGTGGGTTGATTTCAGGGATGCCGTCTTGAACAAACTTGTTATGTAGCTCGTAAAACTCTTCTAACGTCGCCGCTGCGCCTTCGTCGTTGATCGCATAGCGCATCCCGTTATCACCTGCAAAGTAAGGCAGGTTAAGAAAATTACCGGTATCGCCCCGATCGACAAGAATCTCAGACTGTTTTGGAAAGATTTCACGGCCAGACTCCCCTAGTAATGCGGCACAGGCCTGCAGACAGTTCTGCATCATAGCGGCCGAGACAGGTTCTTTTGTAAACAGGAATGCGTGTGCGCCTCCGCTTTTGCTACGGCAAACGACCAGAGGCAGATTAAGTTTGCGAATCTTTGTGACGAGCCCCAGGTGGTCAAGTGGGTACTGGTCAATGTCTATGCAACCCCAGATGCAGGTGTTGTCTGCACGAATGGGGATGATGCCCAGGCTGGGTTCTACACCTTCAAGGTGCTTTTCCCAGAGGTCATCGGTTGGAGGTTTGCGAACGACAACAGCCTTCCCGGCCTGCTTGCCATCGCCCCGTGAGCCTTCAATTTTGTATGTTCCGTAGGCGATGTCCAGCCCGGAGAAAATCGCCTTGAACCTTGTTATGTCGGTCATACTGCTTTCTCAGTTGAAGAGGCCTGGGGTTGCCCCCAGGCCAAACGATTAGAAGGGTGCGTTTTGTGAAGCGCCTTCAACTTCGTCATGGTGTTTTACCTTGACTTCGCCGGCATTAATGCTGAGAGCAAATGCCTTTGCTGCCTGATAAACACCAACATCTTCAACCGAGCCGATGCGCTCGATCTCCCAACCGAACCATTTGCCTTTGTCATTTGACTCAGGGGCCGTGGTCAGTCGGTAGAGCTGCGAGTACATTGGAGGGGTGTACAGCCCGTTGGCTCCTGGGAGCTTCACGGACATGGCCATGCTGTTCCACTTGCGGGACTTCTTTAGCTGCGTAGACTTCATCGAGATAAGGGCAGGCATGGGGGTGCCATCCTCACGGATTACCATGACATAGTGGTTCGCGGTGTTCTCGATGTAATTCCCGTTGTCAAGATAGTCCTTGTTATCGCCGGGTTCCCGATGCGTTTTGGACAGGACATCACTCGTCGCAGGGTAGATGTTGATTGGTGCGCCACTTCCTGAACCGCGTGGTGCCCACTCGATGTACTGGCGAACGTAAGCGCAAGACACAACTTCAATACCCTTCTTGCCGTCGTGCAGCTCGCCGGTTACGGTGTTGTAGACCATTCCAGGCATTGCACCTTCCACCGAACCCACTTCTGGGCTGGTGTTGGTTAACAGGCGCAGAAACGGAAGCGCATAGTCTTCTTGGTCCATACCATCAAAACCACCCATAGCGTCCTGCTCAAAGGTTGAGACAAGAGCTACAGCACCTTCATTTTTTACTGCAACGTCATTCTTAGCCATTTTTCGTTTTCCTTATATCAAGATTTAATAGTCGCTTTTTGGCCGATGTAGGCGCCAAAGAGCTCCGCAGGGAAGGCGTTGCCGCGCTCCACCTGTTCCTTCACCCATGCTTTTAAGGTCATGGGCTCCACCTTCTCGGCTTGATCGGCTGGGAAGCCTTTCTGACCGAGCAGATCCAGCAGACTCGCACAAAGCTCGTCTTCGCCGCGTCCAAAACGAACGCTGACTGTGTTTTTAATAATGTCGTCAAAGCCATTGTCACGAAGCCATTTAAAGGCTTCGGCCTTGCGCTCGGCACTGATGCTTGCAGAGTAAAAAGCCTTGACTTCAATGGACGAGCCATCGGCAAGTTTAAAAGATTTCATGCCAAGGCCGGTCATGGCCTCAGGAATGGACTCTTCCGTTAGCTTGAAAAACTGGTAGCTTTTTTCCTTCATGACTGCTTCGAGGTCCTTGATCTCTTTCTCAAGTTCCTTGGCACGACGGGCTAATGCGGCCAGCCCTTCAATGTCATTGTCCTTTACACGAAGTGCATCGGCGTCCTGCTCAAACATAGTTTCAATAGTCATCACTTTCTCCTTTATAAAAAAGATCAATCTGCATTGGGACGTACAGCTTTTCCCTGCGGTCCCACTTTAACAGCTTAAAACGGCCGTTGTTTTTTGCAGCGGCTGCTGCGCAGACAATGCCGATAGCTGAAGGGTCACCAATGAGCACAAGATAATCCTCATCGGAAAAATTCTCAAGCTTGCGTTTGATTCTGTTCACAACAGGCACCACCGAGAACAAAATCTGCGCATTGGGTGGCAGAATCGTAACAATCTCGCCGTACTGCATCGCAGGCGTTACGTTGTGTTGCGTGGTTTCTGACACCACATAGACTTTTGGCACTTCCTTCTCCTTTCTAACTTCGAGGTTGTTAATGTACACTTGGAATTCTTAGAAAGCAAGTTCACCTAGAAAGCGAGAACATGGAAGACAAATACCTAGCCACATTTCCGTTTAAAAACAAACCCTTCTTGCATCAGAAGGCTTACCTGCAACGGTTCTACAAAGAGCCTATCTGTGCGCTTTTTGCCGACACCGGTACGGGCAAGAGCTTCATGTTGATTAACAACATTGCGATGCTCTACGACCAGGGCAAGATTAATGGGGCTTTGATCGTGGCGCCTAAGGGCGTGTACCGTAACTGGTTCAAGCTTGAGATCCCCAAGCACATGCCCGATCACGTGGTGTACCGCATGGCGATCTGGAACCCAAGCCCGAAGAAGGCGGAGGCCGAGGCCCTTGATTCGATGTTCGGGGTCACAGAAGACTTGAAGGTGCTTGTGATGAACATTGAAGCGTTTAGCACGGACAAGGGGACGAAGTTTGCGCAGCGGTTCTTGAATGCGCACAACTCGTTTTTTGCTGTGGATGAAAGCACCACGATCAAAGGGCATACGGCCAAGCGCACGAAGAATACGATCAAGTCGGCAAAGCTTGCCAAGTACCGACGGATTGCTACGGGCTCGCCTGTGACCAAGGCCCCGATGGACCTGTACTCGCAGTGCGAGTTTTTGTCAGACGATTGCCTGGGGTTGCCGAGTTACTACTCCTTCTTGGCCCGTTATGCGGTGACCGTGGAGCGCAGTGTTGGCACCCACACGTTTAAGCAGGTGGTGGGCTACCGCAGGCTTGATGAGTTGCATGAGAAGCTTTCCAAGTTTTCTTTCCGTGTGCGCAAAGACGAGTGCTTTGATCTGCCAGAGAAGACCTTCTTGCGCAGGGAAGTGGAGCTCACGCCAGAGCAGAAACGAGCGTATGACCAGATGGTCTTGATGGCGCTTGCCACCTTTGACAAGGGGATGACGTCCACCACGAATGCCCTGACCCAGATCATGCGGCTGCAGCAGATCGTCTGTGGTCACATTACGTTGGACAACAAGGAGGTTGTGCCCCTGAAGAACAACCGGATCGCAGAGCTCATGTCTGCCATTGAAGAGTCGGACGGCAAGATCATCATCTGGGCCTACTTCAGGCACAGCATTGAAGAGATCAAACTTACTCTGCAAAAAGAATACGGCATGAACGCCGTAGCGACGTATTTTGGAGACACTCCGGACGAGGAGCGGTCAGATATTGTGGAGAGGTTCCAGGACATGGATAACGAGCTGCGCTTTTTTATTGGCCAGCCACGGACCGGAGGCTATGGTTTGACCTTGACAGCGGCGCATACAATGATTTACTACGCCAACGGCTACGACTTGGAGACCCGGCTGCAGTCCGAAGCACGTATTGATCGCTACGGCCAGACCCACAAGATGACATACATTGACCTATTTACACCCAATACCGTGGACGAGAAGATTGTCGACGCCTTGGTGAACAAGATGGACATTGCCAACACCATCCTGAAAGAAAACCCACGAGATTGGATTAAAAATGATTGAACTCTTCCCGATCAGGAAAAAGTACGTTTACGAAACCCTTGAACGGGTAGACGATCCCGAACGGGGCAGGCGCTATGGCGACCAGAAGCTGCCCAGCGTGACCACCATCCTGTCTGCTACCAAGGACAAGTCTGGCCTTGATGCGTGGGCCGAGAGGGTTGGTCGGGATAACGCGGAGCGTATTAAGAACGAAGCGGCCACGGTCGGCACCCATATGCACAACGTGATAGAGCGGATGTTAGCGGCCAGGGACCTACCCAGACCCACAACTTGGCTCCAATTGCGGGGTTATGAGATGGGTTACAGGCTCATAAACACGTATTTTTGTCACCTTAAAGAGGTTTGGGGCTCAGAAGTCACGCTTTATTATCCCGGCAAGTATGCGGGAACAACAGACTTAGTTGGCGTCTATCGGGATCAACCTGCGATAGTTGACTTCAAACAGTCCATCAAGCCTAAGCAGGCCAAGTGGATTCAGGATTACTTTCACCAGTTGGCAGCCTATGCCATGGCCCATGACATTGTGCATGGAACTTCAATCGAATTTGCGGCAGTTTTGGTGTCCGTGCAGGATGGATCCACGCAAGAATTCACCACCACAGGCAGTGAATTCAAGCGTTACAAGGAGGAGTGGATGCAGCGAGTGGAGAACTACTGGGGCAACTGCAACGTCGTGTCAAACGGGAACAGTGATTGAAGCATCTGTCGGCTTGACGCTGGCGCTGCTGGTCCTGGCCCTTGGGCCGTGGGTTGTGGGGCTGGGGCTACTGGTCCTGGCTGAGCTGCTTGTGCAGAAGACATGAAGGGTAGGCCCGTGGTCGGTGGGGCAGGAGGCAGTTGGCGTAAGAGCTTTGATGCCGGAACTCCGGTGGTTGGGCTCATAAGCATTTCTTCAACTTCTTCGTCCGTAGGCGGGGGATCGCTTTGATCAAAGTAGTTCATTGTTGCAACGCTAAGGGGTGCCAAGCCGTTTCGTTTCATTGACTCAATCACGCGCTTTCCAATGTTAAAGAAGGAGCGTTGGTCGTAGGCTTTGCCTCTTTCCAAAAGAGTTGCCATGAAGGCGGGGTCTTTAGCAGCCCTCTCTAAAACAGCCCTTGTCTTACCAAGGGGCATGTCTTCAAAGAGCTTTTTAAAGGTGCGAACACCGGCGCCGGCAGCAACAAGGGCTCCTGGTCCAGAGGGCGCGATCTGTGAGGTGACGTTGGTGCCCGCTAAACGAATAGCCAGGTCTTCAAGGGGATTAATGCTGTTTAGCGTTTCGACAAAACGCCGTGTACCCATTGAATCCTGTGTCTTTTGAATGGTGTCCACGATTTTTTTAAGGCGTGTCATTTCTGCTACATCAACTAAACCATTTTTTACCATCATCTCAGAAAGCGACGGTTGGCCAGGTTTAATGGGGCTAAACATAGCACTCTTAAAAGCAGCCGGATCAAAAACAGCCGTGTCCCTCGCAGGGCCTGCTGGCTCAGGTGCCGCTTTCATAAAGGCCCAGTCGTACAAAGACGAGGCTAAACCACGTTTAGGTGCGTCCCCCAGACCTGTTTTTTGAAGAACCTTTTTGTTCGTCGCAAGATTAATCAACCGTTGCAGTTGTGTAACGGGCTCGCCTGAAGTAAACGCGTTTGATACAACACGAGTGATGTTTTCCGGAGAATTTAAGACTGCAGCAAAAGCCGACTTGTCTTGCAAAGACTTGTTAAGCGCGCTTGTGCTATCCAGCACATAACGGAAGTACTCTTCTGCCTTGTTTACGTTTTGAAGATCGTTGTAAAGCGTTGGATGAAAGCGCTTGAGAATAGCGTCGTTTTGACGTAAAAAGTTTTGGTACTTTGCCGTATCAAAGCTTAGGCGCTTGGCAAGCTGTCCCGGTTGTGCAGGAACTTCCCTGAACAATCCCCCAATGTCTTGCTCGAATATCTTCTTAAAAGCGTCGTCCACCGATAAAACATAGGCGCTGTTTTTGACTTGATCGGCTAAAGGCTTGAGTTCACGAATAGTAGCCTCATCTCCATTTTGAACAGCCGTAGCCCACTTTTGCCGCATTGCAGCGGCATCCTTGGGATTGTCCACTACCTTTGCCCAAGAGGCGAGTTCAACCGCATCTTCCAGTTCAGCCATTCGCAAGGAGGTACGATCGTTTGCTCTGTTTAACGTTTGAAAAAACCCATCCACCAAAAGCTCTGGGGGATTCTTTTGAGCACCTGACCGTTTGGAAGCCGTTATTTCAACAGGGAATGCGCGAGTAAAATAGTCGTTGAGTGTCCTGGAGAAGGTTATAGCTTCTTTGTACTCAGGAATATTAAAGGCTTCCAAGTCTTTTAGAGCAGCTTGCGCTAACCGGCCGTAAACCTCTGCGTCACCTCTCTCTGACCCCGCACGAGCATCTCGGGCAAGACGTAACATGTCCGACCGAAAAGTTTGAAGTTTGCCGGGTGGCAACATCTTTATCTTTTCGTTTATTTCGGATGTTGTTTCCGGTGGGAGCACCTTAGTTTCTTGGAACTGTCGTGACAAAGTTGCACCGTTATAGGTGTTTACCATGTCCTCATCAAGCCCAAGCTCTTTAAGGCGACGCAAAGTATCCGCATTTAAAACTGTTTCGCCGCCAGACATTCCCCTGTCTTCTAAAATGTCCAGCACTTCGTACATTAGAGAGGAAGGCTTTTGTTGTTTGAACGTGACCATCTTTGCACGGGTCGCGGCCCAATCTTTCTTAGGCACATTCAAACGTATTAAGTCTTCGTTAGTAAGCTCTCTGTACCCTGCTGCTTTTGCTTTTTCGTACAAAACCCTTTCAAAGGCGCGCATGTCGGAAAGCGCGTCAATAACAGGTTTTTGAAGCTGCTGTCCAATTGCTGCACGATATTCAGGTGTATCGGGCGTAAGGCCCTTTGGAAGAGGGTCAATCTTGGCCTGAGCTAATTTTAGCCGTGTGGAAATAAGGTCCCGGAAATAATCCGACTGAAACTTTGCCGCTTGCAATAGCGCATTGGGATCCTGCGTCTGTGTTAAAGCATTAACAAGCTCTTTGTGGGCCAACATATAAGCACGACCCTTGCTTTCAACATCGCCACCAAATTGTGCGCTTTGTTTAGCTAAGGACGCTTCAAAGGCCGACAAGACAGCACTGCCTGATTTTTGTGCGGCAGTGGGCAAAGCGTCTCCGCGCAAACCAGATATTTCGGGCGACCGAAGGGCAGCCAGGACCTTTTGTGGGTCTTCTTTGAACGTTTCTAGGACGTAGGGATCGTTAAAAATTGTAAAAAGACGCTTAGCTGCTCGGGACTCTGCTTTGCCTTCACCAAACAACTCTTTAAAAGAATTTTTGACGTTCCTTGCTTCACCAAAGTTGGATACGATTGTTCGGAAAGGAAAGAAAGCTCCACCACCAAACTCCAAAGCAAACTTTGCTACAGGATCTCCAGGGTATGCAGCTTCTGCAATTCCACCCCCAACGCCAGACCCAGTAGCCCCCAAAGCTTCTACCGTGTAAAAAAGCTTTGGTGTTTCACGAGCTGACTTTCCATAAGCAGTAAGCAATCGTGAAGCCCAGTTGTCCACCATTTCGGGAAGAAAACGAACACTTCCCACAAACGGAAGCGCTCCTCCTGTGGTTTTTGCGCCTTCCCTAAAAGGATCCAGGTCTGGACGACCGGGGGCGGGAAAGAGGTTGTACTTATCTATTAATGCCTTGACTGCGTCCTCACCTTGTAAGCCTGCGGCTAAACCGAGGCCTCCACCCACGACAACTGTTAAAGGGGCAAAAGGCCCTGTGTAGGGTGCAGCAAGCATGCCAAGTGCAAGGCCTCCTGTGAGTCCAACGCCGACCGGAGTACTTTCTACGGCACCTTGAAGAAGTCCTGTTGGTATTTCACCAACTTTCTCTCCTAACGTTGAATACTCACGGTACTCTCCTGGGCGAGAGACCAAAGGCAGGTCCGTTGTCCCTGGGACATCGTCCAAAGGAACTCCGCCATATCCATAGGTGGTGGCTTCGTCAACATCCGTTTCTTGCGTCGGGGTAAGTAAAGGATCCATTAAGTTGCCTTATTGAGTCTTGCCTGGAGCACGGTACCGTTTGATCTTACCACTCGGCAAAATCACCGCAAATTCACCGCCGGGATTTTTCTGTTGGAAGCTTTTAATTGCTGCTTCATCTCGGTAAGAGAATGTATCTTTTCGACCAATACTAAACTTGTTCGGGTCACGTTTATCCACATACTCTTCTCCAGCCCGTAGTCCAGAGCCCTTAAGCTGTTCACTTGACATTATGCTGGGTGGAACTCCAAGGCTTTGCCGATAAGTGTCAATTAGGTTGACTTTTACACGAGCCTCATCAATTGTTCGCGCTAGATGCTTGTCCGGTTGCTCAATGATTTTTGAGTAGTTTTCTTTTTCTTTTAACAACGCGTCATCCAACGACACGAGAGCCGTGCTCATTGCGCCCTCGCCCCCAAATACCCGTGGGGTTAAGCCGATGAGAGGGCGCAGTTTCTGCATTTCGTCAACAGAAAGTTTTCCCTCATTGGTTGCTAACGCCCTAATTAAACCCTCGTTAGCTTTTATAGCATCCTTACGCACCTTGTCTACGACATTGGGAGGCATTCCAGGGACGTTGGATGTAATAAAAGCTTCAGCGGTGTTTAAAGGTCCAGCCAAGTAGCCACGAGTGTTCCAAAGCTTGGGTTTGCTGGGATCAGTTGACGGCAACAAGTATGAACTCGCAACAAGCTGCGCACCTTCTGGTGTTTTTGGTGCGGGTTCTGTGGTTTCTACTGCAACCCCGCCTGTAATGTCTTTGCCTGTTGTTGGTTCTTCTGAAGGTGCGGCAGGGCCCTCAGCCACTTTAACTGCGGGGAAAGCAAGTGACGATACCTTAATATCAGGACCAAGGCTTTGAATCCACTTGTCCGCAGCCTCTTTTCCGTAGTTACGCTCAAGACCGTCCACGAAGGATCGCGGTATGTCGGCCCTTCTTACTTCAGTGGTTACATTCCCCATTTTATCGGTGATCGTAACCATTGTCGGCTGCACCATTTGTGTGACAGCGTTTAATATACGCGTTTGGCCTGTTGGATCTAAATTTCCTTGAACAAAGGGCGTGATCAGTTCTTGATACTGATTGAAGGGTGTGCCCGTAACTTTTCCACCTTTGCCTGCTGCCTTAACCTCTTCTTTCGCAATGTCTGTTTGAAGCTCAAGAAGTTTTTGGTTGGCAGCTCGTTCTGCGGCTATTGTTTCTTCCGCCGATTTTAAGCCCGCCAACTTCAACGCCTGATCTTCTTTACGTTTGGCAGCGGCCATTTTCATCATCTCTGCAGGCAAACCCCGTGCAGCGCCCGCAAAACGGGAAAGAGCGGACCCACGAAGTGGTTGTCCCGTGATTGGGTCCACATTGGCGGCATAAGCAAAACCACGCTCACCTAAGGAGGTTAGAAAGCCTAGCTTGGCAAGATCGCCTTGGTTTCCACCGAGAAGCTCTTCGTATGCGCGAGTTTTTTGACCGGCTAACTGTGCTAAATCGGAAATCTTCCCTGGTCCACGGGCCATGATGCTTTCAACAAGCGAACGACTTGCAGGCAGGGTTGAAGAAGAGTATCCAAGGATAGAAGACGCATCGTTTTCCTCGGAGGCGGCTGCGTCCGTCCTACCTTCGCCTCCTTGGCTAAAACGTTGAACAATCCCACCCTGTGCCATTTGCAATGGCGGTGGTCCGGGGGGCATGGCCCCTGGCGCCATATCACCAATCCCGCCTGCAGGCATCGGCTGCATCGGGGCCATCATATCGGATGGCATGTTGGGGACATTGGGTACGTTGGGCATGTTAGGTGCGCCAACGGGGGAAATCCCTCCAGGGGGCATCGGGCCAGGAGGCATCATTGCAGCGATACCCTGCTGGGCCAAAACAGGCTGGAGCATGGCAAGAACAGGCTCCGGTGTTTCAACAGCAGCGGCATAACCTACCAGGTCAGCGAGCTCGTCACGACGAGCATCCACCGAGCGCATGTCACCACGGAGATTGTTCATGAGGATCTCAGGCGAATCAGGTGTGCGGCCGAGCATCTCACCTGCTTCGTACTCGTCGTCCTCTTCGAACTCGTCGTCGTCCTCGTTCATCATCTCAAGGAAGCCCTGCATGATGCCGACGTTGTCCACCGGCATCGCTTCCATCTCAATTTCCATGTCTTTTTTAGCCATATATGCCTCTTAGAATACGCCTGCAACCTTGCCCGCGCCGTAAGTGCTTAACCCACCCAGCGCAACACCTGCAACTTGTTGGAAGGGGCTCGCCTGCGGGACCGCTGCAGATGTTGTTGCCATTTGCGACGACGGTGCGCCCTTATAAATGTCAGACAAGAAGGCTGCCTGTTGATAGGGAGCGTACATTCTTTGCATCTCCGATGCACGAATTGCATCCAGTTGCCGCTGCGACTGGCCCTGTTCAGACTGGCCAAGACCGTACAGAAAGCTAATGTCACCCTGTTGCATTTGCTGTGCGGTTTGTCCTAAAGCGGCCTGTTGGACGCCAAGCTGCCCAGCCTGTTGGCCTAGCTGCCCAAAGAGCTGTCCAATTCCGAGTTGACGCTGTCGCGCAGCCTCTTCGGCCTGCATGGCCGCTTGTTGAGCCTGAGCATAATTTTGTGCATAACCCTGAGCAATCTGTTGCGCCATAAGATTTTGGACATTCCGCTCCATCTCCGCACGTTGAACACCCTCTCGGGTACCACCAAAAGCGCCTGTACGCACGGCTTGAGCTGCCTGGGACTGTCCTGCAATGTCTGCTTGACGGCGAATATCTTGCAAGCTTTGTTCCGTTACCGCCTGCTGATAGGGGTTCATAAAAGCAGCTGCTGAGCGAGGATCGTACATTCCGGCTGCACCAGAAGCCGCAATCTGGCCTACCTGCGTTGCGCCTAATCCCTGACCAAGGGCAACATTCCCCGCTTCGATGTAAGGCAGGTAGCTACCAATCCCCTGTTGCATCCCTGCCTGAAGTGCAGCCTGCTGGGCGGGAGAGAAGCTGGCCACTTGGTATTCAGGTAGCTGTCCACCAAACTCGGGGCGATAAGCAAGCTTAGCGGCCTCGCCAAGAAGCTGAAGCTTGATCGCCTCAAGTTCCTCGGCCTCTCGGACTATTTGTGTTTCTGTTGTTGCGGCCATAATCTATGCCTTTGCAGTTTTGCCTACGGGACCGCCTTCAAGCATTTTCATCAGCTTGTACATCTTGGCAGCGCCTTTGCGACGGCTTCCGCCGCCCATGTTACGAACGGCCTGGGCCGTGAAAACGAACTCGCCATCGGAGAGCATCGCCGGGATGTCATCGGACGTTCCCGTGCCTGGGCCATTAATCGCGCCGTTTTTACGGGGGAAATCTTCTACGCCCTGAGGTCCTGAACCCTTTGCCGCGCGGTAAGTTGGTTGTGAACTAGGTAAAAACGATCCAAAAAACTCAGGCCGATCTCGTCGGAACTGGGCTACTTTTTCTGCTCTTTGGGCGTCGTATTCTTCCTGTGTCATGCCTTCAGGGGCAGGAACCTTGAACAAGGAGTCCAAGCCGCCCGTTGCAGCCAGTGTTGTTCCTGCTACTGCGGCAAGTGGGCCGTATTTGGTCAGGAACCCAGGAGCTTCTTTTGCAGCCGTATCAGTAGCAAGCTTCAGAGTTTCAGCCGTGTTTGGAAGCCCAAACTTGCCACCCTGTTCTATCGGGGTTGTGAGGTCCTTAAAAATGGTTTCTGCAGAACGACCTTGAATACTTGCTCGTGTGGGTGAAAGGTAGTCTGTGACAACGTTTTTTGCTCCCGTATAAACGTCTTGTGCGCCTTGCGTAACACGGTCAAGTATTCCTCCAGGGGGTTGGAGAGGAGCATTTAGGTCAACACCCGTGATGGTAGAGGGTTGAGGCAATCCAGGACGCAACCCCTGTTGAACATTGATGTCTACCGGCGGCTCTACAAATCGCCCAAAGGCACCCGCTTCTGCGGGTGGAGCTGAGGCTAATTGTTCCGTTGCGGTGCCTACTCCAGGAGGCGTAGGAGGTGCTGCAGCGTCCGGTCCACCGCTAATAAACTCGGCGGCTTTACGGAAAGGTGACGTAATGTTATCTAAACCCTTGGTAAACCCCTCTCCAAGGGTTTGAGGGGCGCCTGCTGCAGGAGCCCCTGAAAACCCTGCCTCTCCAAACACCCCCGCTCCGGCAAAAGATAATGCGCCCGCTGTAAGTCCACTACGAAGAGCTGTTTTAAAACCATCACCAGCAAGAAGACTTGAACCAAAGACACCAAGACCCGCAGATAGACCAAACGATGCCGCAGGTCCTACACCCCCTAAAAGCCCTCCTGCTATTGGACCAAGAAACGCGCCCAAGGCAATACCCGTTACGATCCGCCCAACCGTGCTCTTTGCAAACTTTTTAACAGCCCTGCCAATACTTTTAAACGCTTTGCCAATACCTCTAAAAAGACCTTTTAAGAAGAACTCAGGCAAACCCGTGTAAGGGTTGATGGTCCCTGATCCGCCCATGCGCTTCAACATCATCGCCTCTTGCGGCGTGATGTGAGCAAGCATTGTGTCGCCATTACGGCCCATTGCGGCCATCTCACGTGCAATCGGCGTCATCTGCGGCAGCCCTACAATCCCACCCTCTGCCATCTGAAGCGGCATGTCCATGGGCATATCTTGGCCCGTGGGCCGTGATTCTTGGGACAGGTTTTCTGCCTCTTCGACCGCCATACGCAGGGCTACAAAGAACTCCAAGTCAAAAGTCTCGGGAAGAATGTCTTCTGGCACACCTTCTGCGAGCAACCGAGCACGAACTTCAGGATAGTTGTTTGGATCACCGAACACGGCTTCCACCACCCGGCGCATGAGGGCCACGTCTTCAGACGTCAAGCCTGCGTCACGGATGGTTTGTAAGAATTCTTGAACCTCTGCCTGGTCCATCTCGGAGCCGGCAGACAACAATTCACGTGTAAAACGCGGATAGCCCATGTCACGCGCAGCTTGTTGCGCAGCGATCAATGGTGCAAAAGAGTCGAGTCCGTCTTGGGAAGTTGCGCCGCCAACGTTCGCGGGCAAGTTCATGATGCCTTCCATGGATGTCCTTTCCAAATTAATCTGTAGGCCTCATGTGGGCGCGCGCCGGGAAAGGACGCGGATTTAACCCAGATTATCGCCTTTTTCATTAGTTCCTGTCTACTTCGAGGTAGGATAAATAAAAGACCACGTCGTTCTCGGAGGCCTCTACCTCAAGCTCGTCTGTGGCTTCCAAAACCAGCGGGATTCCACTAAATACGTCCATTGTCCCGTTGACCGGCAAAAACATGTCTCGCAGAAGCTTGTACCCGGTTCCCCCCAAGGGGTAGACAGTCACAGTGAGGGTGGCATCCGTGGAATTGGCATTGGTCACCCGTAAGGAGTTAAGGATGGCCGAGTTGGCCGCAGGCACTGTGTACAAGGTATACGGCGTGGCTGCCACCGTTGCGTGATATTGGCGAAAATATTTATTGGCCATCAGTACATCTCCGCAGAAATAAACGCTGCCGTCAGGATGACGGAGGGGATAGCGGGTCGTGTCGGGCTAGTGTTAGCGGGGTAGTACTCCAAAAAAGCCCCCGTCAGGTCAGACCACCAGG
>Ga0208644_1000765_pt1 | contig 28579 bp, 46 predicted proteins | sample VirMetDEL_Nov_18_FD_184517 | JGI IMG/M metagenome (GOLD analysis project Ga0208644, IMG submission 184517) | Aqueous microbial communities from the Delaware River and Bay under freshwater to marine salinity gradient to study organic matter... | ecosystem: Environmental > Aquatic > Marine >...
GCGGCCGCGTCTCGAGCTCGTTGCCGAGCAGCCGGGTCAATCATCGGAGCCCTCCAAGATGGCGTCCACGAACGCTTCGATCGTCGCGAGCCGCAACTCGGCAATCCGCTCGACCATCGCGGCATGCGACGTATACGGTTCGGTCGCCGCTGGTTGCAGGACGAGGATGTGAAGACGGTCACGCGGTGCCATGGTGCGCTATCTGCCGCAGGCAGTCTTCCGCTCTTGGAGTGCGGCGACGAGAGTTGCGGACGTGACGCCAGACGACCCCGTCAAGATCGATAGCTTCGCTGCGTTCTCGCATGCGAGAGTGATCTCGGCGTGACTGAGACCCGCAGCGGCTTCGTCGATCTGGCTCCAGCGCAATGCGCGCGTACCGAAGCTCGCGAGCCGATTGCGAACTACGGCGCGTGCGATGTCCGGAGTCGGTAAGGGATACTCGATAACAGCGCCGAACCTTCTGAACATCGCTCGGTCCAGCAGATGCGGGTGGTTTGTTGTCGCGATGAGCAGACTCGGAGAAGTGTCGTGCTCGAGAAACTGCAGGAACGAGTTGAGCACTCGACGGATCTCACCGACATCATTGGTTGCCGAGCGGTCACCGGCGAGCGCGTCGACTTCGTCGAACAGGTACACGCCACGGGTTTCGGCGATGGCGTCGAAGATCAATCGGAGCTTCGACGCTGTTTCGCCGAGGAACTTCGTGATGAGGACCTCAAGGCGGATGACGAAGAGTGGGAGACGCAGCTCGCCCGCCAACACGCTCGCTGAAAGAGTCTTTCCCGTTCCGGGCGATCCGATGAGCAACAGCGAGTGCAGCGGTTCGAACCCGTGCTCTTGGAGCCTGTCGCGTTGACGCTGCTCGGTGAGGACCCGTTCGAGCGATGTGCGCACGGAGGAATCGACGACGAGATCGCTCATTCGGCGGTCGGGGTACGAGACGGCGAGCAGCCCAGCGAGGTCGCCGCGTGGCTGCGTCATCGGGACCGGTCGCAGGCTGCGAGCGGTCGTCTTCTGGGACGCTGACTTGGCTTCGTCAACCAAGTCGCGCAGCTCTTGAGCGAACCGCGACTGTCCGGATTTCGCTGCGCGTGCGGCGACCTGCATTGCGACGGCGTAGAAGTGCGAGTCGTCGCCCTCCGCATGGCTACGGACCAGCGCCTTCACCTGGTCTGCCGTAGCCATCGTGAGCGCCCTCCTTCCAGGTGCTGGAGCGATTCGACGGACGGAGAAGATGCGCGAGGAGTCGCAGCAGCCGTACGGGTTGCTCGGACGGTGGGAGACTGTGAGCACCGAGGTCGAGGTGGTTGCGGCCGAGCAGCCGGGTCAATCATCGGAGCCCTCCAAGATGGCGTCCACGAACGCTTCGAGAATCGCTTGGAACTGCGACATGCGGAACACGGCGAGGCCGTCGCTGGTGTGGTCGGCCATCGCGACCATGACGAACGGTCGGAGGTCGCCGATCGCTCGGGACCGTTGCGACTGTTCTTCGGCGACGATGAACCGGGTCCAGATCGGCCGGACCTGTGCGCCGGCCTTGATTTCGGAGCGGACCGGGAGGCCATTCCAGGCTTCTTCGTTGCCGAGCTGCCCGATGAACTTCGCAGCCTCGGCCTGGAATGTGTTCTCGAGGGTCTTTCGGGCCATGCGCTGTTTCCGCATTCCTTTGCGGCGGTTGCGGGCCCCGAGACAAGACCGGCATGGCTTCTGCCGGGTACACGCCTCGTCGTCTTTCTTGCAGGTCCATTGGCGGGTCTGCTTGTCGAGCCGCGGGAACCCTTCGGGTAGGTCGGTCACAGTTCTGCTCCGATCCGTACCGGCCCCGCGGTGATCTGCGAGAAGCAGATGCCGTACCGGTGACGTCGGCCCGACTCGTGCAGGTCATGCCAGATGGTTCGCATCGCGTCGAACCCGTGGCCGTATACGCAGGTGACGGTCCACCATTCGAGCGGCGGATGGTCGTGAGGTGCTTCGCGAGGCTTCAGGCGAACCTGGTCGCCGACGTGAAGGTGATGCTCGGTCACGGCAGCCTCCACACCTTCGCGTAGCTGCCCGACGGGCTGTAACCGACCAGGCCGGTATCGACCAGGCCGACCCGCTTACAGGCAGTGCGAACCGTCGCTTCGGACCAACGCCCAGGCCGATGCTCGAGCACCCACGCAGCAATCTCGAACTGGGTGGCCTGCCCGAGATCGACGAGCGCATCGACGATCGTCATGTGCAGTTCCGACGCGGTGCGTCGTACCTGCCGGGCCGCATGATGCGACGTCCACGGATCTGCGTGGCGGGCCGCGGGGATCGGCAACGGCGGTTCGCCGAACAGGGTCGGCTGCACCGCGGTCACTGGACTGCCTTCTTACGAGAGGTGGTCCCGGAGCCGAGCCGAGAAGGAGCATCAACCGTCTCAGGCTCCGGGACCGTGCGGCCCGGCGTGAGGTTCCCGTCCCCACCGGCCGCAGAACTCAACTGCTGAAACAAGAAATAGTCGTCGCCCGACCACAGGTGCAGGCCACAGCCGAGCCGCATCGCACACCGCTTCAGACCGTCCGAGATCGCGTCTTTCGCCCGAGCACCTTGCGTCTTCCAGTTGTCCGGGTTTTCGCAGTCGCCGGCTTCGGTGACCGCAACGGTACGGCCGTCGATCGTCGCTCGGATCGTGACGAAAACACCTTCGACTTTTCCGGACGGGCCGAGAAGGGTCTGGCCGACCTCGAGGTCGAACGGTCCGACGATCGCGAGGAGCGCCTGGGTGATGACGTCGTGGGGAACGTAACTGCCGTACTTGCCTTGCGGCGGTTTCTTGACGTACTTGGGGGGGAACGGCCGGGCGAGCCGTGCTGCTTGGCTCACAGCGCCGTCTCCCAGCCTTCGACCACCGAGATCATGCGACGGAACAGGTCGTCGACCGTCTCCGAACCGCCGCCCTGCTCGTGGTAGGCGCGCAACGCGTCGAGCAAGTCGCCGAAGCCTCGCTGGACGAGCTCGATCTCGCCTTGCGCTTTGATGAGCTTGCGGGCCCGGGTGAACAGGTAGTCCTCGTGCAGTTTCAGCGACCAGGACCAGAGGGCGTCGGCTTCGTTGCGGAGCAGCATCGCCCGGTTGTGCAGTTGGACCTGGGTCAGGTCGTCGACGTCGGCGGTTTCGCGCAGACGGGCCCGCCAGTGGCGCAGGTGGGTGATGACCTGGTTGACGCCGTCGCCTTCGGCACACACGATGTCGTTGAGGGGCTGCATGGTCATCGCCACGGCCTCCTCGACGTCTTCAGGGTGATGCCCTGCAACGCGTCGACCTGAGCTCGAGCGTCTTTCAACCGTCGGGTCGAGTAGGCGAGGAGCTGGTCGGCGATCGCCGGCATCAGATTCGACGCTTCGCCAGCATGGATCGCGACCTCGCGGAACACGTCCGGGTTGGCGAGCACGGCCGGCTGGCGGGACAGTTCGGCCCACAGTTCGGTCGCGGCGGATGCGAGACCGACGGCCAGGTCGATGAGTTCGTCGCCGGTCAGCGGCGCTTCCGGGTCCGGTTCCTCGAGGCGGTCCGGGTCGATGCCGACGCTCACCGAAGCATCCCTTCGGCGACCTTGACGATCGTTGCGGCGGTCAGGTCACGGCAGCGGCCGTCCATCGCTGCCAGCGCCCACCACAGCTGGGTGGTGCCCTGACCGTCGAGGCTGCGCGCCACCTCGATCACGGCCTGCTCGCCGCCGGACAGCCGATCTTCGATCTGTTCGACGAGATCCCAGTCGAGGACGTCGTCCAGCCAGCACGGCTCGAGGAGCGGACTGTCGAGCGCCTCGCGGACGAGGGCAGCGCCGGGCTTCACCGGACACCCCGGGCGGCGAGACGGGCGGCACGACGGCCCTGCACCTGGAAGAACCGAGTCGCATAGCAGAACGCGACGGTGAACGTGGCGGCGACCAGGTTCGACACGCCGGGCGCGAGCCAGACGAGCGCACAGAAACTGGCGGTCAGGTACCAGGACCAGAACTCGATGGGGTTCGATTGCTTTCTCACGGTTGCTCCTTCTCAGTTCCAGCGGCCGCATTCGGCACACCAGCGACGGATCTGGGTGGCGACGTGCGCCCGGCGGGGCGAATCGGTCAGCGAGTTCCCGCACCAGCAGGAATCGCCGGGCCGCCCTGCGAGCCCTCGGGTCGTGGTTTCACATCCGAGACCCGCCGATGATCGGTGGGTGCTCTCCCGTGACCCGAGAGCCCGCAGAGCGGCCTGCACGGCCTCCACCGCCACATAGGCGAGGACGCCGGCAGCCGCCCCGCAGAGCGCCGCCGCCATCACGGGACGGTCGGCTCCTCGGGCCGGGCAGGCGGGACGTCGAGCTGGCCTCGCCGGCGGGCGGTGGCGAGGCTGCGGCCCTCGGTGCGGCAGGCCGGGCCGCAGAAGGCGGGCGGGCGGCCGAGCGGGCTGGGTGGGTCGAACGTGACGCCGCAGGTGCGGCACGTTTGTGCTTTGCGCGGATTGGGCACGAGTCCTCCTGGGGCAGGAGGCATCCGGTCCGGGGGGACCGCGACCGAGGTGCTGTCAGCAGCCGGTATAAATGGCCTGTGGCCAAAACGGCTGCGGAACTACACGCATAGTCTCGGGGAGCCCGGATGGATGCCTGGTGGTGGTGGTCGCTCACGGCGACCTGCGACGTTATAAACGAAGCGTCGGACGGAATGCAAGCATTGTCGGCACCTTTCTTGGTGCTGTCACTTTCGTCTGGCTCTACAGCGAACTTTCGTGTTGCTTGCCCTATCGGCGTTTCTCTACCGTCCGATCTTGCCGGGCGGCATACGGCGGTGGGGGCTACCGGTGATTGAACAGTTCTTGGACCACTCGCGTCGTCGCGGCCTGCGACCCGTGTACCTGCAAGCCCTCGATCGGACGTTACGCGGCTACGAGCTCGAGGTCGGGCCGCTCGACCAGGCCACCGCCGACACGATCGAAGCGCACCTGGATCGGCGGAACCTGATCCCGGCGTCGCGGGCAGTGAAGATCAACCACTTCGTGGCGTTCTTCCGGTGGGCACACAAGTACGACATCCTGACCGGGCCGAACCCGGCCGACTGGCTGGTCCGCCCCAAGGTTCCGGCCGGGGTGCCGAACCCGATCGCGCCGCACGAGTTCGCCCGGGCGCTCGAACTGGCCCCGAAACCGATCTCGACGTACCTGCGGCTCGCCGGGTATGCGGGCCTGCGCGCCTGCGAGATCGCCCCGCTGCGCGGCGAGGACGTCACCGCCGACGGCATCTTCGTCCGGGAAGGCAAAGGGGCGAAGCAGCGGGTCGTGCCGGTCCACCCGTCGATCCGGCTCGAGCTGATCGGCTACCCGACGTCCGGGTTTCTGTTCCCGCATCCGACGCACGACGGGCCGATGACCGCGAGCCTCACGTCGGATCATGTGTGCCGGTTCTTCAAGAAGCACGGCATCGACGGGACTCTGCATCGCTGTCGGCACCGGTTCGCGACCGAGCTGCTCCGGGCGTCGGGCGACCTCCTCCTCGTCCAGAAGTGTCTCGGCCACTCGAACATCCAGCACACGATCCGGTACACGGCGCTGGTCGACGATCGGGGTGCGGAAGCCGTGGCGATGATCGCCTGAGATTTCTTCCGGTTTGGGGTTGACACCGTGGTGGTAACAATGTTACCGTCTCTCTTGTAAGGTAACCACGACCGCCGGGAAGGACCCGGCAGAAAGGAGCTCACAATGAGCACCACCACCACCCTCCCCACCAACTTCACGACCGTCCGGGTCGTGAACTTCACGCTTGTCAACGGGCACTGGCACCAGGACGGTGTCCGGTCCGAGGTCGGCGAGATCATCGACGAGCTCGGGGAGAACCCGCGCACCGGCATGGCCGACACGGTCATGGTCCGGCTCCACACTCCGGATGCGCCCTACCAGCACGGCGAGGTGCTCGCCCTGGTTCGGCACGACAACTTCGTGATCGGCTGCGCCGACGCTGCGAAAGAGCCGATGGCCCGGTGATGTCATCGAGCCTTGCAACAAGACGGACATCGACAGTCAAATGAGCGACACCGATCGGCTTCTCGCCGCCGCCGACCTGTTCTACGACCTAGCCGACGAGATGAAGGAGCGCATCCTCGACGCGCTGCGCGACAGCGGCATCAACACCAGCCTGGCCGAAAGATCGAAGGCGATGCCGTTCTGGTTCACCGTCAATAAAAGGATCAGCGAGATCGAAGACATCCACGCTCGGGTCGTTCTCGAGGTGCTGCTCGAGGAGTACCGGCGGTACCGCCGCCTCGCCGACGAGCAGATCGACAGCCTGTGATGCCTGACACCGACCGGCTTCTCGCCCGGCTGCGCCGCACCGCCAGCAAAGCCCGCGAACAGACCGCCGAACGCAACCGGCTCATCGTCGAGCTGCGCGCCCAGGGCGTCCCGCTCCGCACCATCGCCGACGCTGCCGGCCTCACCCACCCGGCCATCATCCGCATCCTGGAACGCGACCAATGACACCGCTCGACGCTTCACTCCGGCTCGAGGAACACCTCGGCTGCCCGCCACTAATCCGCCTCGTCGGGAAACGACCGATCGAGGTCGGCTGGACGTTCGGACCTCGCAACGAGCCGGACCGGTGGCGAGCGAAACTGGACGGCCACACCGGCAACGTCGGCATGGTTTGCGGCGGCGGCCTTGTCGTCGTCGACATTGACGTGCACAAGCCGGGTGTGGACCGGTCGATCGCCGAGCTCGAACGGCTCGGCCTCCCGGCCACGTTCGAGGCCCGCACCGGATCGGGTGGCCGCCACCTGATCTACCGGGCTGACCGGCCCGTCGCTTCCGCCCCGCTGAAAGGCTTTCCGGGCATCGACATCAAAGCCGACGGCGGCCAGATCGTCGTCGCCCCGTCGATCCACCCGGACACCGGCCAACGGTACGAGTGGATCAACTGGCTGGCTCCGGTGCCGCTGCCCGCATGGCTCGATCGGCTGTGCGGTACCCCGAACGAGAACAGTCCGGCCCGCACTACCGCCAGCGGCAGCTACCGGCAGTCGGGTTGGACCCTGGAGTTAGCCATCTTCTAACCGTCGACCATCGGAGGGCGTCCGATGCTCATCAAATGCGACTCGTGCCAACACAACTGGGCCGAGATCCAACACGAAGAAGACGGCCAGGTGATCTTCTACCTGTGCCGGTCCTGTGCCGAAGAAGGCTCCGACGCGCAGGACCGGCCGCACCGGTCGCACCGCAACCCGGCCGTCTGAAACACCATCAGGCCTTGGCACTGCCAGGCTCGCGGTCCCTGCCATCGCCAGGCGTTGCAGACGTAACCGGCTCGAGCTTGAGGCTCCGGTTCTTCCGATCCCAGTCGGTCACGCGGAATCGCAGACCGTCGCCCAGTTCGATCTGGTCGCGGCCGATCACCGTCGCCGACTGGAGCAGGTCCAACGAGATCGAGATCAGCATCAGTCGGGGGTCTCCTCGATTGTGGGCTGGCCGGCCAGGATGTTCCGTACACGGGAAAGAATGCGTTGGCGAAGATCGCCATCGTTCGTCGTGAACGTCGCTCGGCGGCCTGCCGCCAGCTGGTCAGCCAACGAGCGGGCGAGCCGTTCGATCTGTAAGTCATTCATCGGTCTCCTCGTCGTCGTCGTCGGCTGGCCACTGTTCGGCTCCGAGAAGTCGGAACACGGCGGTGACGGCAAGGCCGATCGCCTCGTATACCGAACAGCCGGAGAACGCGACTTCGGGACGGTCGTCGCTGTCGTTCCAGATGACGGTCACGGTGCGGAGATCGACCTCGTCGAGCAGTTCGGCAGCGGCTTCGTCGTCGTCGTTCACAGCGTCTCCCCTCTGAACGTGACCTGGCCGTCGAAAATGGGGACGAGTTCGAGCGCGAAGGGCCGGTCGCCGTCTTCGTAGGTGACGACCCCGACGCCCTGCTGCCAGTTCTCCACCGCCGGGACGGGACGGCCCAGGGGGTCCGTGGAGCCTTTCGTGGATGGCACAGCCCCGTCGATCCGGGCGAGTGTCCCGGGGGACGCTGCGAGGCTTGTACGGGCCCCTGCACGCACCCTGCGGGTCTTGTAGGCCAACTCGATGCGGTGGACGTGCCCGAAGATCGTGGAGACCCGTTCGTCGTCGACGACGAGCGCCGCGGTGCTGCCCGACGATCGGACCTTGCTGCCATGAATGCAGGCGAGCCGGTCGTTCAGCCAGTAGATCCCGGCTGGGTAGCCGCCGATGTACTCGACGCCGAGCTCGTCCAGGCGGAGCAGATACGGGACGGACAGGACCGGCCACGTTTCCGGCGCGTTGGCTTTGCGGATACCGAATGCGCTCATCGCGTTACGGACAATCGCCCGTTGCAACCGCCGATCGTGGTTCCCCTCGAGCAGCACCTGCTTGGCCTGCGGGGCGGCGGCCGCCACCTCGGCCAGGAACCGGTGCGCCCGGTCGATCGCCGGCTGCACGGTCAGTGCAAACCCGGCTTCCTGCTCGTAGGTGCCAAACGTCGCGAAGTCCAGGAAGTCGCCGAGGTGGACGACCAGGTCCGGGTCGACGGTCTGCACCACCTTTAGGGCCGCGGCGATCGCCTGCTCGTCGTGGAACGGGTCCAACGCGGCCGTGTCGATGTCTCGTCGGAATCCGAACTGGACGTCGGGCAAGATCACCGCCCGCTTCGTTTTCGTCTTCCGTTTCGACAACTTCGGCAGCGAGATCGGAACCTGGGCGGCCCGATCGACCGGCTGCCACTGCGGGCCGTCCTCCCACGACGGTGTCAGGACAATCGACGCCCCTTCGAGCGGAGTGATGACCGGCTCGCCGTCCTCGTTCTTGGTGAGTCCTTCCCACTGGGAGAGGCGCACCGATTGGACCTTGCCGATGTCGTCGGGTGAGATACCGGACCGTTCGAGCAGGTCGGCGATCTTGCCGAGCCGTTCGTTCGCTCGTCGCTGTACCTCGTCGGGACGGCCCCGATCGTGATGGCCCGACCGGCACGGGCAATACTGCACTTGACTCAGGTCGAGGGGATGGCCGAGCTCGCCGAGCAGCTTGTGGATCGAGACGTACGCTTGGCCGCGCCGCCAGGCTGTGAGCGCAACGTCGCGAACGTCGTCGGGAAGGTTGCAGAACGCACAGCTGCCGGTAACGCCTTTCGGCATCGGGCTACTGCTTGTAGGGCGGCGGGGACAGCAGGCCGGCGAGAGCACCGGCGCACATCAACGCTGCGTCGGTTTGTCCGACGATCAGCGACACGACGCCGATGATGCCGACCAGGACCGACACGGTGAACGCATTCCAGTTCATTCTTCGCCCTTCCCTGTTGGCGGAGCTGCGGTCGTTGCGCCGTAACCCCAGGCGGGCCGCCACACCGCACCCTCGATCCGGTCGACGCGTTGCTCGAGCGCAGCGAGGCGTTGCGTGGTCGTCGCGTTGATCTCGGTGACGGCGCGCAGTTCCTTCACCGTCCAGGCGAGGAACATTGCGCCGAGGGGAATGAGCGCTACCGCTATGCCCGAGATGACGTTGCCGGAAATCTCTGCAGCGAGCATGTCACCGGACTCCTCGCTCGGCAGCGAACCGGTCGAGGGCCCGCCAGGTTGCAGGTCCGGCGACACCGTCGACGGTCAGGCCGACACCATGATCGGTCGACCATTGCTGGAACACTTTCACCATGCGGGTCGTCATCGGCCCGTAGGTTCCGTCGACTGCCAGGTTGCCTTGCACGACGACGTTCAGTTTGCGTTGCAGTTCCATGACGGCAGGGCCGCGGGCACCTTGCCGCAGCGTCGGATGTGGTGCCGGAGTCGGAGCAGGTTTCGGTGGGACCGGCCCGGCCGGAAGGCCGGCTTTCACCCACCGTTCGATCTCATCGCCGGGGCAGGCTGTTGACGAGCCGTGTACGTCACGGTGGCCGATCGCACGTCCTCGAGCTGCGGACGGGCCTTGCAGGTAGACGAGGTAACGGATCGCCCGTTTCGCTTCGTCGGTGAACGGAGTGTTCGCTCCGCCCAAGAAGCAGACGGACAGGTTCTGTGCGTTGCCGCCGCGTTGTGCGGCCGACTGATGGTCGTTCCCTCGGCAGACGAACACGTAGCCGTGGCGACAGACGGCCCAGTTGTAGGCGATGTCGGTGTAGCCCTGGGCGAGGTGGTACGCCTGGATGCTGCGGACGTTGGCGGCACACCGGTCGTGCGCTCCGCCGGCGCCGTCTGCTCCCTCCCAGTGGACGACCCAGCCGGTCGGCTGGCCGGCTTGCCAGCCGTCGAGTTGGCCGCTCACAGGTTTCGCACCCCATTGGGCGCGACTGACGATCGGTGGGGTCATGCTTCGGGCTCCTCGGACGGTTCGGGCTGGACGGTGTTGAGGCCGGTCAGGTAGCCGCGCAGAAACATCGCTTCGGCTTGCAGCGCCGGGACGACCTCGGCGAGCTGCTTCTCGATGTCGGCGAGGCGCTGCTGCGCTTCTTCCATGGTGGGTGCGGACTCAGACATTCAGGGTTCCTCCTGTTAGCTACCTACGGACCAAGAGCGGACGGTGGCATGCCACGTCACGTTGTTGTTCAACGCGCCGGTCACCTCGACATAGATGACGGTGCCGTCGGTTTTGAGTTGGGCGTCCCATCCGGCCTGGTGTTCACCGATCGTCGTGTATGACGTTCCGGTCGATGTGACCGTCCCGGCGGGAGTGACTCGGAACGTGGCGTACAGCACATAGCCGGCCCCGTCGTTCGTGGTTCCGGCAGTGCCGCCGGTGCGGCGGGCGGTCACGACCGCCTGGACGGTCGTTTGTGTTCCGGCCGTCGGCGTGAAACTGCCGATGCCGGGCGCTGCGGTCGCAGTGCCGTTCGTTGTTGTGCCGCGAAACTGGCGGACCAGTTCGGTCGGGTCGTCGCCGGTCGCAGTTGACGTCAACTGCATGACGGTGTTCCCGACCGTCGCCTGGGTCAAGGTCGCGGTTGCGGCGACGATGTTTCCGGTCTGGTCGATCGAGGCGAGCGCACCAGCGGCGGTAGCGCCGACGTAGAACTTTCCGGCGTTGTCGATCAACGCTCGAACAACGGCACCCGAGTTCGTAGCCGACAACGCCGTCCAGAACTCGAGGCGTGTGCCGCGATAGCCGGTCGTCGACCAGGCTTCTTCGGACACGGCCCGAACGAACGCTCCGCCGAGATAGTCCAAGTTCCCGGAGTTGTAGCCGTAGAAGCCGATGCTTGCGAGAGTCAGGCCCGACGTGATGTTCGTCGGGCTGCCGGACGTGCCCTGAGCACGTCGCAATGCGAGCAAGGGTGCGTTAGCAAACGCTACAGCACCGAACAGGCCGAGCGATCCGGTGATCGTGCTGTAGTTCCCGTCGACCGACAGAAACGGGTGGGTGCCGGTTACGGTGAGCGATCCGCCGATAGTGGTGTTGCCGCTGCTTCCAACGACCGTGAACGTTGCCGTCCCGGACGTCGCACCGACGAAGAAGTTCCCGGCACCAGTAAACCCGCCACGAATCGCCGACGTAGTGGTGTCGGTCGTCCAGAACCGCAACCCGGCCGTGCTCGAACCTGCAGAAAAGTTGCCTTCGGCAAGACCGCTAACTGCCGAGCCGAATCGGGAGTTTCCATACTGGTCATAGACGCCACGAAACTGGAGCGAACCGAGGAACTCGTTGTTGGCAACCGCAACATTGTTGTTTTTGCTAAGTGTAAATGTTGTGCCAGAAGTACTCGAAGCGTGCACGACGCCTAAAGCTGCCGTGACCCGTTGAGGGTCGCCGTCACTCAGGTCGAAAGGTCGAGCATGTTCTCTCGGCGTGACAGTCACATCGGCGACCATCTGGCCCCACACCCAGTGACCGTGGTCGTTCGGATGCAACGGAAACACGTCGTCCGAGAAATCGTACGGGTCGGATCCGTCTACAGAACCGACCGCATCGTGTGCATCAATGAACAGGATGTCGTTCTCAAGACAGGCGTTTCGCATTGCGAGCCGGTAGGTCGTCGACCAGTCGTCTGGCACCCACGAAGACTGATTCGCGAAGATGTAACGAATCGTTGGCGTCCACGTCGAATACTCGGCCCGGATGTTTGAAACGAGGGTCACCAGTTCGGCAGCAAGTTCCGATGATGTCAGCTCGTAGCCGCCAATCTCGGTCACGTCGTTGATGCCAAGCAAGATCGTCACGATGTGCGGTTGCACATTGTTCACGGTTTGCATCAACGGGGCGGGCGTACCGTTGATGTACGACATCGACTGGCCCGACTTGTCCGCACGAAGGAGGCTGTACCCCTCGCCGTTCGTTCGAGAGTGGAAATAGGCACCCTCGAGTTTGAACGCCGTGCCCGACGTGATCTGCACCTTCAGGTCGATCGAACCGAACCCGGCGCGCGTATAAGTCACCGACCGGCCCGAATCGTAAGTACCGGCAGCGAGCGTCCCGTCCGTCGAGTTGATAGTGCCGGCCGTCGTACCGTTGATCGTCACGGTCGCCGTACCGCCGCCGGTCTGCTGAGCCGTGTAGTAGACGGTGATCGCGTCAGCGTCACGGGTCACTTCGCAGTACTGACTGCCAGTCAGTTCTCGTGCTTGATAGGTCGCTCCGTAGGCGACCAGGGTGCCTTGTACCGTGTCCCAAGTGATTCCGGTGAGCGTTCCTGCGCCGTCGACTTGCTTCACCGGCAAGAACCCGACGGTTCTCGGGTGTGCGTTGAATCGAGATGCCATCTCTGTTTCGTAAACAGCGATGCATGACGTCTGCTCCGGGTCGGAGGCCCCTTTGTGTCCGGTCGAGTCAGCAATGAACAGTTCAACGATTGATTCAGACTCAGTGCGCGCGAGAAACAGGTTCGCGCCACGTTGCTGGTAGGCGAACCGACCATCCGGCCGCAACGACTGGAACCCGCGCACGTTCAGCAGGTCGCCACCCGCCGTGATCCGCAACGCCTCCGACCGAGTCGTCGAACCTTCCGGCGTCGTCTCCAACGACAAGAACATGCCGTGCTCGGTCGCCGACCAATCTTCCGACGTCTTCCCGAAGATCCCGGCGGCAGCATCAGACGCCCAATCGGTCCCGTCATATCCGCCGAACGTGAACCCGCCGAGCGTGTACCCGGACGTGATCGCCGTCGGGCTACCAGCCGTCCCTAACGACCGTTCCAGCCGCCACGACGGTGCGGTCGACGCAGTCCGTAACGACGTCCAGGTCGTGATCCCGGTGTTCGCCACGTTCTTCGACAGGTCGCCCGAACCGGCCGACAGGGCGGTCGGGGTCCACGCCGACCCGTCCCACTCCAACACTTCGCCCGAACCGGGAGCCGTCGACGACACCGCATAACCCTGGATGGCTTCGACGACCGTCGCGTCGGACAGTCCGGTCACGTCGCCGGCCAACGTGACGATCGCCGCGAACGTGCCGCCCTCGAGCTCGTTGACAGCCGCTTCCAAATCGCGGATGCGGCCCAGGATGTCGTCCGGGAAAATGTTCCCGTAGTTCGGGAGAGACATCAGGCTAGAACGACGGGCCTAGGTCGATGACCGTCAACAGCACGTCGCCGATGTCGGCGGTGCCCGACCCGGCCGTCCGACCGATCCGACACTTGAACGTCTTCGACGTACCGTCCCCCGTCGCCAAATAGCGGACGATGACCGGCATTGCGCCCGTGTTGCTGTCGAACTGTGCGTTACGGCCCTGCAGCTCGGACCCGGCCGAGTTCGTGATCTTCACCCGGAACGTCGACGCCGACGTGTTCACCGCGATCGACGTATCGACCTCGACGAGATACTTCCGGTCGTTGATCGTCGTGAACGTCACCTCGCCGTACGTCGCTTCGGTCGACTGGGCCGAAGCACCCGCATCGGTGATGTAGGCAGCCAAACCGCCCGGCAGCTTGTCGATCGCCGCCTCAGTCCACGCCGTCGACGTCGTAAAACCCGTACCGCCCGAACCGGGACCGGTCGTGCGAGTAGCCATCTGTCACCATCCAATCGTCACAGAAGAATCGCCGACGTCATCGCCGACAACGAACACAGCAGGGAAATAGGACGCGTCGGCCAACCCGAACGTCGTCGACCAATCAAAGCCCGGCGTTACCGAATGTTCGACCGAACGGATAAACGCTTCCCGCGTGATGCGTGCGCCACCGCCCGGCGGCGTCAACTTGATCGTGATCCGATCACCCAACTTGCGACCCAAAACCTGAGGCCACAAGTTCGACGGATCGGCCCGAGGCACGATCGTGATGCTCCCGAACGTGAACTGCGGGTCCGCATACTGGGTGAGCAGAAACTTCGCATACGACGACGCTGTCCCGCTGTCCGTCAACGACACCTGGAGCTGCTCGTCGCGGACACCCCACGACGTGACCGATTCGCCGTCCGACCAGGACACCTCGCCGTTCTGCTCGTTGTAAACGATCGTGATCTTGTTACGGATCGCCGACGTGTCCGCCCCGACCGGCTCCAGTTCCGCATACTTCAGTTCGCCGGCCTGGTCGCCGAACGTTGCCTGCGACGTCTGGGTACGAGCCTCGGTCCACAATGCGTTCCGGTCCCGGAACGTCAACTTGCCGTCCGGGGCCACATACAGTTCGCCGTACTCGGAGATCGCCGCCAGCTGCATGCTGTCCCACGCCGACGATGTCTGCTGCCCGGCGGGCATCGACGACACGCCATCGTCGATATCGCGCAGGTTCGGAGACCAGTCGACCAGGTTCGCCAGCCGACGGATCCGATAGCCGGTCCGTTCCTCCGGCGTCGAGCTGCTCAACTGGGCGGTCGCCAACAAGGCGATCCCGTCCACACATTCGGCAACGACCGTCGCATCCTTCGCGAAGCCGCCGTATTCGGGAGCCCACATTTCGACCGTCCCGCGGAACAGGTCGTATGTGACGGCGTTCCATGTTGCCCGGATACGGATCGGGCGGCCCGGCCGAATGTCGGTCTGGGTGTTCCAGTCGAACAGGCGGGTCAGGTTGTCGAACACGACGGTTGCCGTCCCGGCATCAGCCGACCACACCATCTGCTGAGAGCCGGACCCGGCCGAGATCGAGAACTCGCGGACGTAGGCGGTGCGGTCAGCCCAGATGGGGCTGCCTGCCACCAGCGAGGTGCCGATAACCGACCCGGATCCGATCGTCAGATAGGTGCCGTCAATGGTCGATGGGGCGTCGACCTCGACGGTGATCGTCGGGTTCGCCATCGCTCATGCCGCCGTCGGAGAGATCTTGATCGCCCAGGGGCCATTTCTACGTTGATCATCCTGTATTGCTCTGAGCAGCACGCGACCAGAGAGCGCATCGACCTTCGTCTCGATGTGGACGTTGATCGTGCCGCCCGCCGTTCCGGCTCCGATGTTCGCCGGCCGTCCAGCTCGAGACAGCGGGATGACGGCTTCGGGGCCGGCTTCGCCGATCATCGCGATCGTCGGCCGGGTGACGATCCCGCCCTTCGCCAGTTTCGGGATGTCCGGCACGTCGAACGTCTTGCCGCCAAGGAGCGGGACCCAATCGGGGATCGTGAACTTGATCTTCCCGACCGTGTTGTTCCAGGCATCGGCGATGAAGTTGAACGCGCTCTTTGCCGCTTCCTTGATCGCATCGAACGGTCCGGCCAGAGCGTCATACAGGCCACCGCCGAACGACTTCAGCCGATCGAACGCATCCTGGCCGGACCGCCAGAGAGCTCGGAACGCATCAACAACCGCACCGATGAGAACTTTCGCCGCAGCAAAGCCGGTATCCCAAACCCAAACCAATCGCTGGAACGCCCCGCCGATGAGTTGAAACTGTCCGTTGACTGCGTCGCGGAACCACGAAACGTTGTTATACAGCGCCAAGAAGCCAGCCCCGAGAAGGAGCAGACCCGTGACGATGGCTCCGGGCCCAAGATTCCACGCCACCGCTACAACACCGAGTGCTGCAGCAATGCCAAGAAGTGCCGCAATGATCGTCGGCGTGTTGACGTCGAACGCATCAGCCAAGTCTTCGACCAGCTTCTTGCCGCCAGCCAGCGAATCGTTCAACTTCTCCGCGAGCCAATGCCAGAACTCTTTGATCTTTTGCGTCACGTCGTAGATGATCGCACCAGCCTTTTCGAGCGCAGTGCGTGCATCATCCGTCTTGTTCTTCGCTCCGACGAACCCGTCGCGCAGTTCAGACAGCCAGCCGCTCAACTTGTCGATTGCCTGCGGCAACTTCTCGCCCAGCCAGGTCGCCGCCTTCTCGATGTACGGCAACAGAGCCGTCCCGATCCGTTCCTTCAGATTGTTGACCGTTGTGTCAAGCCGCTGCATCGGATCGGACGCCGCAGCCGCCGCCCCACCGAACTCCTTGCCGAGCTCGGCGAGGATCATCTTCTGAGCTTCGAGCGTCTTGCCCGACGCGACCAGAACCTTGATCTGATCTTTCTGTTCTTTCGTGAACGACACGCCCGCACGGGACAGGGCCGTGATGCCCTTGACCGGATCGTTCAACGCCTTCCCGAGCTGGATCGCCGCCGACTTCGAGTCGGTCCCGAGCGCGACGCTCATGTCGATCGCTGCTTGGCTCGCCTGGTTGAAGATGTCGTTGCCTTTGCCGACCTCGTTGCGGACGTTCGTGAACGTCAACAGGAGGTTCTCGGCCGACTGGATCTGTTCGTCGTCGATGCCGGTCTTGTTCGAGATCGCTTCGGCGAGTCGTGACACCTGGCTGGCCGTGACGTTCGCCGCTCCGCCCGTGCTCTTGATGACCGCGTCGGTCATCCTGCCGACCTTCGCAGCTTCGCGAGCCTCGGTCACAACCGACCCGAGCTGATGGGTCAGGCTGGAAAGGCCGGCGAGGGCAGCGCCGCCGCCGAACACTCCGGCTGCGATGCTGCCGATCCCGCCGAGCTTCGACTTGAAACCCTTGACGTCTTTCGCTGCACCGTTCAGGGCACGCTTGAGGCTGCGACTATCGCCGATGATGTTGAACCTCAAGTCAGGCACGGAACTTCACACTCCCCCAGATCCCCGCTTTGCTCATCGCCGTCTTGATCGCACGTTGCAACTCGCGAGCGGCAAAGTCTCGGTTCTTGTCGATCGCCGGCTGGACGGACGGACGAGTCGGCTGTCGTCCGGTCTTGGGCAGCCATGTCCAGTCGCCTCGGTTGGTTCCAGGACGGGGCCACGCCGGGTGACGAATGTGACCCCGATTCCTTGCAGACCCGATCTCGAATACTCGGGCGATCTGACCGCGATCGCCTGGTCCGGCGTTCTTGAATGAAATGCCGACCCGGTCGCTGTCCACTGAGAGACGCAGGGACCCGGCGGCCTTGCCTGCCAGCCGAGACGGAAGGTTCGAGCGAGCGTTGTTGCGAGCGTCGGCCAGGACGACATTGCCGATGCGTCGAAACTCACGGCGAAGTTCCTTCGCTGCTTCGACGTTCGCCTGACGAATCTGACGAACAACCTGTCGCAAATCGGGAGCGTCGATCGTGACGCCGTCGCTCATCGCTGCTTCCTCTGCTCGAAGTCCCGCCATTCCAAATACGCGACCGTGGTCGCGAACAGGTCCGGCTCATGCTCGAGGAGCCACAGCACGTCCCGCACCGAACTGTTCGTCTCGACCGCGACCTGGACTACGAGCCAGTGGGTGCTGCCCCGCCCGAAGCTTTTCCCCCGGCGTCGTCGTCCTGGTCGAAGTCCGCATCGACGTCCGGGTCCAGGTCCAAGAACGCATCGAACGTGTCGGGAATGCCGGCCACGTCCATACGTCGCAGTTTCAGCCAGGCGAGCTCGTAGATGGACGTCAACGTGTCCATGCTGGTCACCGGCTTCTGCAAAGCCTGTTCGGCCCGCACGAAGTCGATCTTCTTGAGCTCCAGGTGGTGTGTCTCGCCGAGCACTTCGACGGTGAACACCGCCATCGGTTGAGTCATGCTGTGGTTCCTCCTGCTTGACTGTTTCGGTTACGCGGTGTGCCAGGTCGCTACCGACGCAGCACCGAAGTTCCCGTTGACCGAAACGAGGCCGTCGATCGGCGCTTCGAACGACAGGTCGAAGAACGCCGTCGTGAAGAAGTAGATGCTGGCGTTGTTCAGCCGGTCCGGGTACAGGTACATCCTCCTGGCCGACGAGCTCCCGATGAGGTTATACAGGTTGGTGTCGTCGGCGTCCCACATGCCGGCGAACGAACCCTGCACGTCGGGCATCCCCGCGACGTAGCTCTTGTTCGTGTCACCGAACGCGGTGGTCTCGTACCGTTCGGTCGACTGGTCCAACGACCAGTTGTTCTTCAGCGACACGGGCACGGCCGACCCGTTCGCCGCGGAGCTGGTGTCGATGTAGATGGCCGCGTTACGGCCAGCACGGGGCGTGGGCATTGTGCAGGTCCTTCCAGGACGGAGGGTTACAGGTTCAGCAGCGCGAGGATTCTTCGCGCATGGTTCACGAACGTGCGGTCTGCGATCGCCGCTCGAGCTTGAGCGACCGCTGCTGCACACTCGTCTTCGTGGGACAACGCCCACCGAAGAACATGGCCGAACTCGTCAGGTTCGGTAAACGTCGGCAGTGACGGGAACAGCAGGTCGCCTTCCCCGCGGGGTTCACGCAGGAAGAACGTGCCGGTCGCTGCCAGTTCGATCTCTCGGGGGCCTACCGCCCACCCGGCCGCCAGGTGCGGTTCGTTCGCTTCGACATGCCCGAAGCCTTGCCCGGCCCGGTACAGGTTCGCCGACACTCTCGACTGCTGGTAGAGCCTCACCGTGTCTTCGTTGTCGAAGCATTCTTCGATGTCGTGGACGACGAACCGGCGGAGCGGAGATCCGTCCGGCAAGCCTTTCCAATGGCCGGCGAGCGCTACGTCAAGTCCACCCCAGGTGACCCGGTCGAAGAACTGCTGACGGGACGGGTAGCCGGTCCCGACGAACCCGAAGTCGTACCGTTTATCGACCGTCGAGTCGGGTCGATGTACGTCCGGCCGGTACGAGTGCGGCACATAGTGCACTCGGTGGCCGGCTTGCCGGTACCGGTCCAGGTTCACCGGATCGTTGATTACGGTCAGGTCGGGGGCGGCCTGGGCGACCAACGTCTGCTGTTTGTCGTCCTCGTAGGGCGACTCGGTGAACAAGCAGACGGTCCGGTGAGGTCGCCGTTTCCATAGATCCCATGTGAACTGGTTGACGAAGAAGCCGGACACGACGACGATCACGTCGGGCATCAGTTCGTAACACTTCGCTTCGAGACCCTTGTTGACGAGGCTGATCGCATCGTCGATCTCGAGCTGGGCTCCTTCCACGTTCAGGTTCGTGTAGAAGGCAAGCCGGTCGTTCAGGTTGAAGCCGCGAACCTGGTGGCCGAGCTCGGCGAACGCCGACGCATACCCTTCGTACACGTCGGATACCGAGAAGTCGGGGCCAGGGTGGACGATCAGGATCTTCACAGCGACCGGTGCTCCCAGTCCCCGAACCGGTATGTCCACGTCGGGATCGGTACGCACAGGAATCGGGCGCCGGCCTCGAGGGCTCGCAGCCACAGATCCCAGTCTTCGTGGCGGGTTCGGGTCGGGTTCGGGTCGTAGCCGCCGAGGTCGCGAAACAGGCTGGTGCGGATCGCCGCGGCGGACGGGATGTAGTTGTCGCGCCGGAGCCGGTCCGGGTCGAACGGCACCTGGAACTTGCGGGAGGCGATCGGCCCGTCGACTCGGCACCAGCTGTAAACGATGTCGGCCCGGCCGGTCAGGTACGGCTTCAGGTGCGCGAAATGGTCAGGTTCGAGCAGGTCGTCGTCGTCGAGACGGAACAGCCATTCGGACGTCACAGCGTCCACAAGGCCGTTCAGGACCTTCGCGGGACCTTCCCGGTCGTGGTCTACCCGGACGTGCCAGGCGGCCGGAGGGAGCGTCTGAAGGGCCACAGAGCGGGCACAGTCGGCGAGGAGCCGTCCCCGTTCCGGCAAGGTGGCCGTCACCACCTCGATCATGTGGCGTAAACGTCGACGACGAGCTCGGCCGAGTAGTACCGAGTCGTGTCGCCCATCACCCCGTAGTTCCGCATTTCGGTGACGGAGGCGCTGACGGCAGCGCCGCCGAGCGTCGGGTTCGCTTCGATCTTCGCTGGGATCGACGTGCTGCCCGAATCGGCGCAGAATCCGTCGAGTTCGGCCTGCCCGGCTTGGGTGTTCACCGACGCGGTCAACACCTGGATCGTCATGCGGACGTTCGCTTCGCCGGAGAATGCTTGCCCGTACTGGACGGTGTCCGGGTAGATCACCGCACACGGCACCTGCGGGCTGTCCGGCACCGACGTGTACACCCTGAGTGTCGTGATCGACGACAACGCGTTCGCGATGCCGGTGCGAATGTCGGCGACGTTCATCCGACGAAGAACATGTTTCCGGCGACGAACGGTCGCAGCATCTCCATCACGGCCGGGTCTTCGCGCAGGCGGGCAGGACCCCAACCGTCCAGGCCGACATAGCCGCCGGCGAGGCTTTCGGGCCGCTTGTACAGGTCTTTAGCGATCAGCAACGTCGCCATGGCGACAGCGTCGGGAACGTCAGCCCACCCCCACTTCGCAGTGACCTTCACGGCTTTCCGACCTGACGAGGCAGTGAACCACAACGTCGACAGGGCGTGCAGGCCGGTGTACGGCCACGGCAACGCACCGACGAGACCGTTGACGGGCAGCACCTCGAAGTCGGTGTCGATCGTCCACGTCTGGTCGTAGACGCCGTCGTCGCCTGTGTCGACCTGAACGATCAGCCCGGTCGTAGACCAGAAGTCGTCGACTTCGACCAGCACCTCGTTGACTCGGTCGTAGTAGCGGGCCGTGGCGTTCGCGTCCTTGTAGAACCGGCGGCCACACAGAGCGTCGACTCGGCGAGACGCCGTCTGGATCGCCGTTTCGATCGTCGACTGCTGAACCGACGACGAGTCGCCGATCGCAGCCCGGAACTGCGCTTCGGTGACATAGCCGTTAGTGATTGCCACGTCACCCTCCTCGAGTAGCGAACGGGTTTACGAAATGGATGAGCAGGACCGGCAAGAAGAACCGGGGCGGGATCTGGCCGGCGGCCGCCACCGCGAGGGGCGGCCATGCCCACTGGTACAGACGGACCGTGTCCGTCGCGATCGCACACTGCCCGTAGCCGACAACGATTGTTGCGAGCAGGGCGACGGTCGGGTCGGCGAAGCCGAACAGGCAGGCACCCCACGGCAACACCCACACAGCAGGCGGTAAGTGCCGGTGGTATTTGCGGGACGCTCGGATCGGATGGTCCAAGATCCACCGGTTCTCGTCGTCGAGGACATCGTCGCCCGGTTTCTGCAACGCTCGGATCGCGACCGGGACCAGGCCGATCAGCAGGATCGGCGTCCAGGCCCACAGGGCTGCGAACACCGGGCTGGTTTCTTTGATCGTCCCGGCGATCAACACTGCGACGATCGCCAGCCACCACACGTCGTGCTTCGCAGCAGCAGCGGCCAACAGGGCGACCGCCATCGCTGGCAGGTCGACGAGGACCGGGTAACGCCAATGGAACGGGATCACGCCGGCCAGTCCGGCCGGGATCACCGCAACGAACAGGCCCCTCCAACCAAACCCGCCGTACCAGAGCGCAGCGCCGCATAGCAGTGCAGCAGCTCCGGCTTGTACGGCTCGCCAGTTCGCAGGCTCCGGCCCGCACAGGCGGGGCAGCAGCCACCGGTAGTGGAACGGGCGGGCCAGCCGAGCTCCTTGAGCGAGCGCCACATACCGTTCGCCGTCCGGCGTGATTTTCACTTCCGCAGTTCGACCAGGGTTTGCTGGTCTTGCCAGGTCCGTTCGGTCAGGAAGATCCCGCCCTTGTCATGCGACGTTTTGATCGCCGTGTTCACGAAGATCGGGCAGTCGACACCGGCAACCCGGATACAGAAACTGAGGTCTTCGCCGAACGGGTCGGGCCGTTTCGGATGTTGGATCGGCGTGAACCACACCGGCCCGAACTTCTCTCGGATCTTCTCGAGCACCGACCGGTGCACGACGAAGAACGCTGCGCCGGTCGCAGCAGACTCGACAAGAGCGTCCTGCGGATAGTCGGGCACGACCTGGAAGCCGACTTCGTCGTCGAGCTCGACCCATCGGTAGATCGTCGGGAACATCCGGTAATGGTCGGCTTGTAACTCCCAGTCGGTGTCGTCGCCTTTCTTCAGGCCGAAGCACAAGCCGCCGACCATCGGTCGGCTGGCCGGATCGGCCGACAGGAGCAGCCCGGCGATCGCGTCGTGAGCGAAACCCATGTCGCTGTCGCAGAACACAAGCCAGTCGGACTCGTGGCGGAGGAAGTCGGCGACGACTTCGTTGCGGCCTTTGACGATGTTGCCCGACCCGACTTTCTGGGCGATGACATGTGGGGCGGTGCCGGTCCGGCCGATCTCGAAGACCATCATGCGAGCCATCGAGAAAGCGAACGCCGAACTGACTTCGCCCGGATGGATGTAGGCGAACGTGGCCGGATGCCGTTTCGGGCTGCCTTGCCGCCGTTGTGTTTTGCGGCTCACGCCGTGCGGGCCCGCACGTTCCGACGTTCACCCGGCGTCGACGATGCTTCCTCGATGTCGGATTCGAACGCCCACGGGTAGGCGACGACGATCGGGTCGTCGTGCGCGTATGCCTGGCCGGGCTTCAGGGTGATCCGGGCATTGTTGGCTTCGGGATGTTCGACCGAGACGGGACCGCCTTCGGCACGAACTCGAACTGTTGCCATCTGTTTCCTCCTGGGTGGGGTGCGGTGGCCGGCCTGCAAGCAGGAGGACGAGCAGGCCGACCACCGCGTCATGTTCGGCCGTCAGGCCGAAAGTTCGGCTACGCCGAGGTCCGGTCCTGGAGGAGCCGGAATGCCGTGTCCACGAGGGAGTCGGCACCGTTCCGCCAGTGCATGAGCCAGCCGCTCCGTCCATCCGGCAGGTTGTTCGAGGTGTTGAACAGGTGCGGGATGTACTCGACGGACACCGACCCGGGCTTGTCCACGATCAGGTAGTTCGAGAAGTCGCCGAAGACGATCTCGTTGTCCTTGACCGTGGTGGTCTGGGTGGTGGGGGCGTCGTCGGACTCGACGACCGGACGGCCGAGCAGCGTGCCCGCGGTGCCCTCACGGAGGTCACCGGAGAACGAGGCCGACACGGCGGTGCCGAGGTCCTTGATCGCCAGGCTGTACTTCGGGTTCATCACCCAGGTGCTGTTCGCACGGAACCGGACCGGGACGTTGAAGTACACGGTGTCGAGGTCGACGAGGCCGATGGTTGCGGCCGTCGTGCTGGTGATCTCGACGTTCGTGTTGGCGTCCAGGGCCGTGAAGATGCCGGTCGGCTGCGACGAGCCGGAACCGGTCGCGTGCGCGGTGCCCTCGAGCCGGTCCTTCGCGTCGGCGAACATGCGGAGCACGTCGGCCTGAAGGCCCACGATGTCCTCGAACGCCTCGGTCGAAACCTGCACGAACGCCTGCGCCTTGTAGAGCGGGACCGACACCTGAGCGAACGACGGGCTGTCGTCCGACACCTCGGCGAGTTCCGCATCCCACGACGCCGTAACGCCCGCGGACGTGACACCGTTCCAGACGTTGCCGCTGGTGAGGGTCACGACCCGGCTGATCGCACGGATCGAGTTGCTGGTCCCCGAGTTCGTCAGGATGACGGTCGGGTCCAGGAACGTCGGCACGAGAGCACCGCCCTGCGTGTTCGTACCGACGGCGATCGCTGCGCGCTCCTCGTCGGTCATGAACATGCCACGGCCGGTGATCATCTTGTGGAACGCCGACGCGTACACGTCGGTCGACCGGATCACCAGGTTCCGCACCCACTCGCGGTCGCCGCCGTGCCGCTTCGCGAGCATACGAACCTGCTCGGTCTGCGACTCGCCGACCTGCCGCTCAACCGCACGGGTCAGAGCGTCAGCGAGCTGCGTGCGCGAAGCCGACCGGTCCTCGATCACGTCGGTCGGCTCAGGCGACCGGATGATCTGCGGGCCCGCCGAAGCCGGAGCCTCGACGTGGGTCGGGAGCTGCGAAAGCCGGGCGATCTCGGCGTGACGCTCGGCGAGAGCGACGAGCCGGGCACGCTCGGCGATGCCGGCGTCGAACGCGTCCTGCTCGGAAGCGTCGCCACGCTCGGCGATGTCGTGGAGGCAGGCGTCGAGGTACTCGACGGAGCTGCGAATCTCCTCGGGGTTCATACGGATCACCTTTCGGTGTGAAGTGCCAGCAGACGCTGGCGAACAATGGTTAGGTTCGGACCGGAGTGCTCACGCGGCTCCTGGTCGGGGGTGACGGCGTCGTCACCTGCGGGCACCCCATCGGTGCTCTGATCCATCGCAGGTTCCGAGGTGTCAACATCACGAACACCGACCGTGGTCGCCGCGTAGGCGGGGAACACGACCGGGCCGAGCTCGTACAGCTTCACTTCCTGAATGTTCCGTTGGGCGAGACGACGACCCTGCGGGGCCGTCCAATCGTCACGCACCACCGAGAACCGGAAGCTCATGCCGTCGATCGCGCCAGATGCGATGGCTTCACGCACCGGCTCGTAGAACTGTCCAGCGTGAAGACGAGCCCGGACGAACAGGCCGCGACCGTCTTCACGCAACGTGTCGATCTTGCCGATCGGGAGGCTGCCGATCATCGGGTGCTTGCCGTGGTCGAACTGCAAGACGGGACGGCCGTCCCGCAACGTCTTCTTGAATGCGCCCGCAGCGATCGTTTCCAGGAAGTTGCCTTCGTGGTTGTTGATCTCGGTCGGCGAGTCGAAGACGGCGGCGTACCCTTCGAGGGTCAGGCCGTCGCCGCCGCTGTCACGCTCAAGTTCGAACTCGAACGGAGCGGAGCGGGTCAGGCCGTCGCGCAGAATGCCGGACGGTTCGACGCTGTTCTCATCCATGTCGATCTTCTCCAGAAGGTTGTTCGCCCAGGTACGGCCGGGATCTCCACCCCACAACGCCCAGGCGATACGGCCAGCAGACGGAAAACCGTCCTCGCCAGGCGACCAGCCCTGCCCTTGCTTGTCGACCTCATGCCGTGCGAAATAGGAACGCATGCGCCGCAACGTGTCGGCGGACACGGCGACACCGTTCTTCAGGTCACGAGCTCGAGCGACTCCGACGGCAGTGCCGCCCCGGCCGTACTCGGCTCGCCAATCCAGCCCGCGGGCCGCTTCGTCCCGCACACCCTGCGGTGGGGTCGTGTCGACCATCAGACACCGTCGGTGTCAGCATCGCTGCTTCCCGGTGCCTGCAACTGGACGGAGAACAGGCCGGTGTGCACCAGGGCTCGCAGATCTTCGTTCTCTACTGCCGTCGTGACTGCGTCAGCCTGGTAGCCGGCCCGAACGAGCGCCTCGACCGTCAACGCCTTCTTGTAGAAAATGTCGGCGGCGTCAGCCCGATCCTCACGGAAGAACGCAACCTGGCTGTCGTCGTACCAAAGGATCGAACCGCTGTTCGGCGGCGGCACCAACGTCTGCAACGCCGCAGCAGCCGACCGGTACAACGGTCGCATCGTCCCGTCAGCGAACCGGCGACGAGCCTGCCCGTAGTTCCCGGCGTTCAAGCTCGAGCCCGACATCGACTCCTTCAAGCCGACGATCACGGCCGGAACCCCGGCCGCTGCTGCGATCCGGGTTTCGTCCCGGCCTTGCGTCTCACCGAAGTCCATCTGGGAGAAGTCGCGGCCGACGACCGACACGTCAGCGCCCGGAGCCAAGTAGAGCGTTTTATAGGCCCGGCCGGTCCCGACGTGCTCCCGGTCCATCTTCGACTTGAACGCATCGAACTGTTCCTGCGTCATGATCTCGGCAGGGGTCTTCACGACCATGTTCGGCGTCGCCCCGTTACGGAAGAACGACTGCTTGTGATCGGTGGCCGCACTGTCCGACGCGATCTCGCGCAACACCGGCGTCAGCCACGACATGCCCAGGTAGTCGCGTTGCGGGTCCGGCAACGGAGACCAGTGACACACCTGCTCCGGCAGGTATGTGTAGTTCCGACGGCCCGGGAAGATCCCGTCCGGCCAGTACGAATAGCCGGCGATGTCCGAGTAGCGAGCGTCGGCCGGGTTCTCGTTCAAGACCACCAGCATCTTGTCCGGGTGGCGGCGGTACAGCCGGTTCCCTTCCCGCACCCAGTACGAGTTGCCGGCCAGGTCGACGTCCTGAATCATCCGGGCGGCGAGCTCGCCGGTCGTGCCGTTCGGCCACGGCCGCCCAAGAATGTCCAACGTCGGATCGCCGAACATCCGGCCGATCTTCCCGTTCTCCAGGTTCGCATACCGGAACCGGATCTCGGCGAATACCGACTGGCGGACCGCCATGCAGGCGAACACGATGCCGTTCGTCTTGTACACCGAGGCCGCATACGACTCGAGCGACGCCGACGGCATCTCCGCATTCGCGACCGGAGGCACCGACCCGTACCCGACCGGGAAGATCCCGCCGCCGCCAGCGATCGACTTCCACTCCAACACGTCCGATAGGGACATGCGCTCGGCGTCGCTACTGGCGGTGCCGCGCCGCCTTTCTCGCAATGTCGCCATCAGCGTCCTTTACGTCGACCAGGTCGTATGCCGCCCAGATACAGCCGGCCGCGATCGCCACGAATCCCATCCACCGCCACGGCGAAAGGAACCCTGCTGTCGCGCCAGCCGCCACCCCGACGGCGAACAGGCTGTACACCTTCTTCACGCCCACGCTCCGAACCATTCTCGGGTCGGGCCTTGCTGCACTCGGCTGACCGCCCGGTCGTGAGCGAAGATCGCGCAGATCGCCAAGTCGATGTGACGGCGACTGCTCTTGCTCTCCTTCACCGGACGGATCCCTCGAGCATCCTTCTTGAGCACCATGTTTTCGACGTGGCGGGCCAAGACCGGGTTGCCGTCATGGGTAAGCCGCTTCTCAAGGACGGCTTCCGACCACTTCTGGTAGCCGGGAACCACTCTCGGCAACGTCATCGGAAACTCGACGATCGGGAGCCGTTCGGCCTCAAGCACCTGCATCGACCGCTGCCACCGGTACGGGTCGCACGCAACCTCGACGACTTGCCAGTCCTTGCACACCTGCCGGATGCGATCCTCGACCTCGAGGATCGGGACACGCCACTCGGCGTCGTCCATGTTCTCCCAGCAGCCCACAACGAACAGGTGCGGCTGTTCTTCGATCGTTGCGGCGACCAGGCCGGTGCTGTCCCCAGCCCACGACCCGTCGAAGAACACGACGACCGGCGTTTCCTTACCGACCGTCCGCTCCGTATCGACGCACGCATCCCACGCCCCGTAGGGCAGGGCCGACTCCTGGCCGGTCGTCCACACGTTCGTCCGTTTCGTGCGGAACTCGGACTCTGAGGTTCGCATCACCGTCGACTTGAAGTCAGCCAAGTCGACGATCGTGCCAAGCCCAGGGTTCGCCTCAGCCCACACCTTCGGGTCCCGATGGTCCGACTCGATGCCGAGCTGCGGCTCCCACCAGCAGAAAAAGAACGTCGGGTCGGCGATCTCTTTCTGCACCACCCGCCGGCCGTGCTGGTACATCGAATAGCAGAGCGAATCGGCTCCGAGGCTGTCGGTCCGCGACCCGGCTGTCGTGATGCCGAGCACCAGCGGTTCCTCGCGGGCACCGGACCCGAGGGTCATCACGTCCCACAGTTCGGCATTCGGCTGAACGTGGACCTCATCGAAGATCACCGTGGTCGGCGACAAGCCTTCCTTGGTGAAAGCTTCGGAGGACAACACCCGGTAGATGCTGCCGGTACTGGGCACCTCGAGCACGTCCCGGTAGCAGGTGACATTGTCGGACAGCGTCTCGTCGAGTTCGACCATCCGCTTCGCCATGCCGAACACGATCCGGGCCTGCTCGCGATCCCCGGCGCACGAATAGACCTCGGCTCCCGCCGGGCCCATCAACAATCCGTGTAGGGCAATGCCAGCACCGAGCGCCGACTTGCCGTTCTTCCGGGGCATCCCGATCAGACCGGTGCGAAACCGACGTTTGCCATCCCTGGCCCGCCGGGCGTACAGCGCATCGAGCAGCTGCTTCTGCCAGTCGAGCAACACGATCGGAGATCCGGCTTTTCCGGCGATCGTGTCTTTCGTGATCCGGCAGAACGTGCCGATGAAATCGGCAACGTCGCCTCCGCCCGAGTTAGCGATCTCCGCTGCGGTCGGGACGGTTAGCCACCTTGGCGGCCATCTCCTGTTTGCGCGCCTGCCTGTCACGCATCTCCTCGAGCTTCGACACTCGCTTCACTTCGCCCAACGCCATCCGAGTTCGGGACGCCGGCGTGAACCCCAACTGGCCGAGCAGCTCCACGATCTGCTTCGTCTGGTCCAGGATCTGTTTCCGGTCCGCCCCCCCGCGGACCATGAGCTGCCGTTCCTCGAGCATCATCCGGCACAGAGCCGCCGCCGGCGCATCCGTCCGGGCCAGCCAGTACGCCTCGACGATCGCCTGGTCGAACGCGTCGAGCGGCTCGAGATCGGCGATCGTCGAATCCACCGGCTCCACGACAACGAGCTCGGCGTTCCCGCCCGGCATCCGGTCCGGTCGCAGCGTGCCCCGCTTCCGCTTGATCTCGTTCGGGACGGGAGGCCGACCAGTCCTTGCCACTTATCCACACCCTTCGTGACTTTCGCCGGTGCGTGCGGGAGGG
>Ga0208644_1000767_pt1 | contig 28521 bp, 43 predicted proteins | sample VirMetDEL_Nov_18_FD_184517 | JGI IMG/M metagenome (GOLD analysis project Ga0208644, IMG submission 184517) | Aqueous microbial communities from the Delaware River and Bay under freshwater to marine salinity gradient to study organic matter... | ecosystem: Environmental > Aquatic > Marine >...
TTCCTGAATACAAATTTGGGGAACTTAGCTGTGGTGGCGGTTTCCTTTTGTAAGGGGCAGAGACTAGAAGCAACTTAAACTAATCTAAGGTCTGGTGCTTTGCCCCACAATTTATGAATGTAGAGTTAGACATTAAGTTACACGAGAATCAGAGGAAGATATCTGATAGTTCAGCTTTGTATAAGGTGATCAAGGCTGGGAAGCGATTTGGCAAGACGAAGTTTGCGATATTTGCTTTGACTCAGGCGGCTGGCAAGAAGCCTGGGGGGATGTTCTGTTATATTGCGCCCACTTATAGGCAGGCCAAGAATATTGCTTGGTTAGAGTTTAAGAGGTTAATTCCGCATAAGTATATAAAGCGAATTGTTGAGAATGAGTTATTGATTGTTTTGATTAACGATGCTGAGATTCATTTGCTTGGGAGCGACAATGCGGATTCGTTGCGTGGTATTAAGATGGACGGGGTTGTATTTGATGAGGTTGCTTATCAGAAGAAGTACAACTGGAATAACATTATTCGTGGTCAGCTTCTAGGGAATCAGCGGGCAGATGGGACGTATACGGAGCCAGGGTTTGCAATCTTTATCAGTTCGCCTATCAATCCTATAGAGACGATGGGTAAAGATATTGAGGATTGGTTCCCTGAGTTTTTTAATGAAGCGTTGCGGAAGAGAGATAGTGGGAATAAAGAGTGGGACGCATGGCATTTCACGATTTATGATAATCCGACGCTGAGCCGAGATCAGATTGAGGAGATCAGGAAAGATAACACGGACGATGCTTGGGGAGTGGAGTATTTGGCGAACGAGAGCGCGTTTGCTGGGAATGTTTACGGTGAGTTTTCTTATGAGCGGCAAGTTAAGGAGTATATTCCTGATCCTTCATCTTTATATGTGCGTGGTATTGACTGGGGGATAAGTCATCCGACGGTATGCTTATTTGGGTATGTAGATGACAAGAACAAGAAGATTTATATCGAAGACGAGTATGTGAAGAGTGACCATACGATTGAAGAGAGTTGTGATGTGATTAAGCGCAAGACGATGGATAAGAGGGTGGAGTGGACGGTATGTGATCCTTCGCTTCACAAGAGGAATTCTGTGACATTAGTGCCTGACATTCAGGAGTTTAACAAGAATGGGGTTCCGTGCATAGCTGGGGATAACAATAAGCGTGGATATAACATTTTGAAGATGTTTTTAAAGAAGGATGTGATTGTGATTAATCCCAAATGCCGAATTTTGATTAAACAGTTGAAAGAATTGCAATGGACGGACAAGACAGACGACGATTGTCCTGACGTTTTAAGGTATATGGCTGTGCGTGTACATGATTTGATGTTTAAGTTTAAGGATTTGAATGAGAGTTCTATTGAAGTTAAGAAAAATCCATTGACGTTTAATCTTAACAGCGCGATGTTCAATCAGAAGGAAGCGTACAGGAACAAATATATGGAAGCGGTAAGGAGTTATTGATGCCTGTGAATCCTAGTTTTAACATAATCATTCCGAAACCATTTGTATTGGCTGAGCAGAACAAGGCTGATCTTGAGAAGATACAGTCTGAGATTATGGACAAGGTAACGACTTGGGAAACTAGGAGTTCAAGTAAATTTGAAGAGATGTTTACAACGGCTGATTCATGGAGAATTAGGCCGAAGTCTGGGAAAAAGAAGGAAACAAAAACTTTATTTGACTCTAAGAGTGGAGAGACGCACAGAGGAACTGAGACATTGGCGACAGTTTGGCAAAGGATGCTGACTGCTTCTGATCCCTATTTTGAGGCTGTAGCTATGGGACTTGGTTCAATGGGTCAACCTGTAAGCGAGACTGAGATTTATGCGACAGAAGGCATACTTCGTGAACAGCAAAGGGTTTCCAAGTTTAAGAAGAAGCTTTTAAAGTTCTTACGTTCTATTTCTTTGTATGGAACAGGGATAGCCGAGGAGCCTTTTGTTTCTTTGCCTCATGGATTTGGAAGAAAGAACATAGAGTTTACTGATTTTGTTCCGCGATCTTTGTTGCTTACTGGATTTGATACTGCTGTTTGCGACATTTACGATTCTGATTTTATATTCACGATTGATTTTGTTAGCAAATGGATGTTGCGTAATCTTTCTAGCCAATCGACAGAGTTTTGGGACGTAGATTTGGTTGAAAAACATATTCAGGAGTTCGGAGTAGGACATGGCAGCGGTCAGACTTATACAAGGTTACAGCAGAGCCGCGCTCGTGCAGGATATTACGACAACAATGCGAATGTTTTTGAGAACCTTAACTATCATGGACGGTTAGAAGACAATTCCGTGATAAATGCCTATGCCGAATCTATGGGACTTGATAGAGATCCTAAATTTGTTGATTGGTCTGTAGGTATTTTGGATGGGACTGACGTTGCGAAGTTTCACATGACACAGTATGGCGATTGGCGGACAAGATTTAAGGCTTGTACTTATAAAGAATTTGAAAATGAGCCGTACGGGTATGGAGTTGGCGCGTTGGGCCGGAAACTTCAAAGAAACATGGACGTTTTGGAGAGCATGGCTGACGACAAGTTGATGTTCGACGTATTGAACATGATGAAAGTAGGTAAATATTCAGGATATGATCAGAAACAGTTTGTTGCTGAACCATTGAAGATGGTCGAGCTTGAAGATATTAATCAGTTGGCTCCTATTGTTGGCGATCCAAGAGTATTACAGCAGGCAATTGCAATGATTAATATGAGGCGTGAAGATTTTAGAAACATTGTAGGAGCGCAAACCAATCTTCAGGCCCAGGCCAATTCTGCTAATTCTGCTACGGAAGCGGCTATCTCACAGACAGAAGCTATTAGAAGTGCCGGAGTTCATGCAGAGATTATTGGTGAGGTATTGCGTGAGCATCTTGATACAGCTCATATCAACAATTTGAACCATCTTGATGAGGGTATTTGGGTTGGGATGACAGGAGAAAAAAAGCCCTTGTACGTTACAAGAGATATGTTGCCTATTTCTGTTGGATTTATCATTAAGGTTGTAACAGATAAAGATTTTAGGCCGGAGAGACAGAGAAACCTATTGCAGTTCTTACAGATTTTGACTTCTATTCGACAATTCCTACCTTCTTCGATTAATGCTGTTAAACCTACAACAGAAGAGATAATGAGAAATTTCGGAATGAATCCACGTTTAATTAATACTCCGCCAAGTGTAATGGATGTTATGGAAAGAAATATGAGACAAAATCAGAATCAGCCTGGTTTGGCTAATCAGAACGCGGGAGAAATGTCTGAAGAAATGGGAGGATCAGGAGCTACGAACATGATGCCGACACCCGTAGGACAAGTGCCGACATCAAGCGTACAGATGCCTGATACAAGCGCATGAAGATTGATAGAAACCTAAAGAACGGACTTCCCAATATTGTTTTTGAGAAAAACGATATTTCTGATTTAGCCAGAGTTGAGGAGATGTTTTCTGGGAAATTTCATTGTAATAAATGCGGAATTCCTTATGAGAATGGCGGATGGGAGATATTTAAGAAGTATTTAGAGTCTGAGCGTATTAAGTTAGAAGCATTTATGAAGTTAAGCGTATCAATCAATAAGGTAGATGATATTCAGACGAAAGTAGAAGTGGCGAAGTTGGTTGGATTTGACCATTTTTTAGAATTGGAAAACAAGATTAAACTTAAACTTGAAAAACTAAGAGAAGTACCAAAGGAGAATAAAAATGATGAACCAAACCCCTACGGGGACTGAAGAACAGGAATCAGAGGGCGGAGGGATTGATTCAATCATTTCCACAGTTGATTCTTATATCCTCGACCCTAAACTTATCACTCCGCAGACTTTAGAACAGCTTAAATCCGACTTAATGGATTTGAAGTCTTATCTTGATGGTGAAGAGACTCAGGAACCTATGGAGTCAGAGTCAGAACCTTCGCCTATGGCTGAGATGATTAAGAAACATGGAGGGATGCAATGAAGAAGATTATTTTTGCTTTAAGTTTTTTAATGGGAGGAGTTCTTCATGCAAGCGGACTCCCTGAATGGAATTATATACCAAGATCATCTTATACGGAAGTAGCGTCTGGAGGGGCTGTACTGTTTTCTTCTGGCCCTATTCAATTTGTTGCTATAACAGTATCTTCTGCTTCTGCTAATTCTTATGTTGCAATTTTTAGGTCAACGTCCGCGACATTCACTGCGGACATTACGACTCAAATAGCTATTGCCACAGATGCCCAATCAATAATGACTACAAACTATATTCCACTCTATGATATGTTGAACACTTCTTATACCTATATCAATAAGGTTGGGCCTTCAAAGTTGATCTATTGGATTCGATGCCCCAATAACAATAACGTTGGAGCTTGCCCTGGTCTTAAATCTTCAGGACAAAATAGATAATGCCTGATTTCAAGGTCGGATTAGGAATTTGCACGCATAGAGAAATCCGAATGAGGGTTCACCAGAACCTTCGGATGCTCTATAAATGCCCTAACCCTGAAATTAGCGAAATCTCTGTTGATCAAGACGGTCTTATTTCTAGGTCGAGAAGTCGGGTTGCGACTTACTTTACGGACAAAACAGATGCAGATGTGCTTCTTTTCTTAGACGACGATATTATTATTTCTAGTGTAGATGCTACAAAGTTAGCTTGGCTATGTTACAAGGAATATCCAATCATAGGCGGTATTTACGCTACCAAAAGTCAATCTAACCCAGGATTAGCCGCTCAGCCGTTTCAAGATAATGGAGAGATTATTTTTGGTAAGAATGGCGGAATAGTTAAGATGAAAAATCTTTCTACAGGTTGCATGGCTATCAGAAGAGAAGTATTTGAAAAGATGAAAGCAAATTCGGAATCAATCGGTATTCATGATTGTGTTCATGGAGACTATAAATATTGGAGTTATTTCCAGCAGAGAGACGTTTTTACTGGTCAATGGAATGATACTTCCGAAGATTGGTTTTTTTGCAGGAACGCAATGCAATTAGGATATGAGATTTACGCTGATACGACTATTATTTTGGGACATATCGGCAATTATGAGTATACGGTTCATGATATCCCTAATTTTAAGAAGCATCAGAAAACAGAAAATGTTTTATTCAAATTTGGAAAAAATACCGTTCCTGTTCTTAACGGGAACGAGGCCCTAATAGGCTCAAAGGAGTAATCATGGAAGAAATACTAACTGCCCCTACGGAAGTGGGTAACGCGAATGAAATCGCGCCGCAGGATTCTCAGCCACAGGCGCAAGCCCCCGCTGAGACTCAATCGTCCGTCGTTCCCCAGGTCGAGGCGAATGTCAACCCACCTCAAGCAGTTGAAACACAGAGGCCGAAGGTGTCAAGTTTCTACAAGGAAAGAGAGCGTGTCCGAAGGATTGAAGAAAATTCTCAAAGACAAGCTCAAGAACTTGCGGAAATGCGTCGGCTATATCAGGAACTTAAGAATCCTAAGCCTGATGTTTCAAATATTCAGAAACTCACAGCGGAAGAACTTTTAAATGACCCTGAGAAAGTTTTTCAATCGAGAGAGCAAAGACTCTTACAAGAGTTTAACTCTCTTAAAGAAGAACTTAATCAGTTAAAGTCCAAAGAAGTGAACGCTGAGCGTACGAAATTAGAGCGAGAGGCGTTGGAAGTGTTATTCCCAAAATCAAGCCCAGATTCAAAAGAAACGCTTGAAGAAAGGATTAAAAATCAAGAACGTGCTGATTTAATTCAGCAAGTATTGAGAGAGAATCCAAGTTTGGATAGGTTTTCGTCAATTGATCCAAAAGCAGCCGCAGAGTTCCTTTTGGAGAAAATTAACAAAATCAAACCTCAGTCGAGTCCCAATGTGATTCCTAAAGCATTGATGGGTTCCACGGCGAGAGGAAATCCAGGCGCAGGTAAAGTGTCTTTTGAAAATCTGATGTCCGATTATAAAAAGCTTACAGCAGAGATTGATAGGAATCCTGCTTTGCGTTTCGATGCTAAACACAAAGAGCGCAGAGAATCTCTTATGAGGCAAATGGACTCGCTTGCAAAAGAATAAGGGAATAGCAATAAGTTAAGGAAATTTTATGGCAAATGAATTCGATAATACAGCCTTAAACGCTACTGTTAGAGAACTTTGGGACGAGAAGGTTGAAGAGGCACGTTATGCCAAGATGGTTATTGGCAATCGCGTTTCTAATAAATCAGGTCTCGCTCAGAAAAAGGGTGACATTATCAATGTGACCGTTGACCAGAAGTATACCGTTGGGACAGTTTCTGCTGCTGGCGTTGTTGCCGCGCAGAACTATACTCCTACTTCTGTTCCGATCACATTGAACCAATGGGAACAAATTACGATCGTGGAGTTGGACAGAGCCGTTGCTCAGTCTTTTTGGACTCCCGATTCGATCTTCCCTAGGAAAGTTGGTGAAGCCTTTGGTTCTCGTTACGATGCTCAGTTGGCTGCGCTTTATACGGGCGTGGCGGCTGGTAATACCGTTGGCGATCCTAACAATCCTGAGGAATTTAGCAAAGCTCTATTCCAAGAGGCTATGTTGGATCTCGCTAATGCAAATGTTCCTTTGGAAGACTTGTCCTGGATTATTCATCCCAGGGCGTATCTCAAGGGATTGACTAACGAAGGACAGCTGACAGCGGCGCAAGATTCAGGCCAAAATAAAAACGTCTTGACTACGGGATATCAGTTCCCGTTGTTTGGCGTTCCTGTTTATCAGTCCACTAACATTGTTCGTGTCGGATCTCCTGCAGTTTACAAGAACCTCTTGGTTCACAAGAGTGCGATTGCGATTGCATGGCAGAAAGACGCGGAAATCAAGAAAGCGGACGGATTGGCTGGACTTGTTCTGGGAACGATTTTCAACGCGCAGAGCCTTTATGGTCTGTCGGTGATTCGTTCTGATCATTTCGTAGTTGCAAATAGTGCTGCATAAAAGGAGGCGTAAAATGAAGAAGTTTCTTTTGACCGCCTTGGTTATGCTCTCTATGACGCTTGTTTCTCATGCAGGTTCCCTTCGGGACATTCCCGTTGGCCCTGACCGAGCGTTAGCTACGGCTGATTATGGCGGCGTTACTTATTCGACCAACAACTTCCCATTGGCGGGTTCTTTTTCGACCGCTTGCATTAATTCTGCAAACTTCACTTGTCGCGGAGTGTTTTACGGAGTTTTTTTCAGCTCTGGTAACACCGTTGACTTTGTTGATGTGTTTGACAGCACTAGTGCGGATACTGGCAAGCTCCAGGGAGCGATTATGCGTTTGTATAACGTGCAAATCTCCTCTGCTGGAACTTCTCAGTTTGCGGCAGGTTTTTCTGGTCCCCCTAAACCTATTCGGTTTAGTGAAGGCTTGATTACCCGTCCAAGTGTTGGTGGTTACAATAGCATTATGACTCTTTATAACCAAGAGCGTTAAAGGTTTCGGGAGGGGTGAAAAGCCCCTCACGATTTTATGTTGATTTGCGATAACTGCAAGACAGACAAACATTACAAGCTTCGATGTGAGAAGGGTCTTTGGTTATGTTCAAATTGCCGATCCTATCAGGAGCATAATGTTCATGGCGTTTTGTTAAACAAAAAAGTAAAAATTGGAAAGACTTGGGCGACTGAAAGACAGTTGAACGAGATGGAAAGGCGAGTCATTCTACCTTACAGTAAACCTGACGGCGGATATTATGTAGGCCGCCGTGGAGATAATGGGAAGATTCAGGAACGCTGGCCTCAATATCAGTCTTAAAAGGAGAAAATATGGAAGAAATCACAATGCAAACGATGGATTTAAAGATTAGGAAATTTAAGGAGTTTATGGACGACTTCAATAAGATGTTTGAGAGCGGACATCTTTCCGTCAATATGTGGAAAACACAAAGGGGACAACTTAAAGCGGCTAATCTTGAGTTGGAGGAAAAGAATCGTAAGGCCGAGGAACTTTTGAATCAGACAGTTTCAGCTATGGAGAAGATTAAGGCTGACGCTATGGAGTTTGAACAGCGTAAAAGGGCAGATGCGCTTGTCCTTTATTCTAAAGCTCATGCCAAATATAAGGAATTTGAACGTCATTTAGAAGAGGCGGATAAGAAAAGGTTAAAGAATGAATTGAAGGAGTTGGAGGCGGTGGCCTAATGTCAAACCTAGGCCAGATAAAGAGCCTGATTAGAGTAAAAATATCACAAACTGATACGACTAATACTGATTTTACCGATCAGGAGCTTACTGGATTTGTAAATGAGGGCCAAAGATTCTTGGGCGCATTGGTTAAGAAGCCTATTGACCATGTTGAGATACAAGTTCAACAGGATTATCCGGCATATACCCTGCCAAATGACACAATTCTCCTTAATACAGCCTATTTCGGAGATGTCTCAATCAATGGTGATGTTCGACCATTGACAATCACGACCGAAGAGGCATTGAAAGAGGCTAATCCTAATTGGATGGATGAAACTACTAATTCTCAAGGGCGACCAACTAGGATTGTGCTGATTGACCGAGTTACTGTTTTAATTTCTCCTAGACCCAACGCTGCGGAAGGTGCTAGTGGAAAGAAACTCCATATTGGATATGTTTATCAGCCCGCAATCCTTACAAATGACTCGGACACTCCCGATTTGCCTATTGTTTACCATGATTTATTGGCTGATTATGGACACTATATGTGCTGTCTTTCAAAATTAAATAAACCAGAATTAGCCACGGCAATCCTATCTCAAATGATGGATAAGGCTAAGAAATTGGAGCCGTTAATTATAAAGGAAACTAATTCTTTTGGTTTTTCTTGGGGTGGCGGTTTTGATCCAAACGACGATAATGGCAGCGGATTGAGGTTTTCGTTTTGAAAATATCATCTAATCAGTTTTCTAAGAAGAATTTTAACAAAGGGACAGGATTTACTGACCAGTCCTTTAATACTTGTTCTAATTCTTTTTCTAAAAAAGCTTTCAATAAGGGGACGAATGTTTGGGGTGGAGATAATACTGCTGAATCAGCTTATGGCGTGGATGATATATACGGAGGAGTAGATAGCACGTACGGGACAACCCCCTATGGGGGAATGAGTCATTTCCGTTTGCGTCAATTTTACGATTTGTCTCACTAATGAAAAAACTATTGCTTCTTCTATTCCTTGTCGGTACGGCTCATGCTGATCCTCTAGCAGTAGAAGAGATTCAGACTCCGTTGGGAGGATTGAATACGGCGGACCCGACATGGAGGATAAGCTCAAAATACTCTCCTTATATGAGGAATGTATTTATTGATCAAGGCAGAATTGAAGGCATAAATGGATATCAGACAGTTGGCACAACTTTAACACTAAGTAAGGTTACTGGAATTTTTCCATTTAGGCGTGAAAATGGGAATACAACTTTTTTAGTTACAGATTCAAGCGTTACACTTGAAACATCTGATTTTCAAACATGGGTTTTAGTAAGTTCAAACTCAAATACTGGAAGCCCATTAAATTGGATTCAGGTTAGGAACAAAATGTGGGGATATAATGGATTGGATTTTGTTAAGACATGGGACGGGATAAATAGATCTATTCTTAATGGGAATGATAATACTCCAAATGTCCCAAAGTTCAAGTATGCACAATATTGGCAGGAGCGTGTATGGGGATTTAACAACCCTTCACTCGCTTCAGAACTAGCGTTCAGTTCAGTTGTTACCACAGATGCTGTAATTATTGATCCTACTGATTCAAGAGCTTGGCCTGTAACTAATTCATTGAAAATAGGTCAAGGAGACGGTGAGATTGGGACAGCATTATGGGTTAGAAATGGTCAATTGAAGGCAGGAAAAGAACGGTCAAAGTACACGATCTATGGAACGAATGTTTCTAACTATTTCGCTCGTAAAGATATATCTAATTCCGTTGGCGTGATTTCAAATGATTCTGTTGTTAATCTTGATGACAGTACATATTATTTAAGTTATGACGGGATATACAAGGATGAGCAAAGGATATCTGATTTAATTGAAGATGATATTGAGAATATTAGCCGAGGAGTTCAGAAGAATGTGCAAAATATTTGGGACACACAATCAGATTTTACAAAAGGTCAATTATTTGGGACGACTGCGACAGCATCTGGATTTTTAAAGCCTCTAAGTAAGGGGAAGTTCTTCAATAATGTCAGAAAATTCCAAGGTGGAGCATCTCAACCATTTTCAGCTGTACTTAGCTCAGTTTATCCATCCACCCCATCTACAAGCATAACAAATGATGCTTCGACTTATATTCGTATTGCCGTTACTCCTCCTGATTATATTCCGACGGATGATGTGTTTGCTCCAGGAGATAAAATGTTTATTAGTGATTTAGCTTTGCCTTGTAACGGGACAGCAATCAATATGAGTATTAAAAATTTCTATACAGGGGAAGAGGCTATTATAGATTTGGAAAGTGTAAAACCTTATGAAGCAAAGATATTATTTGATCATTTTGTTGTTGATGGTGGAAGTTTAGGATTCAGGTGGGCATTAAAAAATATAGGTGATGTAATTTCATGTGGGAGAGCCGCTTCTTTACAGGAAGATTTAGGAAATTGGTTCTTTAAGCCAACGACTACGGGATCATTTATTTCTGAAATAACAACAGTTTCATCAAATATTACTTCATGGTCTAGTCTGGATTCTTTAAATAGTACAAATGGTGGTGAAATATCTTATTTTTATCGAACATCAACTAGTGCAGTTAATATTGCAACTCAGACATGGAATGCTATTGGCCCAGGGGCCATAATCAATGCTCCTATAATAAATAATTATATTCAATGGACTACCACAATAACGTCCGTATCTTCTATGACTCAAAGCGTTTCTAACATTGACTATTTAACTATAAATCACGTTGAAGGAGCAGGTTCTTTTAGTAGAGCTTTTGGCATAGACTGGAAAAACAGGTATTGGCTTGCGACTTCTACTGATGGCGGGAATATATTTAGTCTTATTTATGTTAAGTCAAAGGTTACGAATGAAAACCCTAATGCTTTTATGCCTATTGAGGGGATAAATATCCGATCTTTTGCAAAGGATGGGAATGTTCTTTATGGCGGATCTTCAAGTACTGGATCAGTCTATAGATTGGATTATGGGACGAACTTCGATGGAGCCGCTATTCCATTTATATATGAAACTCCTGACATGATACTAGGAAGCAATTTCACATCAAAGAATATTCAGTCCTATTTATTGGATGCAGATAAGGGGTCCGCTTTAACTCTAAATGTTGGAAGTTCCATAGATTTTGGTTCATTCTCAAATAAGAGCATACCTTTGATTGGTTCCGGCAGATCATTAAATTCTATTAAGGGTGTGACAGCTCCTGCAAAGACTTTAAGGATAAGACTTTCTCATTCTCTTTTGGATCAACCATTTGTTATTAACAATTTATCTGTTCTTTATAGTCCTACAGCGATATTGGAGCCGAAGTGAGAAAGATATGGATATTTTTAGTTTTGCCTTTATTTGGATTTACTCGTATTCATACTGATTATATTGATCCTAGGAATACTCAGGACGAGTTTTCAAATTTAGAAAACACAGTTCAAGATCAGGAGAACATTGTATTTGTTTCCACGCCAAACTTATCAGATGTTAAAGATAAGCAGATATTTTTGATTAGTTCAGGAACATACAATTCTTTTGGATGGCGATATAATCAGGAAATTTATGCAGTTAGCGGGTCTTGCGTGACCATTAGAAGGTAGAGGAGATAATTTATGGCAGAACAACCTTTAAGTAGTTTAATTCCAAATTACGGTCTTGGGGTGGATATTGCGTCACCGCAAGATTATGAAGGTCTTATCAATCAAGCTTATGTTGGTCTTGGTCAACCCGCTAATGATAACGGTAGGTATGAAACCACTCAAGATTTTATCAGAGGGTTAAGTTCTTCTTTTGTAGATAATTATTACAAGAAAACAGGAAAAGTCCCAACTGTTGATCAAGTTAAACAATTTGTGGCTTTCAATGCAGATACTTCCAATGCAAAACAATTTATTACTGGAACACTAAATGCTGACAAAATGAATGCTTTGTCGAATATGTATATTGAGAGCAATCCAGAGATAGTTGCCGCTAATTCTCAACCGACTGACTTGGGAGCTACAGCTGAGCAAATCAATGCTCTTTTTGATCCGCTTCAAAAGAACGCTATTGAGGCGAATTCCCGCAACTTCGCTCCATTAAGAGCTAGGGCTGTTGAGGAGGAAGCGGCATTGGGTCGGTTACGGTCAGGAGTATCCGCTGATCCTTCTTCTACAATCGGACAGGTAGACGTTAATGAAGCAAACTCGTTAAGTTCTGTAATAGGAAATATACTGGGTCAAAAAGCTTCAGGGACTTTGGATTTGAATAAATTCAATCAGAGCCTTGATTTTTCTAAGCAAAATGCCGCTGACGCTAGGAATCAATTCAATCAAAATCTGGCTTTCAATAAAAACGCCTATTCCGATCAGATGGATTTGGCACAGAGGCAGTTATCTTTATCTGCATTACTTGGAAGATTGCAGGGAAGCAGAAGAAAGAATAATGGGATAGCAGGAGCATCTGGAGGAGCATTATCAGGGGCAGCTAGCGGAGCATTATTAGGAAGTATTGTCCCAGGGATCGGGACAGGGATCGGAGCCGCTGGCGGTGCATTGGTAGGTGGCCTTGGCGGATATTTCGGGAGTGCTGATTAAGGAGAATATATGCCTAATTATCCAAATGTAGATACACTTTCTGAACTTATTAGAAAACAGTCTTTTTATAATAGTGGTGGAGAAGAACCAGGGACAACTACTGCTGATAGATTTAATCAAGGTGTTAAATTAATTGGTGGAGTTGGAGATATTGTAAGCAATACCATCAATAATGTCCTAGCGATCAAGAAGGCTAATTTAGAAAGACAAAAGTTAAAGGCAGACATAAATGAAAAGCTTCAAGGGCAGACGCCTATGCGTGATTTAACGATGCCTTTGAATCCTCAGACAATGAGAATTGACGAGAACACTACTCCTGAACAAAGAGCCGAGCAGGATAAGATTTATGCCGCTCGTGAAGCTATGGGGACAGGAACTTTGGATCAAGCTAAAGAGATGTCCGAGATTGAGAAGAATTTGAGAGAAAGACAGTTAAATCCAATGAAATCCGGAGTACATAGATTTGTTGATAGGAAGACTGGGAAGATTTTACAAGAAATTCCTTCAACTCCTGGAACAGGTGATACGACTACTTTGATTGGAGAAGGATCAGGTGGCGGAGATGTTACTGTTGCCAGCAGGCTTAGACAAGAATTTATAAATCGTCCTGAAGTTAAAGATTTTGTGACTGTGAACACATCAATTAAATCAATGGATTCTTTGCTTAAGAATGCATTACAAGGAAACAAACAGAATCAACTTGCTTTGGATCAGGCATTGATAACAATGTTTAATAAATTGACTGATCCTCAATCTGTTGTTAGGGAATCCGAATATGCTAGAACCCCAGAGAATCTTCCGATGGTAAATAGAATTGCTGGCGCACTTGAAAAGGTAGGTCAAGGTGGTGCTGGTATGACCAATGAAGACCGTTTAGCATTAGTTACGGGAGCAAAAATTATTGGAAATGAAAGAGGTAATACATTCAACAATCTACGGAATGAATATGAAACTCTTTCGACAAAATATCAAATTGATCCATCTCTTATAACTGGAACCTTAAAGCCATTTAATCCATATCAATATGAGAATGAAGGTCAAAAAGAATTAGATAAATTAAGAAGCCAATCATCTCCTGAAGAGTTGAACTTTATAGACTCGTTACAGGGAACCCCAGATCAGAAATTGGCTGAAATTAAAAGAAGGATGAAACAATGAGTCTTGGATTAGACTTATCAGACATTAACACAAATTCTTCGTCTAATTCAAGTCCTACACAAACAGAACCAAAGAGGGGCTTAGGATTAGATTTAACTCCGAGTCAAGAACCGTCATTGTCTTCTTATGCAAAGGCAGTTCTTCCTTCTATGAAAGCAGTAGGTTCTCAAATGCTTGATACTAATCAAAAACTTGGGAGAGGAATTGTTCGTGGAGCTACTATGGGACTGCTTGAGAAAAAGACTCCTGAAGAACAGGCAATGGAAGGGAGCATTTTCAATGAGCAGGGTAAGGAAAAGACTTTTGCAGATAAATACTTAGCTCCAGAAAAAATTGGAGAGATGGCAGGATCAGTAGTTCCTCTTGTAATATCTGAAATGGTTTCTGGTACTCCTGCTAGTTTATTGGTTTCAAGATTTGGACTTGGAGCAGTTAAAGCGGCAATGGCAAAAGCTGGATTGACAATGGCAACATATGAAGCGGCTAAAGGTGGAGTAGAGAATAAGCCGCCATTAGAGACAGCTTCAAATATGGCATCTGGGGCTATGGGTGGTGGAGTTCTTGGAGCTATTGGATATGGAGCAGGGAAAGTTGGTGAAGCATTAACAAAAGATTTACCTAAAGCCATAGCTACTGATTATCTTAATACCCCTTCTTCTATTTCCGAGAATCTTCGTAGAGATGGGAAAACATCTCTTAGTGAGCAATTTCTTGAAAGGACAAAGTATGGAGCGGGACAAAGCAAAAATCAAGTTTATGACGATATTAGCAAAGAACTTGAACAAAACAGATTTGTTATTAGAAGTAAACTTCAACAAGCTGACGAAAGCGCTATGGTTGGGGATGTTGGAACTTATAGGACAGGAAAACTTGGAGAACCTATTAGAATTTCACAGTTACAAGAAGGTTCAGGGATTGATTTAGACAAAATAAGAAATAACTTAGCTCCTTTAGCTAAAGAACAGTCCTCTATTGGTCAAAAAAGTCAAGCCAGAACAATTAGACGGTTAATGTCCGATATTGCTCCAGGTAGGAGTGTTATCAGTAAATCGGATGCCTATGATCTATTAGGACAACTAGATGCCGAGGTTAATAAAAATTATCTAAAAGCAACGAACGATATAGCTCCTGGAACCGAAGCTAGGGCAGCTTTTGCGAATGGTCTTAGACAAATGTTGAGTGAAACTGCTCCTGAAGTTTCCAAACTTATTAATCGTAATCATTTTCTTCAAAGTGTACAAACATCACTTTTACCGCAAGTGTCTGATACTGGTGCAAAATTTGGGAATGTTAAAAATGCTGCTGTCCGGTTTCTTCTTGGGAATAGATTTACTCTAGGTGCAGCAAGAGGTTTACGATCTCCTGTTGTTGAGCAAACAACTAATGTGGTAAGTCCAGTAATTAAACAAGCAACAAGACTAAAATTATCTGAAACTATTGACAATATGCGTAACAAAGGCAAAAAACAATGAAAAAATGGCTCCTAGCTCTACTTCTTCTACCTACGAATGTTTGGTCTGATACTATTACGACAGGGGCATTAGGATTGCTTAAACCTACGACAGGACAAGTCAGTTCTCGTCCTGCTGGTGACAAGCTCAATTCTAACTTTGACATTATTGATTCATCCTTTACTTCTCTTAAATCTCAGGTAAATAATATTGCACAAGCTACAGCCGCCTTGGCTTTGGGTGGAGGAGGGGCTTCATCTTTAGCGGTAGGCACAGGGACATTGCAGTCAGTTACAATCATATCTAGTCCGACTTCTATTATCAGTTTTGCAAATGGCCCTTTTAAGGTTAATCTTGTAAATAATGCTACGGCCTATATTGATATTGATTATTCCTCTATTACGGCTCAGGGACTTGTAACTGGAGGATCATCTGGAATTCCATTACCAAATGGTGACACCTCTTACATTCAGAGGGAAGCGACATGGACTGTGACGGGAAGCCCGACGTTTGCAAGTTCAACGACTTTTTTGGGTGATGCTATATTTGACAAGCACGTTGGCATATCAAGCAACGTCAGAATTTATAACAATTTTGAATCTAATACTGATTATGCACCGATGCTTTACATAAAGGAAGGAAGAGTAAATCAACAATATTCACTATTGGAGCTTAATAGTGTGACAACTGGGAGAAATGGTTATTACATAAAAGCTGGGGATTTCTTTTTATTAAACTCGGTACAAAGTCCTACCTTTAGCCCTTCCCCTGGGATGGTCATAGGTAGCACAAACCCCACATCTATGATTGATGTTGTTGGCGGTTCTATAACGGTGCGCGGGAATAACGCCGGACTTTACATGGCAGGAGTTTCATCTATATCTGCGAGTGGGATTGAGGTTAGGCAAAGTTCGATTACGTTCCAGAATTACACAGCTGTCTTTGCAACTGGTGGAGCATCCGTTGGCGATAGATTAATAGCGACTCAAGTTAATGGATCGAATGTCATCATTGGTTTTGGGAAAGCCGTGTCAGCGTCTGGGAGTGGGATAACTACAGATCAGGCGAATGCTCTAATCTCGTCAACATGGACAGCGTTTACAAACTTCACGTCAACCACTCAAGCCGTTGGGACATCGACATCAAACATTCAGGCGTTTTATGCTGGCTTCACTTCCACTTCAGATGCGCGCGGGAACACTTTTGTGAATTTCCGCTCCACAACTGACACGACGTTCAACCATATCAATTCAACGATCACGGCGATCAAAACATCTACGACAAATATTCAAAACTTCTACGCCGGATTCACCTCTACATCGGACGCAAGAGGCAATACATTTGTAAATTTCAGGTCAACGACGGATTCACAAATTACCACATTCCAAAACTTTAGATCCACCACAGACGCGCTGACAAGCGTTATCCGTTTCTCCACGTATTCAGGTGTCTACGCCCTTAATTTTGATATGGCGTCACTTCATGCGTTATCAACTGGATTTGCGACGATAGAATCAACGGCATCCTATGCCTCTCCATATGGGCTTTCCCTTGTGCCAATGCTTGTGAGGGCATTTGACGGGACTTTGACTGAAACGGTTCATGGGAAATTTATACTCCCCGAGGACGTGGATGTCAGCTCAAATGTGCTCTTTATGACGACGGTTATCCCGAAGACGGCTGGTCCGAATAAAAATGTGACCATTTTATTTAATTCCACAGCCACGTTTGCGAATGGAGCCGGCGTTTACAATTACGCAAATTCTACAGGAGCGCAGACGTGCTTACTTATAGGATCGACAGGAACATTCAATACCTGTTCTTGGACTCAATCAATGTCAGCCCTAAACTGGCAAGCATACGAGCAGGTATTTTTTGAAATTGGCAGAGGAAATGACACGGCAATTTTAGGAACTACAAATTTAAGCGGAGATTTGTACATGATGAATCTGATGATCCAGATTCCGATGGTTTACAAGAAGGAACCATGACGAAAATATTGACTGTTATTCTTGCGATTATTTTAGCCAATCGAATTGCTTGGTCAGCTTCGAGTTTAACCTTCGGCACAGCCACAACCGACGTTGTTAATCACGGCTCTCAGTCAGTCGTTGATGATCTCGACCCATTTACATGGCTGGCATGGATTTATCCAACATCTTGGGCCGTGAATAGAATTCTGATCAGAAAAGGGGCGGCGGTCACTGGCAGAAAAGTTATATTCATGAACACGAGCCTCGGTCAATTGCAGGTCAATGTTGACAGGGTCACAACCGACACGGATTACACGACAAATCAAATTATTTCTCTCAATAACTGGTGGAGAGTCGGACTTGTGTTTAATAGTCAGGGTTCCGTTAATAACATCGCAAATATCTATTACGCAATAGGGTCAACGGCCCCTATTCGAGAGGCAACGTATCAGGGCATTACTGACGGCGCAGGTGCGATTGATTCAGACGCGCCGAACCCGCTAACCGTCGGGAACCGCGACGGCTCGGTTGGTGCATTTCCTGGTCAAATTGCTTGGGTTGGAATTTATAAAGGTGCTCTGACACCAGCGGAGATGGCTGAACAGTTTATAGTCCCATCGTCAACGATGCTGGTTTTCTCTGCCTATTATGGGCGCGGATCGAGTGACACGGCACTTGTGCAGGATTTAACTGGCAATGGCAGTATTGGGGTTGCAGCTGGAACCGTAGGATCAAGCAACGGCCCGCCTTTAACATTTTTTGGAGGGAATAGATAATGTCGAACATGGTGATTTTCAACACAAACGACGGAGAGATTTTAGAGGTTTATCCCGAAGGAGGATTCAGCGTACCCGATTATAAAGGGCGCCCAGACGTTCTGATTGATATCGATATGTCGATTCTTAAAACGGTTCCGCGCGATCATGTTAAGGTGGATTTGAAGGATCACTTTCTTTATGAGATTCCCCAAGAAGAAAAGGACGCCAAAGAGCAAGAAAAGATTGACGCAGAGAACGCCAAGAAATCATTCTCCGACGGAATAAAAGCAAAGTTTATCGGACTTGGATTTACTGATTCAGAGGTTGACGCAATCAGTTCGGGCAGTTGGAGATATGACTGACACCATCGGAGGCTGACGCAATCAGGACGGGTGAGTGGTAAAAAATATAATTGGGGAGATAATCAATGACACCATCGGAAGAAGAAATAAAAAAAGCCACGGATCAGGTTGAGTTTCGCGTCAACATGATTTCTAAAATTGATTCTCTCAATGCGACCATTGCATCGCTTGATAAGAGCTTTACTCAATTTAATCAGGGGATGGGGAAAAGAATTGATGAGATTGAGAAAGTCCTCATGCAACATTCAATTATAATGCCCGACCTAAAATGTGGCATTGAGGATTATCGTGATTCTAAGAAATGGATATCGAGGATCGTTGTCGGATCAGTCATTACCGCTCTTTTGGGGCTGGTGATTCTCAAAAAATGAAACGTCTATATCGGGAATTTAAGAGTTTCTTTGTGAGGGACATATCAAAGCAAAATTTGTCTGAATGGAAACAAACCATCATCGGCATGAAGCAGACGGCTATTGATAGGAAGCTAGAAAATATCTTTAAGACGCTATCAGAGCTTAAGAAAATCGAGGATCGGAATTATTCCAAGTTTCTATTGATCGAAGCCAATCAATCATTGACGACAAAATCCATGAATGACATTCGAGGCGACTTGAGCAATGTCTTGAGAGAGATTCATGCTTTGCTTGTCGAGACGGGCAAAAAGGGGTAAATATGGAGAATAGCACGCCGATACCGTTGATGGTAATTAAAAGAATAGCCCTTAGCCAAGATTGGACGCTAGGGGTTATTTTATCGGAAGGGAAAATTCCATTTGCGCTCACAATGGAAAGGCCGTGGCTCAATAATCAAAAGTCTGTTTCTTGCATACCTAAAGGGGAATATACCTGCAAGCGTGTTGTGAAGCCAAAACACGGATCATGCTTTGAGGTCACGAATGTCCCTAACAGGACTGATATCCTGATTCACAAGGGGAATTTTGTATGGGATAGCGAGGGGTGCATTATTCTTGGAGAGAACTATCAGGACGTGATGACATCGAAGTCGGATAAACCCGTAACTTCCGTTCAGTCCAGCGGAGTGGCTTACCATGAATTTATGATGCTTCTGGACAAAAAAGACGAATTCAAACTGGTGATTACAGAATGCTAGCTAGATGTGATCATTGCGGATATCAGTTTATTAAAAAAGACGAGAGTGATGTTTTATCTTATTGCGAGAAATGCGAAAAAATAACAATATGCGAAAACTAATTGACGTTCTCATGCTTTTTGGAATCCCAATTATAATCTGTCTACTTCCGCTTATTGGGCTTTTAATTTTAATCGAGGTAATAATCAATGGACATTGACGGTGCCGGAGTCTGGTTCTGGGGATGCATGATTAACCTGCTACCTTTAATTGTATGCATTCTGTTTACACAATAAATACATTAGTTACATACTAGTTACATATAGTTACCGTCGACGATTTTACATATATGCGTAAAAAAATACATTTGAGTTACATTAAAATTGCATTAATCGGTTTAGCCATAATCGGGTGCGCTAAGAAGCCGGAGCCTAAGAATTACCCTTTAACTGGCCCCTGCTATCTATGGAACCTTGTCGAAGTGAAGAGAGAAGGGAAGAAAAAACTTTGTTGGACTATGTGGAAAGACGACAAAACGCTAAGATGCAATCGGGAACGTGGTCATGCTGGACGCCATCATATACATTATGTTAATGACTGCGTGGCTATATTTTGAGGAAATTAAAGCGTTTGGCTCTATGGCTCAAGGATCATTACAAGGACGGGCGATTCTTTGTGACTCTCTTTAAGTGGAGGTGGTGAGATGAGTCTGGACATTTTTTTAATTCACGGAATAGGCCAGAAATTCGATCCGTCATCCTACGATGACTTTGTAAATGGAATCAGGAAGTACCTACCCCTTGATTCGGACATTGTATGGCATCCGATTGATTATAGCTCCCTGTTGGCTCCAAGAGAGGCAAAGATTTACTCATGGATGAAACACTTGCCGTGGCCCAAGGTTAGGCGGTTTGCTTGTGATTTTATTGGAGATGTCTTGGCCTATGGATATCCCAAGAGGCCACCCGAAGAAGGTGATTTTATACATGACCTCAACAAACTTCTGGGCCAAGAGTTCGCTAAGTGTAGGGACAATTCAAAGCGTGTCATTATAGGCCATTCCCTCGGCTCAATCGTGGGCTACGGCGCAACATTTGATTTCAAGACTGATTGCTTAATTGTAATGGGAAGCCCTTTTTGTTACTTTTCTGTCAGATATAAAAACTTTGGTGAGATGAACCCAGACCTTCCGCAATTTCATAACTTCTGGCGTGGGCGTGATCCTGTTTCTACGATTATTTCAAAGAATCCAAACTTTAAGATGGTGCATGACTATGAGGTTAAATCCTTCAATCCTCTAAATCAATTCATGCTTCGGAGTCACGGTATCTATTGGAAGAGTAAATTTGTCCATGAAAAGATTGCTAAAATTATTCAGTCTTTGGCTTGATTTCAATAAAAAAACCCAATTATAACCCAAAAACAATATATTCTCCGTCGATGAAACACGCTTTCCAGGCGAGCCGTTTAAGCCACTCACGCACCCCTCCTCATCGACGGTAAATCAAGACTTATCCACAGGCGGATTATTGGGTAAATTTGGGTCAATCGTGACAACGTAGGCCATTGTTTGGTCTTGAAAACTTTGAAAACCCAAATTTTACCCAATAAAATCATAGCCGTACTCGGATCATTCTTTCCGCAAGATAGTGGGGCTGGAAGTGAGCATACCTTTGAACCATTGAAAGCGTTCCCCACCCGCCAAGAACCCTTAAATCGGCCAAGGTTCCGCCGGATTTGAGGTAAGCCGAGGCCCAAGTATGCCGAAGGTCATGGGGCCTTATACGGCCCATTCTAGCGCGGGCGACGGCCTTTCTAAACGCGCTTTCAAGCCCGTCCTTTGTCCATGCTCCTACTATCGTTAATAGCAACTTCCGCGTCATAGGACGCAAGGGAATGTGACGGCTTCCTGTTTTGCCTGAAATATTAACGCCGTGTTCTGAGATGTTATCTGATGTTATATTCAAAAACTCTCCGATCCTCATTCCGGTATTATAAAGGACGTAAATAACCCTCCGCAATCGGGGGGAGGATGCTTTGTAGAATGTTGCCATGTCTTCCCTTGATAGGAACCGCGCCACGTCTTGTTCCTTAAATTGGCTGACAGATTTACATGGGTTAGCGGTTAAGTACCCCGCGCGGACGCAAAACTCAAAGAATGTTTTGAGATTGCGAATAACCATGTTGATCCCAGCAACCTTCCTGAACTCTAAAAGCCGATTCTTGAATTGCTCAACCTCTTGGGGCGTTATAGTCTGAATCTTCCTATCTCCAAACTCCCCTAAGAACGGTGAAAGAGAGGTTCGGGCTATTTCCGCCGTCCGTGGCCTTACAGTCTTGCCCATAACTTCAAGATATTCGCGCATACAGATTTTGACTGTGGTGGTAGCAAGAGAGGGATTTTGCCTTAGAACAAGCCCTTCTTCAATCTCGGCTTCAATGATCTTGGCTGTACGCCGATGGGTTCCGGCCCTTCGGCTCTTCTGGACTCCGTTTTCATTCCAGCGGACTATATAGCGCGGGCCTTTTTTGGTTTGATAGGTTTCCGTCCAAGGTGGCATTTATTGGTTAATCATTACCTTATATTGTTTATAAAAACCCGAAGACTACATTGCTTTCCGGTGTCGATGCTCGTTGCGTTTCTCTAATACCAAAGGGACTGGTTGATCTGATAGTTTTTTTTTACCTACTTCCTCTAATCCTATTCTTGCCAAATTTTCCAAAGCTTTGCTGAAACTCCATTGATGTTCATCTGCATAGTCACGCACCAATTTTGCGACATCATAGTTCATACTGATGCCTGTGGAAATTGTCTTTCCATATTTTTGTCTCGACGGTAAATTAGCCATAAAAAATATTTTAATTTAAGACTTGACAATATATGCATATATTGTTATATTATGCATATGATGAATCGCGACTATAAGTTAAGGCGACCCAAATAATATGATCCGAATCGCGAGCTTGGATCGCTTTTTTTATTTCACAAATTTAGAGCATGGTGCGGAGTTTCTCGCGATTCGCCACACCGTAAAAAAGCCAGGCAAAAAGAAAACTATCCTTCGCGGGAGAAAAACTTTGAGCCTGGCTTGCTCGTTTCTATCCCACATTGTCCATAATTTCGGTTCCATAATCAATAGTTTATTCAAAGAAACATTTAATCTTTATGACGCCAATCATATTGAGGTTTTAAGGATGGGAGGGAAAAACAATGATTGAGAAACGCGGATTTACCCTAAAAGAGGCAAGTATTTATACCGCTATCGGTGCGCGTACGCTTCGCAGACTTGTTGAAGAGGGGCGGATCGCATTTGCAAAATGCGGAACGGGCGACTTTAAAAAACAATCAATCATATTTTTGCGGGAAGACCTGGATAGACTGCTCACCAAAAATCGAATTGAAGGAGCGAGGGTATGAGGAGCATTCCTTATCAAAGAGAGCGCGGTTTAAGGATCTTTGACGCGGCTTGCATCGTGGCGCTTATATGGATCATTTGGTTCATGGCGACATTTCGAGTCCCGACATTGGAGCAGATGGATCGGGCTATGCAGAGAATTGAGTCGTCAACAAATCGTGGACAACTGAATGAGGAGGCGGGGCAATGAAACCAGCTACGACGCATATTTGCAAGCGAGGCATAACAGAACCACATGATGACTGCTACGTTAATTTATACGGTCGGCTCGTAATCTGTCATTTTGAGGATATAACACCTTTGTCACCTGAAACAATTTTGGAGAGACTGAAATGATATACGGCAGAGATTTGGAAAATTACAGATTTGAAAATGGTTCGAGTCCTTTTAGCGACGAGGATCGCCAGCATATAAACCACTATTCAATTCAATTTTATAAAAGCCACATAGGAATTATTTACGAGGATGGGCACACCGTCGCAAGTGTTCCAGGCGGGCATACAGAGCAAGCATTAGACACAGCTTGTCGCCTTGTCTGCCTTGCTAATTATGCGCTTGAACGGATGGCTAAAAATGACTGAGCGCACGATGGCGGATGACATTATTGAAATGGCGAACCTACCCAAAATTGACAGGTGGGCAATCAGGGCCACGCCTGACGGTTCGAGGTATCTGCTTTCTGCGATTTCCGAGAAACATTATTTTGAAGAGCGTCTTATCAGCATAAATTTTGAAGGTGGGACAGTCCAAACCGTAACTGGGAGGTATCGGATATGAAAGACGCATTGATCTTTATATTTGGATTCTCAATCGGCCTGATGGCGCGTTACCTTTACGAAAGATTTCATACCCGCGTGGGCGATAAAACGGGCGGAACACTCGATCCGTCCATGCGGGCGTTTTTGGCATTTACCAAACCGAAGGACAAGAAGTTAAAGGAGATGAAGCCGTGAGCTTTTACCCTGTTTTGAAAATGCTGGAAAATATCTCTCTGAAAATATCAGACGCGCAAAATGCCTGTATGAATGCTCAAGATGTCCTTATTCAGTCAAAACTTGCAATCAATCTTGAGATGATGAAATTTAACAACAATTTAATAACTGCGGGTAGCCCCGCCATAAAAAGCCAAAAGGAGAAATAAAATGAGAGCAAAAAAGCCAGAAATAAAAGAGAAGAGACTTAAATTGTTTGTCTATGGTCCGGCTGGAGTCGGGAAAACTGTAGCATCCTTGCAGTTCCCGAATGCGGTCATTATTGACACGGAGAAGGGGACAGACTTCTACTCCGACATGATTGCAAAGCAAGGATCGGTAGTTTTTCAATCCTCAAACCCCGACGAAATCCGTGAGGAAATCCGCGAGTTAATGACGACAAACCATGATTACAAGACGCTTATTATAGACCCGATGACACAGGTTTATAATTCCATACAAGAAAAATGGATTCGTATTCTTGCCGATCCCAAGAAACCAAATGAAGACTTGGGTATGCGCTTTTGGGGAAAAGTTAAGGGGGAAATGAAAACCCTTCAACGCATGATCTTGGCTCTTGACATGAATGTGATTATCACCAGCCATCAAAAAGATGTTTATGGAGATAATTTTAAAAAAATCGGAGTGACATTTGACTCCATGAAAGGTGATGATTACCTTTTTGATCTAATTTTTCAGATCGTCAAAAAGGGTGATAAGCGCATTGCTACGACCATTAAAGAACGCGCTGAGATTGGCAAGAATAAATTCCCAGAAGAGTTTGAATGGAGCTATTCAAACTTCTGCCAATTCTACGGCAGAGACATCCTTGAGCGAGAATCTAAACCTATGACTCTCGCTTCGACTGAACAGGTTCAGCAAATCAAGAAATTGCTTGAGGTTGTGAATGTCGAGAGTGATTCAATCCAGAAATGGTTCACCAAAGAGGACGTGGATAGCTTCGAGGAAATGAGCGCAGAAAGAATCCAAAAGTATATTGATTTTGTGCAATCGCATCTTACTGGAATTGCGCCTGTCGCAAAGGAGGTGAAATCATGAAAGGCATGATGACACAAATGAAAGATGTCGCCGAGAATCAGCCCTATCAGCTACTTCCTAAAGGTGATTATTTCTTTGAAATCTCGGAGATAACGGACTCCTTTACAAAGAACGGTGATCCGATGATATCGCTGGTTCTGGTTGTATGTTCAGGAGAGAAGAAGGGGGCTAAGGTTTGGGACAACATCACGATATCCGCGAACCCTCAAAGTCCTGCTTGGAACATTAGATGGAGAGCGAAGATGTTTCTAAAGGCGATTGGTGAGGCGCATCATGGCGACGAATTCGCTTGGGACAGCGACAGGTGGCTATTCAAGCGGTGTATTGGCACGGTGGACCACAAGAAACAAGATACCGGTAAATACGCTGGACAAGACAAGGCCATTATTAAGAAATATTCACCAATCGAAGGTGATGGTGGATTTTCAAAACCAGTAGAAACTAAAGAGACAAATGAAGTTTTCGATGAAGCGGAAATTTCATTCTAAAAGGAGACAAAAATGAAACTTGAAAAACGCGGTAGGCCACTTGGTAGCAAGAACAAACCTAAGTTACCTCAAATACCTGCATAAAATGGATAAATTGGCTGGTGATATTTATTATGGCTTACATGTCACCAGCCAATTATTTATATGAAAGTTTTAATATGCAAAACCTGCGGACAAGATCGTGATTTAACCATACACATGAGATTGTGTCGTCAATGTTTTGAGGATTACCGACGGGAATATATCCGCGCCTATAACCGTGACTCTATCGTCTGCATTATGCGCCGGACATTTAATCGGTGGATGAAGAAGGTTCGTAAACTTTGGAGAGTGGCTTGAGTAAGGAAATAATTTATCAAAAATTTGAAGAAATTTCTCTCGATCTTTTCCGCAGAGGATTCAAGCATTATTCCGCCGATGGAGTGGCTCACGTGATCCGATGGCAGACATCGGTTCGCGGTGATGATCCGATTTTCAAAATCAATAATAACGATGTGGCGGAATTGGCTCGTAGATTTATCGCAGACCATCCAGAAGCTCAAGGATTCTTTAAACTTCGGGCATCTAAGTTAGACAATCTTAAAATAAAATTCGATTCAGATAACCAAGGAGTGTGGATTTAATGATATTAGACTTTGATACACTAGCGACGACGAAAAGAAGCACAGAAATTGAAGAAGCGATTATTTACTGGCAAAACAAAAAAGGATTAGCAAAGACCCCCTCTCAAGCACATCAATGTAACCATTTTTTAACCAGACTTTACGATCTTCGGGATATGGGAAGTTATCTGTGAAGCTCCCATCATTTCAGTTCTATCCAGGAGATTGGATGAAAGACCCCAATTTAGCCAGAGCCACAAAAGCAGAAAAAGGATTTTTTATAGATTTGTTATGCCTGATGTTCGAGTGCGATGAGCGTGGGGTTATTGCGACTGCTGGGTGTCATTGGTCTGATGATGAGATCACCGGTGCCATCTGTGGGGACAAAACAGAAAACTTGTTGTGCCTTCAAGGGCTTCTACGGAAGGGGGTTATTCACCGGAATGAATCTGGTGCTATATATTCTCGCCGTATGGTTCGTGATGAAGAAATCAGGAAAACAAGAGCTTCTTGCGGTGTTTTAGGGGGTCGTCCCACCGTCGAGAAAAAGCAAAATGAAAGCAAAGCCAAAGCAAAACGAAAGCAAAACATAACCCCTTCATCTTCATCTTCATCTTCTACTTCAACAACGAATATACATACCCCTATAGTCCCCTTAAAACCGCAACTTCAAAAAACGGCCGACTTTATCCAAACGACGGAACCATTTAAAAGCGGCAGTTTTGATGTTGTGCATTTCCTGACAAGGGCAGGGGCGGTATATAAACCAGAGCAGATAGATGCGGCTTTGAGAGAGATTGTAGACTACTGCGCTCGAAAGCCGATATGGGAAACAAAGCGGAGGGATTGGCCCAGAACGATCATTGCTTGGTTAAAGCGAAGTCAGAAGCGCGACTACTCGGCGCAGTTTGTGAAAACAATATGACCCCACCGCATAATACAGGCGATGAGCAGATGGCGTTAGGGGCGATGATGGTGGACAAAGAGGCCGCCGAGAAAGGAGTCTCTGTATTGGTTCAAGATGATTTCTACGATCTTACCCACGGGGTTATTTTTGGCGTTATTGGCGAGATGGTGAAGAAAGGGAAAACGCCGGACATGATAACGGTCGGGAGTGAGCTTGCAAGACAAAGCAAGTTGGTCGAGATTGGAGGTGCAGAGGTCTTGTCTTCGATGGTGAACGGGATAACAACGTCACTTCACGCGGATCACTTCTTCGAGCAAATAAAAAACTACGCCATTCTGAGGTCGGCAATTAAGAAGTTCAGCGAAGTCGTCAACGACTGTTACGAACATCAAGATTCTCCGCAGGAGGTTTTGGAGAAGGCGGAAAAGTATCTTTACAGTTTAACAACGTGGAAGTCTGCGGTTGGTTTACGACACGTTAAAGAGTCTATCCACGAACATTTAGAAGCCCTAGAAAACGTCAAGAGAATGGGCAATAAGTTTGTGGGAATTGAGACAGGGCTTCCAACATTGGACAGGATTACGTCGGGACTTCATCGGCAAAACCTTGTTGTGTTGGCGGCCCGACCTTCCGTCGGTAAAACTGCGATGGCGGTCGATTTTGTCAGACAAGCTCTATCGAACGGTATACCGACTGCATTTTTTTCTATCGAACAATCCCAGTCTGAAATTATGAATCGGTTTCTTTCCGGCATGGCAAAAATAAAATTAACAGACTTGATGCATGGGACTTATACAAACGAAGTTTATTCGAGACTTCATTCCGCCGGAGAAAAAATTTACAACTCGCCTTTATATCTTGTCACGTCCGAGTGTCACAACATTTCTATGCTTCGGGCCATGTGCAGAAAATTGGCGACAAAGTTGGCATTAAGCAAAGAAAAGTTAGGGCTGGTTGTTGTGGATTATTTGCAATTACTCGGAGGTGAAACAAAGAATTTTGAAAACAGGCAAAACGAAGTATCTGAAATCTCTCGTAACTTGAAAAGAATCGCAAAAGATATGGACGTGTGTGTGGTGGCATTGTCGCAATTGAACCGGAAGCCGGAGGACAGAGCTGGGGGCCGTCCGGTGCTATCAGACTTGCGTGAGAGCGGGAGCATTGAGCAGGACGCAGACTTAGTGCTGATGATGTGGAGAGATGACAAGTGTACTCAAATTGAAATTCAAAAACACAGGAATGGGCCATTGGGGAAAATCAGTCTTTTCTTTCAAAAAGAATATGCCAGTTTTGTAGAGATGGAGGGGGAGAATAATTGATGAAAAAATATGATTTCAGATTGGGGCAGGTTTACAATCATGCGTAACGCCATGATCGTTGAGGTTTATCGAGAGAAAATTGAAAAGGAGAAAGTATGAAAGTAATTATCATAAAAACGCAGGCAGAAATCGACGCGCTTCCGGATAAATTTTCTGAATTCACTAGGATTTATATTCAGGGGACGGAGAGAATATGCGTTAAAAAGGCGTGGGGGAACTCAAGCGTGGTGGCGTGGGGGAACTCAAGCGTTGTGGCGCGGGGGAACTCAAGCGTTGTGGCGTTGGAGAACTC
>Ga0208644_1000769_pt1 | contig 28499 bp, 19 predicted proteins | sample VirMetDEL_Nov_18_FD_184517 | JGI IMG/M metagenome (GOLD analysis project Ga0208644, IMG submission 184517) | Aqueous microbial communities from the Delaware River and Bay under freshwater to marine salinity gradient to study organic matter... | ecosystem: Environmental > Aquatic > Marine >...
ATAGATGAATCAGAAGAGTGGGCGATATTCCCGACTGAGCCGCGACAAAAAGAATTTAAGGAGAAATATTTCTCTGATGATATTAACGATATGTTCATTCAATATGACGTAGCGTATCCATCAGGGGCCGCATTCTCCTCAAGAATTGATATTCATAGTACACACATCAGGTTAGAAGATGCATTTGTTACCGGCGTGGATGTTTCTGGAAGTATGGACTTGGTTTCTAGTGGTGGGTATCCAGTTGCTGAATACTTGAATATGAGCGCATTTGGCAAGCACCACGAGGCGTCAGGTAGCTTTAATCTATATACTGTCGGGCCTATATTGATTGAAAACTCTGGCTTACCATTTTACACGAGTGGTGTAGTTGTTACAATTGGAGATCTTTCTGATCAACTAGGTTTCTTTACCAGTGGTGAATATGCATCGGTTAGTAATTCTGGTTTGATGTTGGCTATGTCCGGCTCGCCAGAGTTAACTATATACAATGACAATGCATCCTTTAATCTATTCACGCTTGGTAAGGCTACTATCACATCCAGCGGCAACGGCCATCTTGGCATGGCGCTCACCGCCCTTAATACTGATCTTTCATACATACCAAGTGGAAGCCCGTTATCACTATTTACTTATGGACATAGCGGCGTTGCTGGAGCGGCATTCTCTGCTATGCCACTGTTTACTGTAGTAGATGATTCATATGGTTCAAATTCTGATAGAGATACGCTTAAACCATCTGGCACATTATCATTGAGAATGCTTGGTAGCCAAGCTCTATTCTCAAGATATCCAAACGGCGCGATGAACTTGTTCACGTTTAGTAACAAGCCGTCTGGATCTTTAAACCTCACCTTGTACAATGAGCCTAATGCAGCACAAGTCCTCGCTGAACAGATTAGTCTATTCACTGCGAATTACGATGTTACTGGAACTGGGTCAAACTACACAAGATGGTTTAATTTAAATTATGGCACAACTATTTCACTAGAAGACAATATTTATGCCACGGTTCCGGTTGATGATAATATTCGCGGTGTTGATATCGTTGGTTATGGATCATGTGACAGTGACAGTCCAGAAAAAGCTATTGATCCAGCAATAATTACTCACGATACAACTTGGAGACCAGAAACCTGTAACGACGGCGGTATATTTAGAGCAATTAATACCTACACATCCGGGTCGTGGAGCGGTAATTACTACGATATTAGAAAATATAATGGCCTAGTTCCAAATGCAACATATAATCTCCAGATGGAGATTTCTACCGGATCAACAGAATCTATTAAAGTTCCAAACGAGTGGGAAGAATGGGAGTATGGAACAAATGAAGATATCAATTTCTCTGGTATCAAACTAGTTGCCGATGATCCTGCTATTGGTGATTCAGGCATTAGACAGCCGGGTGATAACTACGGTAAAGCTGTAGCCGTTAAGGGCGACTTAATGGCCGTTGGTGCCCCAAATCAAACTGTTTTAGATGAACGTGGCTCTGGATTATCAAAGGCTGGGGCAGTATATGTCTACAGAAGAAATGAAGATATTGCTGGACAAAAAGCTACATGGACTGGTGAACAAAAACTGATTCTCCCAAGCGGTTTCCGTGGAAACTACTATGAAAATCTTCCGGGTGCAATTGTTAGCTTCCCAGATATTGGATCAATATCAGGCCGTCAGTGGTATCCCGGTCAAGAAGGTAGAGAACTTGGATATTCATTAGATGCAGTGTCCAGCGGTAATAAAGAAATTATTGTCGTCGGTGCTCCGGGTGGTAACTTCAGTACAGATTTTGACACAGTGACAACATCCGGTATACCAATCGCCATGATGGTATTTGTCGATAAATCATCTATAGAAGACACAGAAAGCATTGAAAACACGGCAAACAAGTGGGATATTCTATATAAATATTTCTCAGCCCCGTGGAATGCCGGTGGTGACGAATTCCAGCCAGAGCTTGATATTAAATTACTTGTATTTGAAGTTATTAACGAAGATTATGAAGAATTACCACCAAAAGAATTCAAACAAAAATGGATATATCATGATTATGTAGTTAGAATTACAAATGAAGATACTAACGATATAAACGATATGGCTAGTGGCATCAAGAATCTATTTCATGAAGCCTTCCCTCACGACACAGGTCGATTACATAATAATATTCCGCCAATTATTGGAATATTCCAAGATGACAGCCGTTCCTTAAATAGTGATCGTGGCAGTACTGATGGTACAAATTCGGCTGTAAACGCATTCATAGATTATTATGGAGATTATAGCTATCAAAGTGGTGTGATTGATCCGGTTGGTCCGACTGCTGCCTCTGGATACACCAAAAGGTCACAAGGTTCAGCGGAAGATTGGGTTGCAAAGTCTATTAAGCTACTCGACAATACTTTAGCTACTGGAAATCTTATAGATGATGACGCACTTAAATTTATCACCAGTGGAATTGGCTTAGAGTGGGCTAAAACCAGTCTAACAGAATTTAATAAAAAACCCATTTATACCGGTAGAACATATATATTTGAAAAAGAAGATGGAAGATTTAATCTTATACAGGAAATTAAGGCTGGATATCAGCCAGCATTTGATGCCGAGTATGGATATACATCAGATCCAGATAGCACCATAGATAGATTTGGACATTCGGTATCAATCAGCGATAACACAGAAGTTATTACTATCGGCTCTCCGTTTGCTAGATCTGAAAACTGTACAATTTATGAAAGATCTGCAACAGAAGAAAAACGACTATTTGACAACCTCGGTAATTGGTTATCATATTATAGCCTTAGTAGCGAACTAGATTATCTTAATGAACAAACTAATCTATATGGAGCAACATCTGGACAGAGAATTACTTATCATAGCCTGTCTGAACACAATAGGTGGAAATTTAGATCTGATAATTTATTCTGGAATAACAATCCTCCGGCTATTTACAATAAGGTCTACAACTATCACAAGTTTTCACCAACTGGTACATGGGGCTTCATACCCGCCAAATTCGCTCCACCTCCACGTTTAGGGTGGAGTACAGATGTCAGTGCTAATGGTGATATTGCAGTATTTGGAGCGCCTACAGATTCATTTAACGAATTTGACGACTACAACGTATGGTATAGGGGTCATAATACATGGGCTTCTTATGTCAATGCTGGAGCTGTAAGGGTATTTGAATCTAAGAGATATTACCCGCACAATTTGGCCGTAGAGTTTTATAGGTTCGGTAATCTTGATAAGAACTCACATCCCGGAGCCGCCGGATATGATGACTTAAAATATATTTATGAGTATAATAACATACCATTCCGTAGAATGGGGTTTGAGGAAAATGAAATTCCACAGGATGCTGGTCTTGCGTTTATCATTACTCCGGAAATAGACGCTGCCAGTGATGAAGTAATTGATAACATTAAAGACTGGTTGGCGCTAGGAAATAGAACGCTAGTGCTAGTCGGTAACGACCCACAATTTGAAGAAAATGGTAAATATCGTAAGTCAAATGCTATTATCAATAAAATTCTTGATAAACTAGACTCACGAATGAGAATTCAAGCGGCCCGTAATGAGTATGAATCTATAAATTATAATCCAAGTACATTAAATGATCGCTATAATGTAGTTCCATCTAAAGTTCCAAACTATGCACATAGTACTAAAGTAATTTCCACAAATATGTATGCCAGCGGTGTGGGTGATATACGTATTCATCTAGATGGAGACGATATTAATAAGCCATACTTCTATACTGAATCGCCCTGTGATGATATTAATGATAGATGTAATATACCATTGCAACACGGTGGAGATTTACGATCAGAGTGGTTTGCCGAATGCAGTGCTGGAAGGAATAGAATAATTTATAGCGTTAACTGGCCGTTCCATTTTGGTAATGATAATCCTTCTAAAAACTGTGATGAACCACCAACGCCGTCTATAAATAGACCAAACTTTGATCCACGCCCACTCTTAGCTGCTGCTGAGTGGACAGAAGATGAATTAATACCAGCAGTACCAACCAGTGGATATGAAGAAACCTGTGAAGATATTTATGAAACTCGCGTAGTTAATAATAGAGTATATTTCTTTGCTGAAAACCAGATAGACGAAGTGGCATTTTCCATATCCGGTGTTAATGGCACTGATGCATCTGGCTTAAATATAGTTAGTCATAACAACACATCCAGCAACCCGTATTATGCAAACTATTTATCATTCTATAATCCATCTGAGTTTGGCGGTAGAGATGCATTCATTCAAGCGTCTGGAGATTCAGAGACAAAATTCAAACCACAAAGACGCAAGGTTGCAGATCAAAGCGTATTAGTTTCAGAAGAAGACTGGTATGACGGATCTACACTAACGACTTCTAAAATACATTTAGTAGCCACCGTTCATGGTGAAAATAAGAATGTAATGGAAGGTTCTGATGTGGGATCTGACACATACGACGAAGATAACCCAGCATCACTTAATGACGATCAGAATATTCAATTCTATAGAAATCTAATCAGATTACCAAATTCCACATGTGACTATCCAAGCCGTGTTGGTCAGCTAGGTGGATGGACAGGTAGAACCAGTTTTACAGACGCATATACATATTCTACTATAGCAGCTAGAATTAAAAACAGTGACTTCCAATCTATACAGGAAAACTACACACACGCAGATGACATTGATAATTTGCAGGTGATATGGATAGCTAATCCAAACGGCCTTCCATCGACTACTGAAGTTTCAGAAATTAAATCATGGCTTAACGCTGGTGATAGAAAATTAGTCATTACATATGACAATAAAGAATCTTCAGCCAGAAACATACTTGCGTTATGTGACCTTCTTGGTTTAAACACGAAGCCGTTTGTAAAATATGATGATAGTTTGGCTCTACAAGGTGGTGGTCAGGGAGGAATATTACAACGGGGTAATGAGGAATCATTTGCATACTATTGTGGCGGCAGTTTTTACGATGCAGATGAATACCATCAAAACGCTATACAAAAAGTAGATAGAACCAACCGCATAATTTATGGATGCAACTCTACAACAGACTCGTGTGTCACCACGGACCAAGAAGGAAATCCAAAAACTGTTACGGTTGATTTAGACGCAGTAGACAAATTAGTAATAGGTCCGGGTCCAAATGAAGATTATTCAGGTGGTGGATATGAAGAAGGTCAGGAACCTGTACCAAGTCCGTATGATTATTATTCAATCAAAATTGGAGACAACTCACGGGCTGTTATCTATTACAACGATCCGATATATGAAGACTACACGGTTAGTTATACCAACTGGAATATCAGAGGGGCCGGTGAAACTGTATTTGATGTACAACCCGGATCTGGATACCGATTGTACTTAGACTATGTATCTGAAAACGCAAATGAAGAAGTAGATATATATGTCAATGCTACACAAAATAATACTATTCAATATGACGGACAATCTTATAGTATAGCAAGAAGATATAATTTCAATCCAAATATTAGAGTCAAAAAGACATCAAATGGAAAAATTTCAACTGGAATTTTAGACTTTAAAGCACCTAGTGGTTCTAGTGAAATTACAGTATCATATTTTGCAAGTAAATCAATTAGCGGAGAAAATGGAGTAAAACCACAGCCGTTTACGCCAAGAATACTAAGTATCTCTGGTTGTCTGTTGCCTATAGAATACGAGATTAATACAAGAACCTATCAAGAAAAGGTAGGAGAAAAATGTTCTGGTGTGTGGGTAGTAGATCCCGGTCAGGATATTATTATTCCGGGGCGTTTAAGATCCATCAGTACTGATAATACTAAATATTGTGCTGGCTATCCGTTGGTAGATGCCGACTGTCTAGCAAAGGGTGGAAAATTAATTGAAGATGGTCCGGTTATAGCTGCTGAAGAATTTGAACATTTTTCAGCAGGCACTAATGGATCAGAAAGATCACGCATTATTGTACTAGCTGACTCATCTATGATTCAAGGTCCAAATACATATCGTGATGATTCACTTGGCTCTAATCAGTCATTTATACGCAGTCTATATCCAAACCAGCCAAGTGCTAATATTAGCAACACTGCTGGTGGTAGAGAGTTTGCATTTACACAAAAGCTACGTGGTCCAGAACGTGGAAGTCCGTCTAAGTTATGGGCGGCAAGTGGGCTAAATGGTACTATGGACTTGTTTGAATCCACTAGTAGACCCGCAATAACACTATTCTCAGATAATGAGGACTCATATAATCCGGGTGATGTTTATAGAGAACCAGACCCCAAGAGTCCTGCACAGATATGTGCCGCCGTTAAAACCTTCGCTGAAAGCGTCATGCCAACATACGGATTTGATGGTGGCAGCTTAACATGTGGCGACCCGTCAGTAGATAGAACTATACCGATTATGTTCACCGCTATAGAAAGCGGCATGAATAACGAAGCTACACTTTCAGAGTTTATGAAAATATACAAGGAAGACCATCTAGACTTTAATACATCGTTTTCTGGTTATCCCGGCGACCTGTTTGGTTACTCAGTTAGCATACATGAAGATAAATTAATTGTCGGATCTCCATTCAATGCGTTTGTTGGTGAAGCACCTATCTCTTGGTCTGGTGTTATTGATGCTTACGATGCTGGCGATGTTGGCTCTGGATTACAGTTAAATGAAAACGGCGGGGCGGGTGCCGCATTCTATTATGAAAGAACTGGCAGGGGAGTTAACGTTGTATCAGAAAGACTTCCGTGGGAGTTCAAGGAAAAGATTAAGCCAGACAGTATCAATATTGGAGTATTACGTGGGACTACAAATTCGGATCTTCAAGATCTTTATGGACCTAACTCACTTACTCCAGCATTTGTAGACGCATATGGTGGAATTGGTGATCAATTCGGTTACGCCGTAAGTTTAGATGCAGATTTTGTAGCAGTTGGTGCTCCGGGCCATGATATGGATACTCTACACGAACACATCTACAGTGGAAGTGCAGCATTTATTAGAAAAGAATTTAATGCAGAGTTTGATATTCCTAAGCATAAGTTTTATGATTTAGGAAGTTCAGGGGTTAGAGTTGATCAATTTGGAAATGGCAGCGGTACATATGTAATGAATAACGGCGCGGTATTTACTTTTGAGCATAGCATTGTTGATTGGCCCACTAGAACAAAAGAGTGGAGATATAAGCAAAAATTAGAACCTCAAGGATACATGGCTAGAGTTCAATCATTTTCAACTCCTTCGGTATCAGGTAGCGACAACGACTTGTTTGGACGAAGTGTATACTTAGACCGTGCTCGTCGTGGCGATGGTGATTATACACTCGTCGCTGGATCGCCTAAGCATGATTTTGGTCAATCTGGAGGCGTGTCTGGAGATGCTGGAGCGGCTTACACGTTTGATGCTATGTTACGTGAACAAGTACCAGCTATTCCTAACTCTGGTTCTTGGATCACAGCTAGAATGTTTGGTGTTGGATCTGGACATAGCTTAACGGTACATCAAAATACATCTGGACCTTCAGTTACATATTCAGTTAGTGGATTAGTTTCTACAAATGAAAATGGCAATATTTTCTTAGAAGCATCTGGATACGATCCGGCGACTCGTGGATTTGTGGCACATAGGCCGTATATTACCCAGATTATTGGAGATATAGTTCCGGGTACAAGAATTTATGATTATATGTCACTGATAGCATCTGGAAAACCTGCATCTATTGATTCAAGTCAAAATGGTGAATTACCGTCTGGCATGAGCTTATTTATTAACGGTCCAGACTCTGCATTTGTGTATAATAATATGAATTTATATACTTCAGCATGGAATACAATAGAGGAAAGTGGCCTATTTTTATATGGTATTGGAACTAGCGGCGTGGATTCTTCTGGCTCTATGTTCCTGTACACAAGTGGCGTAGGGATAGTGAATTCATCCGGTATTAATGATTATAACCCATTAAATCTAAGAATTCGGGGACGTTAAATGCCAGTACAAGTAGATTATCAAGGCAGCACCGTACAGATTACGCCAGCCCCGTTGGTGTCAGTGTCCACGCAAATATTGAAAAACGGGGCAGGAGAGCCGTTTGGTGTAAGTTATGCTATTACGTTGACAGGCACGGTTCTTGATAACAAGGGGTCTCCATACGCATTTTATGGACCGAGTAACACCCTTTATAATTTCGTTGGTGGTGGTAGCCCTACAGTTGATGGTCCCTATGGGGCTTTTTCAACTGCATCTTCTGCAACTCAACAGTTAGTCCCAAGAGGCGAATCGTTAACGGCTGTTATGTCTAAACAGTCGGCATTAAGGGCATTATTTGCAACAGATGGTCAAAAGCTAGCTATTACAGATTGGAATACTGGAGATCCTAACTTTGTTTGTTATCCCAGGGTAATTAGTGTAGATTTTCAAGAGGGTGCTTATGTAGAGCGTGCTGACTATACAATTACTCTAGAAGCAGATACCCTTTTATTTGGAGAGGGAGATCCTACATCCTCTGTTGAAAATGAAGGTTCTTTAATTGCCTCTGACGGCGTAGCAAGAGCGGGAATTACTGAAAGCCAATTACTAGCCTCTTTATCCGGTGCGTTTATAGCAGACTTTTCTGAAGACTGGGCTATTGAAGTAGATGAGGCTCAGGGTGAATCTGTAGAACTTCCTAGAAGCTACAGGGTAACACATAATATAAATGCTACCGGTAAAACTCACTTTGGGCCACCACCAACACCGGGTTCAAGCCCAATAAAATATAAAGCGTGGGAACAGGCTAAAAAGTTTGTTCAACATAGATTATCTGAAAACGCTACTGAATATCCAAATATAATGGGTAAAATAGGAAGCGGAACCGTTAATCTAGTCAATACTTACAGAGGTTTTAATCACACCAGAACTGAGAATTTGAGTGAGTCTGCCGGTACATATAGCGTTAGTGAAACTTGGTTAATTGCTAGTGGAACCGCTTATGAGAACTACAACCTCTCTATATCTAGTTCGACAAGTGCTCCGTTTGTTAGCGTTTCAATTGACGGAAACATTAAAGGCTTAACAGAATACAGTCCAAGTGGATTTGGTGGAAGCGATTTAAACGTAGGGTCTAGTGGAGCTTACGATAATGCGCTTATTAAATACAGATTGATTTCTAACAATGGCTTCTTCGGGGTAGGCTCTGATATATACAAACGCGCTAACAACGCAGTCGCTGTTGAACTCAATTCGCAACCTAAGTCAATCAGTCTAGGAACTAACGCTTACACTGGAGAGCTAACATATAATTTAGAATTTGATAACAGGCCGACTAATATTATTTCTGGAGTCTTGTCAGAACAAATTAGCGTTAATGATACTTATCCCGGAGATGTTTTTGCGACCATTCCAGTGATAGGTAGGTCAACCGGTCCTGTACTACAATATCTAGGAAGCAGGACTGAATACAAAAGGGATGTATCTATAAACCTTTTAATGGATTATACAAACTTACCATATACCTCTGGAAACAATCTAATTAGATTTAAACCAAGCGTGGTACAGCCAACTGCCGGTCAAATTCAAAATTTACTAGCTTACCTTAGTCCAGCCAATGAGCCGGGGATTAGAAAATATTTTGTAGCTCCCCCTACAGAGTCTTGGAATCCAAAAGAAGGTAGTTATGCGATTAATATTTCTTGGACTTATGAGTTAAACTATTAATTCGGATAAATCATGCAAATATTACCATCTGGATCTGAAAACTTTTTTGATAGAACTCCTACCAGTGGATACTTAGTATCAGATGATAATATCTATCAAACAAGTGATTTAAGAAGCGACCTAAGCCCTAGTGGTGGGGGATATTTTTCTCCAAGCGGGCTTGGTATAGATTATTCAAATTCAAACACCGCCCCTACCGGCGGCATGGATTTTTCAACTGGGAGATTTGGTTCTTATTATCATTATTTTGCAACCCCGCCTCCAAGTGGAAGTGTGACTGGTCAATCTGGAGTAATAGCAATTCCGTTTGCTCATCCTTCTGGATTTGCAAGGAATGAGAACGTTAGAAACCCATACTCTATGGATACATCTGGAATACTTATAGATTATAATCCGCCATCTGGATCTGGAGGTTAAAGGAAAATATGTCAACACCAATTGATGGACATGGGCACTCAGTAGTTCCGGGCACTGGTCATTATGGCTCAAATTGGCCTAGTAATATCAATTTGCCTCAAGGATTAGGGGGTAAGCTCTCTGTTGCTGGATGGACCAAAGAAGACCGTGGCTTTGTGCAGCAAACGTTTCTTGGAGCATCTATTAGAAATTTTAGTTTAAGCGCAGGCTTTGGTGAAAGCAGTAGCTCGTTATCTGTCGCATTAGTTGAGGATGAATATAACACATCTGACGGGCTTGGCTTGGGCTTGGGTGACGACCCGTATCACAACGGCTTGCTTGATGGTTTCAACCCTCCGGGTCCGGGTTCTCCAGTGTTCTTTAAATTTGGTAGAAACTTCGCAACAATTGGTCAGGCTTGGAAGAGAACATATGACACGATGTATGGAACATCGTTAATTGTCGGAATGCCCAGCGTTACAACTTACACTGTGCCTTCTCCATTAACAAATTTACCAGCAGACCACTATGTAATCTCAGACGATGGCTCAACAGTAACTATAGAAGATAGAAGTATATTAAATACGCATCCAGATAGGGGTTATGATCACTTTGTATTTGGGGGCATACTTCAGAGTTTTACCGAAACTATGGGTAACGATGGATCGCCACTATATAACGTTCAGGTTTCAGATCCACGAGAAATCCTGTCCAACTGTGAACTTATTTTAAAAAATTATACGGGCACTACATTTAGTAACGCTAACCTGTTTAATATATACGGGTTTTTAGAATGTGAGATTAGCCAGTCGTTAAAAAACACGTTAGCTTCTGCATCCATTTCTAGAAACCCACTATCAAAAAATGTTTCTGCAAATGGTGATGTTACATATTCTGGTGATGACACGTATAGCTTTGCAGCTCATCCAAGCTGGTCGTTGAGTAACTACGCAAACAAATTTCCAATCACCGGTACTGGATTTTCCAGATCTTCAGAAAAAGGTATTCCTTTATACAGAGTTGTGCAGGCTATTAATGCCCTCTTTGAGTACAATGGAACTCTACCAGATGAATACAAAGCTAAAGGATTTGGTGGTGTTATTAACTTTCGTGGGTATAATTATGTCGTAGATTTAAGCGCACTTCCTGTCGATGCTATGCCAGCGCTTTACAGCTTAAACTATGATAAAATTGATTTGCTATCATTTATTAGTGAAATATGCGATGTTATAAGTCATGACTTTCTGGTCTCATTAGCCCCTATTACAGACCACCCATCAACAAGTTATTTATATAATAGAAATGCCCACTATGCATCTTTAAACCAGCCGGGAAATATCATAGCTGGCATCATTAGAATAGATATTATTAATAGGTCTCAGCAGCCTCAATATGGTGCTATTGCTGCCTATATTAATACCTTGAGAAGTCGTGGATTAGAAATTGAGAGTCAAGATGTTGGTTATGAAGTATCTAACGTGACAACTGATAAATTTGTAGTTGGTGCTCAAGAAGTTGGTATGTATTATTTTACGGGTGAAAAAGATAGAGACACGCTTGAATTGCAAAAATATAAAGCCGGAATTGCTAATAATAGATACGATGTACTTCAACAAGAGCAGTGGGAACTACCCACCATGCTGAACCAACAGATAATTCCATTTTATGGATTTTTAGGGAAAAATGCAGTTACAATTCCTAAAGGGTTTGGTGCGTACAAGCAAATCATGCTTGATACTTCTGGTTTAGAAGCATTTGGCGTTGGAAACTATTATATAGCAACAGAAATAGAACTAAGGTGTGCCGCCATTTCCTACGAGAGATGGAAGCAATTTTTATTAAGATATTGTCGGACATATTTGGGTAGAATTCTTCCAAACTTTCATGTTTTAAGTGGACCCTATGCTGTATCTGCTGTTAGGAACAGTAATTCCCTTCCTGCCAATACAACTAAGGATGAGATCGAAACAGCCATTTCTGATGTAGATCGGCAATTTGGAGTTACTGTACCAAGATGCGTTTTTATTTCTGATAAAAATTATATGGAATATCCAAATAATTTAGACTGGGGAAATAGACCGGCAAATGCATGTGCTCCACCCTATGGATATCCGTTGTATCTTGATAGAGCACACGCAATTGGGATTTTTGATCCGGCTAAAATAGACACTTTGAGCCAAGAAAGTGACGGGAAACTTAAACTTGAGACAAAACAGACCAGTGAGAGGGGAGACTTTCTCTGGCGTCAGTATTCTATATTCAAGAAGCGATTGGAACAGAACAGACCGTCGAGTCATAAAAAATCTAAACTCTATAAAGAAGCAGATGGCTTACTTGAAAAGGTTGAAAAGCTCTTCAAAAATAACACGCTGGCCCTCCCAGCCCTACAAAAAGATTATGCTCATTTTGGAGAAAGAAATTCACGTAGGATTTATGATTTTATAAAAAAAGTTGCAGACGAATGCTTAGGTAAAAAGTTTTTAGTAAAAATACCAAACTTTGTTAATTCTAGATATTCTACAGATATTAGGGTAAATACTAAACAAGCAGCCCAAGGCGTAAGATATAATACAATATCTGGACCTTACGGTTTCCCAAGTAGGCCATTAAATATCTATGCCACAAATACTCCAGCAGATATCCAAGCAACGGAAGGGGCTTTAAAAGGCAATTTTGATGTAATTTCTGAGCAATGGAAGTTCAACTATAAACCCGAACCCGGTGGTGGATTTTTCAATTTTGCTCAATACGATAGAACATTAAGCTATATAGAAAATCAATCTTTAGCCCCTACCGATTTACCACTTGGTACAAGAAATTTATTAACACCATTAGATTTAACAAACTTTGTTGATGAAAACGGCAGAATTGGAGCCTATGTTAGATTCAATGATAGTCAAACAATTGATTTCTCACAAGTGAGTAAAGATTCTATCGCAACACAAAAAATTATTGGTGGAGCATCTATTCCAGATCTACTAGGAGAATTAGAACAATCTGCACAACAACAGGTGCAGCAAATATTCTCCAATCCTAATTTGCTGGGGCGAAGCGTTACATATATGAAGGTAACAGTTGATGATAAATTTTACCTTGCCCCCAAGGTTGAGAAAATCCCAACAAAAGTGTATGGCGAGAAAGTTTATGCCAAAGATTTAAGTAATGGCAATGTCTTGGATTGGAAATATGAGAATGCTTCTAGCTCTCTTTATCTTCATGCTGTTGAGAACGGGATGACTATTTGGCTCCCGGAAGCCAGCGGTGGAGTTGGCGACAATTCCGTAATTGTCTATGATTTCAAAAGAATTGCAGATCCCGTTACCGGCGGAAACATTGTGAGCACTTTTGATTTTGATTTAAACCCCGATGCGGTCTATGCTCTAATCACTTTTCCGAATAGTTTGGAGGGGACGAAGAATGCTAGATTTAGATCTACAAAAAGTGGGCAATCATTCTATGGAAATATATACAGCATGGATGTTGTACAACATCCACATTTTACTCTTGCAAATCGGATAAATGACGATTTAGCAAATTTAAACAACTCGACTAAACACAAAAAAAGGAAAAGAAATGCATCAGCACTATTAAATCATCTAGATGTCTTGGCGAATCAACAGTTTTGGGCCGCACACCCAGATGCTACTACTAATTTTGAATCTCCAGCTCCAATATATCCAGATCTAGTAGTACTCCCATTATTATCTTATGAGCATACATATGGGCCGTGGTTATCTTCAGCTACAACGTTAATTGGGGGGTCAAATCCATCTGTTAACATTGGTGGTAAAATGGAATTTATTAAGGACGAAAACCTTGCCCCGTGGAACTATGGTGGATATAAACTTATGAATGAGGCCGGGTCTCTAAAAGCACAGTATTCTAATAGTCTATTGCTATCTATGGAGCGTGGTAGTTTTACATATCCGTCTGCACCGTTTGGTCTTTCTATTGGTCAATCGTTGCAGATTGCTGGCCCATTAGTTACATCCATATCAGTAAATATTGGTGACTCAATTAAAACCACCGTTAAAATGGACTTATATACTGCTAGATTTGGTAAATTACAGAAATATAAAGAAGATAGAATTTCAGAGTCTTCTAGAAAAATAAAAGAGTTGACTACATTTTATAATGGATTAAAAAAGAAATTTAATATATCAGAATCTAGAGCCTCAATTCAAACAAGAGCGGATCTTCAGAAAGCCTACGACAGCTATATGACAGCCAACACTACCTATCCAAGTTTTATCGTTTCCGCAAAAAAGGAGGAAAAAGAACTTAAAGTTGTAAGCGGCGACGGAGAAAAAACAGATCGGGAGGTAACATTTGCCACTGGAATTGTTTATGGTGGTAGCGTGCAAGAAATTGACTATATGAAAGAAATAACTCCAGAAAGCTACAAAACTATAGCCGGTGGATATTTTCCATTTGAAGGGTATAGCGAAGTCCCAAACAACTATGCATTCTTCCCAACAGAAAATTACGTACATGAAACTGAAATTGATAACAGGATTTTTAAATAAGGAACTCATATGACAGCTCAATTTACAGACTATAGTACATCGCCAGTTGCCGGTCAAGAAGTAGACAAAAAGGACAGCGATAAGCACATCATTGTAACTAACCATCCTGTTCTTGTTGACATAGGACTTGGTACGTTTACTACTGGCACGCTGATGGCTTGGTGGAATGAGCCATCCGATGAATCTCCAGATCTATTAAATAGATTGTTTTTCCCCGGCAAAGATGGTAATGACTACCCTTCATTCTTATTTGACGGCAACTTGAATTTTTCTGCTTGGAGAAATCCAGATCGAGACTATGTAAATTATACCGATGCTGCAACAACTTGGAATTTTTCTAATATAGAGTCTGATGGTAGCACAAGGAATCATACGTTCAATGATTTAGATTTTAGTGATTTCGACAATGCAGAGGTGGAACGACAAACAGATGACGCATCTGCCCCTCTGGTTGTTCCGTTAGCTTCTGGACAAAATATTGATCAAAAAATTTGTAATATCATATCTATGAATGATTATATTAATATGTTTCATGATTTTGATCCAGATGAAACACAATCTTCATGGACGGGCACTCCAAGAGCGAGGTCTGAATATATTAGAGACATAAAAACTTGTAAAAATGGATCGGGGCTTTTCTGGACACCTACAATTGATTACAGCCCATCTAATGGTGTGGACACTACAGACACCATTCAAATTACTCCCACGTTTCACTTATACTTATTTGATGAGATTAAACCCTCAAAAAATATGCGTAAATTAGCGATGCGTGATTTTGTTATTATAGACAACCCCAAAGACGCGATTGATACAGTATACGAAAATAGAACAAAAATTGACGGCACTTATAATCAGGTTGATCCCGGAAATACACCACAGGCCCGTGTAGCGGCACCATTAGATGTCACATATAATCAATACACCGGTAAGTGGGAGTCTGGTACTCGTCAAATTATAGCGAGATTAATGACAGATATTCCAGCCGCTCAAAATATTTCTTTAACAGCACCTGATGCTGGTACTCAATACGGTCTAGAAGTTAGTGACATACTCAATAAGAACAATCCAAACTATGAGCACGCACAGATTGGCAAGGCTATGCCAATTATGATGCAGAATGGTAATCCTTTACAATGGTCTCCCATGTATGAGCAGGCCGAGGATCTCCCTAGAGTTAATACAAATAAAAAACTAGTAGATGTTGTCAACCCAGCCGGTAGGGCGTGGACATCGGGTACTATGGTTATTTTGAACAAAATTGACGGGGTGTGGATTCCAAGTGACTTTGGCGTACAAGAAGGCGCTGCGGCTGCTACGTCCAATTTTGATGGAGTGTGGGATTTTACATATCTACTTTCTAATGCCCGATATCATATGTCAAAAGATGCAACCGGTGAGAGTTTTCATTATGATGATTACGAGAAATTATATTACAAGAGTTATTATGGCACCGTTGGAGATAATTCTCAAGAAAATGTTTCAAATTTTACCGTACTAGCCAGTAGTCAAGAGGGATATTTACAAATAACATCGTGGGACTTTATGGGTCCAAAGCTTGGTGGTAATTCTCCTAAAAACAACATAGGGGCAACTGTATTTGATATTAATGTCAATGGGGAGCCAATAGGAGAAAATGCAGACGGAAAAAGAGCGCGAACTAAAGCCAGCGCTCCGTTTTTTGGCTGTACGTTTCCCGGAGGCTATGTGGGAGACAGCATTTATAGTGCTTACAATACGGCGGGACATGCTGAATTGAGCACGACTCTCGGCAACACAGATCCTGCCCCATTCTTTAAGTCGGTTGAGGCAGACAAAATTGTGTTTGATAACTCGATGAATAACAATAACAGCGATTCATACGCTGGTAATAATATGGGTATGTTTGCTAGAAATTCGAGCAGTTTGGTTCATTTTCCTGCCGATATGGCAGTCAACGCCAGCCCAAGCGGTGAAAATGGTCGCCCAATTAGTGATATAAGACGAATATATCAATTCATTAAACCAGACGGAAGCGCTTTCGCTAACGCATTCACTTATTTCGATAAGGACAACTCCGATAAGCCACTTCGATACGCTTGGATGTATAAAGGCACTAACCCGTGGGACTCAGCTTGGGATTTAGCCCCAAAGAACAAGAATATTATAGAGTTTCGACCACTGACGCGAGATGTATTTAATTGTCTTGAAGATGGGGGTGATCCAGTAAGAAATCTTTATAGCAACAAAGCTCGTGAAATTTTAATTGACAAGTCAAACCCCCCCATGTCGAGGGATGTTCTAAAAAGAACTACAACTGGAGATGCTACAGAACTAGCAACTACTGATGATAAGAGATTAAGATATGGACCGCAGGACATGGAAGGTGGAGGCTACTATACAGAAAATCAGAGATATAAACCCGCCCCATATCCAATAGACGGATACGGAACGACTAACAAGCCCGGAGGTGCTGCGATTGGTATCATTACCGCCATTTGTACAACGACTGCTCCGTCTAAGATTGTGTTTAATACTCAAACATATATCGGTGTTCAAACAACTCAACCTAATGATGATCCTGCTCATGGTGGATCGCAGCGTCCACAGGATTTTGGTTGTACAGCTTTACATGCTCGGATTTTTTCAGCTTGGCCGCGTGAATTAACCGTATATGATTCCAGATTCTTTTCTGTGTTTCATTTTAACTATGGGGCTGGCGTTACCAATTTTGGTTCAGACTGGTATTTAGACGGAGTAAAACAAAACGGACCCCTGCCTGCTGATCCGAGTTATTCATATCCAGACGGTTGGTATGAAGTATCTCGTAAAATAACAGAAGTAGATATTAGAGTGCCTACTTGGAGAACACCTACTACTGAGACAACTCCAGCCGCTCCAGCCGCTGGAGTCAATGATAACAATGAGATTCCTGATGGTCAGCTTATGTTCAACAATTCCGCAGTGAGATCTGTAGATGATTGGCTCATACCACCTACAACAGGAGGAATAAGAAGAGGTAAATTACTACCTCTATCTTCTGCTGATAAATACAAAGGGTTTAAATACAAAAAAAAGACGATTAAACCCGGAGCAGCAGGTGTGACTATTACTTCTTATTCAGTACCAACCGCACCTCCAGCTACACCCGTAACAAACGATGGAGCAAAACACGTTATGATTATTAACGGTGGTAGCGGTTATACGTTAAATGATAGATTCACTATACGTGGAGCGACTGGAACTGGAACAGTATTAATCCCAACACTTGCTGGTGATAAAATTACTGGATTTACCTTCGCTACTGTGACTGATGCTGAAGCATATAACTCTGGAGATACACTCACAGGCTATGATTATCTGCATACAGACTTTTTAGATTACAATACACCTCTAGATGGAAGCGTCAAGCCTAGTGCTCAAATTATAGCAACTGATGCCGCTGGACAAGACTTAGAGGCATATTTTGTTTGCGGTGTAGTTGGCGACTCTCCGTTGCTACGAGATTTAGGGCCAGATGAAGTTACAGAAGGGGCTGAGAGACTTACACCTAGCCCGTCATCCTCTGATAATTTTGTTACCCAACCAATTTTAGACGATCTTACTGAAACGTCAATAGGCACAGAAGGTAAATCAAGCGATAATAAGTTTGATATTTATTTCTTTTTCCATAATGATGTAACTCACCATAGTTATGATGATTCATTATATCATCAATTTTTCCAATCTCGCGTCAGGGTGGAAATCCTTCAAGAATAAATTTTTCGTGTATAATACTATGAAACTCTTTCAACAGGAGATTAAAAAATGGCTGAAATAAAATTCTATGCAAATATTGAGGGAATTGCGGCAACTGGTGATCCCTCGTTAATAAATCACGGGGCTGCGTCTGGTCTTGGTTTTTACGGGGCTGGATTTGGCGTATCAGTGCCAGTTGGTCAGTATCAGGATAGTACATTTATTACTAATTCTGCTGGAACCGCTGAAGGCTCCAAGCTGAATAATACGAAATATGCATCAGTGAGTGGTGTTAGCCACAACGGCGGGGCTGAAATTGACAACGAGACGATGCCCAATTACTACGCCCCGCTAAATATACGTTTTACACACACTGAAGATGTTAGAGTACAAAACTGTAAACTACGCATTTTTGATCGAAGTGATATTTCAAGGCAGGCAAGCGGTGTAACTACAAAAGTTTACGAAGTAAGACATCCTGACCCATCTGCCGCTACGGGTGTAGCTCTAAGTGCTGAGGCGCGTGGTGAGGGCACTCACGACTGGAAAGAATACGATCCAGCAGATAGTATGTTTGATACTACATTTTCTAATTCTCCGGGTGTTAGTGGTACAAATTCTGTAGTTTCAGATGCTGGAAACCCTTATGTACTAACTGCAAACGGTGCAGCGCATGAGGCGTCCAGACATGATTGGTATGTAGCACTTTCTGCATCTCCAGATACTATTGGTAGCAAGACAGACTTTGGATTATACTTTACTTGCGAATATCTGTAAGATTTAACTTGGACTGCCACCTTTGGTGGGAATTATATTCTTTACTGGAGGTGTCCAATGGCTGCATACAATCCGGGTAGCACTTTAGGCGGCTGGGGTGACGATCCAAAAGATCCGATGGCTCTAGCTATTGGTGTCGCTAAATTAGAAACGTTCTGTAGAAATCTTGAAGATAAAGTTGAAAAATTTGAAGATGTTGGAGACGAACTCGTTGAATTAAGGGCCGATATTAAAGCCCTTCAAGCAAAATCTACGGAGATCAAGGCTCGCTTAGTATCCGTTGAAGATCTGGTACACGAAGTAGAAAACACCAAGAAAATTCTGAAAATGTTAAACCCTAAGACTATCATAGCGACTTTAGCTATGGTTATGGGCACAAGCGTTGGTGGTAGTCAAGTGCTAGAGCGATTTACGGATAACGAAGCAGTTATTCATGAAAAAGTAGAAGACCAAGATGATAAGGTTGATATGTTATTACGGCGTATCAATCAATTAGAAAAAGAACAAGGGGAATAAAAAAGGGGGCATTTCTGCCCCCTTAACCCTTGAGATATGCCCTTGAATTACAGGCTAACTGTAATACCTTTCTGAACCCCAGTAGGTTTACTCATTTTGTTCAGTTTTTGAGTTCCATTTTACCCAACCGCCATCTGGTAGCCAATTTCCCTCACTATCCTTACGTTTGGGAAATAATCCTCCACCCTTCTTGTGAACGCCAAAGCTAAGACGAGCATTACAGCTTTTACACCTTAGCTCATAATAAAGATTGTCATCCACATTTCTAACGACAAATCTTACATCGTCAGATCCACACTTGCCACAGTTGAGTTCCTCGAAAATCTCCTGAAAAAGATTAACCTTTTCAAAGATATCCTTTTGGGACTCTCCTTCAATTTCCGTGGTAATTCTGCCATTTTTAGTTGTATAAGTTATTTTCATTGCCACTCCTCTACATAACCTAGAATATTAGTTGGAATTGTACCTGTTTCTCTTTGGTACGAATTTAAAACCTCAATAGCTTCGCTTGCTACTTTTTTTGTAATCTTTCCCTTGACTTTCATTACTTCTTGAAAAAGACTTGTGGCGTTGATATTGAGTTGTCTACACTTGACACTGACAAAGTTTCTTTGTGCGTCACTCATTCTTGCAGAATCTTCATATTCACCTCCAGATTTATCTACACCTTGCGACTTACTAATATCACGGACTATTTGAGCCGTGTTCTTTTTTGTGATCTCTTCAGCGGCCACACCTCGCAATCTAAGAGCCTTTCTTAAAGCACGAGCCTCAGCCCTTGTGCTGGCAGTAGCAACCGCATACGCGCAAAATGCGTCGTCTGTATTGCCCTCCCAGCAGTCCGCTACTTCAGAGTAACACATTCCATTTTTAAACTCCACCTTAAACACGACGGTAGCTCTGCCGTGTGTACTCTCGTTGGATGGAGGAAAAACCTGCACAGGGCCACTAAATACAATAGGTCCAAGTACACGTTCTGCTACTCGCCTTAGTCCAGCAGCAAGTGGCATTCCATCAATAAGTTCGTTTTCTGCGAACAATGACATTACATAATCATTCCATTCTGGATCTGTAATATCTGGTGTTTCTTCAGCAATAACATCTGTTGTTCCGTAATTTCCATCCATTGGCGATTCCAGCCCAACATCTTCAAATAGATCTTCTGTCATAATTCTACCTCAATGTACCTTTCTGATCTTTGTGGAAACTTTTCTTTGATACTACTCAGATGCCGTAGTACCAGATTCTTCAAATCTTCCTCATCTTTGAGGGATAAACGTGTTTTCAATGCTTTGATGCGAATCATCACAAAACCTTTGGAAAGTATCAGGCCGTTCTTATCTAAGTCAGCCTTGATCTGCTTCTGGAGGCGATCATCACCCCAAACTGGCAGAAAATGCGATGGTCCATCTACCTCTATTATAGTCTTCAAATCGGGAATATACAAATCTATTTCCAGATTTTCATTAGGAATCAGGTTCTTTTTGTGAAACTGTACATTGTACCCTCCGTTAGATACGACCTTGAGTACAAAATTCTCTATCTTTGACCCTTCAGTAGATGCACGCCGTATGCCTTCTATTGCCAACGCCTGCATTTCATCCCGCTTAGGTTTAGGCATGTTAGCCCATCTCTCTTTAGCGTCCTCTACGCGGGCCTGTTTCTGGTCCTCGTCCATCTCATCCCAATATCCGGTCATAGACTTGCTTATATTTAACTTCTCTTTATGCGTCCTCTGACGGCCTTCTGTGGGGTGTGCAGAGCGGCCAGATTCTAAAGCGATTTTCTGGGCTTCGCTTTTTGATTTAAGCTCTGTTCCCTGCTTCTTCAAGATACGCCGTATCTTGTTTGGATATGTGTCCAATTCTTTTGCGATCTGGTATGTACTCATATTATTTTCATACATACTAACTACTTTTTCTTCTAACGTTGTCATTATATCACCTCTAAAATTTCTTCTACAGATGCTGCCACTGACCGTACTGGTTTGCCTGATACACGATAGATGTACTCAGCATCCTCTTTAGTTTTCGCTATTACTGGAATATCACCTGATAGTGAAATCAAATCAAATACATTCCTATCTCTCTTGTCGTACAGGTAAACTACTTTAGCTTTGTTCACAACAGATTGAACTTTTTTGACGTTTTCAATTGTTGTAACAATAAGCGTGCCCGTAAAACACCAAGTTTCAGTAGAGTTAAAAACTCCAAACTTAGGTTGCTCTGGATTAAAATTAACCTTGTTATAAAACAAGCTAACATCATCTACCGTTTTGTTTTCTACCAGTTTGTTTAGAGATTTATAAAGCTCTATTGTTTCTGGCGTGCCTTCTAGGCTGTCTACATAAAATCCAATATTCATTATTGTTCTCCTAAGAACCATCTGATTGTTTGAGTTAGTCCGCTAACTAATGACGTTTTCGCTTTAAATCCAAGTACCTCTTCAGCGCGAGTAGTGTCCAAACAGCGACGGGGCTGTCCGTCTGGCTTAGAGCTATCAAAAAATATAGCCCCCTTAAATCCCATAAGATTTGCAATCATTTCTGCCAAGTCTATAATCTTAATTTCTTTACCAGTGCCAATATTGATTGGATCTGGCCCGACATCTTTTTCTATTGCCAGTTTGATAGCTTCCGCACAATCTGGAGCATACAAGAATTCCCTCGATGCTTCGCCTGTTCCCCATAGAGTAACATCTTCATTATTCTTAATCGCCTCGTGGAATTTCAATATAAGAGCAGGTATAACATGACTGGACGTTAAATTGAAATGGTCATAAGGCCCGTACATGTTTACAGGAATTAAATTAACTCCGTTAAATCCATATTGACAGTGATATGTCTCTACTAACTTCATCAATGTTTTCTTAGCAATGCCGTATGGCGCATTAGTTTCTTCTGGATAGCCATTCCATAAATCTTCTTCTTTAAAAGGCACGGGTGTATGTTTTGGATATGCACAAACCGTTCCCAATAAAACAAACTTTGGAACCCTGTACTTCATCGACTGATGGATTAAATTAGTTCCCATGATAAGATTGTCATACATAAACTTACCGGGGTTTTCTTTATTCGCCCCAATGCCACCAACTGAACCAGCAGCATGAACAATAACATCCGGTCTAATCTTTTGAACAATATATTCAACCTTCGACTGGTCTCTCAAGTCCCACGGTTCAGACCCATACCCAACCACCTCATAATCTTCCGACAAAACCGGCTCTAAGTTTTGTCCCAGAAAACCGGTTGCACCTGTTAGTAATATTTTCATTTACCATCCTCTTCGTTTATGGTTCTCAAAAATTCTTCAAAATCCTCTATGTAGTCTGACTTATTGTAATTAGTTGAACAAACAGAAAGAAGCACATCGTTGCCGGTTTCAAACACTTGTGAGTCCCATATCATTTTCTCTACTAGTATAGATTGATTTGGCATAAGCCTATATTCTTTCAACTCTTTACCATCATGAAGCTTAACTAAGATTGAGCCTTTTAAGCACAACAAGATCTGTCGTGTTTCAAAGTGTGCATGATTCCCTCTTTCTTCTCCTTTTGGGACATCACATACATAAAATATTCTTTTTGGCTCAAATGGTAAATCACTAAATTCTATTGGAACAAGAGTGCCATCATCATCTTTAATTATTTTTAAATTTATTGACATTATTTATTACTTTATGTATTTCATGTTTTGTAAGTTTTTCATGATATGGTATACTTACTGTTTGTTTTGATTCTTGTTTTGATGCTGCTAAGTCTAAATGCTCTCCGTAGAATGGTTTTTCATGACAATGTTCGTAATGAATGCCGCACACAATACCCTCTTTTTTCATCATTTGTATAAATACGGCATTGTCTTTTACCCGTATCCTATAGAGATGTCTACTGGTGTTTTCATATCCAAGTCGCTTATTGTATAAGTCCCTTACCTCATCCAGTCTTTCGTTCTTGTAGTTGAGTTTTTTAAGGTTCTCATTCGCTACATAAGCCTGAATTGAGTTCCCGTGCATCTTATACCCAGCGGCTATTTGTTTTCTTTCCCAGTTATTGTTTGAGTAGTTCATTCCGTTCAGCACCATCATACGATACCAGTCGATTGCTTCCTTGTCGTTGGACACAATCATGCCGCCGTCACATCCACCAACGGGTTTAGTTGGGTAAAAACTAAAAACGACTAGAGCCTTGTGGTCATTTAGTTTTTTATACTGGTCTCTTGTGACTTCCTGTGCCGAATCATAAATATTATCATGCAAATGGTATTGATGTCCAACCCATTCTGTATCATCATAGAATTGTATTTTATTATTTGTATTTACTATAACGTTGGGAACTACTGGTGGAATTGTACTAGGTATTCTTATTGTTGCGTCTTTACCTAACAAGGAAAGGAATAGTAAGCTGGATGCACTGTTAGCAAAGCATGAATATTTGGCCCCAACATATGAAGCAAATGTTTCTTCAAATTCACAAACTATTTCACCGTGTAGCAAGTTGTTCAAACTACTTGTATCTACGACGTAATTGTTTATGTTAAATAGTTCGATCATTAGGTGTTTTCTTTTATTTTAAACTTAGCCATGCGTCCAGCTATTGCTACTTGTTCTAGATGTGTTAAAGCTTCTTGATATTCCGGTCTTTCAAAGTCATGTATAAAAACTATTGTGTCTTTATGTCCTAGACTTTTGCATATTGAAGCGCAGGCAACCCTAGCTCTACCATCTATGAGTATTATGTCAAATGGCCCTTTGGATAGGGGTGCTTTGACATAATCTTCAAACTCTTCGTAAGTTCCACAATGCCCACCTTCGACATAATGTAATGTTGGTTTTTTTAAGATTAGCTCACAATTATCAGGGATTATTCGTAGGGTCTTATTATACCAATCTTCTTGGTGTTCTACAGAAACAATACTGCGACATTTTTCAGCGATTTCTATAGTTGATTGCCCCGAACCATATTCTAGCACCTTTTTGTTTTTATCTATCTCAGCAAAAAAAAACATTGACTCTTCTGTCGTTGTAAACATATTAATTCTAAATCCTATCGTTCTTTAGGGTTAGGCTTTTCATACGTCCCATGCATTCTGTTTCAAATAACTTAGTAAAACTATACTCTTTAAGTATTTCTTCAAGTCGGTCTTTTCCAAAAGTATACTTTATGGTTTTTAATCCCCCGTATGTCAAATACTCTTCTCTATCCTCTTTGCTCCCTATTTCTTGCCTGTGTATAACGACATACTTTGGAGCGTATTTCAGTACCTTACATAGTATTTCATCAGCATTTTCTATTTCACTCAAGAAGCTGTTCATAACAATTACATCAAAGGATGAAACAAAATCCATGTTACATATAGTAGCATCAAACTCAACGTATTCCAATGAGGGTTTTGATATTTTTGAAACCTTTTGAATAATATGGGGGAGATCGGCTCCACAATATTCGTATTCTGGAAATGCGTCAGAAAGCTCAGCTTTTCCACAACCTAAATCTATCAGACTTTTAGCTTCACTAATGTGACCAAAACACTGTTTGATTGCTTTAAAATGATCGGAATTTACTATATGGGGGAAATGGGTATCCATCATGCTCTCTGGCATTTTTTGATTATGCCACGCGGTCTTATTTTTTTCGGTATCTATCATAGGGTTCCCTCTACAATATTCTCTAGGTTTATGTAGACTTTGGCTAACTTTTTGTTGTTTTGTATCTTAGTGGTCATATTTATCCAACTGCTGACTAAAAGTTTCTTTTAGCGTCTCCATATCTTTTCTTATGCTCTCTGGATGCTCACCGACAAACTCAGCGGTGTAACAGTCGCTCCTCGCCTTAAACTCGTGAACCCCTCGAAACTGGTTCTCCACCCTTTCCTTATCTCCAGCTACCCAAGGTAAATAAACATTGTCAAAGTAGTTTTCTATGCAATTATGTTGATTCAAACTTTCTTTATAGTATGATATCTTTTTGTAGACCTGATCAGGAAATACATAGGAGTAGTGATACATTTGAAAACCGAGAGCTTCATAAAGTTGATCACTGTTTATGTGTTTACGCTGTATAGAGCACCCATCAGGATATTTTATAGTTGGAGGTCTATGCGTTAACCACGTTGACCCTTTAGTTACTTTGAATATTCTCAGAAAGTTATCGGTATTAAGCTCAAACCCGGTCAGGTATCTATCAAACCCACCGTAAAACGAGCAGCTTCTAACGCCGAGGCTTGTTGGTTTTTCATGCTTGAGAAATTCAACAATATTTTCTAGGTCTTGCGTCTTATATACCTCGTCAGAATCTAGATTCCAAAGATAGTCAATATCATCATTTATGAAATCCATGTAGGCTCGACACTGATCGTCTTTTTCTTTGAACTGCCCGTGTACAATTTTTATTTTGTTTTCTGGGTCTGGAAAGCTGTCTAGAATTTCATTTGTATTATCTGTAGACGTAGTAAATCCTTTACTCTGCCAATACGCTACCGGCCCTTCGGCAATTAAGATTTGATCTGCGAAAGGGTAAACTTGTTCCAAACACTGCTTAAGAACATAGTCACCCTCGAATACTATCATCCCAAATGCTATTTTCATACACTATCTCCAGTAAAATTTAAAATTTGTATTTGTAAGTATCTAAAATGAGTTGATCTTTTTCTTTGATTATATCTTCTGAATAATTTTTATTTATAAAATCAAAATAGTGTCTTAATAGTGTTCCTGCCGCTTTAGGTAGATGTACAAAAATAATACTTTTCATCAAATCGACTCCTTTGTATCTAGATATTTTTGATGAACGTATTTTATTGATTCAAAATAATCGTCATGTATTTTTTTTAAAGCACTATTTGTTTGATACATTCCTTGTGGAGTGAATACAGAGTGTCTTAATCCGGCGGTATATGTATTGTCTTCTATGTTGGTAGTAAAATCTGAAAAATGTGAAAATACTAACTTTTGCTTTTTGCCTTCCCATGTTATGCAACCATCCTCAAAATAACTTGAATAGTCATACAGTTGCCAATGCCAAGGTGCTCCATGTCCTATGTTGCCATCTATGAAGATGTTTTCTGCGTGCTCAAGGAAGACATCAAGATACTTCTGGTCCCCACAGGTGGCTAACTCTGGGTATTTTTTGTGTAACACAGCATCAGCCCACCAAGAAAGAAGCTCCTTTGCTACGTCTGAATTTTTGAAATGAACAACCCCCACGTTAAACCAACCGTTACCATTTGGATGAGACAGTGGATACTGCCTATGTCTAAAGAGGCCAACATCCTTGCTTCCTATTTCGTTTAAAACCGTCTCTATTTTGTCATAAAAAAATATATCGCTATCAATGTAGGTAATATTTTCATTGATTTTATCCATCAGGTAGTTTGTAAAATAAGAAGCTAGTGACCAACAAAAATATCTATAGTCTTGTGTTGCTAGGTCGGCAAGTGCTTCATCTCGGTTTAAAAAGTCACTTAATGGGTATGCTACTATGTCCTCATTTAGTTCTTTAAGCAGTTCAAAAGATTCATCATCCATGCACAGATAGTGTAGGGTGAAGTTGCTATCGAACTGTTTCATAGACTCGTAAAGAGCCAAGCCGTTTGGCAAGAAGTTGAAATCAGAGACACAGCAAAGATTAATCATACGTTCACCTTTAAGTACAATCCATCGCCCCAAGTACCACCGTCTTGTTGCCAGTAGGTTGCTATCCTTTGGAAGTTATGACTAGACAAATAATCATCTAGGTCTTCTACTTTGGCACAATCTTTATACATCTCTTCTTTATTTATCTCGCTAATAATTAAATCAATGTTCTCAAGGGTCTTTTCTGCCCCCTTTAGGACATTAAGTTCATAGCCCTGAACATCAATATTAATAAAATTATATTTTGACGCATCGAACTCTTCATCGTCTAGTCTAGTAATGTTTACTGTTGTTTTTTTATCAAAGGCAATCTGCGGATATTGCTTTAAGTGGTAAGCCGGTTCTAGCACCGAAGAAGATAGCCCTCTCTCTTCTAGGAACATCTCGACTGTTCCCCTGTGGTTCCCGAGTGCTATGTTCCTTATGTCTATGTCTGGATCGTTCTTTGTGTTTTCTTCAAGCTTTTTAAAATTTTCAGGTAAAGCCTCATAAAACAATAAATTCTGTATCCCAAGATGTTTATAGAGCGGGTACTCCTGTCCCTCATGTGCTCCTATATGGATACAGCCTCTTATTTCGAGTGTCAGCCCTCTTTGTCTTAGCTGGTTTAATATGCTTGGTAATTGTCCTAATATTTCCATTTACACACCTCTCTAGTCATTGGTTATCCTGTATTTTGGAAACCCTCTTTTTTCTCTCTCGTTGAAAACAACTTGATCCCTGCCGGAAAATTTCAAAGTCTTTTCTGCTGCGAAGTCATAGTCACCAGAGTTGATATTGTCTTTCTCTCCATAATGTTCATGTTTGATAATGACATTGTCTATGTACGCTACCTTGCCCATCTTATGGACTTGTTGTGTAAACTCATTGTCACAATATAGGCTTTTATAATCTGGGTGGTAAATATATCCAAACCGTTGATATAGTCTTTTACCAAGAATAGAAAGGGTGATTAACTTAATATTGGTATACCCATCGTTGAAATGGGTACACCCATCAAGGTCAGGAAAGTGTTTAGTCATAGCCGAAGCTATCTCATCATCCCACCCATAAACTTGTGGTATCATGTCATCTGAAGCACAAACCACAATGTCAAAATCAAAATGGCAGTCATCAATGTGAGAGTTTATGGCACCAATCTTGTCGGTATTCTTGTCAAAATTGATTTGACCGTCTAGGTAGTGATATCCATAAATTAAATCCGATACTTGACGTTTAATGTGAGAGGAGTTCATGGTTTCGTCGTCTACGT
>Ga0208644_1000774_pt1 | contig 28440 bp, 34 predicted proteins | sample VirMetDEL_Nov_18_FD_184517 | JGI IMG/M metagenome (GOLD analysis project Ga0208644, IMG submission 184517) | Aqueous microbial communities from the Delaware River and Bay under freshwater to marine salinity gradient to study organic matter... | ecosystem: Environmental > Aquatic > Marine >...
AGTATAAAGAAGAAGACTTATCTCAAGACCAAAGTTACTTCATCAATCAGATAAGAGACCTACAAGCTAAAGCAGGTAGTCTTAAGTTTCAACTTGACCAAGTAACTGTAGCACAAAATGCTTTTACCAATTCGTTAATACAATCTGTAAAGGGAAGCGAAGAAGATGAAACCAAAGCTAGTGCAGCAGATGAAGATGCAGCCTGAGTTAAAGGTACAAATGGAATTGGAAGCACATGAAAAAGAGTGTGCTATCCGATACCAAGCAGTCAACGATAAGCTAGAAACCTTAGACAAAAGAATGTGGCGAATAGAAGCTATGTCTATGGTGGGTACACTTGGGGTGGTAGCTTTGGTGGTTGCGATTGTGATGAAGTAAGGATTAGACTGTGGCTATAGTTGGAATTGATGGAAAAACATACCCTTCTGTTGAAGCTATGCAAAAGGCAATGCAACAACAGGATACTGATCAACTTCGTCAAATTGGGATAGATAAGGGTGCTGATGAGAAATTCTTTCAGTCTAATCAATTTCAACAGTTTTTAAAAGAAAACCCTATGATGGGGGTATACCCTACTGTAGTTACACCTGATGCTTATGGGTTTGGAAATAGTCCTCGAACAGCTGCGATGGCTAAATATTATACAAATTATCTTACAGATACAGGGCAACAAGGTAGAATAAAAAAGAGTGCCGAACAGTTGGGTTTAACTGGCGAACAACTCAAGCAAGTAACCGATCCTTTGATGGTATCCGAACCTGTATCAAGAGACAAGATTCCTAAAAGTGGTAGGGATAAGATGCCACCTAATGCTCCCGATGAAATGTACAATCAAACAGGAGAGATGATAGCTAGACCTGCTGTGATGGCATTCGGGTACAACCCAAAGACAGGACAATTTGTAACAGCAGGTAGTGGCACTCCAGATAATCCCGGAGACTTTGTTTTTAGAGGTAACTATGAATCATTATTTGAGATGTTCCCCGAAGCAAAAGCAAGATTTGAAGAGGGAAAAAGAATTGGATTTAGTAATCTAAAACCATTTACAAGCACAGGAAATACAGATATGGCACAACAGCAAGATTTAAAAGGAAAAACTGGAAAAGAACTACAGGAAGCCATTCTTCAAGAGCAGGCAGGACAGGCTGAACAACAGGCTCTTGACCCCTCTCAAGAATTAGAGTTGCAAAAGAGAGAAGTTAGACCGGGAGAATTAATTGATCCAAATGCCTATAACATTCCAGAAACAACTATAACAGCTTCCAAGAAATTAGATACTGACGATTTCCAACAACAATCTCCTGAAAAGACTGCGGCACCAACTTACGACGCTACAAAGGTGGGTAGCATAGGTGAGATGAAAGAAGTAGCAGGAGAGGTATCCGATAAAGCTGTGATGGATGCCGCACAAGGTTCACTATCTGAAGGTGCTTTGGCTACTGCGGCCACAGAAGAATTAGATGCTAGAGCTACTGTAAAATATCAGATGGCTGAGTTGTTTAAAAGTATAGAAGAAGGATCAGAACTACCCCCGTGGGCATCCCCTGCGGTACGTAAAGTATCGGCGATTATGGCTCAACGAGGATTAGGTTCTTCTAGTATGGCTGCATCAGCGATAACACAAGCTATATACGAAGCAGGTATACCTATCGCTGTACAAGATGCTAATAAGTATGGTACAATACAGTTACAAAATTTAAATAACAGACAGCAGGCTGCATTACAAAATGCAACAGCCACTGCTTCTATGGATATGGCTAATCTCAATAACAGACAAGCCTCAGCCGTCAACAATGCAAAGACATTCCTGACTATGGATATGCAAAATTTGACAAATGCACAGCAAAAAGCTACAATAGATTATCAGACAACAACAAGTTCCCTGTTTACCGATGCGGCCGCAGATAACGCAGCCAAACAGTTTAATGCCAAGACACAAAATGAAGTTGATCAGTTTTTTGCTGAGTTGGGTTCTCAAGTTGAAACAACAGCGATAAACAGAAATGTAGCTTTGGAACAATATAACATTTCACAAACTCAAGCTGTAGAGCAATTTAACGCACAAATGATTGCACAAAGAGAGACATTTAACTCAAACGCACGTAGACAAATTGACGCATCAAATGCCGTTTGGAGACGAACAATCAACACAGAAAATACAGCGTTGCAAAACGAAGAAAACAGAACAAACTTACAAACGTTGCTAAACCTATCACAAATAGCACAGAATAATCTGTGGCAATTATATAGAGATCAGGCTGCGTGGACTATGCAGACAAGTGAAAACAACTTAGATAGGGCCCATAATGCAGCTATGCAAGCTGCGGCTATATCTGAAAGATCAGATTTGTATGATAGTAAGTTTGATGATTTTTTAATTATTAAGACAATAGATAATATATTTGGTTAAGGATTAAGTAAATGTTTGGTTCAAGTTTAGGTAAATTACTTTTAAGTGTAGGTGTATCAGAAGGAGTCAAATTAGGAAAAGATTATCTATTTGGTGATCAAAGTTTTTTACAAGTAACAGGACTCCAAGATACGGCTTTTGGTAGATTTTTTGATAGTCCTGCAGGAGAGTTTGCCACTAAAATTGCAAAAGGGGTTACAGCAGGAGCTGCCGAACAATTTTTTGGAAGAGAGGGTCTTGGTCAAATGCCTGCTAGTTCTATGACACAGGGGGGAGGGTTCAGTCCTTTTTCTTCAAAAGCTGTAGGTCGAGCAAATAATTATGGTGGATTCCCACAAGGCTCAAGACGAATATTAGAAAACGCATTTCAAGATTCCAGAATACAAGATATAGCTATGGAGTATACTCAAGCGAGATTACCTAAGTTACGTGTGGTAGAACCTACTGTACCGCTCAGGGGTCTTGGTGCGTTAGGAAAAGGTCAAATAAAAAGTATAAAGACATAGGTAAAACATGTTAGATAAAATAAAAGCAATGTCTGCACCCCCCGGTCACTCCTTAACAGGAGAACAAGGGAAATGGGCGTGGGAACAACCTTCAAGATTTTCTGACCCAAATGATGCAATAGATTTCATTACAGAGAAACTGGATGAGACTGTGCCACAAGAAGATATGCTAAAAATGATGACTGCAGGTATAACCATTGAAGAGATAGTCAATCAGATATCGTTCAAAGGGTTTATGCAAGGTGCATTTAATCCAGATGTGGCTGAACTTATAAAGCCTGCATTAGCTATGTACCTTATGAAATTATCTATAGATAATGGTTTTACTCCTAGACTATTTATTCAAGAAGAACCAGAGCCTGAAGTAAATGACCAAAGATTCTTTTCAATAATGAAGGAACGTAACCCTGAATTGTTCAATGCTATGAATGAGCAGATAAATAGAGGTGTACGACTCCAAGAACAAGCCGCAGTAAATCAAGCTCGTGTTATGGAAGAAATGCCTGAAGAGATGTCTGAAGATATTGATCAGGGTGGATTCTTAGCTCCGATAGAAGAAGAGGAAGCACAATAGTATGACTGATCCTATATTGTTACTGGCATTTGCCTATTCTAAAAAAATAAAGTCTGAAAGAGAACAAGCTCAAGCTTCTGCTGCACAAAAACAAAAGACAGCCATCACCAACTACGCATACGGTAAAAATGGTATACGCCCAGTAGATGATAAAAGCACTCTTCAAGAGGGTGAAAAATTATATGGTTTTACAGTAGGAACTTCTGGACAAATAAATAAGTTCCCTGAAACAGAGCAACCTATGATAGACTTGTATGAGCATAATGGTCAATTAGTTACCAAAAAACAATTCAATGCTATGAATACAGGTTACTCTAGTATAGACAAAGCCGACAGTACCACCACTACAAAACCTCCGTTGGGTATGGTCGTTGCACAAAGATCTCCTGTCGATAACAAATTAGTTTACATGAGTGGGTACAAACCATTTGACATTACAACAACCAAAGAGACTGTTCCTGTAGTCCTTGTTAAGGGAAAACCTATAAAAGCAGGACCAAATCAAAACGCAACTCACACTGTAACTATGGAAAACGGTAAGATAACATCTGCACCTCAAAAAATAGAAGTAGATAAAAAAGTAAAAAAATATGTGCGGTATCTTGATGGTGAAGGTAACCAGTTAAATCTTGATAATTCAAAAGATTTTTCAAAAGTAAAATTCTCTGTGCAAATTACAGAAGAAGACGGTGTTATAACAGAAACAGGAGAACGTAAGGCATTCACACCTAAAGAAGGTGACAAGCTTAAAAAACAAGTATTTATTGATAAAGATGGGAAAGTAACAACTAATAGATCGAACGCTGTCAAGCAACGTATTGATACCTTTGATCCTCAAGGAGTTCTTCTTGAAGAAGGTAAAGAAGAAGATTACCAACTTGTTAAGCCTGCAGACATAAGTAAAGTAAAAACACGATACAAAGTAACGGAAATAGCTAATCCTAAAAATCAAAGGTTTGTTTCGGAAGAAGAAGCACTTAAGCTACAAAGTGCCGAAACACACACAATAGATGGATATCAGAACATAAACGAAAAAGGTGAGTACGGTAAAATTGAGCCTTACAATGTAGCGGAAAAGAAAAGTGCTATAGACGGTGCTATCCGAAGCAAAGACGTCGTTGCTACTTTAAGTTTTGCAACAGATGAAAAGGATAAGAATTTAAAGACTGTGTATAAAAGTTATCCCTTCTATAGAAATCAAACAGGGGAACAAAACTTAGCAGGATTAAACAATTTCTTTTTAGAAAATCCTGACTTTTTAAACACAGCAAACAGTGATCCTGTTACGGAAGGACAAATAAGAACTCTAGTTATACCTGCGTTACGCTCTTACTTTCAAGGGGAAGTTAAAACAGGAGACAAAGTTCACTTTACGAAGTCTATGCCAAAACAGCCATCTAGTGCTTACAAAACAGCAGGTTCACAATTTTTAGAATTATCTAAATTAAAAAACTTCCAACAATACACACTAATTGCTTCTGGTCTAGCTGATGAAAAAATAAAAGGTGACTTAATAAAAAACGCAGAAGCAGGTGAGACAAACATTGTTGTTAAAAAGAATGTGATGGATAATACTCAAAACAAGGTTGTTGGAACAGTGTATGCAGCCGTTGGAGTTCCTGAGCAGTATAAGTCTACAATACAAACTGCATCTCGTTACATTGGTGACGTCAGAGATGAAAATGATGTGGGTGGGTTAATTGAAAGACTGATAGTATATGATACAGATGAGAACGGTCAAATAAAAACACGAGACAACATGGATGGAACAAAAAGCAACGTACCATCTCAAAGTCAACCTGCCTTAGACTTTATCGAAACTTTAGCAAAAACAAACTTGAGTGGTAAAACTGTAAAGGGAAGACAAGCTACTATGTTGGATGGCTTCTTATCTATGATACACCCATTCCCTAACGAACATCCTGTGGGGGTAATAAATACTCAAATCCAAGAAGATATTAAAAACAAGTTCGCTGCTTTAGCAAACTACGATTTCAAAAAGGCAATGAATCTAATATCTGCTTTCACATCTAAAAACTCAGCGGCCACAAATATTCTTATGGAAGATTTTTACGGCGAAGAATACAGCACAGAAAAAGTAAGAGCCGATCTACGTGGTAAGTCAACATCTGCTTACAATGGTATAATGACAATTGATGCTATGGAAGCAACCTATTTTACAGAAGATGGTGAGTTCATAGACGTTAATACTAAACAAGGTGAATACGCTGTCACAGCCGTAGGTGTTTATCAAACAGGCAAAAAATTTATGAAGGGTATTTTTCAAGGTGGTAAGATTCTTGACATAGCTGTTACTGATAGTAACGAATTAGCAAACAGTCTTGTAAATCAAAACGAACTTTATGAATCTGTAAACTCTAATGATCCGAAAGAGATAGAAGCACGGAATAAAAACAACGAAGCTTTTAACAACATAAAAAATGTTATATCAGGAGCAGGAGATATAAATAGTTTTGTTGAGAATTTACCAAAAGCTGTTCAACAGCAATTAGGCGGTGAGAAAAGCACAGAGGTTCTAAGAAAGTTAGCCATACGACAATACCACAAATATATGCTTGCATATCAACTTGCTGCAGCAATACAAGGTGGAACAGGTGGTAGAACAATATCTGACCAAGACGTACAGAACATACTTAATTCATTGAACTTTGGAGTATTTACACCTGCGGGAGTTGAGGTTGCTACCTTGAGAACTGCTCGTGACATGTTAACACAGTTGTACGACTACAACGAAGCTCTCCTAAACCCTGATCCATCTGTACAGTTTGCAGGTTACAAAGCACAGCAATTGCTAATGGGCAAAAAACGAGGTGCTATGTTGACCAACGTTGCGGCCAGAAGAAAGTTCATACTTAATAGTATGTCCAACATCACGGGAGCAGGACAGAGAAAAGATGGCACAACTAGTGGTATTTCAAACTATGCGAGAGATAAACAAAAGAAGCTTGAAGATATCATAATGAACAAAGGTAAAAGCTTATAATGGAAGATATACTATCTGAACAGCAAATAAAAACCAACATTCAAACTCAACAAACAGGTGAGGGAGAGTTTGTAACAACTGATACTTCAGGCGACTATAGTATGTTCGGGCCGCCAAAAAGTGCGATCAAGGAAGTCAGGAAGACTTTTGAAAAAGATATTATACCGGGATCATCATCTGTAGTCAAAAGAGAGGTTGTTACAGATTTGTCTAAGGTTACTAATTTACCAAAGATAGAAGATGTTATGCCCATAGACAACCCTGAGATACAATCTGAGATACAAAGTATGGTCGGTTACAAGGATGGAACAGGTCAGATAATTCCCTTTTCAGAAGGCTTGGATGTTGACACTAAATTAAGAGTTATGAATTTAGGCGGAGCAACTGATTTTGTATACAAGAGGGAAGATGGAGAGCTTGAGCCTATAAAAATACCGTACGATATAGCTATAGCAAAAATGATAAAAGAACCTGAAGACTACGCTCCGCCATCAGAACAAGCTATTGCGTTGAAAACTATGGGTTCACCTTTTAGTAAAGCCTACGATGCAACAAACCTAGAACTTATGAAGGAAAAGAAAGGTCAAGGTAGATTTCCATCTTGGATACCTTTTGTTGGTGGAGATAAAATAGGCGTTACACTAGATAGTGCTTTGGGAACTAACTACGATGCAGTTGGGGGTAGAATACATTTAGCCAAACAATACAACAAAATACTTATTAAAGCAGGTCTGAATGAAAGACAAAGGTATGGTATACTCAAAGAACGTATGGCTAATAAGTTCAAAGATCTCTACAACATAATGGGGTATGGTAGAAGAGGACTTAGATATGGTATAGAAGCTCCAGTATTTTTGGCTGCGGAAACATACGACTATTTAACTGACGCTCTAAAAGAAAGTACAGGCTTTGATCCAACTATCCCCGGAACAGCAGATTTTAAAGACAGTGTAAGTCGTACTAATTTTTATGATATGATAATGCCTATGCAAGCCAACATTATACAAGATGGCTTTGCGGCTCAAAATATAAATATAGACTTAGGAACTGCTGAGTTACTTGCATCTATGTTCACTTCAACACCTGCGAGACTAGCAGCGACAGCACTAGAGATAGGCATACCAAGTCGCATAGCACAAGAAATAACTACACGACTCGGTAAAAGTGAGTTAAAAAAATACAAAGCTTATCGTGAGAAAAAGCTACTGAATCTTGAAGGTAAAGAGATACCCAAAGACTTCGATGCAAAGTTGATCGATGAATATACCGACTACCGAGCCAAGTCTTTACCAATCTTTAATAAGGTTACCACAGAGGGTATACCTATATTGGGGGTTGTGTACGGTAAAATAAATTCTGTTTTTACAGGTCCTAAGTTAGTTCACGGGTTGCAAATAGAAGAAGCAGGAAAGGCTCTTAGTGATAACAGTGCTGTAAAAAGTAAACTTCAGGTCTTAGAAAATCTTAAAACTCAACGAGACAAAACTGCTGAAAGTTTTGAAGGTAAAGTTATAGACTTAAATGGAAACAAACGTTTGGAGTTGCTTGACAGACAAATAGAAATAGCAAATGATGATTTACGCTATGAGATTGCCACTGCAAATGTTCCACAATTTGTAAAAGATATATCTAAGCAAAACAAAGCTATAATTATTGGTTCTGCAAGTATGGGTCAACTTGCTCAAGAGAGCGATGATTTCAGCGTTCCTGTATTTGAAATGATAGGTTTGTTTAGTGGTCTTGCGTACGCTATGGGTACAAATCAAAGGACATTATTGTCTCGTATAAGAACTTTAAATCAATTTATAGTTGGGGGTAAGAAAAGCACTCAAAACTTTACAGAAGAATTAGCAAAAAGAATAAACACATTTAGTCCAGAGTTTGCAGAGGTCTTAGGAGCAAGAATAAAGTACATAGATGAATTGCAACAAGATCTGAAGAACTCAGGAGTGTCAGACGATGTTCTTAAATCTAGTTTTGCAACTATGTCTAACTTAGCAATACTACAAACAATAGAAGAAACTGCTAGAACAGACATAAGTCAAAAAAATATTGCCAAGTTTGGTCAAGTCATAGAAGACTTTCAACAGATATCTACACTCAAGAAACAACTTTTGTCTGAACTAAAAGCAGCTACAATTAGAATGGCAGATATAAGATCAGCAGATCAATATAGAGATAACACACTATTAGATAAGTTTGATAGAACACTTAACATAGCATACGACTACGCAGAAAAGCGTGCGGCCAATCTTGAGAGAGATATTAAGCTACTTCAAAAAGCAGACATGGCTAAGATTGAAAGCATTATTAAAGGAACAGTCGGGAAGTTCGACGATGCTCCTCAAGATGGGGAAGACATCAGTAGCATCTTGAACAGAAACTACAAGTATGGGTACTCACAGACAGAGTTTCCATCTGCTGAAAAGATAAAAGAACACAACAAGAATATATTTGACACAGTATCAAAGGCTGTAACTGATAAGGCTAAATCACTTAGAAGAAAACAACTTTTAAACAAAGCAAAAAAACTTGTTAAAAGTCCTAAAGATATGCCAGAGTACAGAAACTCTGATGATTTGTTTTTTGCGTTCGGAGAAAACAAAAGAAACTATGAAAACGCAGAAGTGAGTTCTCACTATCTACAATTGGACAAAGGAAAGTTTATAGACGCTGACGGAAAACTAATTGGAGAGGGTGCTAAAGTAGAAGGTATGGACATACTTGAAAAGTTTCTACAAATCATACCTAAAAACGAAACAGAAGTGTTTAAGCAGATAGGTGGAGGTACTATGGGTACTTCTAAGCAATCTCAAATATTCAGAGGTTTTAATCAAGCAGCAGATGAAACCATAAATCAGATATTTGATCAACTACCGCCTAACTCTGGGTTTGAAACAGCAGGTGAATTTGTTGATTCTATTTTACAGAATGCTCCTGAGAATATGCAGGGGTTTAACTTTATGCCTAAGAATTTACAGGCAGTGTATATCATAAACAAACAAGGTGGAGCAAGCAATGTAAAGATTGATTCACTGCCTTTGAACTTTGATCAACTCAAAGAGTTAAAATCTAGCTTTGGAAGATTGCAAGGTAAATATTACAACCCTGTTGACAACACAATATCAAATCAGTTTGATCAACTCAAGCAAGTAGCTACAAGTAAGTTTCAAGATTTTCAGGTAAATTTTGGTACAAAACAAAGCACTCCCGTAGGTAACTTATTTATACTGGGAGAAAATGGGGAAAGGATAACTGTTGCACGTAAATTAGCCGACGGGGATGCAGCCCACCAAGTTTACATGAATAGGTACTTTGATAACAGAACCAACTATAACTACTTCTTTAAAAACAGAAACAAGACAACACCTAGCAACTTAGACCCAACAGGTATCACAGTCGATCAAAAGCCAAGCTTTACTGAAAACGTAGACAAGATTGGAAACATGAGTGACAGTGAGCTTCTTGATTTCAAAGCAGACTTCTTGAAAAGATTTGGAACTTTCAAAGATGAAACTCCTATGGGATTACCTCAGAATGTACAAAGAAAAGGTAGTTACTTTATAAATGTAGATTCTGAAGAAGGCAAATCTTTAAAAGCTATATTAGAGTTAAAAGCAGCGGAATACATAGAAGATGCAGCCACAAAAGGTCAACTAGACAAGGTAGCTTACACAAATAAGATGTTGAAATTACAAAAAGCCTACACAGGTATTGATTCTACTGGAAAAGAGGTATCCCTTATAGATGTAACTAAGATAGAAAAAGATCTGTTCAGTTACTCTCCTGTAAGTGTAGGAGAAGAATTGTTCAAAAAAGGAGAAGATAATTTAAGAAACTCATTATCTAAGCTATCCCAACAAAATCTTGTTCCCTTAAAAGAAACTTACAGAGATTTTAAACGAGTTGAAAGAAACTTACGAAGTGTTCTCCCAGTTAGTTTGAAACAAGGACAAACCTTAATAGAGGTAGCAACTGCAAACCCAACCCAGTTCAATAGAGTTAAAGAAGGAATACTAACTAGCTTTGGCGGTAAGTATGGTAAAAAACAGTTAGACGAACTTATTACTGAAGTATTCATGGATGATCTTATACAAAAAACTTTTCTTTCAACAGGTAAATCAACTGTAATGGGTTCAGCTAAAGAGTTGGTTACTGAAATTGATATGGATGTAGATAAGTTAAAACAAATAATTGGATTCAATGATACTCAAAGAAACGCTATGGTCAGACAGATTATAGGTGATAAACGAATGAATAGATTTAACTCGATGGTAAAGTGGATGTCTGAACAATATGATATTGAAAAGATAAAATCTAATATAACAGGCGTACCAAGAAACTTTTCCGTTGAAAGCTATATCAGTAGATTCTATTCTATAAACAGAGGTGTTATATCTGCACGTTATGTTGGAACTGAAGCAGTGTTACAGCAATTTAGACTTAAAGGTCATAAACTATTTAAAACAATAATAGAGAATGAAGAAGTAGGACAATTATTTCTTGAGATTGTGAAGACAGGTCAGCCACTATCTCGTGAAAAAGAGATACAGTTCTTTAATGCACTAACATCGAGCTTAAACAAAATAAATACATGGGCAGACACAGAGAACCCTGAACAAACCGTAGTTATAAACGATAACTACAAAGCTAAGTATAGAGAGTATGACTTAGCAGATCAAAACATCGAAGTACGTCAATAGAGGAGAATCAGAGATGAAGATGTATAACAATGGACAACGCCCACAAAAAATGTATGGTGGGGGTATGAGTACAAGAAAGCCTATGATGTACGGTGGTACAGCCATGAAAAAGAAAAAGATGCAGATGGGTGGCATGATGGAAAAGAACATAAAGCCTAATCAATCAGGTATGATGAGTGCGATGAACCCTATGGGCATGATGTACGGTGGTCAAAGCAAACTAGACAAGAACAAAGATGGTAAAATATCAGGCAAAGACTTTAAGATGATGAGAAAAGGTTAGATATAGTTACCTGAACCGCTCATTATATCATCCCCTGATTTTTTTAAGTAACGAAGAAGAGATGCAACTTGGCTTGTTCCACTATACATGGGCAGACCAATGTTCATCTCTTTTTCAAATGTATCAGGATTAAGCGTCTCGTAATTCATTTCGACGTTTCCGTCTTTATTTAAAAACACTTCTAGTGAAAATAGCTTTGCTTTACTTTTTGATTTCATGGACAGAACTCAACTTATCTATCTTTAGATTGTAACAATCAGCTTTAAACATAAAGCCGTTGTCCGAATCAACATCCCCTTTTCTGTACAGAGTGGCTTCTTTGTAAAAACTTTGCTTAGATATGCCACCAAGAATCCAAGCCTTACTCAAATCAGTTAATATGCGAACAAACACATACGCATCACAATCCTGCTTAGTTCCATGCAACGCTACAGAACAATCGTAATTAGGTAGGGGTCTAGTGTTGCAACGCTTAGTCTTAACATCTATTCTCACCCCATCCTTTACAAGATCATAATCGTATGTATTTATCTGCTTTGCTTCAATACTATCAGCAACGATTATCTCGCCTATCGCACCCACGACGTTGCTAGTGCCACCTGTAATACTTCCCTGCAGTATGCCCACAGTAGAAGCTTTTTCCCTCGCACGACGCATATAATCTTTGTTGATCGATATCTCTATCATTAGTTTGCACTTAAGTCCACGACTTCACAGGCATCTGCAGTGCAAGCCAATTCACGAGATCCACTTGTATTGTCTTCCTTTTCATACATAGAGAACTTAGTCCAGTCGAGTGATGTTGGCACACGCCCATTCCATTCGAGATATTCATCCGCATCTATGTCCTGATAAGGAGCTTGTTGGTAGGTATGATCAGCAAACGGTAAGAACGATACACCTGACGCAATATCAAAGTTATCGTACAACCATGCTCCTACTTCCATCCACTCTTGTTCTTTTACAGAAATAGTAACAGATGGTTTGTGTTCACACCAATTAAGTGCATAGATCTTCCAAAGTTCTAGTTGTTCTATAGCACTCATCTCAGTTCTAGTGATAGCACCACTAGGAGATTTCATAGGAAAAGAGAAGACAGTAACGCTATCAGGCTTAGTAATATCAGCTTCAAACGGTACACCTTCTTCTTTCATAAATTTTGTTAAGGGATCTTTGTTATCCCCACGTACTGTTCTGATGTAAAAATCATTGTGTCTAGCGTGAATGCCTGACGCAGAATCAGTCAGTTGAGAAACAGTACCACTTGGTTTTACACATGTGATAGCCGTACTTCTAGGTATGCCTATCTTATCTGCATACTCTCTGTTTGTTTTTATTGCTACTTGTTTCATCTCTTGTAACCAAATCTTTGAATCAGTTGTCTTAGCCAGTACATAATGATCCATGATACCAGTTAATGAGACGCCAAGCAAGCGTTCTTCTTCAGTATTTGTTTTCCATATCCTACGTAGATACTTCAGATCTGTAAGAGTAGACTGAAATGTACCTAGCATTGTAGCAACACGTACCTTAGATTGTAGTGAGAGCAGATCATCATTCTCTCGCACAACTACCTCAGATAGATTACAGAATTGATAAGGTCGAAGTATAATCTCACTACACGGATTAGTACCCCACATGTGACCTGTCTGTCTTCTGCCACTCTTGGACACCTGATCGTCAGCAGCCTTACGATTAAACATGCCACGTTCACCTGATTTAGACTCGTACAGAGCTAACCATTCCCTCATGTAAGTTTCCATATCAGGCTTGCCTTTGTAAGCAACAGAGTTGTTTGCCAATGCTCTTTGACCATTTGCATTCCACCACTCACCTGATTTAGCGTGAGCCATTTGGCTATCGTTTAGATTGGACAGGCTGATCAGAGCAGATCGTCTGACACCACCTACCACAACAACTTCACCTACCTTGCACATAATATCGTGACACTCGACGGGATATAACTTTCTTCCCTTTGCACCTTTGAATTTATCTATAGTAAACTTAAATAGGTTGACCAACGGATCAGCACCTGATGCCCTGCCACCCATAACTTTCAACCTTGCACCCGCAGGTCTTATCTTCGATACATCCCACGATGGTATCATTCCTGAATAGAGCAGTGCAACAAGTTCACGATATGCTTTTGCCCATCCTGCTTTGCTATCATCAACAACAATAACAACATCAGACTCCTGCATGTTTTCGCTGACAACAGGCAACTTATCCACATTCTCTCTTTCCACAGAGAAACCTACACCTGTGCCACACATGAGAATATACATAGCTTCGTCGAAACTACGAGGACTATCCACAGGTAGATAACTACAATTGTAACCACACACATTATCTCTTTTCAATGCAGGTCCTGCTGTCATCATAGCTCTCATAGATGGCATGACACTTAAGTTGAGTATATGTTCTTGTATAATCTCTTTATCAACTTTATCCATCTTATAGTTGTGCTTTTCTAAAAGAGCTTCTTCCATAAAATTCACATATCTTGAGACTGTTTCATTCCAGTTTTCTCTTCTTCCTTCTTCTTCAAGCCAACGAGCATACCTCGATTTATGTATGAACTCTTGGTATGAAGTTGGTAGCATATTAGACGCCATTATACTCTTCTCCTGTAACTGTTTCAATTAAACGGTTTAAATACCACTTCGCCTTTTCTAAATCTTCTGTACCATTCTTATACTTATATCTACACATGTATTTTAGAATGTTACCTTGAAGATAACTTTCAAATCCATCCCCAGTGACAGATTGAATTATGTCTATTGTTTCTATGCCTGCTTTGTTGTAATGAGCAGGACTGTTTACCATATCTATATTTTGTTTTTCTTCTTCTAATCTTTTTAACATATATTCATAGTACCTTATCAATGTTTACTACCAAAATCAACTTTGATTATATTATCTTTGTATTCTATCTTTTCACCTGTTTCATCAAGTATCTCGCCAAACATTCGCTTAGTTGAATAATTGAAAGCAACCTCAGACATACCAAAATTAAATAACTCTTCAGGCTTACCTGTTATCAAACCAACAAGTCCTTCATGTATAACAGATGCTACAGAATGGTCAAGCTCACTTTCATATTTTTTTCCAGTTGTATCGTAGGCGTTCATTTTAAATTTATCATCGCCTACATCTTCCAGTATGATATAGTAATAGTTCTTTTGCAGATTCATCTGCTCCATAAATTTTTTTATGTCCTTATCTTTATCTTTCATTTTTTAAACCACTCCGCAGGTATTGTTTTTTCTGCCCAACGAAAATTGTGCTTGTTGCACCAATCAGCGTAGGTTGTTCTACTACCTTTGTAGATCTTGTTTCGTGCATTCATAAAGACAAATCGTATGTCCAAATTTTTGTGTTGTTCTTTCACGAGAGCCATCTTAACTCTGTCTGCCTTATCTAGATGACCCTTTGCTTCTATGTAGATATCACTTTCGATTATATAGAAATCAGGTGTATACGTTCGAGGTTTTGGTACGTAGATAAACTTCTTTGATTCATACTCAAACTTAACTTTGTGTTCAGCCAAGCCTTTTGCGAGATGCAACTCGAAGTTGGATCTGTATTTTGATCTTTTCATATTGGTATCTTCAATCCTAACGATTGTATTCGTTTGTTTATGTACCCTGCCAGTTTGAGGGATTGTTTTTCTATTGTAATAAATTCGTTTGTTAGGGGGTATATCGGCAGGCATATTATCTTACCTTGACCCAAAACATAGTGTATAGTTTGAAATTCATTTTCTACCTTCATTATGTCTCGTTGTTCGGTGGAAGAGGTGAGAGAGCCATTCTTTGAAAAGTTTTCACGAAGGGTAAGGGGGATACCTCTTTCGTGTTGGCGTAAAAAAACAATGTCTCTCCCACCCCCAGTCTCCGTATGGGAGTCTATATAAACGTGGTACAAGTCCTCGTTCAATTCCATAAGATCTTTTTGATATTCACGAACATATATAATTGACATTACAATGCTTTCTTTTTCAATCTAGAATACCACGCTTGTGGTGGCTGTTTAGCTTTCGATGTTATTCTGTCATGCAACACGGCATCTTTCCAACAGTGTGCTTTGAACCCACACATAGTACAAGGCTTGGGCAGTAGTTTGTTTCCTGTCCTGACCTCTTGCCCATCCTGCTTGTACGTTTCAAATATATCTTTGAAGGGTACTTTAAATTCAAAAGAGTCATCTGTAAGTATCTTAACTCTTCTCTCGGCATCTTCTAAATATTCTTTTCTATCATCAGCTTGCCAATCAGGTGCTTCAACTATAGCTACCTCACCACTTGATTTGTTCACAACAATCCACCCACCAAAGGGCAAACCCGTTGCTTCTCCATATAGATGTCCTTGCATTATATATCCAAATGGATCATCTTCTTTTATTTTATCGTACCCACCGAACCCTGTGTATTTAAATTTGAATGCCCACTCACTAGCAGACTTTACATCCCAAACCTTTTCTTGTCCTAATTCATCTCGTATTATTAAATCTAATGTGCCAGTCACTTTTGTATCGCCTATCTTGACACTGACCTGCTTTTGTTTCTCTACAATATCAACGCCTGCTTGTTCAAGAACAAGTACAGCTATGGACTCTACAAGATCTCCAAACAGAAATCTAAATAGCATGTTGTATTGTACTTCTTGCTCTATACCTTTTTTCTCAAGGAGTTGTTGACAGATAGGTCTACCAAGACCCGACATTCGGATCTTGTATTCTCGTTGTTTATTTAGCTGAGTGACAACAGAGTCTCTGCAGGAATCAGCAAAGTCTGTAACGTCTTCAGGGGGAATAGAAACTTCCCCCTTACTAGCTCGTTCCATATAGTCTTGGATTTTAAACAGCAACAGCATTGAAATCGTCTGCTAGACTGTCTTCGTCAGTGTTGTTAACTAACTTAACAGACTCTCTACTCTGTTCAAGCACGTTTTGGTTGTGTGCCTTTACAGTATCTGCAAACTTTTTCATTAAGGCTTTATCTTCCTCAGATATTGTTGTTTCACTATCAAGAGTAGGCACAGGTATCCAATACTGGACTGAGCCTTTCTTTTGCTTGGCAGTTCCTAAAGATATGTTGCATTTCTGCATAATCTTTTTCTGCTTGGTAAGACTATCAATAAAATTTCTGATAGGTACAAACCCTGACCTCTTGAAGTAGGCGACGACTGGATGGTTGTCTACTCTGACAGCTTCACCATTACCTCTCTTAAAATCACCTGAGATCACAGAGTACAATACTTGATTGCAAACTGCGGAACGTGATCTTAATTTTGTTGGATCATCATCCCTGAGTTTTTCTTCATCTTCTGCAGATAGGCGGCCACACTTATTGCCACCCTCTGTATCAGGAAAGTCGCCCGACAATGAAGGTTTCTGTACAGATTTACAAGAAAAAGAATTTTGATCGGGATCAAACACACTCCACTCAAACGTTCTTAGTATTGGTCTGAGTATGACGGTCTTAGCGTAAATCATCTCACCTTCATACATCATCTTCCAGTCGCCACGAGTAAGTGTCTTACCGTCTTCCGTTTCGACATCGTAGTTGATGTTTATTCTTGATAAACCTTGAGATACTTTCGGTGCTTTTCCTTGTCCAGAAAGTTGCATAAAAGCATCTGTGTCGTCACTGTCAAAAGAACTTACGATGTTGTCCATTTCGTCAGTCATAGTTTGTAAATTATTATCCATAAAATTTTCCTTTTTCTGTTTATTTAAGGTTAACGTAATTGCAGGTTACAAATTAACTTCAGATAAGTCAAGCCAATTTTTACCTATTTTTAATTCTATGCCTACTGGCATGTCATATTCTATGCCATACCTACGTTTCGTCTCACTAGGTAAACACAACATTGCTTCAGATAAAACATCGATGCACTGCTGTTCTTCACTCGGATGAACATCAAGAACAATTGAATCGTGTACTGTGTTGCAAATCACAGACTTCATCTGTAGCTTTCTCATCTGTTCATCTAGCCTGACTAACGCAATAGGCAGTAGATCAGCCGTAGCAAACCCCTGAACAGGGTAATTGCATATAGCGGTACGATTGGTAGCTGAACCCCACTCTGTCCATCTAGCGTCAGGAAATGAGTATTCACGCCCTGATGGTAGTTTTATGATCTTTGTGGATACAGCCTGCTTTTCAAGCTCTTTGTGCCACTCACTTACCTGTTCATACTTCTCTTTAAACTTCTGATAGTATGCTTGCTGATTCCGTGTGCCACTCACACCGCCATATAGCGGTTTGAATGTGTGTGCCTTTGCTTCCTGTCTAGAGCAGCCTATGATAGATGCCGTATAATTATGCACATCTGTACCTTTTATTACATCTTTATATACTTGTTCATCTTTAGCAAGAAAGCCTGCCACTCTAAATTCAAGTTGAGAATAGTCGCCTTCAAGTATCTTGCCACCTTCAAACCTGCTTTCAACAACTTTACGTATGGCAAATGTTGAACCACGTGGCATGTTTTGAAAGTTGGGATTGCGACTGGATAGCCTACCCGTAGCTGTCACACATTGCATGAACTCAGGATGGATGAAGTCATTCTCGTCTACATTGTTTTTCATTCCCTCTACAAATGTAGATAGATAAGTACGTAAAGCATTGTATCGAACGTAGGCTTCACAAAACTCACGTGCATCACCACTCAATTCAGATAGCCTATCCTCTAGGGTAACCTTGTCTGTTTTGAAACCTGCTGATGCCGTATCACGTGTTGTACGTGGTATGAGTTTGAACCCTGCCACCTCACCAGTAGATGTATAGACTACACCTTTGCCCACACAAGTCTTGCATATTCGTTTGGCTTTACCTGCACTGCCATCTTTTTTGAGAGGTGTTACTCTTCCTGATCCACGACAAGTTTCACATTGACGACCTATTGTTTTGTAAACAATGTCAGTCATCTGTCTCACGTATCTCACGAAGTCTTTGTTTTTCATACGTGTTTTCATCTTTGGTTTGATCGTGTTACCACGCATCTCATGTCCAAGATTAAATGTCAGTGACCACAGTGATTTGTCTTTTACTCTTCTTGAGTAAAGCAACACACTTTTATCATCAGGACTAGCAAGATTGATTGGTGTATCGCCCATAGCATTCTTGGCTAGCCTGTTCAGCTTAGTTTCCAACAAGGACATCTCATCCATGTATTGCTTTTCTATCTGATCAAGAGTTGCTTTGTTAATTTTTAATCCGTTTGATTCTATCCTAGATAGAACGTTCGTCATTTCAAATGACAGTTTGAGAGTTTGTTTCATATATTTCCTCGAATGTTAAGCCAAAGGCTTCTAGTTGTTTTAATGCAACCTCTTCAGTTGCGACTACATCGGCAACGCCGTATTCTTCTACTATCTGTGCAGGAATCTCATAGAACGTTTTGCCTTCCTTTATGTACGGTGCGACTAAGTCCTTTTCTTTTTGAGTAACCTTATATCGTTTTGCAAGAGCATCAAGTGATAAAGACCAACGCCTTCCCTTTGACCTGATGTATTCTGCAACCATTGTGTCATACAAAACTCCGTCGTATTTGAATCCACATGAACGCAGCCACATTATATCAAACTTTATGTTCTGTCCAACAAGAATGTCAGCCATGTTCAAGTCACTCTGTATTCGATTGACATTTTGTGAGTTGTACCACGTGTCTTTATCTTTGTGGTAAAAAAATTCATAGTTAACATTTTGGTTAAACAACCACTTCCAACCCACTGATACTAAACGATTATTGAAGTAGGGCAACGCTGTTGTACCCCCGCCTTGCTTATCTCGATGAGTTGTTTCTACATCTAAAGTTAACACGTTCATTAATAATATACTCCCCTTTCGACATCTATTTGGGCATTGATCATACCATGCCACCCGTTAATTTTATTTTTAGAAATACAAATGTGCCTGACGATGTTGTCAACCTCACTTGAACCAGTCTTGCCTATACCGATAATAATGTCAGCTTCTCCTGCCTTTCCCGTCTTGGAATTGTCAAGCATTGCATAGTCAATAAATTGACGGTCATGGGCATCGTAGCTTGCTTGACTAACTGCCCAAACAAGACACAGATTTCTTTTAGCTATTTCTCTTGCAGATACGTAGGTTTCTTTTAGTCGCTCATCTCCACGATTGTATTCTCCTTTTATTCTGAACTTGTCTAGCTGATCACAGAACATAACATCAGGCTTATTTAGCTTGGCGTACTCATCAACCTCTTCGATTGAAGTACCCACACAGTCTATTATAGTTAGATAAGGCTCGATCTCTGCAATGTACCTATCCCTTAGTTCAAAGCGTTGTGCTACCATTTCTTCTTTTGTCAATCCAAAGTAAGACTGAATTATTCTGAGCTTAATACGTTTGGCAGGTTCTTCGTTTGCCCAATACACAACCTGAAACCCTTGTCGTATGTAAGATGATGCAAGAAAGGAGCAGAAAGTTGTTTTGCCCACTTCAGGTCTTGCAAACAAAATACCTAAGTTACCACGATCCAAACCTTTGACTCTTTCGTTTATCAGATCAAACGTGAATGGAAAATCATTGTCACCCGCTTCTTCAGATAACAATTCGCCTAAGTCTTTGTCAACGATAGTATATGTCGTCTTGTCACTTATTCTTCCGTCGTCTACACTTTCGATTAACTTTTTAAGTTCACCAAACTCGTCACTATCCCCAGTAAATATGTCGAGTGCTTTCTCTCCTATCTGTCTAGCTCGATCACGCAACCACAGATTGTTTACAATGTCAGTATGTAATTCATCACTCTCTGTTGGTGCAACGAGTTGTGCTACCATCTCTTGTACACGATTCCTAGATGAATCAGGCATCGCAGGATTACGATCATTAAATATTGTGGATAACTCTGCTACAGATAGACTACGACCATACTTGGTATGTGAATATACTATTGTGTCGAATATGTCTTTGAGTTCATTGTCGAACATAGTCCGATCAATTTTATTTTTTACTTTGTTGAAAAAATCAATGTTGAGACAAAATCCTAGTACTTGTCTATCAATCGATATAACGCCTAATGAAGTCATTTCTTTCCCCTATCTCCATATCTTTCAAATCTTTGTTTAAAACAATTAATTTAGTTGGAACGTAGTTCCTTAATTTCCTTACCATCATGTATGCCTTAGAAGTTGCATCTTTGTCAAGTGCAACGTATGCCTTTCTAAATTTTTTTATTACATCAATGTGTTCGTTCAGTAATGTTGTTCCCATCAATGCTACTCCCGTAGCTAGATTGGAAACTGAACAGGCTGAAGGGCAATCTTCCACAACCAAACAGTTGTCACTATTACCACACATAAAAGGATATTTGCTTGTACCATATCTTCTCCATTTAGGTTTGCGACCATCTAGGCTTCTACCAGTTCCGTCTATTATTTTGTTGTCACTCTTAACTAGATAGACAACCCTATCTTGTTGCAAGTCATACCTTATGTCAACCAACCCATCTAGGTAAGCATTGTATGATCCTACCTTTTTTACATAGGCTTCAGATTCTTTGCTACGTGATAGAGATACAAATGTGTGAGGAACAACAAAGTCAATGTCTGCTGTCTGTTTTGTCACTCGTTCTTTAAATGCAACCTTTGAGTTCGTTTTTGTCAGTTGCACTCCAGTAGAACCTTTGGTGTGACAATCTGCGTGAAAGCAATACCACAATCTTTCAAATCCAGTATCTGTTACGCTAAAGGTATTCTGTCTAGCACATAGAGGACAGTCACCCCTATAACGCCCATAAGATACCACATGTAAATTTCCCACATAATTCTTTAACCATTCAGGATTAGTCATCAAGGTTTCCTTTCGAGTAAAACCCTTACTATGCAACAAAAATATTGTCAACATAAAAAATAATTTGACAGAATTTTAAATCCGTGATATTTGTGTGTCAACCCTTTGGGAGATATACACCTATGACTAGACCAAACAAGATATTTCAAGATACAACATCGTACAATCTTACGATAGAAAAAAAAGATTACGAAGAGCTTAAAAAGTTCTCGACAAAAGAATCAAACGCATATAACATGCAAGTAAGTATTGCAGATTTGATTCGTACTTCTGTTAAACTTTACTTAGAGGATTTACGCATTGAGTATGGAAAAAATAAAACAGACAAAGACAGCGATAGAACAACGAAGTGATGGCAATTGGGTTGTCATTGCAAAGTTGTCAGCAGTAAGAATAGGTTTACAAGATAAAGAATTTGTCAAACGTGGACACAACATAGACTATAGAGTTTGGGTAACGTGTTTTGTCAACAAGACAAAGAAGGCTTGTATTGAATGGCTAGAGGACAATATGGTTATGCTAGATAAGCGAAGTCAGAAGTACTCGGTAAATGTCAGGCAATATAAGGAAAGCACTAACTAACTTTTCCTTTCATAAGTTGGTGCTTTCAATAATTTCTCCTATACGTTGAAGAGGGGAGTGACAATAAAAAGTCACTCCTCTTTTTTTTTTAGTTGACAGATGTTTTTAGTTAGTTGTATAAGTTTCCCTGACGCTAATTTAATTGAAAGGAAATATTATGGCGAACAAAACTGAATGGCAAATACAACAAGCTAAGATAGATGCTAATCGAAAGAAAGCTATGAAGTCTATGACTGAAGAACAAATAGAAGTTATTAGGAAAACTCACAATGCACTAGAAGATGTTTTGACAAACATTCAAGATATAGAAGATATATACTTATCTGATATAAGAGCTTTAAACGAATGTATGTGGAAACTTAAATACGAATTTAATTTGGGGAAAGATTAATGAACTGGCTTAACTTATGTAGTGGTGGCGAAACTGGTAGGCAATCTGTAAAAGAGCTTGGATTACCAGTATCTAATTGGTTTACATGTGAGATAGATAAATTTGCTATCAAGGTAGCAGATGATAACCACGATGATCTTGTCCATCTAGGGGATATACGAACTGTCATAGACAAAACAAAAAACCTTCCCATTGACGTTATTCTGTGTGGATCACCTTGTCAGGGATTTTCTGTGGCGGGGAAAGGTTTAAACTTTGAACACCCTCAATCGAAGTTGTTCTTTGAATTTGTCAAGATATACAAATACCACTATGAGCGTTTCCCTCAATGCAAATTACTTTTTGAGAATGTTCGTATGAAAAAGGAATGGCAAGATATCATTCTGAATACATTACAAGAGATCAATCCCAAACTTAAACTGTATATGATCAATTCGTCAATCGTATCTGCACAGAATAGATTACGAATGTACATAACTGATTTTGAGTTTGATACACCTGATGATAGAGGTATCAAATTAAAAGATATTGTCGAGTGTGGTTGTGTGGATAGAGAAAAGTCATACTGTCTAGATGCGAACTATTGGAAAGGTGGTAACCTTAAAATGTATTTTGAAAAGTCACGAAGACAATTGGTATTCAAGGAAGGTTGTCAGCAAGTTGGCGTAGCTGATCTGAATGGACACGATATATTAAAGCGTGTTTATTCTGTCGAGGGAAAGTCACCTACATTGAATACATGTGGCGGTGGCAATCGAGAACCAAAGATACTTTGTAAATCTGCATCGATTACTGGTCGTAGACTAGATAGAGATGGAGTTAGGAAAGATAACGATTTGTCAATTCCAATCACACAAGCTTTAGAGGTATCTGATTCGGATAAGTCACGCTGTCTATCTACAATAACAAAGGATACTGTTGTATCGCCTTTGCCAGTTGGTCGCTATCCAAACGCCTATACAGATAGTGCTTTACAATGGAGAAAACTTACTGTAAAGGAATGTTGTAGGTTACAAACATTGCCTGATGATTATTGTAAAGCAGTAAGTAACAGTCAGGCTTACAAGATACTTGGCAATGGTTGGACTAACGAAGTCATTAAGTTTATTTTGAAAGGAAAACAACATGGCAATGATCGAACCAATTAGTTTAGATAAGCATCTTGTGGATTGTGTATCTGAATACAAAAAGCTAAGACAATTACAATACGATTGTGAATGGAATGGACAAACTGAACAAGCTAGTCTATACAGAACTCAAAGTGTACGCCTACACAAGTTAATTAAAGGTGGCGTACTTTATCAACCAAAGTTCTAAATGAAAGGAAATAGAATGGAAAAGAGAAAACACACACAAAGAGGAACTGAATGGAAGTATGCCGTTTGGGTAGGTGGCGTAGAGGATTTGTATATGGATTACAAAACTGCAAAAGAACATCACGATGAATGGTTAGCAAAAGGATATGATGACGTACAATTGGAGGTATTAAATGACTAAATACTTTTCTGAAAACCACCAAAGGTTTTTAAATATAGCAAACATGACAGATCAACACGTCAGGAATGCCTTTGTCAAAATGTGTAACAGAAATAAAGATGTAACAACACAAGATGCTTTGTATGCACAAGAGCAAGGGAATCGAGCAGAAAGATTACAAGATAGAGTAATCGAGTTGCAAAACACAATTCGTAAACTAAACAGTCGACCTACTGTAACGGCAGATGCTTACGATGTTGCATGGAAAAAGATCGAGACACTAGAAAAGGAAAACAAGAATTTAAGACAAGAATTTTCTAGCCAGTTTGATTATTCAAAGGATATTGTCAGGGATTTGAGAGAAGAGAATAAGGAACTCAAGAAAGAAAATGTCAGGCTTGTCGCCCAATTAGAAAATGATGAACACAACGTTGGGCATTTAGATGAAAAGATGAAGAGGTTAGACTATCTAGAAAAGCTACTTCAAGCCAAGAACTATGTCTTTTCAGATATACCAAACACACCTGAGAACTTAGAGATGCTCAAGTTACTCAAGAAACATATCAACAAAGATATGTACAGATTACGTTGGAGAGGTCAATATCTTGTCGATGGAGAAGATTGGAGAAAGTATGTCGATGGTCAACCTTTGTCAAAGTCTAAATGTATCCGTGTTTATATAGATAATTTGTCAGCGTATGGAAGTACAGAGGGATTTAATCTAGATGAGATACGAACTATCCTAGATGGATTACACAAAGTCAAAGAACAAAGTGAAGAGTTTATAAGGAGCTTTGATATCGATGGCGAAGACAACGAAGATGTCAACGATGAAAAGTTGTCACTTCAAAAGACAGAAGTGCTTGAAGACTATTTTCAAGAGATGAAGTTTCACATAGAAGAATGTCAACAGAAAATGTCGGAGATAGAATAATGTCACACCCAATGAATGATAAAGTTTTTGATTTTGTCAATGATAGATGGAGTGAAATGAGTGTCGATGATTTTAAAGATTGGTTAAGAACACATATAGAAACTGATGAAATTGCTAATAGAGTCTATCTAGGCTTAGACTATCTAGAAGAAAAATGGAAACAAGAATTACTTGACAGTTATCCGTATGTTTAGTAACACCATATCTGAACAGACAACGAAAGGAAATTAAATGTCTAGCACAGATAGAATACGAGCTTACTACAATCTGCACAAGAAGTGCTTTTCTGTACAAGATTACAAAACTGGTAAAGTTGTGGAGCATACAAACAAACTCTATCTAAGTAACGCTTTGTTTGTTGTCAGGAAGTCAGGCAACGAAAGAGTAAAGAAAGAGGGAAGAAAGAATGTCCACGCTTTTGTCAATGGTATCCGCCATAGTAATTCTGAAGATGTACCTTTAGGGTCAAGCTATCAGGTAAGCTACAATCCTCACACAATGGATTACTTTCATTACTGTAGGCATGTTGTTGGTTATCCTAAATGGCTACCAGTTGATAGGCATTGGATAGGTAACGTTTGGTTGTGCATGTTTGATGGCAAGCCAGTTATCTATGCAGATATCGATAAATTGTCAGGAGAAATATTGTCAGCCGATGCTCTTGATGTTGAACCAAGTATGATTATCAAAGGTAAAACTTTTGAAAAGCTTGTGTATCCAAATGGAAATGTAAGCATGAATTTTTTGGAGCGAAAAAGAAAAATAATTAAAAATAAAAAAGCTGTTGCAATCTAATCTAGATAGTTTAGAAAGATACTTAAGTTCAATTTTAATCAATTATGAAAGGAAACAAAATGAACTATATAGCTACAAAATTTGAAAACGAAGTAAAAACACATACTGATTATAGAGATGTTAGTTTTTATGAAGACAATTCAAAAATTCAAAAAGTTGATCTACAAGCTTTAATTCCAGTTGGGATAAAAACAAACCATGATTATGCAGAAGTTTTGGAAACTAAAAAGCTTGATGGATATTTTGGTTTGTATAATTCTAGTCTAGATAAGTTACTAAGAACTCGACCAGTTAGTGATACTTATCAGCTTGTTGCTCACCATGAATTATTTGCAGAACAAGCTAAAATTCTTGGTCAATCTGATTTGCCTTTAGAAAACATAACTGTAACTGACAAGCTTTACAAAGATGGTTTACAAGCTCATAGAACAATTTACTTCCATGATCTAGAAACTACAGTAAGCAACAATAAAGATAAGGTTTTATCTAGAATAGATATCTTTAACAGTTGTGATATGTCTTGGTCGTTCCAAGTTTTTAGCGGAGCTTATAGAGATCTTTGCAGAAATACTTTGGTCTTTGGTGGTCAAAAAGCGTATCATCAGCAAGCGAAACATACTAGGAACTTATCGACTACTGCTCTTATGACAAAGGCAAGTATTGGTTTAGAGTTTTGGAATAATCAAAAAGAAACTATGCTTAACTGGCGTGCTAAAGATATGAGTTTGGAACAGTTTGGACAAATCTTAAAAGAAACTATCTGTAAAAAAAGAAGTAAATCAGCGGAGTTAAACTTAACTAATCCAGTTAACGAAACTAAACTAAATTACTTGCTAGATAGATTTGAGAAAGAAACGCCTGATCTTGGTAATACTATGTGGGCGGGATACAATGCTTTAACACATTGGGCAACACATACTGATCAAACTATTGAAAAAGAAATAGACAATAAGCTTGTTAAAATTAGGTCAGGTAAATCCACGGCAGATACTCCAAGCGTACAAAGAACACGTAATGATGAAGTAAGAAATGTTATTGAATGTGATGCTTGGAAAAGTTTGGAGGTTGCATAGTTGACTGATCTAATTGCAACAATTTATAAGGTGGTCATGATTATTTTTTTAATCATGATCATTGGTTTAATTTTAGGATAATAGAAAGGAAACCTAAAAATGAAAGATAATCATATAGATAAATCACAAATTAAAGTTTGTGAAATTTGTGCAGAAACTATTAAACCAAAATTTCTTGGTTTGGATAATGATGGTAATAAACATTATTGGTATGGGGGGAACAATGCTCAACCAGTTGCAGATGGTGTTTGTTGTGATGAATGTAATAAAAGTGTTGTTATCCCTGAAAGAATGACGAATATTATTATGTCTAGAAATTTAGATACATTTAATAAATTGATATAGGAGTAAACCATGAAAACATTATCAGATTTAGATAATACAATTGATGCTATCAAAGACGTGTCAATCAATGCTTTGTCAAAACATGGATATAGTCGTAGCCGTCAAAGGCTTGTCGATTTGTCTGTTAATTTGCAACACGCTTGGGATAATTACAAAGTTAAACATGGTAGTTCATATCGTCGTGAACTTTGTCTGTTTGTCATCAATCGTTCATCAAGCGGATTAAAATTTCAATCAATTAAAAGAAGAACGGGATTTGATCAAATTGAAGTAAAACATTCTTTGGATTGGCTAATTGATTATGGTCATATCGAATGCAAGGTAAAAGATAAGTTTGCAATTTATAGCAGTAAAAAAAAATAACTTGCATTAAATAAAAATATAGATTTATAATTGGGCTAGGTTAGAAATTAATCTAGCCTTTTTTAATGTGAAAGGAATTCCAACAATGGAAACAAAAACATATTTAATTAAAAGTGAATACGATTTTAAAAACCAAAAACTAAAGCAAGTTAATAACTGCGAATTAACTATTCAATTCAAAATAATGGATAGTTGTTCGATGCTTGAAATTATTGGTCGTTATAATGGTCGCACTAGTGAAGAATTTAAACATCAAATACTTTGCCATAAAGATCAAAATATAAAGATACTTGAAAATAAAAATGATCAAGTACAATTTGAAGAAAAACCTATTAATTCAAATGTTGATAGGGTTCATTTTGATCAAAGTTTTGAAACAACCTCGACGTTTGGCTTGCATGGTCAAATAGATTTAGAAGAGTTAATTGAAGAAAAAAAGGAGAATTAATCATGGCTTATTATTATAGTTGTAACGAATGTAATACTACTAATTTATATGATAATGGTTCTATTACTAATATTGATCCTATTGAAGATTATCTTCTTTTAAGAAATATTAGAGGTGGTTCAATTAGTTTAGATCAAAATGAAAGCGTAATTTGTTCTAGTTGTGTATCACAAAAAACAAGGTTAAAAGGTAACTATATTATTATTGAAAAAGGAAACAAATAGATGAGAAATAATTATTCCGCACTTGTACCGATTTCAGTAATAACTTCAATGGCTATTTGCATAGTATTATTAAAAGATATTATTGCAGATTTTCATGAATATTATGGCTATAGAGATATAATAATATTTATGGTTGTTCAATTCGTACTTACTTTTAATATATATTTAACTTACAAACTTAATAGGAAAGGAAACTAAAAATGACTTCTTTATTTGAAAACATAAATAAAAACGATCTAGAATTAAATCGTCTTGCAAAGGTCGAAAATTTTAAAAGCTACAGATCTGGCAATCCAATTGCAAATCAATTTAGAATTACTTTACAGAATGGAACAGAAATATTTCAATCTTACAATTCTATCATTGCCGTAAAGGTTAACGGCTTAACTTTCCTTGATCGCACGTGTTGGAATTACTCAAATACCACTTCAAGATATCGTAAAGAGTTTCTAAACGAGGATACCAAAACGACTAAACAAAAGATTAAAGATGATGTTTACGTATTG
>Ga0208644_1000776_pt1 | contig 28409 bp, 44 predicted proteins | sample VirMetDEL_Nov_18_FD_184517 | JGI IMG/M metagenome (GOLD analysis project Ga0208644, IMG submission 184517) | Aqueous microbial communities from the Delaware River and Bay under freshwater to marine salinity gradient to study organic matter... | ecosystem: Environmental > Aquatic > Marine >...
AAAGCGTTTCCATCTGAATTGTCTGGTATGTATACAGAAGACGAAATGGATCAGGCACATCAAGACCCAGTTACATTTAATAAAGATCGTGCACCAGACAAAGAAAATAAACCCAGGGCGCATGAAGTACATGCTAATCCCCTACCAGACTGGGAGTCTAGTGGGTCTAAAACGAAATGTTCACAAAAACAAGCCGCTTCTCTCCATACGCTCGCTATTAATCAAATGAAGTGGCATGGCTTTGACTTCACTCTTTTCCTTCAAAGCCGTGGTTACACCCATAAAGAAGACATACCCTTTGACCGGGTTAATGGTCTTATTGATGAAATAAAAAATATTGGACCTAAACCGCTAGAAGGCGCAGCTCTCGACTGGAAAGCTAAGCTCGCTAATAAAAAGGAGAACACAAATGAGATTTAAACTAGATGATTTTTTCGACATTTGCCGCTTTTTATTTATTACCTATCTTTTAAGCTTCATTCTTACAGGCTGCGGAGATTCTTCTTCTAATAACAACACACTAGGCGTCATTCCTAATAGTGATCATGGGTTTTATGATCCGGACGCCTTCATTTCTCTTAAAGAAGAAACATGCACCGAGCTTGCGACTCGGAAGGCTGAAAGTAATTATACTGAGTGCCTCTATTTATTCGCCGCCCTTGGAGAAGACTATTGCATGTCAAAGAAAGATAGCGCCATCTCAAAAGCTCTTATCGAATATAAAGCCGATGCGGAATACTTTAAATCATCATATTTCTATTGCCTGAAAGATCCGCTTAATTTTAATATGTGCGAAAGCAACTTTGAGTTAGAAATAGGATTCATACTAGGACGATGCGGAGACAATCAAATATAATAGCCATGCCGAAACGAGGACGACCCACCATTAAGAACAAGAAGAAGAAAATAGCTATTTCGATTTCGGATAAATGTTTTAAGTTTCTCAATCAGTTCAGGAACAGATCGAGGTTCATAGAAGAACTTATTACCCATCACCTAGAAGCATCTCAGGGCCCTATTAAGACTATTTCTTCTCGGCGCTAACTCTTTTTGAGATCTCTTCATTAACAACAGCAATCTCTTTTTGAATCGCTTGTACCTTAGCGGCAGCATCATAGACGAGCGCCTTAAGGTCATTAATAGAGAGTGATTTAAGATCTATGGTTTGTGGGAGTGGTTCTTGAGCTTGTTCTGTCATACCCTAAAACTATAGGACTTTTTTGAGTTCTGTCAGCAATCTTTTGAATCTTTTTTAAAAGCTGTCGAGATATGTTCTTGGCCTTTAGCGATTCGTCTTGAGTTAATCGACTCACCCGCAAGATCACTAAAGAGGTCGTCATGAATGTCGATTTGGTTTTCCATAATCTCTAGGGTTTGTTTTATTTGGCTTAAGAGCAGAGAGATATCGATTGTTGTTTTTTCTAGTTTTAGGATTGAGTTTCTGATTTGCCAGATGTATTTCAACCCCATCACAATAATTGTAAACGTTCCTGTAAGAATGCCCTTGATAAGCCATTCATTTTCTATGAAAGGGCCGATCATGGTCTGTTTCCTCTATTCACTTCATAAATATCTATAAGAGGCTTTGCTTTTTCAGCTTCTTTGTTTTCGACCCGAGCGTCATTAATACGCTGAGACTGATCGATCAATTGAAGCATTTTAACAAGTTGAGTACCAAACCAATCAGAGTCTGTTGGCTGTGGGTCATCTGGTCTTGTCGGGTCAACAACATCTGGCTTATTAAGTCTCTTTGCAAAACGTCGTAAGAATTGATTGTAGTCAGAATCTGGTATATTTATTTCTATTTTTGCCATAAAAACCTCTTAAACCGCTTTTGTTCCTGCAGCATAAAACCAATTTGTACCATCAGACCAGCATATATACTCTGCAGTACCGGCAGCATTATCGTTTACAATTCCTACAAATCCAGCTCCTACAGTGGAGGGTTGTCCGAATGCTGTATCGAGCTCGGCATCGGTTGGTGGAGATGATACGTTATCCGTGACGATGATAGTTCTTAAGCCCGCCTGAAAATCGGTGATCCCCTTGATGACGCTTGGGGCGGTGGTATTCGTATAAATGGCATATTCGGTGTCGCCGTCAACATCATTGATATAGAGTCCGTATGTTGTAACTGTGCCGCCGAGATTGCTTCCTACGTCGATATAAATTCCATAATTTGTTCGTGTTAGAGTGCCAGCTGTAAGCGTTCCATTTTGAGATGTTATTATTTTTATGCCATAAAGATTAACATCATATGTACCACTGGCATTATTAAAACTCATGTCATCGCTAACGCGTATATTCATGCCGTAATAATCGTTTTTTAAATGTCCGGCTGTTGTACAGCTACCGTTAATATCGGTAACTCCATTGTAGCTATACCAACTTTCAACTCCCGACTGATGATCGTAGCCGGTTGTATATGTCGTATTGTTGGTAACTAAAACATCGTTTCCTATTCTACTCCAATTTGAATCTGAAATCGTACTGTTAAACGTTTCATTAACGGTGAGTTCCTGGTAGATATTTCGGTGTGTATTTTGATGGGTGCTATCACCTATGTGTCTATCTAGATAAACGAGATCACTTGCAGCATTTTTATCAAATGGATTCGTACCTCCATTAACATAAACCACGGGGTTATCGATGCTTAGCGTTCCATCGTTTGATACGATATGTAGCCGTGACGTTGGGATGGCGATATTTATTCCCAAGCTATAGGCGAGATAATTAGGAGCCGCCGCGAGTATATAGAGACCCCAATTATTTGCAGCGCCTGTAACACTCGATAAATAATAACCGAAAGCATAATCAGACGTACCTGTGCCATCATGAGCAACGGTGACATAATGCCCGTAGACTCTAGTGTCTGTGAGCGTACCAGCAGTAAGCGTCGGATTATAGTTAACATTAATTCTTTCGCCATACACGTTTTGAGCAGCATTCACATAGGAGGCATTATTGTAAGTGGGGAGAAAATCAAAATCGATATCAACGGCTGCGGCGTCATGGTAGGCGAATGCATCAGCTGCTGTATTTGTTCCTTGAACATTTAATACAATTTGCGCTCCGTAGTTAAAATCTTGGATAAGAAATGTCGATGACCCCACATGTGAGGTTGTTATGTTATTTGCTGAGTAGTTTGCATATGAATTATAAGTCGCGACAAGATCGCCAGCTGTACAATGTTTTGCAAACGCAAGAGTATTAAATATTGAATAGCCTGAAAAGTCAGAGAAGTTATCGCCGACTCCCGTATTTGAAGATACGACTATGAGCCCAATGGCTGGCGAAGTTGTAGATGAATAGGGATTTGTCGTTTGATCAATGTATGAGATTACGCGGTCAGTTGCGGCTGCGCGCACCTCCAAATTATAACCTGGAGACGCAAGCCCTATTCCTAATCGGTTATTAGCGGCGTCGAAGAAAAGGCCGCTATTATCAGTCGAGACGAGTCCATTTGATGCGGCATAAAAAACACCTCCAGCTGTATGGGCGGCGAGATAAAGATTTCGTGGGCGCGTTGCGCTTGCGGCGCCTATATCATAGGTATTGTCTGCTGAAAAAAGTAAATTTGCATAAGAATAAATATAGGTTGTATCGTAAACTCGTAATACAGGCGTGCCTCCACCGTCTGCGGCAACTTCAAAGATGATATTTGTTCCTCCGTCTACGAGTCCGTAAACTTTAAAAAGTCCGCTTGTTGGGTTCCATGTAACACGCGCGTCACCTGAGACGACCCCAGAGTTTGAATAAAGAACTCTCGTATTAGAAATATCTGTGAGTGTGAGAGTGTCTCCGCTACTTACGACAGGACTTGTACCACCACTTGTGTTTCCGGCGGCGAGAACTGCTGCCCAAGTAGAGGGAGTGATAATTCCCGTATTCGCGATTGTAATCGTATCACTTGCGGCAGTACCTGTGATTGAGATTCCTGAGCCTGCTGTGAGCGTAAGAGTATCGGCGAACTGATCAGCAACGACAGGATCTCCGCTTGTTGGCGTAATCGTTTGAAAGGCATAGAGATCTGGTTCAGTTGCGCATCCACCGCCAGACTTTCTAATCCGAGTGGTCAATAGTTTGTCCTCGGGTAAATAACGACCATGGTGCCCGCACCCGTTGCTTGCGTATCAAAGGAAACGCGAACGTAGGGTATGCCACCACCGAAGGGGAGTTCATAAAGTCCGCCTGTTGAGGCTGTTACTTGTGTTGCTCCTGCGGCGGGGCACACATAATCGAAATAGTAGGCTGTTTGCGCGCTTAAACCTGAGTCATAGGTTCCCTCTAGGGTGAAGTAGACGGTATCTGATGCGAATTTTCCGGCTACGTTTGATATTTGAAGTATGATTTGATCGTGGTAGCCGACGAAGACTTGAGTGGTGCCTGTAGCCCCTGTTGCGTACTCAAGTTCATAGAATTGAACCATTTCCATGGTATAAATATTCTATCATGAAAGGGCTTTGGTCTATGGTTTTCAAACGTCAGTTGCTTCCTTTTGTCTTTAAACATCATTTAACCAGCCATAGTCTCCGAAAAGTTCTTTTGAAGCTTTATTATAAGCAAGAGCCGCCTCTTTTTCAGTATTAAAAGATCCACAATTTTTAGTTTTTCCATCGATCCATATACAGGCCTTCCATCTCCAATTTTGTGGATTTCTTTTGTCGACTTGCACGCCCCTAAATTTGGAATTTTTTTTTCCAAATCTGCTTCTTCGATCCATATTTCTCATATTTTGATCGGCCGTAACAAATCTCAAATTGCTTTTTCTATTATCCAGTGGGTTTCTATTTTTATGATCTATTTGCGATGCTTTAAATTGGGACATTTTATGCATAACTATTTTATGTAAATATCTATCTTCTCTTACTCGACCATATTCTGTTTTTATATATCTTGTAACAAGTACAGAAGAAATACGATTGTTTTTTTTGTTTTCAAAATGAATTCGCCAATAAGGGAAAACATCTTTAATCCATTTGTCATCATCATCAATTAAGACGATGTGTTCGGTTGGCAGTTTTATTTCCATAAAATGGTCTAATCTATATCTGACCTTTTTGGATAAATCGACGACAAATCAATCGGAAGGCCATATTCTTGTGTCATCGATTTTACGCCCTTTGTATGAATATAGAGGTGATGCTTCTTGCACAGATTTAGGAGATTAGACGGCTCATCCAGACCACCAGATTTTTTACTTTGGATATGATGCCAGCAAGACTCGGGATCGCCACATATCCAACAGGGTGGACACTCAGGAAGTCGACGCGTCATTTCCACATACCAAGCAACGTTTTCCTCTAACCTTATCACGGTCGTCAATCATCTAAAGCTGGGCTTTTTCCATATTTATCAAAACTCTGCAATCATGAAATGAGTTATGGAGTCGATAGAGATAAATAGTCATGTTACCAGATTGCGTTGTTGGGATGGGATTTGAGCATCTGATCGTTACGGTATTGAAGGCGAGGTCTGCGAGTGGTTTTTTCATTAGGTCGTTAAACAATTCCGGTCTGAGTTCATTTGGTTCATCTTGATATTGAAGGGAGTGAATTTCAATTTGACCGTTAGAGAGGGGAACTTTTGCGACAAAAACAAGATGTGAAAAGGGAGCGCCGAGTCCGCTTTCCTCTCCATTTCTAGAAATTCTTGTGACTTCTGCTTGAGACAAGTTAAAAGATTTTGAGTAGACGTTGTCAGCTTGAATCACTTGAGCATTTAAAAAAAGGCAGGCGAAAGCGATTAAGAAATATTTCATAGATTTTTCTCCATTTATGAACCCTGTTAATTTTTAAAACGTCGTCAATTATCTCGTATCACCTTAAGTCTAAAGAACTCCTTATTTTTCGATGGATTTAAGGGGATACGATAATTTTGATTGGTAGCGGTGAACTCGTCAATGAGGTACCAGTCTTTTAGGTTTTCCGTACCCTCGAGACGATAAACATGATTTGTATGGACGAGAGAGTTAAAAAAGCCGTCAGCAAACGTGAATCTACTTCCGACAAAATAGCTAACAACGTTACTTCGATCGCTTTCACAGCAAGCATTTGAAGCTGTTACATAGTAGGTATAGATGAACCCTTCATCGAGTCCTGTTACCTCAAAGAGAGTATTCGAAGTTGTTCCGATCGATTGATAATTCCCATCATCGAGGTCTCTATAAACAGTATAATGTGTGACATTATCTTCTGGGGGATTAGCATCCCAAGCGAGACGAATAGAATAACTCACAATCAATAAACCCAAGTAACCCATTTTTTAACCCTTAAGCTTAGGGAGTCATGAAAGTTTTTAGCCTCTCATGACTCCCAAGCGTTGAATATCGATTTTTTTGTTGATTTGGTACTACTTAAATAAGTAGAAGTAGGCAATCTGTTTTCTAGGGAAAACGTCCGATGCCGTTGCCGCTACCGTCTCCGTAGCCACTTCCATAGCCGTCGCCAAAGCAATCGCCAATATTAACCCTATAATATATTTCATTTCTCCTCTTTCTACCCACACTGTTTAGTTGTTGTATTATATTCCTCTCGGACTTATAGTTTAAGTCATACTATAATGCAATGAATATTAACGATAAAGAAAAGAAGTTTTGGGGGTGATTGATGAGTGAAAATGTTTGGAATTTAACGACTGATGATGATTGCAGCAGCTTTAAAATGGAGACCAACTCAACTGAAATGCTCAAGATCACAAAGGACGGCAAGTGTTTCATTCGCGGTAAGGAGTTTAATCTCGATGAGCCTCATCAGAAGATGGCGGAGCAAATTGTAGAAGATTTTCTTTATATCTTTAGGGGTATTCGGAGGGCGTGTGATGAGTGACTAGCTAGACGATAAGACTATCGCCTCTGCCGATGCCATTGCCGCTACCGTCTCCGTAGCCGCTGCCGCTGCCGTCGCCATATTCATCGCCGCCGCCGCCGCCGTCATCGCCGCTACCGCTACCGCTACCGTCTCCGTATCCGTAGCCACTGCCATAGCCGTAGCCATAGCCATCGCCTATGCCGCTACCGTATCCGTAGCCGCTACCGCTGCCGTCGCCATATCCACTGCCATAGCCGCTTCCGTCACCGATGCCGTCTCCGTCTCCGTCTCCATAGCCGTCGCCTCTGCCGCTACCGTAGCCTATGCCGCTACCGTAGCCGTAGCTGCTGCCATCGCCATCGCCGATTTCGATTCGGTCTCCGTGATGCTTATTCTTTATCTTCGATAAATTTAACATAGGTCTTTTCGGCTTTTTCCGTAGTCGGAATGAACTCAATACAGTTTGTTAAATAGACCTCACCCGTTTCATTGAGTCGACCACCCTTAATGCCGTTATTCGCCACTGCTGAAAGAGAAAGGCCTCCGCCCTCCCACCGCCAAAGACGAAGCGCATTTTTTAGATGACATTCCATTTCATTAATTGAAACGACGTCTCCTATATGCACACCAGCCGAATAAGTCCTTACAAGACATCGCCTTCCAATCATAGGATGCGGCTCTTTTATCGTTAGCGCGCCTTCAAAAAGAGATTTTAGTTTTTTAATATCACCTAATTTTAAATCGTCTATGTTCATTCCTTCTATCCTTTGATGTTGTAACTCATATTGAGTCATACCTTAACCCGGGTCATTAATTCGGTCAATCCACTCGATCAAATAGAGAGAGGTCTGATCGATTATTGTATCAGGCAGGCAGTCGTATGATTCTCATAGATATCCCTGTTCTCATTGTCCCAAATCCATTCACCCTTTGAATATTGGTCTCTATAGACCTTAACCATTTTTCTTTCAAAGACTGAGCCACAGCAAGAGAGTCTGATTTTGTGGCATCGGATCTCAGCAGACTGATCGATTTTTGGCGGCGTTGAGATGGAGAGCCTATGAGCTATTTTTCTAGCTTCTAAAAGCCTTAAAAGCATTTCACCTCTTTGCGGATTAAATAAATTGCTGATCGATAGTAAGTGTGGATTTTTCTTAAAAAATGCCTTCTGTCTCTCATTAGCCAGGTCTCTGTCAATCACGTACTTAAAATCATCTGCTTTGAACTGATAGGTATTGTACCAGTAGAGACAGTTCTGTTTATCGTACGTTCGATCGATTTCTGAGCCAACAGTTGCATGGAAGTGAGATCTAATATCTTCGAAAGTTTTTTCAAACTGACTGTCAGATCGATCTGCATCCACCATATTATCTTGCTTCTCAAGGCCATCATTTAGCTCACGATAGTCTTGATTACTGCTCTGACTGCTCAGACTGATTGACTGATTTTCTTTTTTCATTTTTAACTCCTTTAATCGCGAAGCGGGTACACGTCCCCCCTACCCAGATCCCGAAGAAAGCTGGTTCGGCGGGGTGCGTAGGGAGTGGTATTTCCACTGAGTGCGCAGGCTTGATGTCATGATGACGAAAAAAGATCAAACGCATCTTCTTTCCCTCGAACCCCTTCAAGCCTTCAATCGTCCCCCAGGGGTGGGCTTTTCGAGCTTCACTGTAGCCCGCCTTATCTACTCCATACCCCCAGCCGATTTGAGCCGCACAAAGGTATGAAAGGCATAGAACGCCACCTAAACTACTCAAGCCCATTCATCAACTAAAAAAAGTGTGCAAAGTATTTCACAGTGAACAAAAGTTGCACAGAGAAACAAAAGTTACACCATGTTCCACGTGAAACATTCAATTGTTTGAGGTATGAACTAAACTAATGCAAACTCTTTTAAGAGACCTCAGGCACTCGGACGTCGATATGATATTCTCTTGGAGAAACCACAAAGAAATTGAAAAATGGACAGAAAAAGGCGAAGTCTCAAGAGACGAACACTGGAATTGGTACTACGCCTGGGATCGGTCCGCTCCTCGGTGGATATTCGAACTCAACAATAACCCAGTAGGCTTTATTCACTTCAAATGGCTCGCAGACGCTAAAAGAACGCTCGAATGGTCTTACTACTTAAACCCCTTCGATTTAAACGTGCTCAGGGCAAATGGCTTAGCCACAATCATGCTCTCAATGAGTCTCTGGAAAATTAATCAAATGCTTCACGATGTGAAAATCATAGGACGCGTAAAACTCCAAAACCTCCCAAGCGTGCGCCTCCACGAAAAACTAGGATTTAAAGAACAAAAATGCATCGAGAATGAAAGAAGATTCATCAAATGGCCGAAATCATTGTAGATCCTGGCTCAACCCATATGGGAAAACTTAAATACGCTAAAGAACATATCGATAATGCCTGGCGGGCGGGCGCCCATATCATCAAATTTCAACTCTTCTCAAACCCAAAAGGATATGAGGGAGGTAACATCGAACTCCCCCTTAAATGGTGGGATGAACTCGTCGCCTACGCCAATAAACGCATTCAAGTCACAGCATCTGTCTTCGATGAAGATAAGCTTAACTTTCTAATATCAAAAGAACCCCAATACATTAAATTCGCCTACTCAAAAAAACTAGAATCTAAATGGATCGATAAATGCATTCGCGCTGACATATTCCCCATCGTCTCGTGCGATGTTATGACAGATCACCTCATCTCAAAAGATACAATTAGGCTTTACTGCATCCCAGAATACCCTGTGCGCTACGAGATTGCCTTTGATTCTATTTTCCCACGATTCGATGGGTTCAGTGATCATACTCTCGGTATACGTCAATCTGTGCGAGCATTTCAGGCCGGAGCGAAGTGGGTTGAAAAACATACCACCCTTAAACATTCTGATGTTAACTGCCCCGATAACTCGTTCGCTGTAAGCTATTCTGAAATAGAAAAACTAGCCTCTCAATTTAGAGCGCCTTACTAACCGCTTCTCACCATTCATAATAAGCATTTTTATAATAGATGCCGCATCACGCCCCGCTAACTTCTCCGAAAGAAGTGCTAATATCTCCCTAACATCTCCCACGGACGCCTGGTGCTTCTTCCCTTCCATCTTCGCTATTTCTGAGGCAAGCTTATTAAATGTCATTTTTTCATCTTACCAAATCGATCAAGCTTACTCAAAGTCTCTTTACATACGAACGGATCATAAAGATCTAACTCATGGCGAATTCGCTCTCTCGCTCTATCCTTCATGAAGCCCTGATAGGGATAGTCACCGAAAATGATAAGGATGGCCGTTATGAGCTTAATCTTCATGGAGCTCGTTATGAACGTCTTTTAGATATTTTTCAATATCATCAACAGAACGAACAACGAAATAATACCCTCGATTGGCTTCACAATGATTCTTAAAAGCCCTCTGGTATTCACTCGTTACACCCTTCTTTGACTTTACCTCAATACCAATAAACCGACCCTTATAAATGATTATGATGTCCGGAATTCCTTTGAGGACATATTTAGAAGCATGAGGCCTAAACCTTTTCTTCGCTGTATCGAAATACCCACCATTCGGCTGCTTCCAAAAAAAATACCGCTTAAGATAAAGATAATCACAAATCGATCTCTCAATATCTTTTTCCCTCATACTTTGCTTATATAGAAATCTGTGGCGGAGGAGGAGGATAAACTCGCTAAAGATATGACTCTTTGGCTTACTTTAAGCGAAGCGAAGAGTATCGAAGAATGCCGTAAACGCTGCGGGATGGAACCCATTAAAGAAATCTTCGCCGCCTGCAAAGGTTGTGGGAAAGACATACGCACTCAAATCGTCGGACGAAGACGAATCACGTTTTACTGCACGCTCTGTAAAGAAAATCCTCATTTGTTATGATCGCCACCACACCAATCAAGAAGAACATTAAAATCGGTGTGCGGGATACAAATAAATTTGTCGGCCTTCGCGTCGTCCGCGACTAATTGAAACTCTTTTCCCTCCGGATCAACACAGAAAAAAGTCTGATAATCGACAGAATAAATACAGGAAGTAATAGGCGGCATTTTACCGCAACCACTAAAGACCACGCAAAACGCGATTAAGCTTCTTCGCAGCCTCTTTAAATTCTTCATCTGTCTTCGCCTTCTCTATGGCCTGCATCGCTTCCGTTTTTTCAGCAAACCATTTCTCTCTTTCAACCTTCTCAAACCACCCCAGCAAATCCCGAATGAGTTTAATCAATTCAGGGATCGCTGCGATGGCCTTAAGGATCGTCGAAATCATCCAATACTGATCTTACCCTTAGTGACAAGTCTTAGCAAAATGCCAAGCCCGCCGATACCAGCCATCACAATCTCTGCATTGGCTTGCACCCACTCATGTATTGAAGGCATAAACCCTAACGATGCAATCACGCCTAAAATAGCCACAAGTGCATTGAAAAGGATTGTCTTCGACTCCCACGGTTTTTTATCTTCCATTATTTCCCCCTCCTTATTTTGTAACGCTTGATAAATTTATCCACATAATTAGTAGGCCAGTTTTTTCTGTTTTTGAGAACTCCAGGTCCTGCATTATACATCGCCGCTAAATCCATCTCATTTTTAGGCCCGTAGTTAAAGAATTTGTTAATATATTCAACCACATAGGGAACGCTTATGACACCACTCCAAAGATTAAGCGGATGATCCCGATAGCCAAGCTCACGAGCGACAATCCAAAGAATCTGAAATGGCCCATAGGAGCACGCACACAGATCTCCAAACTCACGATATCCATCTTGAAGAAGTTTCGATTTTTTATAAGCTATCGAACTTCTTGAATAACTAAGCTCAAACCGAGGTACCCCATACTCCCCAAAGGAACTCTCAAGATCAGCTATCGCCATTAAAAAAGCTTGAGCGTTCATTTCGGGAAACACTTTTAAATCCTCCGAATGATAACGAATGATATTGTAGAGCTCAGACTCCGTATGCATCTGCGCCTTAAGAGCCGAAGTCGCAAACGAAATCTGAAAATCAAAGGCCATTTTAGATGGTTGTTTCGAAAGCCTTAAATCTCGTATGCACGTTCAAATCATCAGAAGTGCTAGCAAAGGCCGTATCCGTTAGCAAAGTAAGATCACTATAGAGAGATTGTATGGCTTGGCTGCCACTCACTGACATTTGCAAATTCGTATAAGCCCCATTAATAATGGCAAAACCACAATGATGAAACTGACTATGAAAGGTCCAATCTATCCAATAAGGCAAAATAATGTTAAGAGTACCGCCACCAACACCATTCGTGCAATTGCCCTGGCCAGAAGTTGAAAAAGCTACTGTGCAAAACCCATCTAGCCCGATGTGATAACGATAGCTTCCATCACCACTCGCCCACGTTGGTTCAGTTCCAGAAGAATAGATAAATCCATTCGATCCGCTATAATGATCCGCCGGCATGATCCAAGTTTTCTGCCTAAACGGCGTAGTCGTTATGCCGTCGCCATAAGCACTTGAAAAACTCTGAACAGTCCAGTCCCCACCCGTACCAGTCTTTTGCATCGTTAAACCACCAATAAGCTTACATGGCTTAGAAGCATGCGAACTCGTTACATCAGTAGTCGTTAAGAAAAACATTTCGTAAGGACTTCTAGTGCCAGCCGCCACCCCCTTATATGAAATATATGTGCCTTGCGGACTTCGATTAAAAGTAGGACACCTTGAAATGGCGATGATGCAGTTAGCGTCTGTGTTGTCACCGTTGACGGCATAAATATAAAATGGAGCATCTTGAGCCCAACCAATCCCACTTTCAGTGCCAAAATGATGCCCACTAAAAGAACTACTGCCGCCGTCATCTACAAAACTTTGTGCGGCTGTAAGTTTAAGTAGTATGAGTTGCCCTGTCGTTGTTGATGGTAAAACAACGTAACCAGGATTACTCGAACTTAATGCTGATCCAGCTGCGTCTGTAATCGTAAGTGTGCTCGATGAATAGGTGATGCCTAAATTAACAGTCGTCGAATAAGCAAGATCACTTGTTATAATCTGAGCATCTACATTCGCATTGACCGTCAGATTGCCTGTCAAAACAGAAGCATTCGTAGATGTGCTGTTGATGAAATAGTTGCCCGAATAAGAATTGTTGTCAGCGATAAACGCATTATTTGTGCCCGCTGTTTGCGTCTCACCATAAAAATTTGTGAGGCGCGTTATAGTATTCGACGCTCCCTTCGAAGCACTAGCCGCATAAAATGCTCTAACAATAGGAGTTGTAAACGAAGCATTCGCTGTCGTCGGGACCGAAACGATCACATCACCTAAAGTCGTTGCAGCACTTGTAAAAGCCGTATCGACATAAACCGCTCTTTGAGACGCTCCCGTTAAAAATCCACTCGCATCTGATGTGACTCGAAATTCGATGCCAGCATTAAGCCCAGAACTCACCCCTATGCCGGCGTTTCTAGAAATTTGTTGTGAGCCATGAGTCACATGGGCCTGAGTTCCCCCAGAAGCCCCGATTGTAAAAAGACCAGCGGCTGAAATAGTAAAGACTGTTGATGTTGTAAGATCAGCTCCGATGCCAATCTTAAAAGCTTGTGTCGCCGAATAATCGAGACCCAGCGACCACCAATTCGTTGAATTAGCATTCAATCTCACATAACAATCTTCTGTCGTCGTATTTGTCAGTTGAAGATGCGCACCAGAGGCCCCACCATTAGAAATTTGAAAATATCCATAAATGATATGACTTTGAGTTCCTCCACTCGCCCCGAAAGTTAAAAGTCCAGAAGTATCGATGTTAATATATTCATTTGTCCCAAGTGCTGTACCCTTACATAAACTAAAATCACCAGACGTATCATCGCGACCCCATATCCATGCGTTCGTCGTATCTCCCGACTCATAGGCAGTAAAAAAAGCATCCCCAGATCCAGACGCTTTAGAAACAGCCGCTATACTAACATTTGAAGTCCCAGACGTGCTCGTTACTCTAAAAATACTAGCAGCCGCAGAAACAAGATCTAAAGTAGCAGCAGCATTTCGCCACAAACCGAGGGTTGTCTCAGATGTAAACGAAAACGCCGGTGCTGTTGACGCTCCGTCGGTCGCTCGAATTACTCCTGTAAAACTAGAAATCCCAGTGATAGCTAAGGTTCCAGCGAAAGTTCCATTGTTAACTGAAATGTCTTTAGTGCCGTCACTGAGGCCATTAATAATGTCTGTGAAGTTCGTATTCACATCGGCCGATACGATAATGGCCCCCGCTGAAAATGTGTTCGTTACTGATGTAAAAGCCATAACCTATTTTCCCTTCTTCATTCGCCTTTTGGCGGCCTTATTTATAGCCTGTCGCTGTATGGAATACGCTATAGCAATCGCCTGCTTTGGATCTTTTCCCGCAGCTATTTCTCTCTCTATATTCTTATCACGCGCTTTTTTTGATTTTCCATGAATGAGCGGCATTAAAATCCCCTTCCTTGAGGTCTAAGATCTTGAGACGGTCTTTCGGTTAATTGATCTGGCGTTGGAATCTGTTTTTTGGGTGTTATTAAATTGAGTAAACCCGTTACTTTTAAGGCATCATCTAGTCCGCGTGGTGAGGCGCCTTCTATAAATTTAGCGGCTGCGTCCAGAGCGCTAGCAGCTACCTGGTTTCCCCTCGTGCGAACAAGTTTATTGGCTAGCCCCACAGGTATGGCAGCCAAAAGACCCGAAGGACCGCCTGTAGCAAAAGTGCCCGCTATAGCCGCCGTCCCGGCGGATCCGTAATCAGTCAGACTAAACCATCTATTTTTACTTTGCCTAGACACTGTTTTAGAAATCAATGATTGAGCATCTTTCAAGTTCCTAAAACTTTCCTTCGCAGCCACAAATCCGTTAGTCATTTCTGGATGAGCGGCTTTTAATGCCACATCAATGCCTTCTTCTATTTTGTTATTTAAAAGCCTATAAACATTTTGAAATGCATCCCTCGAAAGACTGTCACCAGATTTAGAAAATTTTGCTTTAGCTAATTCCAAAAGTCGTTTTTCTTTTTGGGCCTCGACAAAACTAAGAGCTTTTTTTCCGTGAACAATTAAAAAGTTATCGGCCCATCTGTCGACTTCCTTTGCCACATCTAATGTAGAGGCTTTATTCGAAAGAGGAGTTACTATTGTGCTTTTAATATCCTGAACAATGTCAGCAGCGTTTAATTGTTTGACAGCTGAATTAGCTTCAGCAGCCTTATCAGCCGTTTTGGCATAAAACCCAACCTGCTCACCAACATCATCAACCGATTTATTAACACGGGATAAAATAGTTTTATAACTGGCACCAGGAGTCACTATTTTCCGAGCTAATAATTCTCCTCCTACAGCGGTCGCTCTGTTTTGATCGACAATCTTATCTGCTGCCTTTCCTAGTGGTTTGAGAGAATCAAAAGAAAACTGATCGGCAACATTCTTAAGTTTATTAGACAGCTTAAGAGATTTAAGTGCTTGTCTACCAAGTGATGCCAAAGAATAAAGACCAAAGCCAAGTTCGGTTGCCCCCTGAGCGGTAGACACCTCTTCTTGAAAAGGCTTTTGAACTTCTTTTTCCTCTTGGAATTTTTTCGAGAATTCAGGAGATTCACCGGTAACAATACTTTTAATTCCACGCGCGCCGGCTCTGATTCCGGGCGCTATTGTTTCTTGTATTCTTAATTCTGGAAGGACAGCACTTTCCCCAGCTTTTTTAAGTCTTTCAATCGGTCCGCCTGATTCTGTTAAGGCTGCTCTTCCCAATATTTCTATTCCTCTTGGTATATTGAGAGGATTAACGGCTTCTGTCGCGCCAATAGCTACACCAGCTAATTGCTTTCCAACTTCAGGAATGGATTCTTTAAATTGACCTATAATATCCTTACCAGGCTTTCTAGGTTCGTCGATAACCTCAAACGGCTTGCCAGGATCGAACGTAACCTGCGCTTTTCCGTTCTCAGAACTAACAACCTCAAATGGTTTATTAGGGTCAAAAAGTATTTTTTTCCTATTGTTGCTCATAGTTTCCAGTTCTCTCGTTGAGAATGAAAGTAACACCATTTTGCTTAACTATTTTGGGCCTTGATGGTTCCTGTTTAGGTTGTGACTGTGGCTGAGCGGCGTTTTGATTTGATTTGATTAAAATATCACTAAATATTTCAGCCTGTTCTTTAGAAAGACCCTCAAAAGCATCCGCCTTGAGTTCAGGGCCATATTCCCTAATAATCTGCTTATAGATATCTTCATCCGATATACCACGCGATCTTGCGCGCGATATGATATCTTTATCAGCCTCCGCCTGAATAATTAACTGAGCCTTGTGAAGTCTTTCAGCGGTCTGAGCGATATCTTGTCTTTGTTCTGGGCTAAGTCTTTCGCCCGCCGTTATCTTTGCGTACCAAGATTGAATGTTTTGGCCAAGAGATCCCGTTGAAGCGGCCACCGCAAATTCACCCTCTCTAACAGAAGAACCAGGATCTAGCGTTCTCTCAAAAGATTTAATTAAAGATAAATCACCAAACGCCGAAGGATCGTTAGCACCAGCTCTTATTTTAAGAATAGACGTTTTAGATGACTGGGTGTTTTTAAACACCGGAGAATTTTCTCTCTGGTCTATAAGTTTATCAATACGTCCAATCTGTTCTTTTTGATCGGGCATTCCAACTTGCTCTGCCTCTTTTTGTGTCTTAATAGCCTGAGCTTTTTTAAGAGAAAGCTCCGCCTCACGTAACTGCCTTGATAGAGCATCTCCCTCGACGAGAAAGCCCAAATCTCCCTCTGTGGGCAAAACGATACTTCCACCTTTTCGTAAATCATTTATTTGATCCGCCTGAACAAGCCTACCAAGGCCCTTCGACGTATAATCGATTGCACTGTTTACAGGAAGCCTTGAAGCCTTTGTAGTATAATAATTAGGCGTTCCGTCAAATGAAATAGAAAAAGCCGAAGGATTGTTAGGCACTTCTTCCGGCTTAATTGAAACAAAGTCCTTTTGCAGATTAGCCTTAAGCTTTTGCTCCTCCACTTGTTGGTTCTTTTCTTGAATATCAATCTGACGACTTCTTTGAAACGCATCGGCGACATTCGCGCCCGTATTAATTAACTGCCCAGCGACTTGAAGTCCTTGAAGAACCTGTTCAAAGGTTGATGTCTTTTTTTCTCTCGGACGATTTGGTTGAGCTACTGCTATGAGTGCCATAAATTATCCCACCATTCCTCTCGCTTTTTTCTGAGCCGCCAATATAAATGGCTCATAAGTTTGTCTCGTTCGATCATCTAGTGTTTGTATGGCTGCCTGTGATTGATTGAGTTGAGCAAGTATTGCTTGCGGATCCGATTGCAGCCTTCGATTCACTGATTGAAGCGGCGCCTGTGTTTTAAGATCCCCACCTTTGACTTCTTTAGGATCTATAATGTTTCCAAGAGCGCCTGCGCCTCCAACCGCACCCGCTGCCCCACCAAGACCAGCCGCTAGTCCACCACCAGCAGCCGCTCCACCAGCAGCTGCCCCTGCACCAGCACCCGCTGCCCCTGCACCGGCTACCGCAGGAGCCGCAGCTCCTCCTGTTCCCGCTATGGCAGCAACACCCGCTCCTATAGCGAGAGCCCCGCCAAGGCCCCCAGAGATCGCTCCAAATAGCCCACCACTTTCTTCAACTGGCTTTTTTCTCTGTATAATTGGTTGAAGTGCCATGATTAAATCCTCGCCGCCAATATTTGATTAAAAGGAACACCCGCCTGAGCTTTTTTATAATCGTCCGCGTTTGGTACTCTGCCATAAGGAAACCGACTGAAATATGAATCCAACTCTCTATTTGTTCTCGCGTTAACACCCGCAGATAGCTGAGTATCGATAGATCCAGATTGGCTTGGATTTTGTCCCAAAAGTGTTCCTACATCTGTTCCGAGAATACCAGCAATCTCTCCAACCTTTCTGATATCTAAATCTTCTAGAGCGACGACCTTATTAAAAAGGTTTGTAGCGACGTTCTGTTGATATTCGAGATTAAATTGGCGACGTTGCTCGTCCAGTTGAGCGCCAGCTAAGCTAATCTGCTGTTGTTGAAGGGCTCGACTTAAGGCACTTTCACCCGCCGCAAACTCCTGAGATCCTAGTCTCTCCCGGGTGGCAAACTCTCTTTGTCTTCCGGCTTCTCCTGCTGCAAACTCCTGAGATCCAAGACGCTCACCTGTTACAAACTTTCTTTGCTCGCCAGCCTGTCCTGCTGCAAATTCTTGAGAGCCGAGACGCTCACCTGTTACAAATGTTCTTTGTTTTCCAGCTTCTTCTCCGGAAAATAAACGCTGTTTTCCAGCCTCTTCACCAGCAAATAGACGTTGTTTTTCGGCCTCTCCAGACTGAAACTGTTGCCCCTCTTTAATGAGTCTCTCTTCTCTTTCTAGCTGGTTCTTTTGAACATCAATGCCTGCTAGCTGCTGAGCAAGGTCAGCTTGTGCTTGCTGCCCAGCCTGCGATTCAAGCCTTGAGAGAGCTCCGCTTGAAAGCCTTCCGGTGAATCGCTGTTGTAGTCTTCTTTGCGCAGCCTCTTGGCTTTGTTGAGCCTGCCTTCTTAAGCCCGCTTTAATTGTCTCAAATGGATCTGCCATGTGCTCCCCCTATGCGCTCGCTCGTCTACGAGCTCGCAGGATATATTCAATAGCCGCCCGACTTATTTTGAAAGCCTGGCCAGCCGTGTTCTGATTTGTAAACTTAAACTTAATGCGTCGTCCGTTCGTTGTGCCGAGGTCGACATAGAATTCCTTTTCCGTATCATTGGCCCCGAAAATATCTACATCCCAAATGGCCGTGTCCCAAAGACCACCCGATGAAAGAAGATTGATTTGGCTTAACTCTCCATCACCAGGCTCGAAATCTGTTTTCGAATAGACATTCGCATTCCAATTACCCAAAAGAGTCGCCCAAATGTAAACACCCCTAAAGTCCTTATGATTCTGGGCGTGCTTATCATCTGTATGAAAGTATTTCGTCTCAAAATAAGAATTAATAGCCGAACCACTATCACTATAGAGACTTGTCTTATCGAGCTCTAATATTTGCCCAACGCCTTCGCCCGACGTGGTGCCGAAGAGTTTGTTGTCAAATACAAAGAGATGGCCAATCGAGAGACCTGTCCAAGGAAGCCAAGAACCAATTTGCTTAGGTAAAGTCCTTCTTTGATAGTCATAAACATAAATCCTATTATTTGTCGCATTCGAGTATGGGACGGTGATATAAATCTTATTTTTCCAATGGACGCCATTGATGTCGTTAAAAGCGGCTTTCGAAAAATTAAGGATATCTGGCTCAATACGAAAACTTGCTATTTCTGTCCTGATTCCGCCGATGTCTGTGCTTATAGCTTCATTGGTCGGATTAATTCCTGATAGGGTCACAAATCCTGTGGCATTATCAGCAATCATTCCCAAATACATCAATTGATCTTGAAACGTCACATTAAACTGGGCATTCGATCCATAAGAGGTATTTGTCTTAAGAAGAATATAATTAGCAGGGTCATTGTCAGCTAAATAAAGCATAAATACTTCATTTGTATTCTTAATCATTACAAGTGCGTCGCTTGTCACCCCAAGAGAGGTTATTTTTCCGTCTCCTTTGCCCGCGAGTTCAAAGTTCGCAGCCTTAAATGTGTAAGGGTTTCCTATCTCTGAATAAAAAACGTTTGACGGATTATCAGGGTCAACAATCCAAAGTCGATCTTTGTGTGCTTTAATTAAAGTGTAATCCGCAGGACCACCGGCATCTGTGTCGCTCAAAGTGACGAGGTCAGTATCGCTCGTCTCATCCTTATAAGTGGTCGTTGAGTTATCTGCTATCTCGTCGACATAATAATAAGTTGTTCCACCTGTTTTCGTTCTATGAACCTGTCTTCGAACAACTCCATAACTTACAGGAGCTGTCGGAATACCCGTAAGTGAAGCGATTGAGCTTGTTGTACCAAAGTCGATTGTGACAGCACTGCCTAGATCTCCCACAACCAGGTCTGAGTTTACATACGTAAACTTCCACATATAAACGCCCGTATTAGGGCCTGCGGTTGTCGCTGTTGAAACAAGAGCTGCTGATGGGGTCTCTATTTTATGACGAGTGAAATCTGATCCGTTCCATTTATAGGGCGTTCCGCCATCACTCATATAAAGATAGCCATTATAAGGAGCATAAACGATGTTTGTTTGATTGGTGAAAACGCCGTCTGCCGAAGGAACCGTGATGAGAGTAGTTCCGGTTGTTAGATACATCATTGATGAGTTGTACCAACAAATTAGCTGACTATCGCCACTCGTAGGCTGAAAGCTTGTTGCTCCATAAAATGTCCCCGTGCCTAATGTCTGAATCGTAAGAGCGGTTGAACCATATCGCGTTCTAATTGCGCCGGTGTCTTCTGTATCACAATTGAGCGTATCTGGACTTTCAGCCACATCGATAACATGCGAATTACTTTTATTATGGAGTCCGCCATCGAAGAATGGGATTTCATAAATGAAACGATTGTTTGGCATTAAACAAGTCCTAATGTGTTCGCAATACTTTGGTCCTCACTTTGAACAATGTTAAAGTGATCGCGACGACGTCTCTCTTGCATAAATTTGCGCATGTCCTCTAAAGAAGATCGCCAGAGTGTTAAATGATCATTCGCCCTCGCTGAATCGCCTTCTTTGAGATAAATCCTATAGGTAACGTAATCTACGAAATAATGATGTAAAACTATAGGTGCAGCTATTGTCGTGCTTACCGAAACAGCATCATGATATTTATAACCGTAAAGCTTGATCGTATCGCTACTCGTGTCAGGCGTAGGAACAAGCTTAAGATTATCTCCGAAAAGATTGTAATGTCTCGGAGTCCCCGAAGCTGGATCTGATGATATCGCTGATTGAAGCTTATCAATTTCAACAAGAGTCGAAGGCCTAAGCTTTAGATTATTGTATTCAACTCTTTTAATAGAAATGAAGCCCGTTGGGAGCGTATAGTCTGCCTGATCGGCTACGCTTGTAAGGCTAGAGCTGTCCGTTGCTTCAATAATGAGAGCTTTTGCTGCCGCCTCATTGAGACCGAAAGTTAAATAGGAATAAAGTTCACTATCAGAAACAAAGGTTGATCCTTCGTTATTGCTCGCCTGCCTCGCCGCTGTGATGATCTCTAGTGCTGTCACGTTTTGGACGCCCTTTCTTCTTGGGCGCTTCCAAAGCTGTTATTCGATCATTCAAGTTCTCTAGGACCGAAAGAAGCTTTGTAAGCTTATCATCATTCTTTTGAGATTGAGCAGCGAGTTTCTTATCAAGCTCTTCATTCACCTGTGGAACAAATTTGTCTTTGTTCTCATCCAAATGCGCTTTCAGTTCTTTTTCAGTTGCAAATATCTTACCGTCCGCATGGCTGATAAATCCTGTTGCCTCTTGAACATCACTAAATAGTTTCTGCATTTTAAGAGGCTTACATTTGATATATTCACCCGCATCGTTCTTCACGCTTGGATACCATTGACCCATAAAAAGAACAGCATCGTAATAATCCATATCTACTGAACCACCCGCAGGTATGCGAATAACTTCATCTCGAAATTTCTCCACATGCTCCTCTTTTCCGTGATTCCAAATACGGGCGCGCCCTGCTTCTGGTTTTACTATTGGTGAAACCGCTGTCATCTCTCTTCTCCTTTCGCGAGCCCTTAAAAGGGTAGTCGCCGTTCAATTATTTAAAACTCATCCGAAGCAATAAGATAAACCGTATTGCTCGCGCTTCCTGTTACTGCAGTACCAAATTCCACTTTAACATAAGGAAACCCATTGACGTTTACCGGCCAATTGTAGCATCCGCCCGAGATATCTGTTGCGATTGTTGCCGACAGAATCCTAAAAGCTGTTGCTGAGCTTGTTATGCTTCCCCTGAGAAAAAATGAAATATTACCAGTGCCTGCATTAAACGCTGTCGTTCCTGAATGATAGAGATAGAGCCTAGAGGCGTTTCCTACCTCAACCGTTCCGGTACTTGTAGCAGCCGAAGCAAATGATAATGGATAAACCCGTGACTTTTGCATGGCTTAATACCCATAGACCGTTACGATTAACTCATCTCCACTTGCCGCTCCAGAAATACCGACCGTCCCTACGATGGATGTTCCAGAAACACCTTCATTCATCGCAAATTTAATTGACGCTGTTGAGGCTGATTGAAGCCCAACTGATAGGTCGGTAATGTTTTGAAGTCCAGTTTCCCATGACCCCGTCGCAGCGTCCGCTGTGAGTCGAGCACTGATCTTGCGCTGATTGCCTACAACGTTTGAAGCAAGTGCGCTTACTGTATATGCCATATATTCCCTTTCCTAAAATAAAACGATACCATTCTCAGTGGTATCGAGGTTTTCTATATTCTCTTTGAGTCTATCCGATACTCGATAGGATTCTAAAACATCTTCTATGTGCTTTTGAATGATGCTCATGATATTGCCTTGTTCATAGGCCCCCATACAACCGTCACTACAGTTAATATAAACACCAGGCACATGCATTGATTTGAGATCGAACCAACTCTTAAAATTGTAATAACTGGCCCAAGTTTTCACTTTGTTCCCATAGATATCTCGAACGTTTAAGACCTGTCCCATCGTATCATATTTCGAGTCAAACGAATGGAACTTGTGATCGTAGGAAAAGCTAAAGTCAGCTCCCATAAATATGACCGGATTGCAGCCAAAAATAGCTTTCGCAGCATAAAAAGAGCCGCCTAAAACATTGCCCCCAGAAGAGATATAGAGCTCAAAGGGCTCTATTTTCTTCATCTTCTCTCTTAAATCTGCATTCGGCAGAACTGATTGAAACCAGATCTTCTCGCCCAACCAGTTTGCCCAAAGACGAGGATTAGTTCCTACGTAACTTAAAAGCTTCTGATTCTTTGAGGCGTTTCGATAGAACTCTTTATCAATGATCTTCTTCTCAGCGTCGAGAAACTTCGTAGCGCCATCGAACATCTCATCAATCACGACCTCTCCACCGTCGAGAGTCATCCAATAGTCGATTTTAACTCCAAGATCAGTGAGATAAGCAAAGTTATGAAGCGCTGAAATGGTAAGAATGCCAGGGTTTCCGAGATACTTAATCCCGTTCTCTTCGAAAGGCCTTAAATGTTTCGCATAATGCTTAAGAGAAGGGCCTGAGCCAATACATATGACAGGTTGATTCTGATATTTCTTATACAGCTTCTGAATACCGTTTTCTTTAAAACTACCCGCAATTTCTTTATTGGCAGCCATGTTGCGGAGCCAAATGTCCTGAAAGAAATCTAATGTTTTTTGATCGTTACTCACCGTTTGCTGATGAAGGTCGTTCATAGGTATCGGTGGTGATACGATCGGTGGTTGGTATTCGAGATGTATGTCACATGTTCTTTTCATAACTTAAAAAAGGGGGGGCATTTCACCCCCCAAGTTTTTTATATCAACGGATAGAGATACATTGCACCAGATGAGCTTGTTGCGATGGCACTATTGACATAGCCAATTGCACCGATGTGTGCAGCCAAGCCTGCAGTTGCATGTCCTGTCGGAGCTGTGCTCGTAGCGGTTCCGTTAGCCGCTTGGTGAACGAAACTTCCAGCCGCAAGGTTAGAAGTTACTTCCACTCGAGGACACCAGCCACCCACGAGCATCCAGAAATATTCTCCAGTTGCTACTTGTGAGTGAACAGCCACCCCAATGGGTCTGGCATTTGTTGCTGCTGATTGTGTGATTGTATAACCACTGCAAGCAGTCAAAGGATGGACAAAATGCCCCGCTGTAATAGCTGTATTCGAGCCATTATAGGCAAAGACATATTTGGCCGTTCCATAACAGCCACTTCCAGTTACCTCCACAACGTCACCGACAGCGTGCTTTTGTGAGCCGCTGGCAACGATGGCAGAGATTTCATGATGTAGATTAATTAATGCATTCATGATTCATTTGCCTCCTTATGACGTTAATGCGCCTGATTTCGCTTGCATTCGTGGGTTCGAACAAACAAGAGCACCAGCAAAGAAAATTCGCGCTGTCATAACTGCCTGTTTACCTTCATCCATGAATTTACGGAATCGGAAGTTTTCGTCTTTATGAATCGCCAAGAACAAATAGTTCTCATTGAGGAAGAACAAATGACTCGACGGGCACTTTTGGTCCACAACAAAGGGTCGTCCGTTAAACATAAGTGAAACGAATCCACCCTTAGCGCTGTCAGAATCCTGAAAGCGTTGTTGAGGTTGAAGTTGTCCATAGTAGCGATTGTAAATCGACTGAGTGGTCACGCCAATAGTGGGCATGTCCGAATCAATCGATGCCGCTCCCCATTGCGATTGCATATGAGAAATGGACAAAGTGGTTGTCGTGCTGTCCTCTTGAGCAGAAGCCCATGAGTTTGAAGAACGATCAACACCACCATAAGTTCCAGCGCTATCAACCGCCAAACGAAGTCCAACGATTTGATTCGCGGTCGTTCCTGCGTTGTAAAGAGCTGTACCAAGAGCATCTTTAATGGTCATTTCTGCAGCATTGATCTTTTCTTTAACGAAATTGACCTTTGCCTCAGGACCAGAGTTCTTGAGTTCATCGATTCTTGTGATAGATATCGGCACTTGTGCTTGCTTCCATAGGAATTCAAAAGCACTGAATTGCTCGACATCCGTTGTGTTAAGTGTTTCTGCTCCGCTAAACCATACGTCAGAGCTCGATTGAGCATACATGACTGGTTGAAGGACGCGCTCGCCTCCGCTTAACTTCACTGAACCTTTCTTAAGCATTCGAGACAATAAAACGTTTGATTGAAAAATATTGTCCACGAGCTTTGGGAGAAAGTTCTTAGCAGTTATCGAGGAGATTTGATCGTAAGTTAGAGCCATAATAGCTAACCTCCAGTTATACCAAGTTCTTTCAAGGAGAGTTTTGTTAACTCATCATAGCTGGTGTCTTTAAGACTCTTCTTCGTTTGAATCGTATCCTTTAAAGAAAAAGCTCTATTCATAATAAGCCCCTTCTTTTGATTCGCCTTAAGTTCTTCTAATTTCTTACTGACAGCGCCTTCCGCTTTTTTGTTCGCCCATTCATCCCCATAAAGGTCTAAAAAGGCCGCCCTAAAAGAAGGAAAGTTGCCATCCGAGAGATGTTTAAGAACCTTGTGCTCTACGGTAAAACCGAATTCGTCTTTATGATTCCAGTCTATTTCAGGAGTTGAGTCTCTCCATGATTTAATTTGCCGATCAAGTTCTTGATCTTCACGCTCTGAGCGTAATTGATCTTCTCGCGTTTTGATTTCACCGACAGCTCGCTCAAGACTCGATAATTTCTGCATGATAGGATCATCGGAGACTTCAGTAGGAGTTGTTTGGCGCTTCTCATATTCCGCTTTAATGAGTTCAAGCCAATCGGGGTTTTGACGAGCAAACTCATCAATTTTCCGCAATTCTTGAAATCGATTTGGGTCAAGATCGGCGTAGTCTTTCTTTTGTAGTTCTAAAAGCTCGCGCTCCTGTCGGAGTAAGCGATTATTAATTTCATAATCGAGTCCCTTTTGAGCCAGACTAAGAACCTCAGTCTCCTCTTTCTCGAACTCTTCACCGCCCCTTTTGAGTTTAAACATTTTCGGAGCAGGTTTTTCTTCTGTTGCCTCAGCGTCAGAAGATAAATCAGGAGTCTCCGAAACGCTGTCCAGTAGGGCTTGAGTATCGTCAGCCGCTAGATTTGTTTCGTCTTCCATATAAATCCTTTTTTAAGCAGGTATACCTCGGCCACCTGATTCTTGTGGAACCGGACCTTGAGGTGATGGTTGTTCTTCTTTTTTTCCGCCCATATCAATACCAAGAGCATCTTGGATCGATGCTACAAGTTGATCGCCCGAAGCAAGAATTCCCTGCAATTGTTCATCCTTTGCATTAAGCTTTTGAGCGACAAGAGCAATCTTTTGAATTCTATCTACGAGTTGAACGACTTCTTTTGCGACCGCATCACTAAGTGCTTGTGCCTGATCTTGTGAAATCGCCCCATCTCCTGCGACCTGAGCCGCATCTTGACTTCCATCCCTCGGTGGAACAGGTACTATTTTTCTACTATCCGCTGGCATTTGGTGCCCCCTGTTGTTGAGCCGCAGCCTGAGCAGCGGCCTGTTGTTGTTTTTCTAACTCCGAAGCGATCTCATCGGCATTCGGATAATCTAAATCTTTTAAAAGCCTACGAGGTGTTAACACTCCTAAGCTAAATAACTTCATTGCTGTGTCGGCCTTTGCTCGTTTGGCAAAAGGTAGATTGGATCCTATGGTCGCCCTTACGTCAAAAATACCACGGGTTCGAAACTTCTTCTCAACTCCCATTTGGCTTCCACCCTCTTCTGAGGGGAGAACTTCTTTAACTTTTGCGATATAAAAGTCGACATTTTCTGGATCCTTGTCGATCTGAAATTTGAATTGCCGAACGTCAAGCCCTTCATTCTCAGATCTTATTGTAACAAGTCTTTCCGTATTGTAAAACTGCATGACTCTACTCACATAGAGCTGTCCAATCTCATTAAGGAACTTCTCAAGATTACGCGCTTTTTGCCTTATGCGCGTTTGAGCAGCTTCTTGAAGAGATTCAATCGCTATTCCTGATGTAACCCCCCCAGGGGTCGCCCCTTGAGAGACCTCACCCGAGCCAAACACACGATCAAAAGCATCTACTGCTAGCTGATAAACAGAAAGTACATTAGCTGGTAGCCCAACTCCTGGCTCCCTATGAACGTCAGAGCCGGGTGTTTTTTCAACAATGAGGCCAGGCTGATTCGTAACCTGATCTGTATCGATTGATCCCATGTCACTGATCCATATTGGATTACCCATGAGCACGATCGCATCCATCATAAAAGAGATAAGACGGTTAACCATTCTCTGTGGACCCTTGAGCTGCTCCACCTCTCCCATGCCCCAGAACTCTCTCGGGATCTGATAATCGACAAATCGGGCATAGGGAAAGCTTCCATCCTTGTAAGGATTATCATCGTCATGGGCGAGCATATTATCGATAATCATCACATAGCGCCCATTAGGATATTTCTTACGAAGGACCTTCTCCTCCTGCTTGTCGTTTTCTTTTTCACCGTCCGGTTCAAATGAAGCTGAACCCTCTAACGTGTCCGCAGCAATGTCAGACTCCTCCATTGAATCATCTTGTATCCAACACTTTATGAGGAGAGACTCTTTGAGTTTCTCCGCTTCTTGATTTGTAAAAGCTGACGCTGCGTCGTCAGTGGCTTCATTCGACCGGATGGCGTTCGAGTTTAGGCTTACGTCGAAATTAGTTTTATTAAACTTGCTTGGTATACCGCTTTGAAGTGTGCCGTTAATCTTCTCAGCAAGTTCTGGAAACATGGCCCTCGCCTCTTCAACGGGAATGGCCCTTGCTTCAATTATATAGGGACAGCTTTTATCATTTACATCAAGAGCACGAGGTGCTGGATAGAATTCGTAATTATCAACACACCTAAAAACAATCTTTCCTTCTGGCTCATCAATGGTTGGATCGAATTCAAGAGCTCCTATTGCCGTGCCATAGATGAGTCCTGTTTTGATGATGTCGGTAAGGACGTGAGACCACCCGTAGCGTGTCCACTCACTGTCTGCTAGTTTTTTAAACGCCTCTGCGAGATCTCTATCGTCGATATCTTCTGGGATGAAATCAATCTGAGGACGGTTATCGTTCATAATGGGGACAACTTGCTCAACCGCCGAGAACACAAGATTAATGACCTCAGAGTGTCGATACGTTGGCCGTCTATAGGGCCACTGCCTTCCGAGATAGAACTCGAAGTTCTCATCCCATTTGGCTTCTTTAACTTTTCGTGCTTTTCGTGCTTTTTCAAAGAGCGAGTTCACCATTTGAACAACTTCTTGGTCTTCTCGGCTTTGGTCTTTGTCCAGAATATCTAAAGAATCATCTTTTATTTGGTCTGCCACACGATCCCCTCAGCTAAGCTTTTCAGTCTATTATCATCTTTTATTTTAGCCGATTCTTCAAAACCTTTTACTACGCTTTCGACGGAGGCGTTTTCAAGTGGTTCATATCCATGATGCTTCGCGTAGTCCTTCATGTCTTTTTCGTTTTTGAATCGCCTTCCAAACGCTACCGAATGAAGTGGGCCCTGATCAATATGACCAACCCTAAGACGCGTGACAATCGGGATCATCTTCATATTTTTCGTGCCGCAAGCCCGGCAAGATCTCATAACGGGCTTCTCATCGCTTAAAAAGAAGCATTCCTCTGTAAACTCACAATCCTGGCACTGATAATCATAGATAGGCATTAATAATACTCCGGCCCATGCGTTGCCCGAGTCTTTCTTTTCCAGGCTGGGGTGTGTGTTGATGGAGATGCGGTTGGTCTCGATTCTTTTTCTGCCTGATGAACCCTGCTCTTCATATTAAATTCCGACTTCCCTATTTGATAAAGAAAGTAGGATAAATAGCGATTAGCGTCCATCGAATGATTCTTTACGTTGAGCGGCTCCTCCTTCGGATTCTTTTGGTCGTCGTCATTTTCTTTGTATGAATAGGTCTCATACTCATCGAGGGTATGCACACACGTATTAAATACAAAGAACCGACCGCTC
>Ga0208644_1000777_pt1 | contig 28397 bp, 45 predicted proteins | sample VirMetDEL_Nov_18_FD_184517 | JGI IMG/M metagenome (GOLD analysis project Ga0208644, IMG submission 184517) | Aqueous microbial communities from the Delaware River and Bay under freshwater to marine salinity gradient to study organic matter... | ecosystem: Environmental > Aquatic > Marine >...
TACCCCGCCGCATTTTCATGCCATAGTGGTAACAATACCCCGCAAGCACCCCTCCCCCCATCAATTTTCGGCCCGGCGAGACCCCACCCCAAGACCAAGCCCCCCTCTTTCTATTAGGGACTCCCAAAACGTGCGAACTGGGGGTATAGTTCACAAAACTGCGCTGAGCGCTGCACAAGAGGTAACCCATGCTAGAACTCCCAATCGACGATGACATGCCTATGGATGACGAAAATGTCGCCGAGGGCTACATGACGACCGTGGGGGCAGCTGCAAATACAGTGCGACTCCTAGAGTCCGCGGGTCTGGACATCACTTTCGGCGACGATGATCTGGATGATGCCGCTGCCACGGCTCGGCAGGCGGCCAGAAACCCGACCCAACTCACCACGAAGAGCGCCATCAAGACCATCACCAAGAAAACACCTGCCGCTCTCCTACTCACGGAGAAGATTCTGAACGACTATGGCCACAAGATCGTCGAAGAGGCGTCTCAGGTACGTCATATGGTGGTCAACAAGCTCATTCAGGAGACGGAAAACCCCGATGCAAGGATCAGGGTGAAGGCCCTCGAGCTGCTTGGGAAGGTCTCCGACGTAGGTCTATTCACCGAAAAGCAGGAAATCACGGTCACACACCAGACTTCGGACGATCTGCGTGACCGACTGCGTCGGAAACTGGAGAAAATGATGGTCAACGTGACCCCTGCAGAGGGTGTCGAGGATGCCGAGCTGGTGCAGGACCACGGAGAGGAGGGCGATAATGGTTGAAGTCATCAAATTTTACCCCAAAGACGCCGCGAAAGACGCCGACAACGTGCTGGAGCAGGCCATGGGGGTTTACGATCAGGTGCTGGTCCTCGGATGGCGCAAGGACAAGGAGGGGACGATGGACGCACGTGCGACTCTCGGCCTCAAAGACGGTGCAGACTGCCTCTGGCTGATCGAGAAGTTCAAATTCAACCTGCTGGCCGGGGTGTATCAAGGGGAAGCGCCCGATGATGGGGAGTGAAAAGTGGGTACACTACCACGTGTACCCCAGTGAGATAGAGAGCATCATCGGTTCTTTCGTTTATGCCGACGATGATGTGGTTGTTGATGTTTTCCCGGGAGGCAACGTGCCGAGCGGCCCTGTAGGCATGGTCTATATACACGGCTCCCCAGAGACATGGCTGTCTAAGGGTCTGTACGAGTGGTTGCAGACATCCGTTATATCCTTGCTGGGCGATGAAAGCCCCGCGAGGGTTGTTTGGCACACCGAGGACCGCTCTGATGATTGATCTGGGCTTCAACCGGACCGAACTCAACGCGCTGCTTAAGAATGTCGACGTGCTCTCCCACGAGGAGCTGCTGGAAGTCGAGAAAATGCTCGAGGAATTGGACCGGAGGTCGGCTCTGCAGGCCGCCCGGGACGATTTGATCGAGTTTTGCAAGCGCATGGACCCAAATTACAAGGTCGGGAGGCACCACAGGCTGCTTGCAGACCAGCTGATGGCCATCGAGAGGGGTGAAAAAGACCGAATTTGCGTCAATATCCCCCCTCGACACGGTAAATCCCAGCTCGTGTCCACATACTATCCTGCGTGGTTCATAGGTCGAAACCCGGGGAAAAAGGTCATGCTGGTGTCCCACACCACTGATCTGGCCGTCGATTTCGGGCGTAAAGTGCGAAATATCATCGACAGCGACGAGTATCAGGAGATTTTCTCCAGCACGAAGCTCTCGACGGACAGCAAATCCGCTGGGCGGTGGAACACAAGCACGAACTGCGAGTTCTATGCCACGGGTGTGGGCTCGGCCCTCGCGGGCCGTGGTGCTGACCTGCTCTTGGTCGACGACCCCCACTCCGAACAGGACATCCTGAACGGCAATTACACGGCCTTCGAGAAAGCCTACGAGTGGTTCGCCTTCGGTGCTCGGACACGTCTGATGCCGGGAGGGCGCGTGGCTATCGTGCATACCCGCTGGCACGCAGATGACCTGACTGGGCGCTTGATCCGAGACATGGCCAACAACGAGGACTCCGACCAGTATGAAGTCGTAGAATACCCGGCGATCCTAGAGGTCGAGGACAAGCAGACGGGGGAGGTCATCCAGAAGCCGCTCTGGCCCGAGTTCTTCGACCTGCCTGCCCTGCTGCGCACAAAGGCCTCAATGCCGGTGTTCCAGTGGAACGCGCAGTATCAGCAGAACCCGACGGGCGAGGAAGCGTCGATCATCAAGAGGGAGTGGTGGAGGCTGTGGCCGTCAGACACTCCTCCACACGTAGAGTACGTCATTATGGCGCTCGACGCCGCTGCCGAGGCTAACAACCGTGCGGACTTCACGTCGCTGACCACGTGGGGTGTGTTCTTCAATGAAGAAGAGAACATGCACCAGATCGTGCTGCTGAACGCCATCAAGCAGCGCATGGAGTTCCCAGAGCTCAAACAGATGGCCATGGAGGAGTATAGGGAGTGGGAGCCTGATGCCTTCATCGTCGAAAAGAAGAGCTCGGGGACGCCGCTCTATCAGGAGATGCGCCGAGCCGGTATCATGGTGCAGGAGTACACGCCTGTGCGGGGCACGGCTAACAATCCGAACACAAAGATGGCCCGCCTGAACGCAATATCGGACATCATCTCCTCAGGGCTCGTCTGGGTGCCGCCGAAACGGTGGGCGGAGGAGCTGGTGGAGGAGATCGCAGGCTTCCCGTTCGCCTCAAACGACGACCAAGTGGACACCACGATCATGGCGCTGATGCGGTTCCGACAGGGTGGGTTCATCAGTCTCCCGACGGATGAGCAGGACGAGCCGCTGCCATACAGGCGCAAGGTTGATTATTACTGAAAGTCGTGCTACAACACTCTTATCGCGTTTCTCCAGACGCGGTGCTCCTCTGTTGTGGGTGAATCAATCTTGGCCCGGCGTTTCTCCCCGCCGGGCCATTTTCATTAAAGGGGGTTGTGGTCGCTGTAGCGGGGCGATACCAATATTCCAGAGGGGCGCACCGAAACCTGCGGTTTTGTGTTGGTCGAGAATCAGACTGCGCTACGGCTCATTTTCCACCATAGCGCCCCTCGCGACTCTACGTTGCTAGGTTTAACACCTCGTGCTAAGGTCTCTGCGAGACCTACAGGGGATATGCCATGGCAATCGAGAAACCGATGACGCCGTTCGAGCTCGGACCGGGTGATGACACGGAGATTGAGGTGGCCGTCGCCACTGATGAAGAGCCGTCAATCGAGGTCGACACGGAGACTGGCGAAGTCACAATAGACTTCGGCGACGGAGAGGACGACAGCGAGGACGACTCCACGGCCCACGATGCCAACCTCGCCGAAAACATTGACGATGGGGAGCTCGAATCGCTCGCCAGCGACCTGATCGAGTCATTTATGTCTGATCGGGAGAGCCGGAAGGACTGGGCGTCGGCCTATATCACCGGTTTGGACCTGCTGGGTATGAAGATCGAGGATCGGTCGCAGCCTTGGGAAGGTGCCTCAGGTGTCTACCACCCGATGCTGACCGAGGCCGTGGTGCGGTTCCAAGCGCAGGCCATGGCGGAGCTGATGCCCGCGTCGGGCCCTGTCCGCACAAAGATCATGGGTAAACTGACGCCGGAGAAGGCTCAGCAGGCTGACCGCGTCCAGACCGAGATGAACTACCTCATTACTGAGGAGATGCACGACTACCGCGACGAGATGGAGCAGATGCTGTTCCGGTTGCCGCTGGCGGGCTCTGCGTTCAAAAAGACTTACTATGACCCGCTCACCGAGCTCCCAGCGTCGGTGTTTGTGCCTGCTGAGGACTTCGTGGTCTCTTACGGGGCGTCTAACCTGCGCGTCTGCCCGCGCTACACGCACGTGATGAAGAAGACCGACAACGAGGTCCGTGAGCTGCAGGTGGTTGGGTTCTACCGCGACGTCGAGCTGCCGGAGGCCGCCAAGGACCTCACCGACATCGAGGAGAAGTACAACGAGCTGGCTGGGGAGCAGCAGACATTCGAGGATGACCCCCGTCGCACGCTCTTGGAGATGCACGTGGACATCGACCTGCCGGAGCCCTTCGCCGATTCCGACGGGGTAGCGCGGCCATACGTGGTAACAATCGACAAAACCTCCAAAATCGTCCTCTCTATCCGCCGTAACTGGAAGGAAGAGGACAACAAGAAGCGCAAACTGATGCACTTCACCCACTATCCCTACCTTCCGGGTATGGGGTTCTACGGCACCGGCCTGATCCACCTGATTGGTGGCTTGGCTAAGTCGGCCACCTCGATCCTGCGTCAGCTGATCGACGCTGGCACGCTGTCAAACCTCCCGGCGGGTCTGAAATCTCGCAACTTGCGTATCCGTGGTGACAACACACCGCTTATGCCGGGCGAATGGCGGGATGTGGACGTCTCGGGTGGCACTCTGCGTGAGAGCCTGTTCCCGATGCCCTACAAGGAGCCGTCGAGCGTCCTGTACACCCTGCTGGGTAATGTCGTGGAAGAAGGCCGTCGCATCGGCTCCGTGGCTGATATCCAAGTGGGGGACATGAGTGCAAACGCCCCGGTGGGTACCACGCTGGCCCTGCTTGAGCGCAGCCTCAAGGTCATGTCGGGTGTCCAAGCCCGCCTGCACGCTGCCTTGAAGCAGGAGCTCCGCATTCTTGCCCGGATTATCCACGACTACATGCCCGCTGAGTATGCTTACGAGATGGATGGTGACTTCAACCGGACCGAGGACTTCGACGGACGGGTTGACGTGATTCCGGTCTCCGACCCCAACGCAGCCACCATGGCGCAGCGGATCATGCAGTATCAGGCGGCTCTCCAGCTGTCTCAGCAGGCCCCACAGCTCTATGACATGGGTAAACTGCACCAGCAGATGCTCGAGGTTCTGGGTATTCAGGACGCTGCGGACATCATCAAGCTGCCGGAAGACATCAAACCGATGGACCCCGTGGCCGAGAACATGGCCCTGCTGCAGCAGACCCCGGTCAAAGCGTTCCTGTATCAGGATCACGAGGCGCACATCGCGGCGCACATGGCTGCGATGCAGGACCCGAAGATCGCTCAGATGGTCGGCCAGTCGCCGTTCGCTGGGGCAATTCAGGCTGCCGCCATGTCCCACATCACCGAGCACCTTGCCTATCAGTACCGCAAAGAGATCGAGATGACTCTAGGCGTACCGTTGCCGCCAGAAGGTGAGCCGCTGCCAGAGGATGTCGAGGTACAGCTGTCGCGCGCTGTGGCGCAGGCTGCTGGCAAGCTGTTTAACAAGAACATGGCCGAGCAGCAGCAGGCACAGGCTCAGCAGCAGGCGCAGGACCCGCTGACGATCATCCAGATGAAGGAGATCGAGCTCAAAGAGAAAGAACTCGAGCACAAGATCGACATCGAGAACAAGAAGCTGCAAGTGCAAGCTGCTACCAGCGCTGGTAACCTCTACATCCAGCAGGAGCGCGTTGAGAGCGAGAACGACCGGTCTGCAGCCAACACCATGGCAAAGATCGCCACCGACGCTGCTCGTGAGAACGTCAAGGCGCAGATGGATGGCACGCGCCTTGCCATCGAGGCCGCTCGTGTGCTGCAGGAGCGAAATAAGCCCCCGGCCCCCGCGCCGAAAGTGGGGGGTAATTGATGGAGGATACCATCTTTGCCCTCTTGCTCCGCGGTATCGCCGAGCAACGTATGCGTCTGATGGAGCACCTCGCTAACGGTGGGGCCAAGTCATACGAGGACTATTGTCGCGCCACCGGGGAGTATGCAGCCCTCCAGCGCATGGAGGACGACATCAAGGAACTAGAGAAAAGATTTATTGCGGACTAATTACATCCGCTGTACTTCTTTGAGCTACGCGGATGTCCCGCGCAAGGCGCTGTGAGCCTGAATCACTGCAGGAGGAACTATGTATACGGCTAATAAAGTCGAAGACGAGCAGCTTAAGGCGAAGCTGCCAGAACCGACGGGATATAGGCTATTGATCGCCATTCCCGAGGTCAGCGAGAAAACCGAAGGTGGTGTCTACATGCCGGATCAGCTGAAAAAGGCTGAGGAAACGGCATCGGTCATCGGGTTTGTCATCAAGTCTGGCCCTGACGCCTACACTGATCCGAACAAATTCCCGACCGGGGCATGGTGTAAGGATGGCGACTTCGTCATTTTTCGTTCCTATTCCGGCACCCGCTTCAAGGTGATGGGTAAGGAGTTCCGTCTTATCAACGATGACACCGTCGAGGCGGTTGTCGAAGACCCACGGGGGTATAGCCGAGCATGAGCGAGAACATTGAAGTGGAACTGGACGGCGACGACGAACTCGAGATCGAGGTCCAAGATGACACTCCTGAGCAGGATAAGGGCAAGCCGAAGGCTGCCGATGTCCCTGCCGAAACCGAGAAAAGAGCCGAGGCCGCTGATGATGACGATCTTGAGGGTTACTCCGAAGGGGTCAAGAAGCGCATCAACAAGTTGAAATTCGACTTCCACGCGGAACGTCGTGCCAAGGAAGAAGCCGCCCGCTTGCGGGAAGAGGCCATTGCCTACGCCGAAAAGGTCCGCAAGGAGAACGAGGCGCTCCGCAAGGCCTACGCTGAGGGTGAGACAGTTCTCGTGTCTCAGACCAAGGCACGGCTCGATAGCGAGATGGCCTCCGCCAAAACAGCCTACAAGCAGGCCTACGAGAGCGGCGATGCCGACGCCGTCCTAGCGGCTCAGGAAAAGCTGCTCAAGCTGCAGGTCGAAGCTGATCGCGTCAACAACTATAGGCCTCGCGCGGCTGAACCCGCCACGGCTCCGGCAGCTCAGGCCCAGCCCCAGCAGGCGGCCCCTCAGGTAGCCAAGCCCGACGACCGGGCAATGCAGTGGGCTGAGAAAAACAGCTGGTTCATGAAAGACAAAGCCATGACCGGCTTCGCTATGGGAGTTCATGAGGACCTCGTAGCGCAAGGAATTGATCCGAAGAGTGATTTGTATTACTCTAAGATCGACGACGCGGTTCGCCGCACGTTTCCAGATAGGTTTGACGACGGGTCCACTGAGGAAAAAGCACCCCGTCGTCAGGCTGGCCCCGTGGTCGCCCCGGCTGCTCGCAGCACAAAAGCACCACGCAAGATCGTGCTGACCTCTACAGAGGCCGCTCTCGCCAAGCGCCTCGGTGTACCTCTAAAGGTATTTGCGGCGCAGAAGCTGAAGGATATGCAAAATGGCTGACCGGACCCCACGTACCCTCGAAACTCGTGAACACACGAGTCCCCGCAAAAAGACGTGGACGCGGCAATCCATGCTGCCTACCCCCGAACCCAGAGATGGACTTAAGTTCCGCTGGATTCGCACCTCAACACTGGGTAACGCAGACATGACGAATGTCTCCGCAAGGTTCCGCGAGGGCTACACGCCAGTTTTGGCGGCTGACTATCCCGAGCTGCAAATTATGTCCGACGTTGACTCCCGCTTTAAGGGCAACGTCGAAGTGGGTGGTCTTCTTCTCTGTGCTGCTCCGACGGAGGATGTACAGGCGCGTATCGACGGCCAACTCGAGATGGCTCAAAACCAGATCGACGCAGTTGACCGGAACTTTATGCGGGAAAACGACCCTCGGATGCCTGTGCTTCGGCCTGAGCGTTCGACCAAAACCTCGTTCGGTAAGTGATTACCGAGAACCGAAACTGTAGATGAAGGAGAGACCCCATGGGTACTCTTAATGCTCCCTTCGGTCTGCGTGTGACTGGCCGCCTCGACAGCGGCTCGCTGGAAGTGTTCCGGCAGTACCCGATTGCTTCGGGCTACGCTGCGAACATCGCTGCTGGCGATATCGTCATGCTGACCGACAACGGCACCTCGACCACGATCACCAAGCAGACCGCGACCGGCGACACCTCTGCCGACATCGCTATGCTCGGCGTGTTCATGGGTTGCTCATACACCGACCCGTCGACCGGCCAGCTGACTTTCAGCAACATGTGGCCGACCGGCACCGTCGCTTCGGACGCTCTGGCGTTCGTCGTTGACGATCCGCAGGCGCTGTACGTCGTACAGGCTGACGAGGCTATCACCAACTCGCTGGACATCTACGGCAAGAACGCCGCGATTGTTCAGGGTGCGGTGAACACCACGTTCAAAGCCTCGCGCGTCGCGCTCGATGCGTCCACCATTGGTACGGACGCCAACCTCCCGCTGCGAATCATCGACTATGTCGGTGGCCCCCGTGGTGGCGAGGCTGGTACCACCTACCCGCTGTTGGTCGTGAAACTGAACTACACGCAGCTGACCGCTGCGGTTGGCGTGTAAGGAGGGCTGACAGATGGCTATTTCACGCGCACAGGCCCTTAAAGAACTGCTGCCGGGCCTTAACGCCCTGTTCGGTCTTGAGTACGCCAAGTACGAAAACGAGCACGCCGAGATTTATGAGACTGAAAGCTCCGAACGTTCGTTCGAAGAAGAAGTCAAATTGTCCGGTTTTGGCGCAGCACCGGTGAAACCGGAAGGCTCTGCCATCTCGTATGACAACGCACAGGAATCGTTCACCGCTCGTTACAACCACGAGACGGTGGCCATGGGCTTCTCGATCACCGAAGAAGCTATGGAAGATAACCTGTACGACTCGCTCTCGGCTCGTTACACCAAAGCGCTGGCTCGCGCGATGGCGTACACCAAGCAGGTCAAGGCTGCTTCGCTGCTGAACACCGGCTTCACGACCTTCACCTCGGGTGACGGCGTGACCCTGTTCAACACCGCGCACCCGACCGTTGCTGGCGGCACCAACTCCAACCGTCCTTCGGTTGACGCCGACCTCAACGAGACCTCGCTGGAGCAGGCGGTTATCGACATCGCTGCCTACAAAGACGAACGCGGTCTGCTGATCGCTGCCCGTCCGCGTAAGCTGATCGTGCCGCCGTCGCTGATGTTCGTTGCTACCCGTCTGCTGCAGACGGAACTGCGTGTCGGCACCGCCGATAACGACATCAACGCGCTCAAGTCGAACGGGTCGATCCCCGAAGGCTACCGGGTCAACCACTACCTGACGGACAATGACGCGTGGTACATCACCACCGACATCCCGAATGGTATGAAGCACTTCGTCCGCGTCGCTATGTCGACCTCGATGGACGGTGACTTCGACACCGGCAACGTCCGCTACAAGGCCCGCGAGCGCTACTCGTTCGGCGTGTCGGACCCGCTGTCGATGTACGCTTCGCCCGGCGCGTAACCCCCTACATACCCCCCGGGTATGTAGTGAAAGGTCCACTTCGGTGGGCCTTTCTTTTTTGTTGTATGGCGTGTAGTATGCGTGCAGGGCATCATCAGCCGCGCAGACAGGACGCCCGACCTGACGATGCACAGACTGCGCGGCGAATCCTTGTGCAAGGGGTAATACCATGGCTTCCACAACCTTCTCAGGTCCCGTGACCTCGACCAACGGCTTCGTTGGCTCCGTCACCGGTGATGTCTCGGGCGACGTGACCGTCACCAGCTTCGTTAAGCTCACCGCCATCGCGACCGCATCGCTGCCCGCAGCCGCTGCTGGCAACGCTGGTCAAGTTCGCCTCATCAACGACAACGGCGCTGGCGACGATGAGTACTGCCTCGTCATCTCGACCGGCTCTGCTTGGGTCACTGCTGTTGGCGCAGCCCTCAGCTAATAGGAGGCCCTGATGGCCGACGAATATGACGTAAGCTCTAAACGCCTGACGGGCACAGGTGCGGCTTCAATTGGCCGCGCTCGTATTCGTCAGGTGGTCGCGACGGTGTCTGGGGCTGGCAGGATCACATTGACCTCTGGTGACGGCGGAACAACCAAGATCGACTTGGATTTTGGTGCCGCGGGTACCTATGACATCTTCATCCCCGGGAACGGCGTTCTTTTTGAGGCCGATCCCTATATCTCAACGGCAACCAACGTTACTGCTGTGACGCTGTTCTGGTCGTAAGGAGAACTGAATGGCTCGGGAGCTATCATCCATCTCTCGGTTCGGGCTCACCGAGCCATTCGAACTTCAAGTTTCTCGTGGCCAGATCACAGGCCATAGGGCTGTCACGGTGTTTGGGTATAATCCAGACGTCGATACCGCCCGTGTTACCGTATGGCCGCACACTGGGATCATCCCGCTCCCTGCGGCTGCGCTCCAGCTGAAAGTCAGCTCCTCCAATGCCAACGACACTGCCGCAGGGACGGGGGCAAGAACCGTATATGTGGCTGGCCTTGATGCCAACCATAACGAGATTGAAGAGATCGTCACCCTAAACGGCCAGACAGCGGTGCTGACGACGCAGTCGTTCCTCCACATCAACAACGCCTACGTTGCCACCGCAGGCTCGGGACTTTCCGCTGCCGGAGACATTTACTTCGGAGATGGTGTGGTGACGGCAGGTGTTCCTGCTACCGTCTACGATCTTATCAAGTTTGACTACAACCAGCGGATCACCGCGAGTTACACCGTCCCCGCCGGATATACGGCATATGTATCTGAGGGGATGTTCTCCGCTGGACAGCCGGGTGGTTCGGCGCAGGTCGTTGGGCGGCTTCTTACTGTGGGGGCCGACGGTATCCGCCGCTCCGCAGCAATTACCACAGTCAACAACGGCTCTGCCGACTACAGGTTTCACTACCCGATTCGAATCCCTGAGAAAACGACCGTTGAGGCGTCCGCGCAGGGAAGTTCAAACAACAACGAGGCTTCGGCCATGTTCGTTCTGCTGCTGGTGTCAAATGGCTAAAACCCCCGCATGGCAACGCAAAGAAGGCAAGAACCCAAAAGGCGGACTGAACGCCAAGGGTCGCGCCAGCTATAACCGCGCAAATCCGGGCAAGCCGGGGCTAAAGGCTCCGCAGCCCGAGGGTGGCGCTCGCAGAGATAGCTTCTGTGCCCGGATGAAAGGCATGAAGAAGAAGCTCACGTCGGCCAAGACGGCCAATGACCCCAACAGCAGGATCAATAAGAGCCTGCGAGCATGGAAGTGCTGATATGCCGGGGCTCCAGAAACCGACTCCAAAAGCGAAGCCCAAGGCTGCAAGGCAATTCGACAAGGGCGACCGGGACAAGCTGAAGATTTATGGGGATGTGCCCGATAATCGACCAAAAGGGCGCGTGTACACGCCGGAACTAATGGACGCCACCAAGCGACTCCGCAAGAAGAAGGGGGTAGGTATTTGACATGCCGTTGAACGCTAAGGGCAAAAAGATCAAGGCCGCGATGGCCAAACAGTATGGTAAGGAGGCCGGTGCTCGCGTCTTCTATGCTGCTGAGAACAAGGGCACCATCAAGGGTGTGAAAAAGGGGAAGAAGAAATGATGAACCGCGGAAACATGGGCATGCAGATCGCCAATGCCCCGGCAAGCCGCCTTCCTGTCGTGACCAAGCTCGATGCAATGCGCGCCAAGCCGATGGGCATGAAAAAGGGTGGAATGGTCAAAGGCTACGCCAAAGGTGGGCCAGTCACTCGTGGCGACGGCTGCTGCATGAAGGGCAAAACCAAAGGGAAGATGTGCTGATGGCCAAGAAACCCGCAAAGCAGGTCGACGCCGAAGTCGTCGCGGTAGTGGGGGCTGCTGCCGCCGCCTCTACCGGAACCCCGAAGTTCACCCCGTGCAACCAGTGCGGCAACCCGGGCGATTGCGCCCGTCGCGCGAAGTGCTCGAAAGGCTTCAAGTAAGCCATGGGTCGCACCAACGAGAAACTGTGGGAGCAGGCCAAGGCGCAAGCCAAGGCTAAGATGGGCGGAAAGCACTCCGCCCGCGCCATGCAGCTCGCTGGTAAAATCTACAAAGAGAAGGGCGGCGGATATACGGGTGAAAAGACTGCCGCCCAAAAGTCCATGACGAAGTGGACCAAGGAAGACTGGGGCACCAAGAGCGGTAAGCCGTCTGGCAAGACTGGTGAGCGGTATCTCCCGAAAAAGGCGCGTGACGCTCTGAGCCCTGCGGAGTATGCTGCAACCACCCGAGCCAAGCGTGAGGGGACCGCCAAGGGCAAACAGTTCGTGGCTCAGCCGAAACGGATCGCGAAGAAGACCGCGAAATTCAGGGACTAAACCATGGCCGTCATTGTACCCGATCTGCCTGAACTGTTTGAGGAAGCCTTCGAGCGGGCTGGCCTTGAGATGCGCTCTGGTTACGACCTTAAAACGGCGCGGCGTAGCCTCAACCTGCTGACGCTCGAGTGGGCTAACCGTGGCCTGAACCTCTTCACGATTGAGGCTGGCACGCTGTCTCTGGTGGCGGGGACCGAGACCTACACGCTGCCGACTGGGACCATCGACATCATCGAACACCAGCTGCGCACGGGAACCGGCACTTCGCAGGTGGACACGGCGCTCGAGCGCATTTCTGTCGCGACCTACGCTCAGCAGACCAACAAGCAGATCACCGGTCGCCCGACCCAAGTGTTCGTGCAGCGCCTGCCGACGAGCACGACCGTCACCTTTTGGCCGAAGCCGGACAACTCCCAGAGCTACACGCTGTTTTACTATCGCCTGAAAGGCATCGACGGCCTTGCCTCTGGGATTGGCGGCGACACCACCAGCATCCCTCCGCGCTTTGTCCCGGCCCTCGTGGCAGGTCTGGCCTATTACATCGCCATGAAGAAGCCGCAGGTCATGGACAGGGTCCTGCCACTCAAGCAGATTTACGATGAGCAGTTTGATCTTGCCGCTGGTGAGGACCGTGACCGCTCTTCGGTGATGTTCGTGCCGTTCAACACGATGATGATCGGGGGTGCCTGATGCCCGCCTACGCTCGAGGGAGTAAAGCTCTCGGTATCTGTGACCGGAGCGGGTTCACCTACAAACTCTCCGACCTCGTCTGGGAATACCAGAACGGGGTCAAGACGGGTTTTCGCGTGGGTCGGGACATCGCCGACCCGGATCAGCCGCAGAACTTCTTGGGTCGTTTGAAGATCAACGATCCGCAGGCACTGATGAATCCTCGCCCCGACTACGCTCCGGGCAACGGGTTGTTCGGATGGAATCCCGTTTGGAACCCCCTGCAGTATATGGTAGGGTCTGTAGGAACCGTGACCGTGGTCACAACTGATGGAGAATGAGATGAAGGGTAAGTTGAAAGTTACCGCCTCCGGGGGTAAAAATCCCGGTGCTAACTTGAAGCCAATGAGCAAGCTTGCTCCGAAGGCATCAAAGCGTCCTATGACCCGCACCGACAAAGAGATCAGCGACATGGCTGACCACTCGATCAAGCAAGGTATCAAGTACCAGAAAGCTGGCGGCAAAGTGTCCAAGATGGCCATGGGCGGTAAGTGCCGCGGCATGGGAGCGGCCACCAAGGGCGGTAGCTACAGCAAGGCTGGCTAAACATGAACTATACGCAGCTCTCTCAGGCACTACAGGATTATCTAGAGACCTCGGAAACGAGCTTTGTCTCGAATATTCCTGTATTCGTTCAGCAGGCTGAGGAGCGTATCTATCGCTCGGTGCAGATTCCAGAGCTGCGTAAGAACGCCACCGCCTCAACGACGGCGGGCAACCAATACCTTGGCCGCCCGTCTGACTTCCTGTCTGTGTTCTCACTGGCCGTTGTGGATGGCTCTGGGAACTACAGCTACCTGTACGACAAAGATGTCAACTTCATCCGCGAGGCCTATCCGGGCCCATCGACGCAGGGGCTGCCGAAGTACTACGCGCAGTTTGACGGCGATCAGACCGGCACAGAGGGTAACTTCATTCTTGGGCCTACCCCTAACGCAGTGTACACCGTTGAGCTGCATTACTACTACGACCCGCCGTCCATCGTTGACACGGGCACGTCGTGGCTCGGGGATAACGCAGAGACTGCACTACTCTATGGGGCGCTTGTTGAGGCTTATACATACCTCAAGGGTGACGCTGATATGCTGCAGCTCTACACGAACCGATACAATGAGGCCATGGCGCAGCTCTTTGGTATCGACCTACGGTCCAAGCGTGACGACTACCGTGATGGCGTTAAGAGCGGGATGGGGGCATAAGTATGTTCGTAGCCTCTATGAACCTCCCCCTGACTCCCATCGTGACAGTCACGACTACCAGTGGTCGAGGTCAAACCCCGGAAGAGGTCGCTGAGCGTTGCGTGAACAAGCTCATCAGCGTATCCGACACGGCTCCGCAAGAGATCAGGGATCAGGCGCTCGCCTACCGCGCTTCGCTGCTCAGAGTCGTGACGGTGTATATGAAAGAGGCAGTTACCAACGACCGCCTTACTGTGTATAATGCGCTCGTAGAGGCTGGGCACCCACAACTGGCTGCGGCCATTCAAAAGCTATAGGAGGCCGCGATGGCAATCACTCAGGCAATGTGCACTTCGTTCAAGGACCAGCTTCTGGAAGCAGTCCACGACTTCCGTTCAAGCGGTGGTGACACCTTCAAGATCGCTCTTTACTCAAGCGCAGCGACTTTGGATGCTACCACTACTGCTTATACCTCCGCTGATGAGGTAACTAACTCTGGCACCTACTCTGCTGGCGGCGGGACGCTGACCAACGTCAGTCCGACCACGTCTGGCACCACTGCGTTCACGGACTTCGACGACATCTCGTTCACGTCGGCAACCATCAACGCTCGTGGCGCTCTGATCTACAACTCTACCCCGACCCACACCTACACCAACCCCTCGGTGGCAGTGCTGGACTTCGGCGGCGACAAGATTTCTACGTCGGGTACCTTCACCATTCAGTTCCCCACGGCAGACGCCTCGAACGCCATCATCCGTATCGTCTAAGGAAGTGCCATGGCTCTCGTAGTAGCTGATCGTGTCCAAGAAACCACGAGCACCACGGGCACGTCCAGTTACGCCCTGCTAGGTGCCGCCACTGGCTATCAGTCCTTTGGGGCTGTGTTGGCTGATGGGGACACGACATACTACGCGATTACCAACGATACCGACTGGGAAGTTGGTATTGGCACTTACTCGACTACGGGCCCGACGCTAGACCGCACGACAATACTTGACTCGAGCAACAGCGGTTCTGCCGTGGACTGGGGTGTTGGCGTCAAGAACATCTTCATCTCCTATGCTGCCAGCAAAGCGTCGTTTCTTGACGCAAACGGAGACCTACTTGTCGCTGACAAGATCGTTCATACCGGTGACACTAACACCGCTATTCGCTTCCCAGCCGCAGATACCGTCTCGGTCGAGACCGGGGGCACTGAACGCCTCAAGGTCGAGAACACCGCCATCACGGCTGCAGTTCCGATTGTTCTTCCAGCCGATCCAACCTCTGCTCTACAGGCAGCCACCAAGGAGTATGTGGACACCATTGCATCGGCGGGCATCCACTACCACGCCCCGGTACGTGTAGAGTCCCCGACCAACCTGAACGCCACCTACAACAACGGCACCTCTGGTGTCGGAGCAACCCTGACCAATGCAGGGACGCAGGCTGCACTCGTGCTCGACGGCGTGACGGTGGCAACCAATGATCGTGTCCTGATCTATACCCAGACCGATCAGACCCAGAACGGGGTCTACACGGTCACCGATACTGGCTCCGGTAGTACCAACTGGGTCCTGACCCGCTCGACGGACACTGACACTTATGGCCCAAGTGATCCTGACGGTCTTGGCGGCGGCGATGCGTTCTTCGTGCAGCAGGGTAATACCGGTGCGGGCGAACTCTACGTCTGCAACAATGTCGGTACGATCACCTTTGGCACGACGAACATCACGTTTATCCAGATTGCAGCCACGGCAGTTTACACGGCTGGTACGGGCATCTCCCTAACCAACAACGTCGTCACGAACACTGCCCCTGACCAGACGGTCACGCTGACCCAAGGCGGTGCGACAACGATCACGGGAACATACCCGAACTTTACGATCACCTCTACGGACACGACCTATTCGGCGGGCAACGGCATTGGTCTCACAGGGACGACCTTCTCCGTTGCGGCTGGTAGCGGCCTCACACAGGACACTGACGGCCTCTCGCACTCCGATACGTCGTCTCAGTCGAGCGTTGATAACACTGGCGCGACGTTCATTCAGGATGTCACCCTTGATGGCTTTGGGCATGTTACTGGGCTGGCCTCTGTTACGGTGACGCCATCACTGATTGGGGCTCCCAGCACTACGGGTGTGGGTGCCTCTGGCTCTTGGGGAATTTCTGTCACCGGAACCGCGTCCAACGTCACGGGGACGGTTGCTGTCGCAAATGGCGGCACTGGAGCTACAACGGCGGCACAAGCACTGACAAATTTGGGGCTTACTGCCACGGCAGCGGAGCTCAACACCTTGGACGGCATCACTGCCACGGTCACTGAGCTGAACTACACTGGCGGTGTTACCTCAAACATTCAAACCCAGCTCGATGCCAAGGCTCCTCTGGCGTCTCCTGCCCTTACCGGGACGCCCACTGCTCCGACCGCAGCCGTCGGAACGAACACCACTCAGGTTGCCACGACTGCCTTCGTCAACGCCGAGATCGCAAACGACGCCCCCACTAAGACTGGAACAGGCGCCTCAGGCACTTGGGGTATCAGCGTTACGGGTAACGCAGGGACTGCGACTACTTTGGCCACTGCGCGCACGATTAACGGTGTGAGCTTTAACGGCAGCGCGAACATCAACGTGCCTGACCTCAGAGACTCCAATGGAGCCACGCTTGTCGACGGTACTGGGGTGGCCTCCGCGGTCAACTACGTCTCGTTGACCAACGCTGCAACTGGCGGTACCGTGGCGCTATCGACTGCAGGGACCGACACCAATATCCCATTCGAAATCACCACCAAGGGTACCGGCTCTGTCACTGTATCGACGGCTGGTGGTGCGATTCTTCTCCGTCCCGGGACTTCTGGCGTTCGTATTTACGACGACAGCAATGCGTTCTACCACAACGTTGCTACCGGCACGATGACGGCCAACCGGACGCTTACGCTTCCTAATGCTAACGTCACGCTGGTGAGCGGAACCATGGTACCCACCACCGGTACCGGCGCGACCGGGACTTGGGGCATCAGCATCAGCGGGAACGCTGCTACGGCCACCACAGCCACGACCGCAAACGCCCTCGCAACTGGGAACAACTACCAAGTCAATAGCTTGGGGGTCGGAACCGCAGCGTCTGGAACGGCTGGGGAGATTCGGGCCACCAACAACGTCACGGCCTATTACTCCGATGACCGCTTGAAGACACGGCTCGGCACCATTGACGATGCCCTCGGGAAGCTTATGTCGCTGTCCGGCTTCTATTATGAAGCAAATGAGGTTGCGCAGGCGCTGGGCTATGAGGTCAAGAAAGAGGTCGGGGTCTCTGCGCAAGAAGTTCAGGCTGTGATGCCTGAGGTTGTTGCCCCTGCGCCCATTGATGAGCAGTATCTCACGGTAAGGTACGAGCGTCTTGTCCCCTTGCTGATTGAAGCCATCAAGGCGCAGCAGGCACAGATCGACGACCTACGCCGCAAGCTGGAGGGCTGACATGGTACTTCCAACGGGTGCTATTAGCATGTCTCAGGTGAACACTGAGCTTGGGAGGTCGGCGACTGCGGCATTAGACCTGAATGATGCCGATGTCAGATCACTCGCCGAAAAGCCGACTGGGGCCATCAGCTTGAACGACCTGCGCGGTAAGGGCTCTGCTGTGTCTGTGACCTATACGGGCGGCGCAGGAACATCTTCTAACCTGCTTACATACTCGTTCAGCGCCGTTCCCATTGGGGCCGCTTCAACTGGACGCCTTGTTGTCGCCACGGCCAGCACGAACTCAGGATATTACCCAGTTTCGTGTACCATAAACGGTACCGCCATGACCAAGGCCAGCACCGGAAACATCGCCAGCGCATTGTTTTACGCCGTTTTGTCCACAGGGACGACGGCGAACTTTGTTGTCACGATGAACACGACCGCCGGTCAGTGTAACCTTCGGACGTACAGCGTTACCAACTACACATCCACCACCCCTCTTGGCACGAACGTCAGTTCGCGCAAGACGCCGTTCTCGCCGACTACAGTATCGTTCACGAGCCGGATTGGAATGGGTGGGATAGCGGTATGGAACTGCATCGAGCCAAGCACCACCATTGGCGTCAGCGGCTTGATCAACAATGGGCAGTTTGACTACGGTGGCACCGAAGACGGCATAGCCAGCGTCTCCAACTCTCCGGGTGGCACCATATCTGGAACCTTTACTGGGGGCCCGACTACTATTTCTGGTGAAGCCATCCTCGTGGTGTGGGGCTAGACGAGACGTGACCGAGCGGTATCGCTCTGGTATAATAACCTAGACCCGAGACAGGAGGGGACATCATGTTTGGCTTTAGCCCCTTCTCAGCAGCTGCGTTCTCGGCACGAGGCAAAAAAGACGATATCATTGTAGGCGTGGTCGGCGTCTCCGCCGAGGGCTTTATCGGAGACGTCATTGCCCCTGCCGCCGCGCTCCCGACGGGGGTGTCGGCCTCCGCCGATCTTGGCTCCGTCGTAGTTTCCGGGTCCGCCCCCTTCTTCGTTTCCGGGGTGTTTGCAACAGCTGATGTCGGCTCCGTTACGATCCAAGCCAATGCTGATGTAGGTGTCTCCGGCGTCTCCGCCTCTGGTGCTGTGGGCTCTGTCACCATTACGGGTTCCGCGCTCGTGCAGCCATCGGGCGTCTCCGCTTCCGCACAGCTCGGTGATGTCACAGTCACGGCCTCTGCACCTGTCCTCGTTACAGGCGTCTCAGCTGCGGGGCAGGTTGGCACTGCCACCGTCACGGCCTCGGCCCTCGTACAACCAACGGGTATTTCGGGCGCAGGTGTGGTCGGCGCTGTATCCATTACTGCTTCCGCCCTAACCCTTCCAACTGGTGTATCCGCTTCTGGCGCTGTGGGTTCCGTCACCGTCACAGGCTCCGCGGTCGTCATCCCACTCGGCGTCAGCGCCGTTGGCCGCGTCGGGCAAGCCATCGTCTGGGGCAACATTGTTCCCGCTCCGGGGACGGATTGGGACCTCTTGAACCCTGTGCCACCGACGTCTTGGTCTGCTCTCGCCCCTACTCCCGGTTCGGCGTGGACGGGAGTCGATCCAGATGCTATAAACACTTGGACTGAGGTAGAGCCAGCACAGGCAACTATCTGGACAACCGTAGCGGCGTGAGGATGACCTATGCCCAGTAGTTATACTTCGAACCTTGGGATCGAGCTTCCCGCCGATGGTGAACTTGATGGTATCTGGGGCGATGTTGTCAACGACAACATGAATATCATCGACCGAGGTATCAATGGTTCGCTTGTTCTCTCCTTGAGCGGCACGACGTCAACCCTGACGACCTCTGATGGCGCTCTGTCCAACGGGCAGTACAAAGCACTGATTTTGGGTGGGAGTCCGAGCGGAACGCATACCATCACCATTGCCCCTAACGACGCCCAGAAGATTTATTATATCTACAATCTGTCTGGGCAGTCAGTCGCCTTCACTCAGGGCTCTGGCACAACGGTGACTATTGCCACCGGAGACACGGCCATCATCTACGCCAACGGCGGCGGATCGGGCGCAGGGGTTGTGAATCTGACCGATAACTTCGCCATGAACTCGGTGAAGATCACCGGGGGTACGATTACCGGCATTACCGATCTTGCCGTGGCTGACGGTGGTACCGGCGCGTCGGATGCCGCAACGGCCCGAACTAACCTAGGTCTCGGGACAATTTCAACTCAGAGCGCCGCTTCTGTTGCTATTACCGGCGGCACTATCTCCGGCATTACCGATCTTGCCGTGGCTGATGGTGGCACTGGGGCATCTACCGCTGCGAACGCGAGAACAAACCTTGGACTGGTTATCGGCACAGATGTGCAGCCCTATGACGCAGAACTCACGGCGATTGCCGCCCTTGCTGTCACTGATGGCAACTTCGTTGTTGGTAATGGTACGACTTGGGTGGCCGAAAGCGGGGCCACGGCGCGTACCTCACTTGGCCTTGGAAGCATTGCCACGCAGGCGTCCTCGTCTGTGTCCATCACTGGCGGCTCTATCACAGGCATCACTGATCTTGCTGTAGCTGACGGAGGTACTGGCGCTTCTGATGCGGCGGGGGCAAGAACCAATCTCGGTCTCGGGACAATGGCAACACAGGCCTCCTCGTCTGTGACCATCACCGGAGGCTCAATCACAGGCATTACCGACCTTGCCGTAGCCGACGGTGGTACCGGTGCATCCGATGCAGCGACTGCGCGCACCAATCTCGGGGCACAGGCTACGATCACTGGCGGCGCAACCACCATCACGTCGTCCAACTTGACCGCGTCACGCGCTCTTGCGTCCGACGCCTCCGGCAAGGTCGCCGTGAGCGCCGTGACGTCCACGGAGCTTGGCTATGTCTCTGGCGTGACATCTGCCATCCAGACGCAGCTCGACAACCGGGTTACGGCCAATGCTGACGATGCGCTGACGGGTGGCTACACCACCACTGCGGACAACGATGGCACGATCTCCTCTGGGACTTATACTCCGACCCCTTCCGGCGGAAACATGAAGCGCATCGTCAACGGCGGCGCGTTCACGCTGGCCGACCCTACGGCAGCGGGTGATTACACGCTGGTCATTCAGATCACCAACAGTGCAAGTGCCGGGGCCATCACGCTGTCAGGGTTCAACAAGACCACAGGATCAGTGTTCACGACGACGGTTGGGGATGACTTCTTCGTCTACATCACGAAGTGCAACGGCTTCACCCTCGCAAACGTGGTGGCCCTGCAATGAGCTTCCCCCTGATGCCGAATATGACGCCCACGCTAACGCCCGGCACTCGCTGGGCCGGTGTTTCTGCGCCAACTGCGGACAACCTGCGAGGCATCGCTGTGAACGAGAGCGGCAGATGGGTTGTGGCATCTCAGGGAGCTGGGCGGTCTTACTATTCTGACAACTACGGCTCGTCGTGGACTGTTGGCGGAACCATGACCAATAGCACCGCCATGTACGGCATGGTCTACGGTGAGGGGCTGTACGTCGCCTCTGCCGGGACCAGCGGTCAAACTATCTACACGTCACCTGACGGCGTGACGTGGACCAACCGCTTCAACCCCGGCGGCGGGGCAGGCTGGGACATGTACCAACTCATCTACAACGATGGGTATTTCACCCTTGGCGTCGATGACGACAACGCTGTTCTGTTCGCATCCGCCGCCGGTACGTCATGGTCGGTAAGCGCCCATCTAAGCACTGCCATTTGTGTGTCTGGTATCTACGTCTCGTCTCTTGGTCGAACATTCGGCACAACTAACGGCGGAGTGTATAAGTATTATAACGGTGTGCCGACCGCAGCGTCTTCGTGGCCTGGCAGCGCCACTGGCGACATGACAGGTACAATTTGGGGTATTGCGTGGTCTCCTACCTTGTCCCTCGCCTGCGCAGTTGGGGCCAACGGGATTTTCACATCGTCCGATCTCATTACGTGGACCCAAAGGTCTTCTGTGACGCTGTTTAGAAACGTGGCGTGGTGCGACACCCAGTTCATCGCTGTTGGAGACACAGGCAAAATATATACCTCTCCAGACGGTACGACTTGGACATCCCGCACCAGCGGCACTTCGGTAAACCTTTACGGCGTCAACTACTACGACGGAGTACTTCTCGTGTCTGGGGATAGCGGCGTAGTGCGAAAATCAGTGGACTGAGGAACAAGATGACCCCTGAAATGCTCTGGAGCGCGGTTTTGTCAGCAGCACTCGGCCTCATCGGCTGGGTGCTGAAGAACCATGTTGAAGAAGTGAAGCGCCTGCAAATCCTGCTGAACCGCACCCGCGAGGAGGTGGCCAAGGAATACGTCACGCGGGCCGACATGCACACAGACATGAACCGGGTGATCTCGCGGCTGGATAACCTCGACAACAAGATCGACAGCATCCTACAGAGGTTGGCCAAATGAGACTAGCACTCGTCCTCTTGGTCGCTGGCTGCGGTCCTGTTAGTGTATCATCAGTGGCCTACACGACGGCCTGCCCGAAAGGTGACAGCCAGTGCGAGATCAGACAGAACGCAGAGACGCTTTACTACATGAGCCATGTAGAGGCCGCCAACGCGCTGATGTGCAGCGGCGAGGCGCGGGATACTATGGGGGCGCTCTGCTCTGTCTACTGATGGCCCTGCCTGCCGCAGCCCAAGTAAATGGCGATCTAAACACCAACAGCGGCAACAACGACAGCACCATCGGGTCAAACAACAATACGAACGAAAGCACTACCAACTACAATGGTGCCGGGTCTGCGCCGTTTTCTACGCCCGTACCGACAGCCGCTGCGCCGACAGTCATGGGCGGCGGCGGCAACGATAGCTGCCTGATCCCGAAACAACAGGCTTTCCAGATCAGCATCTTTGGCCGTGCCGAGGGCAGCATGGAGCAAGACCCCGAGTGCAATCGCCGCAAGGACGCAAGATTATTAGGCACACCGCAAGAGGCTGGCGGTCTTGGCCTACAGGTCAGCGGCATTTCGGTGATGTGCGACAATGCCAAGGTCTACAAAGCGATGGCATTAGCTTCGACGCCCTGCCCGATCTATTCGATTGAGACGGGCAAGCTGCTTGTTGGCCGTGAGGGCTATCTGGCGATGCGTGACAACCCGCATGTTTATGTGGTAGGATACGCGCAAGATCGGTCCTTCTGGGACACCTTCCTGATGATTGGAAAGGAACTGCCCGATGTCTTGCCTCAAGAAAGCAGCGGCCCTACTTTGTCTGAGCGTTTCCGCCGCTCACGCCGATCCGACAATGACGGACCTTCAGGGATCGGCCCAGACAATCCTTGACCAGCTTGCTGCGTCTCAGAGCCTGACGACAGGGGCTGTATATTACGCAGCCAACGGCGAAATCATTGCTCCCGGCGTTATGCAGGATGCGACCATCACCGAGCAAATGCGCCTCAACTACAACTCTGACATTCAGGGGGTGATCGACGCGACTTACTACAACGCCGAGATGTTGTTTCAAGATCAACACGACCAAGCAATGGTCAATCTGGATTCGGCTATCGATACACTCGTTGCCGCGACTGCGGTTCTGATGGAAGTGCAGGCCGTCGCCAACATGGCTGCTAATGCCGACACCGTGACGGAGCAGCTTGCCTTCCAAGCCATCCTGACGAACAACGATATGACAATCAGCGCGGGCGATGTGAGTAACTACAACAATGCTCTCGGTGCTGTGCAGACCTACGCCCGCGATGCTGGTGCCTTCTTGGCAGCTTCTCGCAACACGACCATGACCGGGACGGTGGACGCCTATGCCGCCAACACCGGGGCCAGCCTGTACGGCGCTACGGTGGCTTACTCGCCCACCTTTGACATCATGGCCGTCAACATGGGTCAGGTTTATAGCATCGGACTGCAAGGCTTGCTTGGCGCTGACACTGTGACGGTGGCCGACGTTTACGCTGCGGGCTACGGCTCGTGAGCGATGAGGCTGAAACCACTGGCCTGAAGATAGCAGGCTTTGACGTAAAGGGCTGGTGGTTCGCCGCCGCCCTGCCTGTCCTGTCTGGTATCAGCGGCACGATTTACTATGGCTACGATGTGGTCAATCGGTTCTGGGGTGTGGAGGAAAGCGTTGCTGAAGTTCTGGATGTCGTCAGCCGGGTGCAAACTCTGGAGCAGGCGATCCAAGACAATGATGTGCGCGGGCTTGCACCGAAGCTGTCGGCAATCTCGACCCAGATGGGGACGATCTTTGAGCAGCAGAAAGAGTTGATGGACCTTCGGTCGAAGGTGGAGAAGGCTGAAGGCATCACGGGCGGCATCGACACCAAGCTGCAAAAGCATGACGCTGAGATCGAAGACCTGTGGAAAGCAATGGACGACTTAATAAGGAACCCAATGCGATGAAGATGGAATACGTTGTCTGGGGCGGTTTCGCAGCCGCCATTGCCGCGATCTTCTACCTGTCTGGTGACGGGTTCTATCGCTACCCATGCCAAGACCCGGTCAACTGGTCTTCGGTTGAATGCACCCCACCCATCTGTCTTCGCACTGGCATGTGCGCGGACGCCCTGACAGGAGGCAACTGATGCCCAGTAAAAATGATCCTGATGTTATGGAAGCCAAGCTGCGTTATTTTATTGGCGTGGCTTTGACCGTGATCCTTGGCGGCACGATCTTCGTGATCCTCTACAGCTTGGTCTTCGTGACCCAGCCGCTTGGCGAGTCCAGCGAGAACGACCGCAAGTTTTTTGAACTGCTCACTCCGATTGCCTCGTTCATCGTCGGCGCTCTCGGTGGCGTAATGGCTGCGGGTAATGGAAAGCAACGTGGTGGCAACGATGAGCCGCCAACACAGGAGTATGAAGAATGATCGGACGCATTGTTGGAATGCTTGTGGGCCGCAAGCTGAAAGAAAAGGCCGTAGATGCGGTGCTGGACAAGGTAAATCTGCCTGACCCCGTAGAGAACGCCATCAAGATTGCAGCCACGGGCAACGTCGGTGACTTGCTTGGCAGCATGGGCAAGGAAGTGGCGAAGGAAGCCGTCATGGATGCGGTTGTTAAGAAGGTGCCAGTGAAGAGACCCAAGAAATGAGATGGCTGGCCCTCTTTCTTCTGACGGCTGCGCCTGTCCACGCTTATGAGATCATCAGAGTGATCGACGGCGACACGGTGGAGATCGCGGTAGACTTCCTGCCCGAGCCTCTGCCGCCGAAGCTGTCGATCCGAGTGCTTGGTATTGATACCCCAGAGAAAGCGCCTCGCGCTCAATGCGATGCGGAAGCTGACTTGGCCAAGAAGGCCAGCGCTTTCACTAAGAAGGCTGTAGCCGAGGCCACTGAGACTGAAGTAAAAATTCTTAAGTGGGACAAATACGGGGGCCGTGTGCTGGGCGAGATATATCTCGACCACCAGAGCCTTGGTGAAATGCTAATCGCCGCCAAGCTGGCCCGTCCATACAAAGGCGATGCAAAGCAGTCGTGGTGCGAATAGGAGATAGACAATGAGTCTGATTACTGAGGGCCAACTGGCCGCAATGATCCCGACGAACAAAGAGATCAAGGCTTGGTGTGAGGAACTAAACAAAGCTCTGCCTAAGTATGACATCACCACTGATAAACGGATTGCTGGCTTTATTAGCCAATGCGCTCATGAGTCGATGGACTTCAACGCCCTTTCCGAGAATCTAAACTACCGTGAGGAAACGCTGAACAAAGTGTTCCCACGTTACTTTGGCGCGGGAAAACGCAACGCTGCTGAGTATGCCCGGAATCCTGAGAAGATTGCCAACTACGTTTACATGGATGAGTTCCGCACATCGAAGCTGGGCAATGTGCATCCTGGTGATGGCTGGCGCTTTCGTGGCCGTGGCTTGAAGCAACTTACTGGTCGTGACAACTACACCCGCTTTGCCAAGGACTACAACATCACGGCAGAAGAAGCTGCTGAATGGTTGGAAACCAAAGAGGGTGCATTGGCATCTGCTCTATGGTTCTGGAACACCAACAAACTCAATGCAATTGCTGACACTGGCAACGTGGCTGCGCTAACCAAGAAAATTAATGGCGGAGACATTGGCTTGGCTGATCGTCAGGCTCGTTACTCTAAAGCAATGGCTGCTCTTGGCGGCAAGATCGAAGCACCAGTTACTACTGCTGTTGCAGAGACATTGCGCCGTGGATCAAAGGGTGATGCAGTTAAACAGATGCAGTCTAAACTTGGCCTTACTGCCGATGGTGACTTTGGGCCGGGAACTGAAGCCGCTCTGAAAAAGTGGCAAGCTGCCAATGGCTTGACCGCTGATGGTGTAGCTGGAGCTAAGACCCTAGCCAAGCTTCTAGGGTAATCGTGAGGGGCGCGATGGTGGATGATAAGCCGTAGCGCAGTCTGATCTTCGACCAAAACAAAACCGCAGGTTTCGTATGCGCCCCTCAGTCATAAGATTTATTTGATTGCCACCTTGGTTGGCAAGCCTGCGCTCTCTCTTTGATCTTGTTTATGTCCGGCAAATTTTGCCGGGACATATAGGCTATTAGCTCAAACTGTTCTTGAGTGACCCACCATGCAGGCAACTTGACATATCCAGCCAGCCTCAAGGCTCTCGCTCCGGGGCTGTTGGACGGGTCACGGGGCATTGTCGGCGTCCGCAATCAGTTCATGCTGCACAATCACTAGCACCCCCACGGCAGCGGCCACGGTCACCCGCCCACTGTATTCGTAGATCACGGCTCTGATGCGATCTTCCATCTCGCCCGTTACGTCCTCGGCCCTCTGGCCTGCACCGGGTATGACTTTCAGGGTCATGGTTTCCTCCCCCGTTCCCACGCCGCCCGCGACAGCCGATTGGCCAGCGCGTCCATGTCCTCGACGCTGATCTGGCGGTTAGCCATGATAGCCCAGTAAACCAAATCCATGAACCGCTTGGATGGTAAGACTTGTGCTGCATTACTGATGCCCAATGCTGCCTCTGACTGGATGTCGCGGTGCGGCATGACCTCTTTGTTTCTGCGAAAAAACATTACTTCTTCTCCCTCTTGGCTCTCTCGACTGCGCTATCAATCACTTCGATAAGCACTGGATTTTCCCTAAGAATAATCTCTGCTCTGCGAATTGATGATGCCACAGTGGAATGGTCACGCTTAACAACGGCGCCGATCTGCTGAAGCGACATGCCAAGCTTGTGGCGAAGGGTGTAGACCATGATGTGACGAGCATTAGCTATGGCTGCTGTATTATTGTAGCCAATAAACTCATCCTTGGTTATTCCAGCTAGCTCAGCAAAGGTATCAATGATTACGTTCTCGTCGTGTTCATTGTTCTTTCGAATGGTAACAAAGATACTTGGTTGTTTATAAGCCAAGCCTTTTTCTCTGCGGCGATTGGCTTCTTTGGTTTCCTCTGCGCTCTTGGCTAAGAGGCTTGCATACTTCTCTTCGTGTGTCATGGCTCCCTCCTCAAAGGTGCCGGGGCTTTCACCCCGGCGAAGCTGTTAGAATGGGATGTCGTCGTTGAGACGATCTTCTTTTTGTTCAGACTTGGCTCCGTCTCCGCGCTGGTCAGAGACAGCGAAGGTCATGTATGGATTTCCATCCTTTATGCGCTTCCATGCTGCGAGGCGGCGCTCACGATTGCCATCTGTGATTGGGCCTGTGTAGTCTGGCGCACTCTCAGATTCTTTCTTCTCGTTTGGAAACAAGGTTCCAACCTTCTCAAAGATTTCGATGATCTGTTTGCCAGATTTTGTTTCGTCTTTGATTAGGACGACCTTCTTCTCACGGCCTCCGTCATTGACCTTGCCTTGAAGGATGAGGCGCTGCTTGTCGAAGGGCTTGAATGCTGCGCCTTTGTCTGTGTTGTCGTAGTCTGCCATGCTTCTGGCTCCTTGTATGAGATTACCAACCGCTTTCATTGGTCGGCTTGCCTGAGTCTGCTGCGTATTTGTTGCCGTCATATTCCCCAAGGAACACATCGGCATTGAATCCAAGGTGAGACAAAGCCTTGGTCAATCCGTCAGTCACCGACATCTTCGGTGCATCTTCATTAAGCCTGCCCTTCGCTGCGTCAAAGAACTTGCGACATCCGGGGAAGGGGCCGAACACATTGCCGGGGCTTTCAGTCCAAACCTCGACATCTGACACAACGGCGGTGTCACCATTGGACAGGTTCACGAAGTGGGTCTTTGCCACCCAGCCCCAGCCATGACCAACACGACCGAAGGCTTTGGTCGCTGACTTGACCTGATACTGAGGGTCAATGGAGGTGAAGGATCGTGCGCCAAGCGTGACCTTCTTGAGATACCTGGGATCGGATTTAGAAACCTCGTCCCAAAACTTGAGGTTTTCTGGCGTAGGATATGCTGGTTCATTCATGTTATCGCACCGTGAATAAAAGTGATCCGCTCTTGGAGCGCTTGATGGTGAGAAGATCGCAGTAAACTTCTCGCTCGTTGTCACCGACCATTGCTTTCAGGTCTGACTTGGCGTTTTCAAAAGTCTTAGCTGCGGCTTGGTTGTTGATGTAGTCGTGCGCCCTGCTGATGAACTCGTTGTCATGGCTGGCATCTCGCTTGACCATGTTGTCCACCGGGATTTTTTCGATGGAGATTTGCGGCGTATCGATACCAACAGGCTCTTCATCCCGTAGAACGTAACCCCAGAAGTCCGACACCACAGCCCACATTGAATCGAAATACGTTTCGTTACGTGAGACATAGGCTGACTCCCATTTGCTGTTGCCAAAGATCACTGAAAGGTAAGCACCGTCTGCATCTGCAAGCTTGGCGTATAGCTGCACCTGCGGCATGTATCTCTCAATGATTGAGTCCATAGTGTTGAAGTGGTTGGTGTGCTTAGCTTCAACAATCTCATTGCCCCACTTGGCATCGATGGTTCCAACGGCAGGGACATTGCCAATTACCTGTTGGAATTTTGCTTGATGGTCATGAAGAGTGCAGTTGCGCTGAGCCTGAAACCAATTCAGATTGAACGACTCAGTGTGTGAGCCAAGCTGAACAGCGATGTTGTTGCTGAGATCGTCGCTCTCTTTGCGTCCCGTCTTGATCTGCCAAA